>Ga0326727_10015884_pt1 | contig 16036 bp, 13 predicted proteins | sample MB2enrmetagenome_FD_207643 | JGI IMG/M metagenome (GOLD analysis project Ga0326727, IMG submission 207643) | Lab enriched peat soil microbial communities from McLean, Ithaca, NY, United States - MB29MY | ecosystem: Environmental > Terrestrial > Soil > Wetlands > Peat | place: USA: New York...
CAGTTTCTCCTTGGCCGCTTCCGTGGCCTCGACGTTGAGAACGCGCCGTTCGACGCCGCTCTCAACCACGGTGTCGTAGATCTGCGGTGTCGCGCTGTTGAGGGCATCGTGCAGCAGGTAACCGGCGTGCTGGCGTGAGGTGCCCCACGCGGACGTACCGGCAGCCGTGCCCGCGAAGGCAGAACCCTCGACGGTCCAGGTCGCCAATTCGACGGTATGCCAGATGCGGACCTCGGCGCCCATCACCTCGCGCACGAAGGCCTCGATGACGTCGGTCGGAATCCAGGGAGCGCCCAGCCGCGCAGTGATGTCGGACGGGTTGACGTCCTTCGGCTGGACGGCGCGCAGGGCGTTGACGTTCCGCTCGTATTGCGGATCGAGGGCCGCGGCGGCTTCGGCAACCGCGAGCCTGGTCCGGACTGGGCCGGAGAGGTAGGCATCGGCGGTTTCCCACTCTCTGGTCTCCGGATTACGGAAGACGGCGGTGCCGAGCTCGGCAAGCGCAGCGTCTGGCTCGCGTTCCAGGAGGTCGGCCAGGTAGTCGAGATCGACGCGTCCGGTCTCATTCAGCGTGACGGCGAGTGCGTCGGCGGCGCAAGTGATCAGTGGCGCGACCGGCGGTGCGATCACCCGCTCGGAGAAGATCGGCCCTTTGCGCGCGACACCCGTCTCGACGTCGTAGCTTTCGATGCTGGCGACCAGCCAACAATCCGGATCATCCGCGAAATGCGAGAGGTTGGGCCGCCGGTGCACCTCCCTCTCTTCGCCGGTCTCCGGGTCGGTGACCGTGGTGATCACGGTGTGGTTGATCGGGCCGAAGTAGCGGATGAAGGCCGAATAGGCGACGCGGAGCCGGACCTGCGCCTCAGCCCACGGGCGGTCGGCGGCTTGGGCGCGCAGCACGTCGCGGATAGCGTCGCGGATCGGCAGCAGGGCGCGGATCACTTTGGCAGCGCGGCTGGTGATCCCCTCCCCGCCCCTGCCCTGCCTGATGGCCACAACGACCGGCCGGCCATTAACGACCTGGCTGAGACGCCCGCCGTGGCCCATGAAGAATGAGCCTTCCTTGATCGTGGCGCCCTCGGCTGCCGTGCCGACCGACACCGCGGCATCGTCCTCGTCGTTTGTCGCGGCGGGCTCGGCCGACGGGGTGACGATGGCGGAGGGAAGCCGGTCCAGCGCCTCTCTCAACAAGGTCTCGATGGGTGCGGCGCCGGGCCGCGGCCGGCAGGTGTAGGAGAGCCCGGAACCGTAGATGCCGCGCCGCTGCGCGTGCGTGCCGAGGACCATCTCGGGATGCGCGGCGAAATACTCGTTGATCTGCACGACGTTGCGGCGAAGGTGCCGGCGTTCGGCGCCGCCCGACGCCGCCGGAGCGGTTCGGGCTTTCGGGAAGGATGGGTCACTCTCGGCCTCCTCGCCGGTGTCAGCCTCGCTGCCGTCAATGGCGATCTCAACGAGGTTCGTCCAGGCTGGCCCCGATGGCGCCTGGCCGTCCGCGCGACGCTGAAACACCAGTGCGTCGATGACGACCTCCGTGCCAGCCCCGGCGTGCATGACACCCTCCGGCAGGCGCACCGCGCCGACCAGGTCGGCGAGACTTGCAATGTGCTCGCGCGCGGCTGTGCCGCCCTTGTCCATCGTGCCGGTGCTGCTGACGAACAGCGCGATGCCGCCTAGCCTGAGCCGCGCGATCGAGCGGGCGATGAAGTAGTCGTGGAGCCGTAGCCCGAGCGCGGAGGTGGTGCGGTCGGCACGGACGATGCGGTCCGCGAACGGGGGATTGCCGATCACCAGGTCGAATCCTCCGGCGAGTCTGCTGCGGGTGTAGTCCTCGCAACGGATGTGGGCTTCCGGGTGGACGAGGCGGGCAATCCGCGCCGTGACCGGATCGTATTCGATGCCGGTGAGCTGTGTTGTGCCGCGCAGGGCGTTCGGCAGCAGCGCGAAGAACAGGCCGGTGCCCATGCCCGGCTCGAGTACGCGACCGCCCGTGAAGCCGAGGCGCTCCGCCGCGTGCCACAGCGCCCGGACAACGCTCTCGGGGGTGTAGTGGGCGTACTGTGTCGCGCGCTGCAGGGCCGCATATTCGGCCTGGGTCACCGCGTCAGCGAGCTCGCGGCCGATCTCTGCCCAGCCGTCGGGGTGTCCCGTCATTCCTGGCAGCGGAAAGCAGTTCTGGGCAAGCTCGGTCGCGCCGAACCCCACGAAGCGCAGGAGTCGCCCCTGTTCCTCACGCGTCGGCGCACGATCCGCAGCCTCGATCTCCTTCGACAGGCGGATCGCCGCGATGTTGTCGCGCGCACGCGCGAGCCATCCGCGCGCAAGCGCGCGGTCGCCGTCGAGGACATAGTTGCTGCCGTTTGCTGCCAACGCTGGTTCGCATGGCGCCGACTCAGCGTCGGCCTCGTGCAGGTCCGCTGTGTCACGGGCGGTGACTCTTGTGTGAGCCGGCACGCTCGTTCTCAGTCCGGTGCTGTCAAACAGGGCGAGGGTAAATTGCGCGGCGTCGGGCATGAGTCTCTCCGATGGCAAGCGACCACGCGCGCCGGGCTTCGCTCGGCGCATTATTGCAGTCGGGATGGTTGAATTGCTGAGGCCTGGCGGCTCAGGCCGGCCCGATTTGCCGGCTACGAGGAGGCGCACTCGACGTGGTCGATGTGCGTCGGCGCGTCACGCCACCGGCGTGCGCCCTCGTGCCTGTCGGGTCCGGGCTTCGGCATGTGGATCTCCGTCTTCATCCTGAAGACCTGCCTCGACCGCCGCCGGGCGGCGGCCGGGGCAAGGGCGAAGCCGGCGCAGCCGGGCCGACGCGTGCTTCGACGCGGCGGACCCTTGCCGCGGCCATCGCTTCGGCGGTACGGTGCCTGTCAAGTTCGCCCTCGTGCTCATCGAAGTTGCGCGAGCAGGAGTTCATCCGTCGTGTCGCGTTGCCGGCGAGGTTTGTAGGCACGACGTGCATGCTCCTCGCAGTACGGAACGCCGAGCGGCGCGGGCGCGTCACAGAACCGGAACGCCGGCGTGCCCGGCTCCCCGATCGGCCAGCAGCACGGATGCGAACCGATGCGACGTGGTGCGACCGCCACACGCTGTGCTGGGCGGTCCGAGGGAGCAATGCATTCCACTGTCGTGGGGACGTTCGCGCCGCACAAGGACAACAGCGGCACGGTGTCCGCAAGCCTCGGGACAGGCTGGCGGCGCAGTGCACGCGGCGGATGCCGCGAGCTACCGGTGCGGATCGGTGATGGCCGTGCAGGCAAATCGAGACGGTGCGCCTTTCCGATGACGGCATTTTTCGTGACGCCCATCCGCCGGCCGATCTCTGCCGTCGAGTGCCCCTCCGACCAGAGTTGCCGTAATTCGCAGATCGTGTCGTCCGTCCATTCGAATTCGGCGTTCGTGCTGCGCATCATGGCTTCCCGCTGCTGTTGCTGCTGTTTCGTCGGAACCCCGCCTCGCGGCCTGCCCGCGGCGCGCCGGGCAGGTGCGCGCGTGCTTGGTTGCCTCCTGCGCAATGCGCATGCCGGCAGGCGCCGTCGCCGCGGTCGTCAGGGGACGCGTTGTTCGGGATGTCGCGCGATAGAGACCCGCCCAGACCTCAGACGCTGACCGGCACGATCTCACCGAACGGCACCGCCTGGTTGCGCGTCGGCGTCAGCCAGATGACCGGCACGCCGGGATCCTGCGGCTGGTCACTGCATTTCAGATCCGTGGCGTAGACGATCGCGTCCGCACCGAAGCCGGACTCCGCGATCCAGTCGAAGGCCGGTTGGAACCGCGTGCCGCCGCGGCCATGCACTTCGATCCGATCGAAACTGTCGCCTGGCTGGAGGTAGTCGACCCGCTGCACTTCGGCATCGCACTGGATCAGCGCCACCACTTCGGGACCGGTCTCCTCCAGGATGCCAAGCACCGCCGCGGTGTAGGCCGACAGCTCAATCGCGGAGATCGAGCCCGACGTGTCCAACACGAAGCCGACGCGACCGGCCCCGGTGCTCCGCCAGCCCGGCAGACACAAACCGTGCTGGATGAAGCGGCGATTCGGCCGAGCCCAGCTCACCTCGCCGCGCAGCATGCCGTCGAAGGCGATGCGGAGCTTGTCGCGCCAATCCACGCGGTCGGCCGCGATCTCGACCATCTCCCGCAGCGTGGTGCCGAACTTACCCACGCGCTTTGCCGCCGCCGCGGCCTGGCGGATCCGCACGTCGAGCTCGTGCTCTGCGCGCAGCCGTTCCGCCGGGCTGAGGCGATGTCCACTCGGCCTGCTCAGGTCGCGGACTTCGCCCCAATGGCGTGCCGGGAATGCACCTTTTCCGCGATGGGATTCTCCGTGAGTGGGATCGCCTCGCCCCCCGGCCTGACCTGACCCGGCCGGGTCGCGGCCATTGTCGGAGCCGCTCGCTCTGCCGTCGGTCGCCTGGGCCGATGACCGTTGGTCGTTCGGTCGTTGAGCGTGTTGTTGCTGCTCCTCAAGCAGGCGCGCGTAGATGGTCTCGGTCGCCAGGCCTGCGTAGCGCCGGTCCCGATCAAACAGGCCGTCGGGCGGCAGCACGTATTTGTCGTCCTCGAGCAGTCGGTTGATCAGAAGATCGGCTGCGACATTCCAGCCCTCGGCGTCGCGTTCGCCGCGGCGGAGATGGTGCCTGTTGACGACATGCAAGACCTCGTGGGCGATCACCCCCATGGTCTTCTCGACGCCATGCCCTTCGCACCACTCGGGGTTGAACCAGACGCTGCGCCCGTCCGTCGCCATGGTGCCAACCTCGGGCGCGTTCTCCCACCCGAGGCCAAGCGCGATGGAGCCGAGGAAGGGTGCTCGGACGAGCAGCCGGGCGCGCGCCTTGGTGATGATCGGGGGAAGCTGTTCCATGGCGGCCTCACGCGAATGCGCCCTGCATGCGCCTGAGGATGGCGTCGGCTTCGTTGGCGACGCTCTCGCGCAGGGCGTCGGAGTTGCGAAGCTGCTCGGGGTCGTGGACGGTGAGATTGCGCTCGATGTCGGCGCACAGCTGCGCGATGCGCGGGTCATCCATGAGGTTGAGCGCCGGCGCCAGCCGGACGATCGCTCGCACATTCTCGACCAGGCTGTCGCGGAAGGGGTGCTGCACTTTGCCCCCCGAGGTGCGGCGAAACAGCCGCAGGCGCGTGGCCATGCGCGCGACCGGCTCCTGCAGGCGGTCGAGCAGCGAAAGCAGTGCATCGTTGACCGTGCCGCGCAGGGCTTCCTCGGCATTGCGCCGCACGGCCGCGATTTCGTCCGCGGAGAGAGTAACGCGGAAGTCCTCGGTGCTGGGCACCGGCAGATAGGTCAGCTTGATCCCGAAACGCTGCTTCAGCCGGCTTTCCGGCGGAAAATCCGAGTCGGAAAAGGCATCGCCGAGACGGCGGCGTGCCTCGTATTTGATCTCCGGATAGCCAGCGATGAAGGCCTCGACCGCTTCGTCGAATTGACGGATCGGCTCCGCCATCGCCTCGGTGAAGGCCATGAAGACCGACCCCTTCAGAATGCGGGTGCCGTCGTCCATCCAGGGCAGCGTGCGCTCATTCACCGCATGACGCACCGCGCGCTCGGCAGCCTGCACACCGTGAATGTGCTCGCCGAGCAGGCTCTTGTTGGCGCGGACCGCGTTGTCCTCGGCCCCCTTCATCGTGCAGATCTCGCGGGTGATCGCGCGGTCGCGCTTTTCGCCGGTCCAGACCCGGACCGTGGTGTTGACCAGCAGGGCGCGTGCAGAGATATCCATGGTGGACCTCCGATGCATACGGGTGTTGGGGATGAGGCAGCCAGTCCGGCCATTCCTCATGTCTCGTCTCGAAACACCTCACGCCGGCCGCTGCAGGCGGACGGCGGCAAGGGCGCGCGCCTCTTCGGCGTGCGGGAGCGCATGCGACGAACCCTTGTCGCCGTTTGACCGGCAGTGGCACGTCGCTGCCGTCTGGTTTCAGTGGCCGCTTAGCAGGTCGCCGTGTGCCGCGGCCCAGCTCTGATAGGCACTGGTGACCATGAGATCGCGATTGCGCGCGGTTGCATCGACAACGCAGACCACGGCGTATTCCTGCTCCGGCAAGCGATCGAGATACCGTACGATTGCGGCGAAGTTTGCGGCCGTCGCGGCGCACGCGAGCGCACCCATCAGCGCATGGCTGGTCATCGGGTCATTTGGAATGACCCCATGATCGGGATCGGCGATGATCCTGCTGACGTCGGGTAGCCTGGCATAGATCTCGCAAAACCCGGCGAAGTCCGCGCCGGCAGCGGGACCGATCATTCCGCCGGTGCATTCGCGTTTGAGAGCCTCCGGCAGGTCGAGCCGCAACACTTGGTGGCTGGCAGTCCAGCTCCGTGGCGTCGGGTAGGCGTTGTCAGTCGCGGAGAACTTGTGGTGGTACTCCTGCGCGCGAACGCGGTTGTAGGCGATCAGCATGGGGTTGATGCCGCGCGCGCTTGCCCATTTCGCCCAGGCATTCGCATCGGCATTGATGTCAAGGTGCAAAAGACGGTTCCGCACGTGGCTGGGCATCGTCGTCGTGCCGGCGCGATTGTGTTGATAGTTGCCGGCGCATGCCACCATCCAGGTGGACGGCAGCCGGTGCTCGCCGATCCGGTGTTCCCTGATCAGCGTCGCGGCGATGTTGAGATTGGCGAGCCCTGCCTGTGGCAGCTCGTCAAGGAACAGGATCCCACTGCCCTCGGTCGGCAGCCAATCCGGGCGGCATCGCACCGTGCGGCCGTCTGTGACCCACGGCATCCCGCCCAGGTCGGCAGGATCGCGCGTGGCCAGGTCGGCGTAGACCATCTCCCAACCGAGATCATCTGCGACCGCCTCGGCGATGTCGCTCTTGCCGAGGCCGGGATCACCCCACGCCATCGGCACAAGGTAGTCCTTGATCGCGGCGCCTTCGTCGTGCAGACGCATGTTGTGACGCATGACCGCGGTCAGCACAGTGGCGAATTCCGGGATGTTCATCGGCGCTTCCCTTTTCATGGGCTGAACACCTCCCGACCCCGCATCCCGGCGGCCCGGGGCAAGGGCGCGGCATAGCCGCGGGCGCGGAGCGCCGGACCCTTGCGGCGGACCGGCGGCGGTGCGGTAAATCGGTTCCCATTCTATTCGCGTTATGGACCGTCTTCTTGCCTGGCTTCTCGCCCTGGATCACCAGCGACTTCACCGGAGCCTCTCATGCGATGAACCGGCCAGCGTAGTCGATGCTGCAGACCGTCTCGCACTTCGTAGGATCCAAAGCGAGCCCGCTGCCGCCGAACGCGTCGCCGCACGGCTTCGAGCAGGTTAGAGTCCGGCAGAAACCCCAGGCGCGTGGATCGGCGCCCTCGATCGAGGTGCAACGCTTCAGCGCATCTGGGCGCGAAACGTGCCACGTGTTCCGGCTCGCCGCACTCGCTCGCATGGATCCAGAGCGCGCCAGGCACCGTTTCGTGGTCGCTCTCCATCTCGAAGACCGGCGTTGCGCCTTCGCGGTGATCGCGCTTGGCTGCCAGCTTGCCGCGAATCACGTCGGCCTGCTGTGTCGTCGAAGCCCATGGGTCTGGGCCGAGGAGGTCGAGCCGCGTGCCGGACAGCAGCAGAATCCAGGCACGTTCGGACATCACGGCGCCCTCCCCTGCAAGATGTCGTTCCAATCAATCCCGCCGGTCGGACGCAGGCGCTCGACAGCGAAGCCAGCCTCGGCAGCGATTTCGCAGAGGCGTTCGGCGTAGCGATCGCCGGCCCGGTTGGCGTCCGTGGCCGCAACGAGACAGGCGCCCGGACGGCCGGCAATGGCTCGGGTTGCGTCCTGAAGAGCGGCGACCGTCCCCGGCCCGATGCCACCGCCTGTGGCTGAGTAAACCGTATCAATGCGGCAGCCGTCGAGCGCGGCCAGGCTCAACGCGTCGATCGGCGCCTCGGTGACGGCGAGACGGCAAGCCTCCTCCCCTACCCGGCCGAACCGAAACAGCGTCTTGGTCCCGCCCCTCAGGGATCCTTTGAAGTCAGGGCCGCGAATCTCGACGTGGCTGACAGCACCATCCCCGCCGAGATGGACGAACCAGGCGCTGTGCAAGGGACCTTCCCGTACGACGTCCGCATCTGCCGCGGCCGTCAGAATCGAATCCGGAATACGACGCTGCCCGGAGAGGTACGACCAGGCCGGCGAACCCGGCCTTAGCCTCGGCCGACGCTTCCAGCGCTGGGCAACCGGGCGATCCGGCACGCCTGAGAGTGACTGCGGTATTGCCTCGGGGAATGTCGGCACCACACCAACCAGTCGGCGGAGTTGCCTGCGTACCTGCCCGAAGTTCAAGCTCGGATCGAGATGCTGCACCAGGTCGAACACATCGCCCTTGGCGGAACTCTGCGGGTCCCACCAGCCGTGTCCGTCGTGGTTGACGATCAGGATCTCGCCCTCGCCGCGGCGGTATTTCAGGGCGCGACGCGTGCTCTCCCGGCGATCCAGCCGCCAGCCGGTAGACCAGTGCTCCAGCAGCGCGGCGCAGCTCACCTCACGGCGAAACAGCTCGAGCTCGGTGTCATCGGCTCGCATGGATTGCATCTCCTGTGGGGGCTGGTGGCGCCGGCGCCTTGCCATCGCTCACCGCTTTCGGCGTCCGGCGACCGCGAAGCGGCTGCGGCGCAAGGGCGAAGCCGGCACGACCGGGCGCGCGGCACACCGCGCGACCCTTGCGGCGCGGCCGGCGCAAGCGGTACCGCCCTGTCCTGCTTCGGTTTCTTTACCCCGCCTGCATCATGGCACTCTTTGCAAGCCGCGCCATTCTGGATGGTCTCCAGTCGCTGGCGACCTTTGTCATGCGGGAGCGATATGGTAGAGAAGGGAAATGAAGCTGGTCGATCTGATCCCCGATGCCGACGTTCTCTGCGCCCTGGAACCGGACGAACTCGGGCTGCGGATGCTGCCGGCCCTCGCGGCGTGGCACGAGCACAATCGCAACAGCGAACTCACGCTCGATACGTTTCTTGTTACGGTGACCGGCGGTGGCCGCGGTTATCAGGGGCAGTATCCGCCGCAGAAGAGCTTCGCCGTAGAGGAAGCGGTCCGAGAGGCCTGGGCTTGGCTGGAGGGCATGGCGCTCCTGATTAAACACCGCGGATTTCATGAACCCAACCACGTCCGCTCCCTCAGCCGCCGCGCCCGCCAGCTCGCCGAGGAACCCAACGCCCGCAAGGTGTTCGCGGCCCGCCGCATCCCCAAGGAGGTCCTGCACCCGTCCATCCGGGAAGATGTCTGGGCGCTTTATCACCGTGGCAAATACGACACCGCGGTCTTCGAGGCGACGAAAGCCGTCGAGGTTGCGGTGCGCGACGCAGCCGGCCTTGCCGCAAAGGACATCGGTGCTCCTCTCATGCGCAAGGCCTTCGATCCGAAAAACGGCCCGCTGACCGATATGGCGGCTGACGAGGCCGAGCGTGAAGCGCGCGCCCACCTTTTCGCCGGGGCGATCGGCTCCTACAAGAACCCGCAGTCGCATCGGAACGTGGATCTCGACGACCCCGACGAAGTCGCTGAGATCATCATGCTGGCCAACCACCTTCTGCGGATCGTGGACAGCCGGAAAGCAGTGAAGGCATGACCACCCAGTTCCCCGTCCTATTGCCGCACTCCGTGCCAGTCTTGGCCGACACGGCGACCCATGTGGTGCCGGCGCTGCTCGCCGAGGCGGGCGGGCGAACTGGCGCTACGTCGAATTCTTCACCGCCAACATCCGCAACTCCAACGCACGGCGGGCGTATGCAAGGGCCTCGGGTTCATCGAGCAGCCGGGAGCCGGTGTACTTGGCCATGCGCCGAAAGCACTGCGTGGCCCGCTGGATGCGATTGCCCTGGAACCGGTGACACGGCGCCCAGAGGTGCTGACCAGGCTCGGTCCTCCGCGTACGTGAATGACCCCCGGACTTGCGGCACGCCGCGCCGAGCGGGAGAGCTGCCTATTTCAGACCAAGTTCCGCACTTTGAACAGGCCTGTAACCAAGGCTTCGATATCCAGCCTCGCGTTTCCCGGCCATCTTCGCGAGCAAGGGTTCATTCTCATCGACATAGTCATAGATGATCACGTCCCGCTTCGACGCGTGCAGCCGGTGCAGACGGCCAGCATATTGAGAAAGCGTGCCGCGCCACGCGATCGGCATCGTCAAGAAGAGAATATCGAGCCGTGCATCATCGAAGCCCTCGCCCAGATACCGGCCCGTCGCGATGAGCACACGTTCCTCGTCTCCTGAGATGGCTTGCAAAGCCTCGGTTGCCGCCCGAGCGTCACGTGCGCCCATGCCCCCACGGAGCACGATCACATTCCTCGCAAACTTCGATAGGCGGGTGGCCAGCGTCTCGAGATGATCCTTGCGTTCAGTGATGACGACAGGCGACCTTCCGGCTTCCAGCGCGGTCAGAATGTCGTCAAATATCAAGTCATTCCGGGCATTGTCCTGGGCAATCCTCGCGTACACCTCCTGGATCGCCGGCCGCTCCTCCAACGAGGTTCGCGGCATCCGAAACGCCGTGCGCCGAAGAACCACTTTATGATCGAAGGGGCGGGCAGCCGCCTGCTTCCGGGCGTCCACGCGGTGATCGGATGGTGACCGTCTTTTCGGGTCACCGTCGCAGACAGACCCAGCACATAGCGGGCTTTGGCCGCCCGAGCGACGGCCTCGAAGCCGACGGCGGAGAGGTGGTGACATTCGTCAACGATCACGTGGCCGTAATCGGCGACCAGGTCAGCGACAATGTCCTTCCGGACCAGGCTTTGCATGAGGGCAATATCGATGATCCCGTTTGGCTTCTTCTTCCCGCCGTAGATCACGCCGATGCGGTTCGCCGGCATATCCAGGAACGCCTGGAGCCGGCTCACCCATTGCTCGAGAAGCTGCCGCCGATGGACCAGGACCAGAGTGGACCGCCGCCGTGCAGCAATCATTTTCGCGGCGACGACCGTTTTTCCGAATGCCGTGGCCGCCGCGAGCACGCCAGTCTCATGCGGGAGAAGGGCCGCGACAGCGGCATCTTGCTCCGATCTCAGCTCCCCGAGGAACCGGGCGTCGATGGGTTGTCCCTGCTGCCGTTCGTCGCGCAACTCGAGGCCAATGCCGGCGTCACCCAGAAGCTTCCGCAGGTCGTCCAGGCATCCTCTCGGCAACGCAACATGCTTCGCGAACAGCTCGGCACAACAGATAACCCGCGGTTTTCCGAATGTCGGCAGGCGCATGGCCTGTGCAGCATAGAACTCGGGGTTTTGGAAGGCCGCGAGCCGTGCGATGCGACTCACCAGAACGGGCGGCAACCTGGTTCGATCGATGTAGATCTGATTGCCCAGCACCACCGCTACCGAATCCGGAAGATCGCCTGCAAGCTCCGGTTCCTTGTTGCGGCGTGATGGCAGGGCCGTCCACGGCTCATCGTCCTCTACGGTTGAAGGAAGCCGTACGCCGACAATCTGGCCCGCGGCGGCAGCTTGAGTCACAATGGAGTGCAACTCACTGCGCGACAGCCGGCGGATCGCTGAGAGGTATGTCCACTGATCTTCATAGGGACGAAACTTCTCATCGACAAAGACACTGTTGCCATTCTCGCGTGGCCGGTTCTGCAGCGGCAAAGCGATGAGGTTGCCGAAGCCGCCGGCCGGCATGGTGTCCTGGCTCGGGAAGAACCGGTCATACGAATCGAAACCGATATCAGGGCAGCGATCCATCGTTTCGGTGATCAGCAACGAACCGAGGCGTCTGGCATCGCCCGCCGGCACCGGTTCGGAGAAGAAGATCCAGGCGTGGGCGCCGTTGCCGGAACGTGACCGTTCAACGGCGACAGGGATGCCCTTTGTCAAGGCCGTATCCCGGAACGCGGCAACGTCCTGCATCCAGGACTTCTTGTCGAAATCGGCTGCGAGGAACCAGCAGGTCTCATCCGGCAGTATCGGGTAGACGCCAGCGGTGAAATCCACCGAAGTACCGGATGCCCGCCCAGTCAGGTGGGATCGGAGTGCATCATCGCTGAACGCGATAAACGCCTGGTTCAAACAGTCTCCGCACTTGACCTGAGGTTTGCCACAAACGCCCCGGACCCATTCATTCCCGCAGACCGGCGCGTAACCCGCCTTGCTCGTCTTGGTGTTTTCCCATCGGCGTGGGAACACGTCCTCGCGTCCACGGAACAGTCTGCGAAAGAGTGCGATCTTCTCGGCGCTCGGCGAAGTCATGGTTACCGGCTCGGAAGTTTGAGGCGATCCACCCGCTCCCTCGGCCTGCGCGCGCTGCAGCGTGGCCAACTGTGCAGTGATCTCCGCCCGCTCAAGATCGAGGGCAGCCAGACGGCTTGTCAAAGCAGTGATCTGTCGGGCGGCGTCATTCGGGTAGGTGATGGTGCGAAACTCCTTGGCCATGGGCCTTCCTCCCCTAGCCTGCCGCAGTGCGCATCGTAGTCCGACAGGTTCGGGAATTCCGGCTGACATAATAGCGCAGCGGACGCGTGGGGATGAAGTTGCGGCGTGCCGCAAAACTCAGGCAACGGCAGTTGTCGTGTGCATGGGGTTGGGATCGAAGCAGCTGGCATAGGCAGGACCCGCGAAGTAGTTCAGGTGATCGAGGCGTGGATCACGCCACAGACCTGTGCGGGTTGGCCGGTGCGGCTGGCGATTTTGCTCGATAGTGCCCGGTTAGCGCGCCTGTTGAGGGGACGCCACAATTGGCGCCATGCTCACCAACTGGCTAATATTGGCAAATAGCGACTCCGCGCATTCCGGCGTCGCCGCCCCGGCCGTAGCCAAAGGGCCGCCCAGTCGCATCGGCGTGGGCCGCACGCGGTGCTGCTGACGGGCTATGCCGGAGACGCCGCCGCGCTGGGGTCTTCGGCGCGGCGGGCGGCCCGCACTCGCTGCTTCGCAAGCCGGTGCGCGCCGCCGACCTCGTCGCTCGCACACGGCCGCTGCTGGCGGCGCGAAGTGGTGCCGGTCAGTGGGTCGGTCGGCGGCGCGGCGGAGGCCGATGCGTCCGGAGCGGATCGCAGGCTGCGGCCAATCGGCCAACGATTATCGGCCGAACGGAAGGCTGTTCTCTCTCTCACCCCCCGGACATCCTCCTGCTCCAAGAGGCGGAACTGCCTGCCCGCCTGCCGCGTCCGCCCTGGCGGCCTTGCGCGCCCGGCTGGATTAGCGTAATCCTAATTACGGTAATCTGGATTACACTAATGTTCGTGGGCCGATCGCAGGAGCTGGCAAGCGTCCGAAAGGAGTTCGATGCCGCCCGGCCTTCCCTGCTGGTGGTTTACGGCAGGAGGCGAGTCGGAAAGTCGGCCCTCCTGCGGGAAGCCGCCAAGGGCCGGCCCAGCGTCCTGTTCCAAGCTACCAAGCTCACCGCGGCGCTGAACCTGGACGCATTCAAGAGCGAGATCGCGGTCTCGCTGGGAAGCGACGACCTGCTCGGCAGCATCGGCGACTGGCTCGGTGCGCTCGCCTACCTGGCGCGGAAAGCCGAACAGATGCCAGGGCTCGTCGTCGCGCTGGACGAGTTCCCCTACCTGGTCGAGGCGGACCCGGCGCTGCCCTCGGTAATCCAGAAGTTCTGGGATTCGGGCGCCCCCGCCGCAGGCAAGCTGAACCTTGTGCTCTGCGGGTCGCTGATCGCGCAAATGGAGGCGCAGCTTGCCGAGCGCAATCCCCTCTATGGGCGCCAGACGCTTGCCATGGACGTGGCGCCTCTCCCGCTGCGCGACGCCGCGGAGTTCTTCCCGGGATACTCGTCCGAGCAGGTGATCATGGCGTACGCGATCTTCGGAGGGGTGCCCTTCTACCTGCGGCTCTGCGACCCGACGGCGGGTCTCGAGAAGAACGCCGTCAGCCTCCTGCTGGGCGACGCCGCCCCCCTGCTGGACGAGCCGAACGTGCTCCTTCAGTCGGAACTGCGGGAAACGCAGAGGTACGCCAGCATCCTGGCCGCCATCGCGGACGGCTGCGCCAAGGCCAGCGAAATCAGCGGACGCGTCAGGGACATCAAGGACACGGTGTCGCTCAGCCCGTACCTGGACCGGCTGCAGCGCATGCATCTGGTGCGGGCGGTGCGCTCCCTCGACGCCGAGCCGAAATCGCGGGATCGGCGCCATTTCGTGGGCGACCCGCTGACCGGGTTCTGGCATCGCTTCGTCCGCCCCAACCTGTCGAGCGTGGCGAGGGGCTTCGGAGCCGAGGTCTGGAAGCACCAGGTCGCACCGCGGCTCGACGATTACCTGGGCGGCGCGTTCGAGGAGATCTGCCGCGAGCACGCTCGGCGCCATTCGCAGGAGAGCCTGCCGGCGCCAGCGCAGGAAGTCGGTCAGATCTGGGGCGACGACTACGACATCGACGTGGCAGGACGGCTCCTCGACGGCTCGATGCTGTTCGGGGAAGCCAAGTGGCGGCGGGGCAAGGTCGGCGAAGATGTCCTCGGCACCCTGGTCCGGCGCGCCGAGACGACCCGGTACGGCCACGGGGTGGCGCGCCGCCACTTCGTCATGTACTCCCGCAGCGGCTTCACCCGGGAGGTCTGGGAAAGCGCCCGTCCTGGAAGCGGGATCGTGCTGCACACGCCGGACACCATCGTCGGGCGGGCGCCCGCGGGTTTGCCGGATGACGGTTGAACGCCATTCCCGCACTCGTCGTCGCTGAGGCGCGTTATTCCGGCATGGTCTGCCGGCCCCTGGCTCAGGCCATTTCCCTCAGCCGGCGCGCCTCCGCGAGGTCGATGCGCGCCTTGTGGCCGTGCCTTTCCATCTGCTGGGGGAGATTGCCTCTGCTCAGCAGGGTCATCGGCTTGTCCTTCGCGAACGTGCAGGAGTCGGGGCCATAGTCGCTGGTGGTGACCAGTATACCCTTCATAGCGCCCTCGTTCAGCATCGTGGCGTATAGGTCATGGACAGCGGAGACGGGGACGAGATTGGTGTAGCGCTCGGCCTGCCCCGCAATCTTTCCGCCCCGGATCGGGTCCGGGTCGAAAATCAAGGCGTCCACCCCGCCGTCTGCGCTGGCTCTCGTCACCTTGACCTCGCCGCCGTCGGCCGCGAACTCCTGATCGAACAGCTCGCGAACGAGATGCTCGAATTCCTCCCAATCGATGGCCGCGAGGTTCACAATGCGGCTCGCTATGCCTTCATCGTGGGGGACTTGCACCTCCTACTCCTTCCCGGTTTTGACCGGCACACCAAAAATCAAGAATTTCGCGACATTGCGCGGCCCTTGATCGACCACGGCTTTTCGGTTGCATAAGTCCGGTGCGAAAGCGCGCTTAGCTTAGCCGGCCGCACAGCGGCCGGTCACGCGACCGTGGGATTCCCCCGGATTGGTGGACACCAAGCCTGTTTTCGGATGAGGTGTCCTGATGCCCCGAAGTCGCCCCCCTTACGCGCCGGAATTCCGGCGTCAGATGGTTGAACTGGTTCGCGCTGGGCGCGATCCGGAGAACCTGTCCCGTGAGTTCGAGCCGACCGCCCAGTCGATCCGGAATTGGGTCGCGGAGGCGGACCGGCAGGAAGGTCGCCGCGAGCCCAAGGCCGATGCGCTGGGTCAGGGGCTTGGCTGTCCCAGAACCTTGTCCGGAAGCGGCTTGCTTGCGGCGGCCGTACCGTAGCCGGTCAAATTCCAATGAGGAATATTGACGCGCGAAATGAGGGGTGTATATGAGCTGGCCCGACTACACCATGGAGGATCTCGATGATCCATACAGCCCGGCTGGGAACGCTATGCGCGCTTTGGGCGCAAAGGATCCCTTTTGCCTTGAGCGTCTTCTTACCGCGCTTGACGACTTCACCGGTACGTCATTGGTGTCTGCGGATCGTCTTTCTCCGGCCAAGTCCAATCCTGGCGGGAACGAAGTGTATCTAGTGCCCCAGCGCTATGCGCTGGGGTCAAGGCCCGACAGCGCAGCTGTCGTACTAGTCGATCATCTCAGGGAGCACATAAGCTTTCCCGAGATCAACGAGAAACTTGGGCTGGCGCCCCAATATTCTGCCGACTGGACGCGCATCCACCAGCTAGCACACACGTTAGCTCCTTGAAATACCGCAACAGG
>Ga0326727_10015886_pt1 | contig 16035 bp, 14 predicted proteins | sample MB2enrmetagenome_FD_207643 | JGI IMG/M metagenome (GOLD analysis project Ga0326727, IMG submission 207643) | Lab enriched peat soil microbial communities from McLean, Ithaca, NY, United States - MB29MY | ecosystem: Environmental > Terrestrial > Soil > Wetlands > Peat | place: USA: New York...
GCTTTTCTCTGCATGCGGGCGAAGTGCTCGGCATTGCCGGCCTGATGGGCTCCGGACGCACCGCTCTGCTGAACGTTCTGTTCGGATCGTTTCCCGCGCACGCCGCTGGCGAAATACGGCTCGACGGCAAGGCCATTCAGCTTCGCGAACCGCGGGATGCGATTCGTGCCGGCATTGCCCTGGTGCCCGAGGACCGAAAGTCTCTGGGGCTGTCGCTGGGCGCTTCCATCGCGGAGAATATGACGCTGGTCGCCCTGCGCGAGTTTGCTACGGCGGCCGTGCTGCATCCGCAGCGGGAGCTGGCCGCGGTGGAACGCGCCATGGCCGATCTGCGGGTGAAGGCCGGTTCGGCCGAGGCGGTGGTAGGGACACTTTCCGGAGGCAATCAGCAGAAAGTGGTGCTGGGCAAATGGCTGCTCAATCGTCCGCGCATCCTTTTGCTCGACGAACCGACACGCGGCATCGACATCGCCGCCAAGCAGGAAATTTATGCCCGCATCGATCAACTGGCGAGCCAGGGTCTGGCGCTGATCGTGGTTTCCTCCGAACTGGAGGAACTGCGCGGCATCTGCGATCGCATTCTGGTATTGCATGAAGGCCGGATGACGGGAATGTTGTCCCGCACCGAAGCCACGCCCGAGCGCATCATGGCGTGTGCGACGGGAAGTGGCGGCTAGTGGCTAGTGGTTGGTAGTTAGGGGCCGACTGCCCCGAGGATGCCCTTGGTTTTCGGCTCCTAGGCTGCTGACTCCTAGCTACAAATTACTATGCAAGGAGAGAACATGAGTGCTGCGCCACGCACGAAATGGTCATTCCGTAATGCGGCCCGCGCCTACGGGATGGTGGCGGCGCTGGTGATCGTCTGGATTGCCTTCGACTATGCCACGGGCGGCCTGTTCCTGCATCCGCGCAATTTCTCGAATCTCATGCGCCAGATGGCGGTGACGGGCGTACTCGCGGCCGGAATGTTGATGGTGATCGTGGCCGGGGAAATCGACCTCTCGGTCGGATCGCTGGTCGGCCTGACCGGCCTGATCGCCGCCCTCGTGCAAGCCTCCTTCTCCTTTGGGCTCGCGGTCACGCTGCTGCTGGCGATAGCCTGCGGACTTATCGTCGGCCTGGTGCAGGGCTCGGTGGTGTCGTACGGGCGGGTGCCGTCCTTTATTGTTACGCTGGGCGGATTACTGGCCTGGCGCGGCGTCACCAAGGGCATCAGCGCCGGCGCCACGGTTCCCATTCAGCTGCAGGGTTTCCTTTCGATCGGACAGTCGTATCTCAACAAATCGTTCGGCGTCATGCTGGCGGTCGTTGCCGTTGCCGCCATTGCCTTCGCCGCCTGGCGGAATCATCGCTCCCGCCGGCAGCTCGGCTTGCCGGTTGCAGGGCCGCTGCGGCTGGCGTTGCGCATCGTTGTTCCCTGCGCACTGGTGGTGGCGCTGGTAGCCATGCTGAACGCCTACGAAGGCATTCCCGTTCCGGTGCTTCTGTTCCTGCTGATTGCGCTGGCGGGGGCGTTTGTCATGTCGCATACGACCTTTGGCCGGTATCTGTACGCGGTGGGCGGCAATCGCGAGGCCGCGCGTCTTTCCGGAATCAATACCAGACGGTTGAGGGTGGCCGTGTTCGGGATCATGGGAGTTCTGGCGGCGCTGGCGGGAATCATGTATACCGCCAGGGTCGGCAGCGCTTCCCCGGACGCGGGTTTGCTGCTCGAACTGGACGCCATTGCCGCCTGTGTCATCGGGGGCGCCAGCCTGATGGGCGGACGGGGCGCCATGTTTGGCGCCTGTCTGGGAGCGCTATTGATGGCGAGCCTGGATAATGGCATGTCACTGAAGAACGTTTCGGATTACATTCAAGACATCGTGAAAGGTGGAATTCTGGTGGCCGCGGTAGCGCTCGACATGCTTGGGCGCAGGCGCAATTCCTGAGGGATCGATGGCTTCCAAGCTTTTAGGCATTGATATCGGCACCGGCGGCACTCGCGCGATCATGGTCGACAGCGCGGGCAGGGTGATTGCCACGTGCACCGCCGAGCACGTGGCCTTTGCTTCGCCGCAAACCGGCTGGGCGGAACAGGATCCCGCGGACTGGTGGCAAGCCTGCTGTAAGGCCGTACGGCAGGTTCTCGCCCAGTCCCGCACGGACGCCACCGAGATTGCCGGCGTCGGTTTCTCCGGCCAGATGCATGGCGCCGTATTGCTCGACGAGGCCGGCCAGGTGTTATGTCCCGCGCTGATCTGGTGCGACCAGCGCACGGCCGAGGAGGCGCGTGAACTTACCGCAACCATCGGCGAATCGCAGATCATCGCCTGGACCTGCAATCCCGCGCTCACCAACTTCACCCTGACCAAACTCCTCTGGGTGCGCCGCCACCGGCCGCAGGTCTTCGAGCGATTCCGCCGGCTGCAGTTGCCGAAAGACTATGTGCGCTTTCGGCTGACCGGGGAATATGCCATGGATGTGGCCGATGCTTCCGGCACCTTGTTGCTGGACGTGGCGGGCCGGCACTGGTCGAAGGAAATGGCCGCCGCCGCCGAAATCGATTCCCGCGTGCTGCCGCCGTTATTCGAATCCTCGCAAATTTGTGGAGTGGTTTCCGCCGCCGGCGCGGCCGCAACCGGGCTTCGTCCGGGAACGCCGGTGGTGGCCGGCGCTGGAGATCAGGCGGCGGGAGCGGTGGGGCTGGGGATCGTCGGCGCGGGCATGGTGCATGCGACCATTGGCACTTCCGGCGTGGTCTTCGCTTCCACGGACCGGCCCGCGCTCGACGCCCGCGGACGGGTACACACGTTCTGTCATGCGGTCCCCGGACGATGGCACGTCATGGGCGTAACGCAGGCGGCGGGGCTTTCGTTGCGCTGGTTTCGCGATCGTTTTGGCGCGACCGGCCATGATTCCGGAGATCCTGAAGAGTCCGGCGATCCTTATGACCGGCTTTGTGCCGAGGCGGCCGCGGCGCCGCCGGGTTGCGACGGAGTTTTGTGGGCGCCGTATCTGATGGGCGAACGTACGCCGCATCTTGATCCGCACGCGCGCGCCGCTCTGGTGGGACTGGCCGCCAGCCACGGGCGCGGGCATATCATCCGCGCCATTCTGGAGGGCGTGGCTTTCAGCTTGAGGGACACGTTCTCCATCTTTGACGAGATGAATGTGCCGGTCACCAACGTCCGCCTGGGTGGAGGCGGCGCCCGCTCGCCCCTGTGGCGGCAGATCCAGGCCGACGTGTATGCGCGGCCGGTGGAAATTGTGGAAACCGAAGAAGGCGCCGCTTATGGCGCGGCGCTGCTGGGCGGGGTGGGCGCCGGCGTTTGGGCCACGGTGGAAGAAGCTTGCCGCCAAAGCGTCCGCGTTCGCCAGCGTATCGATCCCGATCCCCGGGTGTCCGCTTTGCTGCAAGACCGCTATCAGCGGTATCGCTCGATTTATCCCGCTTTGCGAAGTGTCTATGGAGGAACCAATGTCAGCTAATGCTTATGAGCCGCGGCCGGAGCACAAGTTTTCGTTTGGTCTTTGGACGGTCGGCAATCGGGGGCGCGATCCCTTTGGCGATGTAGTTCGTCCCGCGATTTCGCCAAACGACATTGTCGCGCTGCTGGCCGAGGTGGGCGCCTGGGGCGTAAATCTCCACGACAACGATCTGGTTCCCATCGACGCCACGCCCGCCGAGCGCGATCGGCTGGTGCGGGAATTCAAGGCGGCCTGCGAACGGCAGGGGCTGGTGGTTCCCATGGCCACCGTGAATCTTTTCTACGATCCCGTGTTCCGCGATGGCGCATTCACGGCCAACGATCCCGCTGTCCGGGCGTATGCGGTGCAGAAGACCATGCGCGCCATGGATATCGGCGCGGAGCTGGGAGCGAAGATCTTTGTGCTCTGGGGAGGCCGCGAAGGCACGGAAACCGACGGATGCCGCCGTCCCGATCTCGCGATCCGGCATCTTCGGCAGGCCATCAATTTTCTTTGTGAGTACAACCTGGAGAAAAAGTACGGGTTCAAGTTCGCCCTGGAAGCCAAACCCAACGAGCCGCGCGCCGATATATACATGCCGACCACGGGCGCCTATCTGGGGTTTATCGCCCGGCTGGATCACCCCGAGATGGTGGGCGTGAACCCTGAGATTGCGCATGAGCATATGGCCGGACTCAACGCCCTGCACGCCGTGGCGCAGGCTTGGGAGGCCGGCAAACTGTTCCACATCGACCTGAATGATCAGCATCCCGGGCGCTACGATCAGGATCTGCGCTTCGGTTCCGCGACTCCCAAGGCCATGTTCTGGCTGGTCAAGTTTCTGGAGGACGTCGGTTACAGCGGACCCCGGCATTTTGATGCGCACGCGTATCGTACGGAGGACCTGGAGGGAGTGAAGGATTTTGCCCGCGGGTGCATGCGCACCTATCTCATCCTCAAGGAGAAAGCGGAACGCTGGAACCAGGATGCCGAGATTCAGGCGATCCTGAGTGCGTTGGGCGCGCCCGGATACGGAGAACTGGAACGCTATTCCCCGCAGTACGCACAGAATATGCTCAGCCGTAACTTCGATCGCGCCGCTCTGGCCGCAAAGGGCTATCAATACGAGAAGCTCGATCAGTTGACGATGGAAGTACTGCTCGGCGTGCGCTGAGCCGAACCTCGCGCGGAGGCGCGGAGCCAGAGACGAATATCGGGACATGGTTGCGATGAAAGAGTCAGCGTACTGGATTGAAAAACTCGGATTGGTTCGCCATCCGGAAGGGGGATGGTACCGCGAAACCTACCGGGCGGCGGAAGCCATTCCCGCCGCCGGACTGCCGAAGCGGTTTGGCGGAGCGCGGGCATTCTCCACCGCCATATATTTCCTGCTGGAAAGCGGACAGATCTCGGCGTTGCACCGGATCAAAAGCGACGAACTTTGGTTTTTCCATGCCGGCTGTCCGTTGTCCATCGGCCGCATTATCGCCGATGGCCAGCCCCACACGGCGCGTCTGGGCAGCCGGCCGGAGCGAGGCGAAAGTTTTCAAGTCGTGGTCCCCGCAGGGAACTGGTTTGGCGCTTTTCCGCTGGAAGCTGATTCGTACAGCCTGGTAAGTTGCACCGTGGCTCCGGGCTTCGATTTCTCCGATTTCGAGATGGGCGACCGCGAGGAGCTACTGAGGCTTTTTCCCGGCTGCCGGAGCATGATCGAACAACTTGCAAGGTGAGTTTCGAGTTGCGAGTTGCGAGTTTCGAGAACGCGCCTCGCATCCCGAACGGCAGTGTGGGCTTGGACGCCCCCACGACAGCCGGTCCCGCTTGGCGGGACCAGCGCTACATCGGCGATTTTCACGCGACGACCGGAGGCCAGAACGTGAAACGTGAAACGAAGAACGTGAAGCGGCTTTCGGGCGGGGGACGGGAGACGCATATGGATCTTTACATGAGTGCTGCCTTGGAAGAAGCCAGGAAGGGATTGGCGGAAGGTGGAATTCCTATCGGCTCGGTGCTTGTCCATAACGGGAAGATTATTGGCCGGGGACATAATCGGCGGGCGCAGAAGGGCAGCGCCATCCTGCATGGCGAAATGGATGCCCTGGAAAATGCCGGGCGGCAGCCGTCGCGGATTTATCGGGAGTCGGTGCTGTACACCACGCTCTCGCCTTGCCCCATGTGCAGCGGCGCCATCCTGCTCTATGGCATTCCCAAAGTGGTGATTGGCGAGAACCGCACGTTCCTGGGAGAGGAACAATGGCTGCGTTCCCATGGCGTCGAGTTTGAAGTTCTGCAAGATGACGAATGTATTCGCCTCATGACCGATTTTATTGCCGCCAAGCCGGAGTTGTGGAACGAGGATATTGGGGTCTGAACCGGTTTGCAGGGGATGGCTTCTATGAATGCTCAAATCAAAAGCCCGGGCTCAACCCCGGGCTTTTGATCGCTCTCTCCTGTAGGCAGCGCACTAAGCGATGGCGCTGGTCGTGCTGGTCGCGGGTTGATCCTGGTTGGCGCTATACGACGCGCTTATCTCGATGCTGGTGGCCTGAATCGAAATGCTGGTGTACTGAAAGTTAACGCCCTGCGTGCCGTTCGCGGACGAGTCGTTCTGTCCCTGCAGAACGTTTTGCAAGTCCTGCTGAAGCGAGCTGAAGGCCTGCTGCGCGTCGGATAAATTGCCGGACTGCAGTGCCTGTCCCAGCGTGGTGAAGTCCTGAACCAACGCACTGAGGCCGGAGGAAGAAGAGGCTGGCGCTGCACTGATCGTCCCGGAAGTGGCGCTGGGCGCCGCAGTCGTACCAGCCGTCCCGGAGGTGATGCCGGAAGCCGCAGTCGTACCGTCCGTCACGGGAGTGGCGCCAGGAGTTGCCGTCGTGCCGTCCGTCCCGGAAGGGGTGCTGGAAGTTGAAGACGTGCTGTCCGTCGCGGAGGCCGTCAAGGAACTCAGCAGGGCGCTGATCTGAGAACTTGCGCCGCTGGAACCGCTTCCATGATGGCCGTGATGATGGTGATGATGTCCCTGACCGGATTGCGAGCCTTGCGCAATGTTCTGCAAGTCCTGCTGGACTGAGGCATAGGCCGCTTGCGCGCCGGACAGGTTGCCGGATTGCAACGCCTGGCTGAGCGTGCCGTAGTCTTTATCCAGGGCGCTGTTGGCATTGGCGCCCGTCGCTGAGCCGGACTGGCTCATGTTCGTCAGATCCTGTTGCAGTGAGGCAAAGGCGCTTTGCGCGGAGGACAGATTGCCGGACTGTAAAGCCTGGCCGAGTGCGCTGAAGTCCGTTTCGGCCGCCTGCGTCGGAGAAGTTTGCGAAGCGCCGCTGCTGCTTCCGCTGTTGTTGTTGCTGCTGACAGACGTCTGCGTGATCGTCAGATCGATGGTTTCCTCAGACACCGACGCGGTCGCCGTCTGGCCCTGTCCGGTTTGCTGCGCCTGCATCTGCGCGGTGAAGACCTGGAGCAAGGCATTGATGCTGGAAGTGGTGGAGGACGTGGCGGTAGTGCCGGTTCCGGAACTGGCGCCCGCAGCCGCGGTCGTGCTGCCGGTGCCGTTGGTAGTGCCGGACGTCGAAGTCATGCCGGTCGTTGCGGAGGACGTCAAGGAACCCAGCAGAGCGCTGATCTGCGAGCTTTCGCTGCCGGAGCCGCTTCCAGAACCGCTGCCATGATGGTGATGATGGTGATGATGTCCTTGACCGGATTGCGAGCTCTGCTCAACATTCTGCAGGTCTTGCTGGACCGAGGCGTAAGCCGCCTGCGCGCCGGAAAGGTTGCCGGATTGCAACGCCTGACTTAGCGTACCGTAGTCCTGTTCCAGGGTGCTGTTGGTATTGGCGCCGGTCGCTGACCCGGACTGGGTCATGTTCGTCAGATCCTGCTGCAGTGAGGCAAAGGCGCTTTGCGCGGAGGAAAGATTGCCGGATTGCAACGCCTGCCCCAGCGCGCTGAAGTCCGTCTCGGCCGCCTGGGCCGGAGAAGCTGGCGAAGCACTGCTGCTGTTGCTGTTGCTGACGGACATCTGCGTGATCGTCAGGTCGACGGTGTCCTCGGACATCGACGCAGTTGCCGTCTGCCCCTGTCCGGTTTGCTGCGCCTGCATCTGCTGCGACTGGAACTGAAGTTGGATGCTGGTGTAGTCGAAGCTTGCGTTCGAAGATATTCCTGCTGCCGACATCGCTTTATCTCAACTCTCAAAAAACCGGTCCGGCTACTCGCATGCCCTTGACCGTTCCTCCTCTTGTTATCGGCCAGCCTGGCCAAGGGCTTTATCGGCTTTTAACAAGATGCGGAGAATGCGTCTAATCTGTTCATAAATAGAAGCCTTGCTGGCTTGGCGGGAGGGGGAAATTTTTGCCGGGTGGGGTATTACCCTGAGCCGCGGGTTTTCGTGACCGGCATCGTTATCCGTTTAGAACATCCGGACAAACAGGATCACGGCGATGGTAAAGCCAACGGCGATGACGACGCGGCGGACCAGGACCTTGCCGAGCCGGCGGGCCACTCCGGCCGCGGCATAGCCGCCAAAGAGCGCGGCCGCCATCATGCCGAAGACATACGGCCATACCACCATATGCGCGGCGGCAAAAAGCCCCGAAGCCACGCCATTCACCGCGAAGCTGAACAGGCTGGTCAGCGCGCTCATGGTCAGAATATCTTCCAGCCCCATCAAGGAAAGCACGGTCAGCAGCATGATGCTCATGCCCGCGCCGAAGTATCCGCCATAAATGCCGACGCCAAACTGTGCCAGCAGGACGCTGGCGATCCAAACTGCAGAGCGCGGAGCGTTGCCATGGGCTGCGCTCTGCAGCCGCTTCTGGATGGGCGCCTGGATGGTGAAGAGCACGGTGGCAAAAAGAATAAGGAAGGGAACCAGGCGATCGAACAAAGCGCCCGGAGTGCAGCGCAGCAGCAGGGCTCCAACCAGGCCGCCGACCATGCAGGGAAGGGCCAGCCAGCGATAACGCGCCGGCGCAGCGCCAATCTCGCGGCGGAATCCCCACATGCTGCCGATGGTTCCGGGCCAGATGGCAACCGTGCTGGTGGCATTGGCGGTAATCGATGGCAGTCCCAGAGCCAGCAGAGCGGGAAAACTAACCAGCGTCCCGCCCCCGGCTACCGAGTTGATGGCTCCGGCAAAAAAGGCCGCCAGCATGGCGATCAGAAGATGAAGCAGCGAAGGCATCGGATCGATTTTACGGGAAGAGGAATTCGGTATTTCCGCGGCGGCAACAAAAAAAAGCGTCTCAGGCAGGACTCGAGCCTGCAACCCTTCCAGTGCCCATCGGATTACCGGCTCTACTGGAGCCCGACGGCGTGAGCCATCAGGAACATGTACTTCGCCTCGCGTTCCGAGCTCGACAGGACGCAGTCGTTTTTTGCGCAGAAGGTCTGGTCGGTCAGGTAATCGTAGATCAGTGACGGAATGTCATAGTGATGGATGGTGTTATGCCGCACCACCTTGCCGTTCTCCACCACCAGAATGCGGTTCAAATGCTTGCTGTCCTCGATGTTGTCCAGGTAGCGAAAGTCCCGATAGCTCTTCTCGCCTTCGTCGAGTGGCGGCAAATGGTCGCTCACAATGACGATCAGGCTCTTGGGATCGAGCTGGATCAGGGCGCGGACATAGTGGGCGATCGCCTGGGTACGATACCAGTATTGATTCGCGGCCCGCAGCAGTTGTTGGTCGCGATGAGCCGACTGCACCGAAAGTACCAACGGCCGCACATTCAGGTCGATATCGTGGGGCGCATGACCATAGATCCCCAGCACATAGTTGAGAAGGGGCCGGTCCGGGTGTTCCCGCAAGGTCCGGGCAACAAACCCCAGATTCTGGTCGAACAAGTCTCCGTCGAAAATATATCCCTCGTCTTCCGATTCGTCGCGGATGGTGAGGTAAGTGGCGGGCACGTTGGCGTACTCGACGGGAAAGTAGATATTCTGAAATCCGATTCCACTGTACGCTTTGGTGGCATTGAAGTAGTTTGGCTCGAAAGAATTGCTGGCCATGGTCGAGTAGCCGGCCTGAGCCAGGATTCTGGGCATGCAGGCCGCCGCGTTACCCGTAAAATCGTCGAATTCAATGCTGGAAAACCGGTGCAGAGCCGGGGCGCCGCAAAGCGCCTCGAATTCCGCCTGGGCGGTTCCGCCGCCAAAGACGGGCGATATGGAAAACCCTTGTTTGTCCCCGACCAGCTTGGCGAAGTCGGGATGGCGTGGATCCTTCGAATAGGTAACCGCCCGGAGCAACGTGGGATCGACCCAGCTCTCGAGGACGACAAGGTGCACGTTTCGATGATTGCCACGCTTCCGGATAAAGTCCGCCGCCGCGCGGGCTTCCCCGGCGTAATCGCCGCGATCCCGGTATCGGGCAACCTCGGCGAGCGCCTTCCGCCGCTTCGCTTCAAAGTACAACACCATGGTGAAGCGGCCGTTGTCGTCGACGCTCTGCACATCGGAAAACATCGTCAGTTTGAGACCCGCCAGGTTGAGTCCGGTCAGGACCACGCCGGGAAGTAACTCCACGGTAGTCACCAGCACGACGGCCAGACCGGCGATCGCCAGGATGCGGCAGTATCTCCGGTAGTTAACGAAGCCAAGCACCAGGACCAGCGGCAGGGCGAGGGCCAGCAACAGCCCCGCCTTCCAGGCGTGGGGCAGCACCCTCACCAGCTCCGGCAGGTTCTGGAAGTCGATAATGCGAACAACATTCCCGTAGGCGAGGAAGAAAAGATCGTACGCGGTATAGGCCAGTACGATGGGCGCCGCGGCGACAAACGGCGCCAGTTTTCCCGGCCTCAGTACGAAATTGAGTGCCCAGTAGAGAGCCAGAAGGATGGGTGCTTCGGTGAGCAGATGCGGCCAAAGCGCCGGTAATTCGCTCATCCGGCCGAGAAGCTCGCCGAATGCCACCATGAAAATAAGGAAGGCGAAATAGCGATTTCCCAGGTAGCGGCGCGCCTGGCGCCACAGCCAGGACAAAAATGTGCGCAGTCTTGACCAAATGGTTTGGCCGGGCGAAGCGTTCGGATGTGGGCACAAAAAGCTGTCGCCGCTTCTTGTAGTCAACTGATTTTTCTGGCCTTCCGCTGAGAAGGTATTTACGACAGCATACGGTGGAGCAATTCCGTTTTCAATAAAGAATGATGACGGCACTTCCGGCGTTCCCTTTGACCCCGCCTAGTCACGCCAAAATCCCGTTGCCCTACCAGCCGCTGACCAGGAGCTTGCGGGCGGCGTGGATTCCGCATTTCTGGTACTGGTTATAAGCTGCGGCGGCGCGCTCGCGGATCTGTTGAGCGCTTTCTCCGGCGATCCAACCGTCCAGGGCGCTCTTCAGGGTGTAGGCCTCCGGGCACATCAGGTTCGTAGTCCACAGTAATGGGTCCGCTCCCGTGGCGCGGACGGCGTCGGCGAAATAGTATTTGCTGGCGCAGGAGAGAATAATCACTGGCCGCTTCGCAACGTTGTGATTGTCCGGCAGACTGGATAACGAAAAGTCCATCAATCCATCGTGTCCGATGTACGCCACCAGGTCGGCCCGGCCGCCCGCCCAAAGTGTGGTATTGCTGGCCGGGAGGACGATCTTTTCGGAAGTCGCCGCCGCGGCCGCCGAAAGGAAATCCATGATCGCCTGCTTGATCTCGCGTCCCCGGTACGCGTCGGCGATTAGATATACATCTCCGGACCGGTACCGGTAGATGCAGCGCTCCAAGACCGCCGGCCGCGGATTGACCTGCCGGCTCGCCAGTTTCCAGTCGCCGCTGCGGGCAAAGAAGGATTTCACGCCATAGCCCGATCCCCAGTACAGGTTCTCCGCCGCATTGTCGCCATTCCCCAGGTGGGAGGGCACCGGCACAATGCCCTGATGGACATTGTCGGCCAGCGCCACAAACACATGCACCGTTCGGGTCGCACCCAGCGACGGCGCTACGGCCAGCAGGAGAAATCCGGCAATCCATACCACACGTGAATTCTTTAGCCTGTTCCACATGGCGCCAGCGATTATGCGCGTGGTCGGCTACGGAAGCCAGAAAAAATGAAGCTCCCGGAAGGACTATGAACGAGGAGAAGCCTCGATCCTGCCTACAGATGCGGTGAAGTTTGGTTTGGCGGGATTCGTAAACCGAACAAAAAATGGCTCCTCAGGTAGGACTCGAACCTACAACCCTCCGGTTAACAGCCGGATGCTCTGCCATTGAGCTACTGAGGAGTGTCGTGCACCGCCGGTCACAAGAACCAACGTGCTCATTGCAATATATATCAAAGGAGCAGGCTGGTAAATACCCAGCGCGCGGCGGCTCAAAAATGGTGTAAACTCCGCCCCATGAGCCGCGACAGTGTCAACGGAAAAGACTCGGAAATAACGGCGGCGGGGCCGGCCCTTTACGTGGTAGGCACTCCCATCGGCAACCTGGAGGACATCACGTTGCGCGCTCTGCGCGTGCTGAAGAGCGTGGACCGGATCGCATGCGAGGACACGCGGCAGACACAAAAGCTGCTGAATCATTATGAGATTCACCGGCCGACGGTAAGTTATCACGAGCACAATGAGATGACGCGCGCCGCCGAACTGATTATGGAACTGGAGAAGGGAGCGACGCTGGCGCTGGTGACCGATGCCGGCATGCCGGCCATCAGCGATCCCGGGTGCCGCCTGATCTCGCTTGCCATCCGTCATCACATTCCCGTGGTGCCCATCCCGGGGGCTTCGGCTTTTCTGGCGGCCCTGGTGGCCAGCGGTCTGTCCGCGGATTCCTTCCGCTTCAGCGGATTCCTGCCGGCCAAGAGCGGACAACGCCGCGAAGCGCTGGAACGCGTGAAGGATTCGCCGCGCACCCAGATCTTTTATGAGGCGCCCCACCGCATTCTGCCGGCGCTCGAGGATATCGTGGCCGTGCTCGGCCCCAGGCGTCATATTGTGATTGCCCGGGAAGTGACGAAGCTCCACGAAGAGTTTCTGCGCGGCTGCGCCGGAGATTTGCTGGAACAGGTTACGGCGCGCGGCGAACTGAAGGGCGAGATCACCCTGCTGATCGGAAAAGCAGAGGACCATCCGGCCATGACCGCCGCTACGCCGAGGAAAATCCGCGAGCGTCTGGATGAAGTGATGACGCAGGAGAGCCTCGATCAGAAGGCGGCCCTGAAAGTGGTGGCCAAGGAATTTGGAATTTCCAAGAGCGAAGCCTATCGCGAATTGCAGAGAAGCAAATAACGAGTTGCGAGTTGCGAGAAGGGCGCTAAAAGCGCTCTTGGCTTGTCGCTTATTACTTGTTACTTATTACTTTTCGCTTTATGCGACAATGAAATGCAGCTATGAAGATTTCGATTGGCGCCGATCACGCGGGCTTCGCCCTGAAGCAGAAGATCAAGCAGATGCTCGAGCAAGCGGGCATCGAAGTGGATGACCAGGGAACGGTTTCGACGGACCCCGTGGACTATCCCGACTTTGCGCGCAAGGTGGGCGAGGAAGTATCGCACGGGCAGGCCAATTGCGGCATTCTGGTCTGTGGTACCGGCATTGGCATGGCGATTGCCGCCAACAAGGTGCCGGGCGTGCGGGCCGCCAATGTCATTAGCGAGCGCGAGGCCGTGCTGAGCCGCGAGCACAACGACGCCAACGTGCTGGCCCTGGGCGCCCGCCTGGTCGATGAACCCACGGCTTTGAAACTGGTGGACACATGGCTGCATACGAAGTTTGATGGGGGACGCCATGCGCGCCGGGTCGAGAAGATCTCCGAGATTGAGCGCGAAGAGCAGCAAGCGGCGACCGGCAGTAAATCATAAACAGCTGACAGTTTTCAGTTCACAGTTTGCAGCCGGCGGCGGCACCCCCTTTCACCACGGAGACACGGAGACACCGAGAAGAGCCCAAAATCCAGATTTTTGGGAACCTCTCCGTGTCGCGGTGTCTCCGTGGTGAATTGTCTCGTGAGTGAGCCTCTCGATCCATACTCCCGTCCATCCAGTTGACATCTTCCCATATTTCTACAATTATCGAAATATGCAAGTGGCCGCAAACAAAAAGAGTCCGGTCAACGTGGCGAAGTACGCCGACATGCTGGCGGCGATGGGGACCGAACCCCGGCTGCGCATCGTGCGCCTGCTGCTGTCGGCGCATCCGGAGGGATTGGTGGTCGGCGATATTCAGGCGGAACTGGACATTCCGAACTCCACGCTTTCGCACCACCTGGAAAAATTAAAAAATGAACAGCTGGTGAACGTGCATCGCGAAGGCACTTTTCTGCGCTACACGGCCAGCACCGAAACGCTCCAGGAACTGCTGCAGTTTCTCTACGCCGAATGCTGCACGCGCAACCAGGCCGTCAAACCACAGGATGTAGTCCAGCTATGCAGACAGGAGAAGGATTCCCGATGAGTGACACCGACATTAAGAACATCGTCAAAGAAAAATATGGTCAGGCGGCGTTACGGGTGAAGAGCGGCGGCAGTGGCTGCTGCGGAGCCACCGCGGCCAGCGGAACGAGCTGCGACCCGATTACCTCCAATCTGTACGACAGTTCCCAGGCGGGCCAAGTCCCGCTGGATGCCATGCTGGCTTCGTTGGGGTGCGGGAATCCAACGGCCTTGGCGAATTTGCATCCCGGCGAAATTGTGCTCGATCTTGGATCGGGCGGCGGCATTGACGTCCTGCTCTCGGCCCAGCGGGTAGGACCCAGCGGCAAGGCGTACGGGCTCGATATGACCGATGAAATGCTGGCGCTGGCCAATGAGAACAAGCGCCAGGCGGGTGCCGTGAATGTCGAGTTCCTCAAGGGTGAGATTGAGCATATCCCGCTGCCGGACAACTCGGTCGACGTGATCATCTCGAATTGCGTGATCAATCTTTCGGCCGACAAGGATCGCGTGTTGCAGGAAGCCTTTCGGGTGCTGAAGCCGGGCGGCCGCCTGGCGGTTTCCGATGTGGTCACGCGCGGCGAAATCAGCCCGGAAGTCCGTCACAGCGTGCTGCTGTGGGTGGGCTGTGTGGCCGGAGCGCTCCGCGACGACGAATATCGGGGCAAACTCTCCGCGGCCGGTTTCGAGCACATTGATATCGAGCCGACACGGATCTACCGCGCGGAAGATGCGCGGGAGTTTCTGGCGGCGGCTGGCATTGATGTGGACGCGATTGCGCCCCAGATGGAGGGCAAGATCATGAGCGCCTTCGTTCGGGCGATTAAGCCCGCCGGTGCGGGAGCGAAACCAGGCTGCGGACCGGCCTGTGGCTGCTAGGAGAAGATTGCCACCATGCAGGAACACTACAACGTCTTATTCTTGTGCACCGGCAATTCCGCGCGCTCGATCATGGCTGAGGCAATTCTCAACTTCAAGGGCAAACCTGACTTCACGGGCTATAGCGCCGGAAGTCATCCCTCCGGAACGGTTCGACCGGAAGCCTTAAAGCAGCTCGAAAAGGCGCATATCCCAGCCCATGATCTGCGCAGCAAGGCCTGGGATGAATTCTCCCTGCCCGGTGCGCCCCGGCTCGATTTTGTCTTCACCGTTTGTGACAGCGCCGCCAATGAAGTCTGCCCGGTCTGGCCGGGACAGCCGGTCACCGCCCATTGGGGCATCCCCGACCCGGCAGCGGTTCGCGGCAGCGAAGCGGAAGTGGAACGGGCGTTTCGCGAGGCGTTTTTTATGCTGGATCGCAGAATCAGTCTGTTTCTCGGCCTTCCCCTGAAGCGTCTCGATAACCTGGCCCTCAAGCGGGAACTCGGCAACATTGGCCGGGCGATGACACCAGCCGCGCAAGAGTAGTTGCGTTTTTCGGACAGGATGCCACGCTTTGGGCGGCCGATTGAGGCGCCATGAGGAGAATCAATGCCAGCAACCAGCCGGCTTAGCTTTCTGGATCGCTATCTGACCGCGTGGATTTTCGCCGCCATGGTCGCGGGTGTCATTCTGGGTTGGCTGGTGCCCGGAGTGGTCCCCTTTCTCAATCGTTTCAACCTCGGCACGACTTCCATTCCGATTGCGGCAGGGTTGATTGTGATGATGTATCCGCCCTTTACCAGGGTGCGATACGAGGAACTGCATGAAGTCTTTCGCAACCGGCGGGTGCTCGGCCTTTCCCTGGTGCAGAACTGGGTGGTCGGGCCGCTTCTGATGTTTGTTCTGGCCATCGTGTTCCTGCGCGGATATCCGGAATACATGGCCGGGCTGATCATGATCGGTCTTGCGCGCTGTATCGCCATGGTCATCGTCTGGAATGAACTGGCCCGGGGCGATACGCAATATGCGGCCGGCCTGGTGGCCTTCAATTCTCTTTTCCAGGTCTTTTTTTACTCGCCTTACGCCTGGTTTTTCCTTGCGGTCCTCCCGTCCAAGCTCGGGCTGCGAGGCGCCGTCATCCATGTCTCGATTCTGGAAATTGCCAGGAGCGTGTTTGTTTATCTGGGAATTCCGTTCCTTGCCGGTTTCCTGACGCGGGCCGCCTTGACTCGTCTCAAAGGGCACGATTGGTACAACCAGAACTTTGTCCCCCGCGTAAGTCCGCTGACCCTGATTGCCCTGCTGTTCACGATTGTGGTGATGTTTTCGCTGAAGGGCGGGTATATTGTCCGCCTGCCTTTGGACGTGCTG
>Ga0326727_10015887_pt1 | contig 16034 bp, 15 predicted proteins | sample MB2enrmetagenome_FD_207643 | JGI IMG/M metagenome (GOLD analysis project Ga0326727, IMG submission 207643) | Lab enriched peat soil microbial communities from McLean, Ithaca, NY, United States - MB29MY | ecosystem: Environmental > Terrestrial > Soil > Wetlands > Peat | place: USA: New York...
ACCTTCCCCAAACCGGCTTTCCGATGAAAGCCAACCTGGCTCAGCGGGAGCCGGAAATGCTGGCCCGCTGGGAAAAAGAAGGACTCTACGAGGCCATTCGCGCCGCCCGCGCCGGCCGGCCGCAGTACATCCTGCACGACGGGCCGCCCTATGCCAACGGCAACATCCACCTCGGCACGGCCTTCAACAAAATCCTGAAGGATTTCATCGTTCGCCTGAAGAACATGGAGGGCTTCGATTCGCCCTACATTCCAGGCTGGGATTGCCACGGTCTGCCCATCGAGAACAAAGTGGACGGCGAACTGGGGCCGAAGAAGGCACACATGACCACCGCGCAGATCCGCGCGGTCTGCCGCAATTACGCCGAGAAGTACGTGGACATCCAGCGCGAGGAGTTCCGCCGCCTCGGTGTGATGGGCCGCTGGCAGGACCCGTATCTGACCATGAGCGCCCATTACCAATCGGTGATCGCCGGCGCTTTTGTAGACGTGGTGGAGCAGGGCTACGTGTACAAGGGACTCAAGCCGGTCAACTGGTGCATCCATCATCGCACCGCGCTGGCCGAGGCCGAGGTCGAATATGAGGATCACACCAGCCCGTCCATCTGGGTTCGTTTCGCGCTGACCAGCGACCCGGCGGTAATCGATCCGGCGTTGGCGGGCCGAAAGGTCTGGGGACTCATCTGGACCACCACGCCGTGGACCATTCCCGCCAACATGGCCATCGCTTATCATCCGCGGTTCGAGTATGTGGCGGCGGACGTGAATGGCGACGTCTATATCGTCGCGGAGGATCTGTTGCCGGCTACCGCGGAAGCCGCGGGATGGGCCGAGCCGAAAGTCCTCGCGACGTTTCCCGGCCAGCGCCTCGAAGGCACAATCTTCCGTCATCCGCTGATGGAGCGCGATTCGCTGGGAATCCTCGGCGATCACGTCACGCTCGAACAGGGCACCGGCGCGGTGCATACGGCACCCGGACACGGCCAGGAAGACTACGTCATCGGCCAGCAGTACGGGATCGCCACGTATTGTCCCGTGGATGGCGCGGGCCGTTTCTTCCACGCTGAAGGCGCGGCCGGCGTGCTGCCCGAGGAGATCATCGGGAAAACCGTTTTCGAAGCGAATCCAATTGTCGTGGATCTGCTACAGCGGGCCGGCGCGCTGCTTGCCGAGCAGAACATCGAGCACAGTTACCCGCACTGCTGGCGCTGCCACAACCCCACTATCTTCCGCGCTACGGAGCAGTGGTTCATCGGGATGGAGCGCAACAATCTGCGGCAGCGCGCGCTGGAAGCGATTCACAACGTGCACTGGCTGCAGGAGTGGGGCGAGAGCCGCATCGGTAACATGATCGCCGGGCGGCCGGACTGGTGCATCTCGCGCCAGCGCGTCTGGGGCGTGCCCATCATCGCTTTCTACTGCGAAGCCTGCAATGAGCCGATCGTCGAGCCGGCTGTTTTGCGCCGCGTGGTGAAGCTGTTCACCGAGCACACCGCCGACGTGTGGTACGAGAAATCGGCCGCCGAGCTGGCCGGGCCGGATGCGAAGTGTCCGAAGTGCGGCTGCACGAATCTGCGCAAGGAAACCGACATTCTGGATGTGTGGTTCGATTCCGGCTCCAGCCATCTCGCCGTGCTCACCGCCGCGAACGGCCTGCGCTGGCCGTCGGATCTGTATCTGGAGGGCGGCGATCAGTATCGCGGCTGGTTCCACAGTTCGCTGCTGATCGGCGTCGCGCTGCGCGATGAAGCGCCGTATCGCGAGTGCGCGACCCACGGCTGGGCTCTCGACCAGTATGGCCGCGCGATGTCGAAGTCGCTGGGAAACACCATCGAGCCGCAGGAGGTCATTAAGAAGTACGGCGCCGACGTGCTGCGCCTGTGGTGCGCGGCGGTCGAATACTACGAGGACGTGCGCATTTCGGACACCATCCTCGAGCGCCTCTCGGAAGCCTACCGAAAGATCCGCAACACGGTTTTCCGCTACGCCCTCGGCAATCTCTACGATTTCGATCCCGAGCGCGACGCTGTGCCGGCGGCCGAGCTGCCCGAGATCGATCAGTGGATTCTGCTGCGCGCCGAAGAGTTGGTGCGAAACTGCCGCGCCTGGTACGACGAGTACGCGTTCCACAAGGTCTATCACGCCGTCTACGATTTCGCCACCACCGATCTCAGCGCCGTCTATTTCGATGTGTTGAAAGATCGGCTATACACGGCCGCGGCGGCATCGCGGGCGCGCCGGGCCGGGCAGACTGCGGTGTATCGCCTGACCCGGGCGCTGGTGCGTCTGCTGGCGCCGCTGCTTGCTTTCACCATGGAGGAGGTCTGGGGTTTTCTGCGGAAGCCGGCCGGCAGCCCGGAAAGCGTGCACCTCGCGTTGCTGCCCGAACCGGAGGAACTCACCGCGGGGCTGACCGCTGGGAATCGTGCGCGCCTCGCCAACTGGGACCGCCTGATGGAGGTTCGCGAGGCGGTGCTCCGGAACCTCGAAACCGCCCGCCAGACCAAACTCATCGGCGCGCCGCTGGAAGCGCGTGTCCGGTTGAGAGTGGACGACGAGCTCTATCCGCTGCTGACCGAATATGCGGGCGAGCTGCCCTCGCTGTTCATCGTTTCCGAGGTCGCCGTTGAGAATGGGAATCGGGGCGAGATTGCCGTGGATATCGAGCGCGCCGAGGGCGGGAAATGCGAGCGCTGCTGGAAGTACAAGCGCGAGGTCGGCGAAAGCGCGGCATATCCCACGCTGTGCGCGGCCTGCCAGGAGGCGATCTCCGCGTCCTGATGATTCTTCGTCTGTTCCCCGTTGCCCTCGCCGCTCTCGTTTTCGCGCTCGACCAGTGGACCAAGTGGCTCATCCGAACGCGCGACCCCGGCCAAATCGTCGTGATCCCCGGCTATCTGAATATCGTGCGCGTTGAGAATCCCGGCGTTGCCTTCGGCCTGCTCTCGCAGTCCACGTCGGAATGGCGCAACGTGGTTCTGATTTGCGTGTCGGCGCTCATACTGGGGTATATTGCGATATTGCTGTGGCGGTCGCGCAAGGGCGCGGCGGTGGGATTGCGGCTGGCGCTGGCGCTGATTCTGGCGGGTGCGCTGGGCAATCTGTATGATCGAGTGCAGCATCACACGGTGACGGACTTCATCGAGGTGCATTCCGGGCCGCATTACTTCCCGGTGTTCAACGTGGCCGACAGTTCCATCTCAGTGGGCGGTACGCTTCTGGTCCTGCTGGAACTGCTGAACGGCCGGAAGAAAAAAACGGAAGAGACCACAAATGTTCCCGCGGCTCATCTCCATCGGTAGTTTCTTTCTGCCCACCTACGGCACGCTGGTGGCTCTGGCTTTCCTGGCGGGCTTGTACATCACCCTGCATTTCGCGAAGCGCGCCGGCCTGAAGACGGATCCGATCGTGAACCTCGCCATCTACACCGCGCTGGCGGGTCTGCTTGGCGCGAAGATCGCCATGGTGTTGTTCGATTTCCGCAAGTACCGGACGGGCGAATTTAAGCTATTCAGCCTCGAGACTCTGCAGTCCGCCGGGGTGTACCAGGCGGGTCTGGTACTCGGGCTGGTCATGGCCGCCTGGTACATCCGCCGCCAGCATCTGCCGTGGCTGACCACGCTGGATGTATTTGCCCCGGGGCTGGCGGTGGGCCACGCGATCGGAAGAATCGGGTGTCTGTGCGCCGGCTGCTGCTGGGGAATTGCCACGCACGTGCCCTGGGCCATCACGTTTCGCAACCCGCAGGCCTGGCAGCTTACCGGCGTTCCGCTGGGGATTCCGCTGCACCCCACGCAGATCTACGAATCGCTGGCCGAGGCGATCATCTTCGTCATCCTGGTGTGGCGAATTCGCCGCCCGCACGCCGAAGGGATGATCTTCGGCCTGTACCTGATCCTTTACTCCGTCTCGCGATTCGTCATCGAGTTCTACCGTTTCCACGAGCAGCCGCTGGAGCTTGGCCTTTCACTCACGCAGTGGATGTCCATCGCCCTGCTGTTGCTGGGAGTCTGGGTGCTGTTGAACCGGCGAAAGACGCCGGCGGCTCACTGATTGGCCGGATCTGCGAGCAGCTTCTGAACGGCCTTGTTGATTTCCGGCCCCATCGAACCGGCCGCCACGATGCGATGGTCGGCATCGAGAACGAAAGTCTTGCTTCCTTTAGGGCTTACTTTGTACCGCCCGGCGAGACCTTCCCTGTCATTCATTTGCGGCCATGGCAGGCTGACATCGTCCAGTACTTCCGCAATGTCCGCGCGGGGATTGGTGCACACGCCCACAAGCGCGAGACCGTTCTTGTGGAACTCGTTGTAGAGCGGCAACTCTTGTTCGAGGACCGAAAGTGAGTTCGCATCGCCTGGGGACCAGAAAGTCACGATGGTGGCCCGTCCATGCATCCCGGAAAGGCTCACAGGTTTTCCCAGGGCGTCGCGCCCGGCGAAGTCTTCAAACTCGGTGTTGATGAGCGGGTCGGCAGCGCCGGAGGCCTGCTCCGCGGCTGACGGCTTCACGGGCGCGGCCTCACGGGCTCGCCGCGCTTCCGCCCGCGCTTCTTCTTCTGAGATGTGTTCGCGCCTCTTGATGAACCTCTGTATGGCCGGGAGCGAGTCTCCCAGGATGTAGCCAGTCAGCGTCCCGCTCGGCTGGATCACCCGGACGTGGTAGCACGTAGGACCGTCGCCAGCCAACGCCGACTGCACCTCCAGCTGATCCAGCGGGATCACCGTGCCAATCTCCCGCGCGTCGGCGAAGCAAGCCGAACGCAGGGGCTCCGCGGCCGGCGCGAGTTGCAAAATGGCGACGAGAAGAACTGCGCGCATTTCCATCACTGGCTGAGCCTTAGCACCTGGCTGGCGAGCAATGCAAAGAGCCGGGTCAACTGGGTCTTGTCGGAGGTCACCAGGTATTGCCCGGATTGCTGGCTGGACTGATACGCTGGGTTCGCATACAGGACGGGATCGTTGGGCTGTTCGGCGTAGTTCGCGTCGTAGGGCAGGTCGACGATCTGTTGCACGTTGGCGATAATCGCCAGGAACTCGTGGTCAACCGAATCCTGTGCGTTGCCGGTGAGATAAATGGTGTTGATCACCGGATTGTAAGTGGTGTCCGATCGGATTCTGTTGGCCTCGGACATTGCGCCGTTCATCGACGCCATGACGATGCTGTTGGGCTGGTCGGGCCGGATGAATCCCTTGTAGGGGCCGGCTGTGAAGGAGTTGCTGCCCGTGCCTGTTGTGGCATAGGTCGGTAGCCAGACCGCGCCGGTATTCTTGCAACCGCCGGCCGCGTCACACCCGTTCACCACCTGAAAGAGCCAGTTCTCTCGCGTGTCGTATCCGTTCAGCACTTCGGAGCCGGCTGCGGGACTCGCCGCGGTGACCGGCACTCCGTGGAGAAGGTTGTTTCCGTAAAAATCGTTGTTGGGAATGTACGCGATGAAGTTACGGACGGAGGTTCCGAAGGTCGACAGGTCACTCTGGTGGCTTCCGCAGGAGGTTGGCAGCGTGATTTGGTTATCGGTGTTGGTGGCCGTGTTAGAACCATAATCGGCCGGTGTCCCCAACCCGACCGTATTCGCACCCCAGGAATTCTGATTTCCCCATTGCGCGATCGTTCCAAACATGGAATCGCCTGCGTTGGTACAGAGCACGGGCATGTTACAGGTGGGGAACTCGTTGTTATTGCCGAATGACGTCCCGTTGGCGCTCGTATCGCTGCAAGGGTCGGGCGAGGCCGGTGGATTCACGTACTGGGGGCCGTAGCGTGTATCCGCCGAGGCCCGCACCGGGAAAGTCGCGGTGACGCCGTTGGGGGATCCGTCGGTGAACAACACGATCTCGTTCAGGGCCAGCGGGAGCTTCTCGGCTTTGATCTGCTGGTACGCCATGTCCAGCGCCGAGATGGTGTTCGTGTTGTTCAGGCAGGTTAGGGCGCCGATATCGTTATACAGGGTTGAACCCACGCCATGGCTGGTTGTAGGCGCATCCTTCAGGTGAGCGGTGGTGTCGAAGGCGATCACCCCAATTTCATCGTAGGGGCTGAACATGGTAACGAAGCTCTGGGCCGCGGCCACCATCGCCGCACAGGAACTTCCAGCGCCGTTTCCCATGGAACTCGAGATATCCAGCGCCAGCATCATCACCAGCGCGCGGCGGGTTGCCGTACCCGCCGCCGAGACCGTGATGTTGTGGAATCCCAGAATGCGCATGAAGTATACCGGCGCCTGGACGCTCGCGGTGACCTGTACGGTGATCATCCCGGTGCTGGTGCTCTGATTGAACGTGGCGTTGTACTGCGTGGTATCGGACATGTTGATGGCCTGGCTGCCCAGATAGCCGTTGGGGAAGTCCGCCGCAAAAAACGACTCAGCCGCTCCCAGCGCGGCGCTCTGTGCCAGCGCCTGGGTACTGCCCAGATTGACCGACCTCGCTCCGGCCAGGGCGGCTGCGTCCGCCGCCGAGCTCAGCTTGGCGCGCACCAGAAACAGAACCGTCGCATCCACCGCCAGCCCGCAAAACACCGTGAGCACGGTGAGAGCGATCGCCGAGTACATCAATGCAAATCCGCGGCGTCCCCGCCCGTTGCGCAATTTTCCGCTAGGAAACGTTGATCGCATATACGGTCTTCATTTTAGGGATTGAGAACACTTGAGTGCCTGAGATGTCAAAGGCCGCCTCGCACACGTATGCGGTGCCGCCCTGGGGAAGAAATACGAGGCCTCCGGCGTTGTAGGGATTGGTGGGCGCCGAGACCTGCGTGTTGGAAGGAAAACCGGTCGCCCGATCGACGGTATCGACCACATATTGCGCCGGCGTCAGCGTCCCGTTGCTGGCCAGGGTATCGCCGGGGCTGCCGATCTGGCTGGTCAGCTGGTTCGAATTGCCAATGACAATCCGCTGTGTGAAGACGTAGTACATGAAGTTGGGACAGGTCGGATAGTTGTCCGATCCGTCGGAAAGCGTGCCGTTCTTCGTGTAACCCTGAGCGGCGCAGTCGGTGCCGCTCACGCGATGCACGGTGCTCAGGATGAGCGCTCCCAGTCCCGTCGAACTGGGACTGTTCGTGCCGGCCGTGTTCATGCCCAGCCCGGAAGCGATCTTGACCGCCAGGCTCTGATTGTCCGATTGCGACATGTCGATGCCGCGCACCGCCAGAATGTTCGTGTCCCGACACACCTGGTTCACCTGCAGCGACTTGATCAGCGACATACCCAGCTCGTACGACCCCGCCAGCATGGGCACCAGGAATAATGACGCCACCAGCGCGAATTCGAGAATGGCGTTGCCTCGTTCCGATGAATGGTCGCGTGTCATCGCGTGCTCCTGATCATAGGTTTCAAGGTGTGGGCGGCGCCGTATAGGCGTTCCCGTTGGAATCCGTTCCGTAGCCCTGCAAAACGTCCGACGCGCTTGCGGTCATGGTGAAGCTCTGTTGGTTCAGATAGCCGGGGAAGGGCGCCAGCCAGGAAACCGGGTAGCCGCTCACGCTCACCACAACCACGTTGTAGGTCTGGTTCATGTAAGTCACGTTGGCGAAATTTGGGTCGGTGCTGGTGATGGGCAGCGCCGAATTGGTGATAGCGGTGTTCAGATTGAACGGCGGATAGTAGTTGATCTGGATGTATTGGCTGTTGCTGCCGGAAAGGAACCCGAAGGCGTTGTCCTGGACCACCTGCTTGATGCATGTGGCCTGCGACGTGGAGCAGGCCAGGCCATCGTAGGTTCCGCGATTGAAGGTGACCGCCCAGCGGACTCCCTCGCGCGCGGCGTTCTGCAGAACTCCCTGCAGGAACACGGCATAGGTGATGCTCAGAATGCCGAAGATCAGCGCGAAGAAGGGGAAGATGACGATCGCGAACTCCATGATCGCGTTGCCGCTCTGGCTGCGGGAACGCGCGCACGGAGTGCGACGGTCAGTCCGATTGGACCGGCGTGGCGGGCACACAGACTTTGTCGTGTCCGGTAGTGCAGGGGCTGACAACGGCTCCTCCAGCTATGGGTTCTCCATCGGCTTTATTGGATTTCCGCTGTAGGGAACCGGACGCGCGAATTGTCCCCTGGCGATTGGCCCAGGGAGAGACCTTAGAGGCTACTGGTTCAGGCGCAGCAGCGACGAAGCAATCTGCTCGAACATCTGCTCGAGGCCAGCCGGGTTGTTGGCCGCGTAGAAATCCCCTGACTTCTGGTTCGCATTGTACAGGGGATTTGCTACTGACTGTGTGCCGGTCGGCTCGTAAAGCGGCAGAGCGGGAATGTTCTGCAGGTTGGATAGGGTGGGCAGGAAGTACTTGTCCACAGGATCGCCGCCATCGCCCAGCAGGAAGATGGAGTTGATCATGATGTTGTACGTCGTGTCAGTGCGGATGGTGTTCGCCTGGCTAACGGCTGCGTTCATACCCGCCGCGCCAATGGTGGTGGGTTGATCGAAGCGCCACTGGCCGGATGCGGCATTGACCTTGCCGGTAGCGGGGTCACCGGTGGCAGGAAAGAAATTATTGTTTGGCGGCAAAGTGTTGGGCGGATTCGGGTAGTATGTGGACCACAGGCCGCCGAGATTAGCGCACGTGCCCTGCGGGTTGCATTCGTTGTTGACCGGGAACACCCAGTTGTCCTTGAAGACCTGTCCCGTAGGCTGGGTAACGGCGTTTCCAAAGCGATCCTGTGCGGGTATATAGGCCAGCACCTGGCGAAGCGGGTTATTTGAGGTTGCGCTTTGTGTACATCCGGCGGGAATGCCCGATGGCGTGGCGTCGGTGTCGAAGTCCTTGGCGAGGCCGTTCGTGTTGCCGGTGAGCGCATAACCAGGGTCTTGGCTAATGGCGCCAGTCATGGTGCTGGTTGAACTGGCCGTGCAAGCAGCCATCGCGCACAAAGTCGAGCTGCTCGTGCAGTAACCGTTGGAATCGCCGCAGTATAGTACTTTCCCATAGTGCTTGCCGTCGTTTGGGCACACCGTCGAGTCGACCTTCACCGAGCTGCTGCAATTGCCGCCCACGCCGCCGGGCGGGTTCCCGTTATCGCACCAGCCGAACCGGGCGTCCACGAAATTGCGCGCCGGCCAGTTGCTGGCGCTGATCGCGTTCGGCATGCCATCGGTAAACAACATAATCGTGTTCACCGCCAACGGCAAATTGACGGACTTGATCTCGGAGTAGGCCAGATTCAGCGCCGCCGTCGTATTGGTGCTGCTCTGGCAGGTCAGCGTGCTGATGGCATTGGAGAGACTGGTAGCTCCGCCGTATGCGGTCTCGCCCCAGTCGGTAGTCGGCGCATAGGTGAGGTGCGCCGTTGAATCGAACGTGATCAGCCCCATGTAGTCGTACGCGCTGAAGTTGGTGGTGAAGTTGGTGGCCGCGGTCTTCATGTAATCGCACGCGGTTTCGCCCTGGTAGGTAGAGCTTTGCATCGAACCGGAGACGTCCAGCACCAGCATGACCACCAGCGCGCGTCGCGTGGCGCTGCCGGCATTGGAGATCGTGATGTTCTGGAAGCCGAGGATGCGCATGAAGTACACGGGCGCCTGGACGTTCGCCGTCACCGCAACCGTCAGCAACCCACTCGTGGCGCTCTGCGTGAACGTGGCAGTGAAGTTCGTGGCCATGTTGATCGGCTGACTGCCCAGATAGCCGTTGGGATAGTTCGCCAGGAAGAACGATTGCGCGGCAGATGTCGCCTGCGTTTTCGCGGCGGCAAACGTGTTCTGCAGATTGACGGACCTCGCCCCGGCCAGCGCGGCGGCGTCCACCGCGGAGCTCAGTTTGGCGTTCACCAGGAACAATACTGTCGCGTCCACCGCCAGCCCGCAGAATACCGTTAGCACGGTCAGGGCGACCGCCGAGTACATCATGGCAAACCCCCGGCGCGCCTCTTTGCTCTTCCCATCGATCCTCACTGGGGCCTCCTGTCCTTTGCTGCCCTCACGAAATATGCCGAGAGTAGAGAATGCTCAGGCGCGGCGCCGCAAAAACCTGTGTCGAGGAGATGTCGAATGCGTCCTCGGCGACGTAAGCGTCCGTGCCGTCCACCAGCGTCACCAGGCCTGGAAATCCCTGAGCGCGGTCACCCGTGTCCATCACCCACTGCGCCTGGGTCAGCGTGCCATTGCTCGCAAGCGTGTCACTGGGGTTGCCGGTAACGCTGGTCAGTTTTGCCGAATTGCCGAAGGTGATGCGCCGCGTGATGACGTATTGCTCGTAGTTGGGGCAGGTGTTGTCCGCCTGCTGTCCCTGCGCCACGCAGTCGTTCCCGCTGACCTTGTGAACCGTGGTCAGGATGACCACTCCGAGCCCGTTCGGATCGGGGGTGTTGGTCCCCGACAGGTTCATGCCAAGTCCCTGAGCGGTCTTCACCACAAGGCTCTGATTGTCCGATTGTGAAAGGTCAATGCCGCGCACCACAAGGATGTTGGCATCGCGGGCCACCTGGCCCACCTCGAGCATTTTCACCAGACACATTCCCAGTTCGTACGAGCCGGCGAGCATGGGCACCAGAAACAGCGAGGCCACGATCGCAAACTCGAGAATGGAATTGCCTCTCTCTCGCGAAGTCGTGTTTCTCATGCTTCCTCTAGTACGGCGGCCCCGCCGTGGGCGGCGCGGGATTGATGCTTCCGTTCGCTGCGACGCCATAACCCTGCAGCACATCCGAGGCAGTGGCGTTCAGATTGAACGTCTGCTGATTCAGATAACCGGGAAACGGCGCGAGCCACGCTGCCGGGTAGTTGGAGACCGTCACGGAGACCACGTTGTTGGTCTGGTTCATATACGTGACGTTGGAATAGCTGCTGTCCGTGCTGGTGATCGACTTACCGCCGTTTAGCTCACTCGCGGCGATGGCCTGATTCAACCGGAATGGCGGGTAGTAGTTGACGACGATGTACTGGCTATTGGATCCGGAGAGAAACCCAAACGCGTTGTCCTGCACCACCGCCTTGATGCAGGCGTCCTGTTCATTGGCGCAGTTTATACCGTCGTATGTCCCGTAGTTGAAGGTGATGGCCCAGCGGCATCCGGCCCGCACGGCGTTCGCAAACACCCCCTGCAGGAAGATCATGTAGCAGACGCTCATGATCCCGAAGATGAGGGCGAAAAACGGAAATATGATCAGCGCGAATTCGGCGATCGCGTTGCCACGCCGGGCACGACGGCTACGGCGCGAGCCGGTCCCGGCTCGCTTGAGGTTCATGAAATTTCCCGAAGCCGGTTAGACAACCCGCTCCGTACCAGGACCGTTACTTGTCCCGGTACTCCCAGCTTAAGGAGGTCCGGCGTCGATGGGCGCGCTCGAAATCGCCTAATCCAAGCCAGAAAACGCCTTAGACCGCCTCGGGTCTACAGCCCCGCGGCTCCTCCCCCGATTGTTTGTTCGGAGGAGCTGTGGGGGCTTTCCTTGCCCGCGACAACTGGCGCTGGCCCGGCCGGCAGAGCAGACTGCTGGCCCGCCTGGACGACCTGCATGAAGCGGGCAACCGCAACCGCATCTTCGAGTACGCCCTCTGCCTTGCCTTCCTGTTGCCCATGCTGTTTGGCGTCTTCGCGGCGGCAAAGAGCCAGCGCATGACCGCCGAGGCCAGCGGTCTGGCGCGCGATCTGGCGCACATGTACCGGCAGGGAGTCGACTTCTCCAGTCCCGCGAATCGCAGCCTCGCCCTGGAGCTGGCCCGCGGCCGCGGTCTGGCGCTCGGGGCGAATTCGGGCGCCGCCATCCTTTCGCGCGTACGCGTGGTGGGTGAAGCCGATTGCGGCCACTGCGCCAACACCGGCAGCGCCGTCTTCGAACAGCAGATAGTCATTGGCGGCGTCTCCGCGCACGTCAGCCAGTTGGGAACCCCGCCGGCCGAGCCCGGCACCGGTATGGTGCGCGAGTGGACCAGCGATCCCGCGGCCCGCGCCCGTGCTTCCGACCGCGAGGTGAAGCCCGGTGCTCCCTCCTGGATCTGCGAACTCTGGTTCCCCTCGCCCGATCAGCCGGAAGGCGTCTACGTTCGCGCCAGCGAATAACCGTCCTGAACGCCCCTGTTATCCTGAAGTTTCTCCCATGGCACGCATTTTTCCGTTTCAACCGTATCGCTACACTCCCGTCGCCGGGTCTCTCGACCGGGTGGTCACTCAGCCCTACGACAAGATTTCGCCGGCCATGCGCGAACGTTATCTGTCGCTCAGCCCGTACAACCTGGTGCGCATCATTCTGGGCGAGCGCAAGCCCGACGACGGTCCCGCCGAAAACGTCTACACTCGCGCCGCCGCGCACCTGAACGCCTGGATTGCCGCCGGGATTCTGGCCCGCGACGCCGCGCCCGCCTTCTACGCTTACTTTCAGGAATTCACCGTGCCCGACGTCGCCGGGAAACTCGTGCGCAAGGGCTTCATCGGGCTGGGCGCGGTGGAAGACTACTCCGCCGGCGTGGTGCACCGTCACGAGCAGACGCTGAAAGGGCCCAAACTGGACCGTCTGGAACTGCTTCGCCACACTCACGCCCACTTCGGCCAGATTTTCATGCTGTACCCGGACCCCGCGCTGGCCATCGACCGTATCCTCGATCAGGCGGCCGCCAAAGCGCCCACCGCCGAGGCTACCGACGAGTACGATGTGGTCCATCGCGCGTGGCGCATCGCCGATCCCGCTGCTGTCGCGCAGATCGCGCAATTAATGGCCGACAAAAAGCTGCTCATCGCCGACGGGCACCACCGTTACGAAACCGCGCTCGCCTTCAGCCGCGAGAATCCCGCTCTCCCCGGCGCGGATCGCGTCATGATGACTTTCGTCAACATGCATTCGTCCGGGCTGCGCATTCTGGCCACGCATCGTCTGCTGAACGGGCTGGCTGGTTTCGACTCGGCGGCGCTCCTCGCCCGGACCGGCGCATCGGCCATGCCGCTGGATCGTCTGCGCGCGGCGTTCGCCTCGCCGGCCCCGGATCGTCTGCGCGTCGGCATCGTTCTGCCGGGCAGGGAAGAGGTGTATCTGATCGATCGCCCGCGCGGGCCGGAGGACCTCGATGTCCCCTTCCTGCACGACGAGATACTCGCCGCAGTGCTCGGCATCGGCGAGCAGGATGTCCGCGAAGAGAAGTACCTGAAGTATGTGCGCGGACTCGATGCGGCGGTCGAGAGGGTGCGCGCCGGCGACGCTCAGGCCGCGTTTCTGCTGGAGCCGACCACCGTCGAGCAGGTGGCGCGCGTGGCCTTCTCCGGCGGCGTCATGCCGCAGAAATCCACCGATTTCTATCCGAAGCTGCTGAGCGGCCTGACCATCTACAAGCTGAGCCGCGACTAAAAGGAGCGGACTCTACGCCGGCCGCAGCTTCCGATAGTTCACCAGACACTGCCGCACCGTCTCCAGCGGATTGGCGCTTTCTTCCTGTTCGATCAGATAGTATTCGACGCCGCCGACGGATTCGGCCGCGTCCAGAATCTGCGGCCACGGAGCCGACCCCTCGCCGAAGACTACCTTGTATCCTCTCCCCGCCTCCGGCGACCAGTCCTTCAGATGCAGGGAGCGAATGCGCCCCGGATTCGCGCGAATCCACGCGACGGAATCGGAACCAGCCTCCAGGCACGTGCCCACGTCGAGCTGCAGCATCAGGTCCTGTGGCGTATTCGCGGCGATGATCTCGATGGGCCTCCGGCCTTCGATGGGGCGCCACTCGGCATCATGATTGTGATAGCCCGCGCTCAGGCCCGCTGTCTTCAGAGTCTCCATGGCCTTGGTCAGTGTCTCGGCGACGCGCTTGTAATCGTCCAGGCCGCTGGTCTTTCCGGGATGCGCCAGAACGACATAATGACTCCCGATAATCCGGTTCAGTTCGATGGCGTGCGGTATCTTCGCGGCTGAGAACGAGTCCAGTCCGTTGTGCGTCGAGTTGCAGCGAACGCCGGCGTCGTCCAGAATCGAACGCACTTCCTTCGTGCGGTCGGCCGTCCACTCCATGTAGGGGGCGTAGAACTCCACTACCTGATAACCCATCTTCGCCACCGCGCGAACTGTGCCGGCAAGATCCTTCTTCAGCTCGTCGCGGACGGAATAAAGCTCGAGGCCAATGGGAATGTTGACGCCGGGCGGGGCGGCCAGCGCAACCGGAAGCACGGCGGTGGAAACGAGAAAAGTGCGTCGCGTCAAAGTGTCGATTGAATCCATGGCTACCGCACGATATCATACTTGCCGCGCATGAATCGCCAGCGCACAAGATGCGACTGCGTCCTCCCTGAGGATGCAAATTCGGACGCCGGCCGTGTCCGTTGTGCGCGGTTACGGAGAATGATGTTGCTGGCCGGCCTGTTCGTCGTGGCGGCGACAGCGCAGGATCCGGGCGCGCTGCTGATAGCGACTTCGGCAAACCGCGATACCGATTTCGATCGAACCGTCGTCGTGTTAATCGAGCACGACTCGCGCCGGGCGACCGGGCTCGTTCTGAACCGGCCGGTGAAGATCGCTCTGACCGAGGTGTTCCCCGAGCTGACCGCGACAAGCGCGCGCAACCAGACGGTGTGGGCTGGCGGGCCCGTGTTTATTGGAGTCAACGCTCTGGTGCGCTCGAGAACCGCTGTTCCGCACAGCGATCCGCTTCTTGCCGGAGTACGTCTGATATCGGACAAGCCGCGCATTCGCGCGCAGATTGCAGCGGGCGCGCCGGCCGCCTCCATCCGAGTCTATGTCGGCGTCTGCGGATGGGGCGCCGGGCAACTTGAAAGCGAAATTCGCCGCGGGCTGTGGCGCGTTCTGCCCGGATCCGCGGACGCTGTCTTCGACCCCGCGCCCGATTCACTATGGACGCGCCTCGCGCACACCACGGTGCAGCCGGCTCATTAACGGCGCGTTAGATTATTCCGAGTTCATGAACGCAACGCGAACACCGGCGCTGCGTTTTTATGGACAAGGAGATCGGTTATGAAGACTCGCAATTTGTTTCTCGCCGGTGTGCTCGCGGCTTCCGCCCTGCTCGGTGGCTGCGCGTCGCACGCGTATGTCGCTGCTTATGTGCCCGGCCCGCCTCCGGCCCCCTATGCGGTCGGCGCGGTCGGTTATGCGCCGGGTCCCGGCTATGTCTGGGCCGACGGCTACTGGGATCTGCGCGGCCGCGACTGGTCCTGGGTGCGCGGCTACTGGGTGCGTCCGCCGCATCCTCATGCCTATTACGTTGCCCCGCGCTGGGAGCGGAACGGCCACGGCTGGCGTCGCGTCGAAGGCCGCTGGCGCTGACCTCGGCTGCGACGTTGGCAGCATTTTACCGAGCTGCGACCAGAGGAAGCGGTTTCCCGCGTTATTTCTCTTCCGATTTGCCGTGAGAATCCGCGTGGGGATCGAAATGGCCCACCGTCTTCAGTTGCTGGAACATGCGCTCCACGTCGGCTTCGTCGCCGGGGAGCAGCACGGGGTAGCGGGGCGGTGGAGTGTGTGAGACGCCGCGCCGCGGCTCGCCGCGACGGCTGGTCAGCGGGCGCCGTGGCTCGCCCCAGAAACTGCGCCAGGGTGCGCCTTCAATCAGCGCGTCCTGAGGATACCGGCGCAGATTGCGCAACAGACTTTCCCGGCCCTGCGTATCGCCGGCATAACCCAGCACCAGCGTTTCCCGATTCATCAGCGTCAGACGCACCAGCAGTGGAAAACCGAAGATCTTGTCCACGCGCGCGACTTCCGGCCACGGGATCGAGCGCCCCCGGCCCGGGATCTTGCTCTCCACGCGCAGGTGACTTTCGTAGATCTCCACGTCCGGCAGGAGACCCAGCGCGAACGCTACCACGGCGCCGAGGAAGATAAGAGCGGCGGGAATCCAGGCCCAGTGCCAAGCCACGCCCACCCAGCCCGAGAACGCGGTGAACGCCAGCGCCACTACGCCCGTCCACAGGTAATCGCGGGGGGCGTCAAAACGGGCAACCGGCACCAGCACTCCTTCAGCCTAGCGCCCGAATCCGGCGGCGTCAACGCTCCGGAAATCCGTTGTCAACCCACTTTAGAAATGTCCCCTGGTTTACCTCGTTGGAAGTGTCCCCTTCTTTTTTCTGCAACCAGTTGCTTCCATGCTGCGGGCCGCTGCCGT
>Ga0326727_10015888_pt1 | contig 16033 bp, 13 predicted proteins | sample MB2enrmetagenome_FD_207643 | JGI IMG/M metagenome (GOLD analysis project Ga0326727, IMG submission 207643) | Lab enriched peat soil microbial communities from McLean, Ithaca, NY, United States - MB29MY | ecosystem: Environmental > Terrestrial > Soil > Wetlands > Peat | place: USA: New York...
CAGCTGGTTCCAGGCGGCCTGCTGATCTTCACGACCCACGGGAAGGTCAGCCAGGGTTTGATGGGCGCGAAGGAGTTGGAGCCGGACGGGTTTTATTTTACGCCGGCAAGCGAGCAGAAAGACCTACCGGTCCACGAGTATGGAAATACGGTTACCACATTCGAATATGTCTATTCGCAACTCGCGAGAACCGGTCTGACGCTTCTTCAGTATAAGCAAGCCGGAATCGCGCATCATGATGTCTACGTTCTCCGCCGGGGGGACGCTTCCGGCCAGACTCCAATCACCCCCGATCCCGGGAACCAATACCCGGGCGAAGAAGTCATGAAACTGCGCGCGGAGGTGGCTGCTCTGCGACGGTCCACATCTTGGAGGATGACCGCACCCGCAAGAGCGCTGGTGGATGCCTTGCGACGACTTCGATAGCGGGCATCGGTTCTCGGTTCTGTCGTTCCGTGACGTCGGGTCCGTCATGCGCTGGGCTCGCCCATCGGCGGGAGCCAAGCGCATGACGCTCAAGATCACGGTTCGGCGCGACCGGGATCTCCCTCATGCACTTCGTGCCACAAGGCATTGAGAACCGCGAAGGAACAGGCGAGCCCCAAGCCCAAAACCCAGGTGAAATACCACATTGCCGTTCTCCCTCAGTAAAGGCTCTCGCTGTTGTTTTCCACGTAGACGCTGGTCACCTTGCCGCGCAACACGCGGAGCACGAAGGCGGTGTAGGCCAGGATGATCGGCAGAAACACCACGGCGGCAACCAGCATCAGGAACAGCGTCCGTTCCGACGAGGTGGCATCCCACAGGGTCAGGCTGACTCTGGGATCCAGGCTGGACGGCATCAGAAAGGGGAACATGCTGACACCGACGGTGGCGACGACGCCGGCGACCCCCAGGCCGGAGGCCAGCAGGACGGGAAGATCCCGCCGCGCCGCATTCAGCACCAGTGCCATGGCGAACCCCAGGAATCCGGCAGCCGGTGCCGCCATCATCCAGGGATGGCGACCATAGTTGGTCAACCACGCCCCGGTGGCACGGCCGACCTCTTTCAGCAGCGGGTTCGAGGGACCATCGGTGACGGGCTGCGAGAGAATCATATAGCCGTCAAGGCCCTGCCAGACACGGCTTCCCGCCGCCGCAAACAGCATCATGGTGAGACAGGCCGCCACCGGCACAATCCGTCGCACGCGCAACTGGATCAAGCCATCGGTCTTGGTGACCAGCCAAGCGGCACCATGGGTGACCAGCATGGCCACCGAGACAAGGCCGCACAGCAACGCGAACGGGTTCAGAAGGTCGAACAGCCCGCCCTGATAGCTGACCCGAAGGTCCTGGTCGAAGGTAAAGGGCATGCCCTCCAGCAGATTGCCCATCGCCACGCCGAAAACCAACGCCGGCACCAATCCACTGATGAACAGCGCCCGGTCCCAGGCCCGCCGCCATCCCTCATGGGCCAGCTTGTTGCGGAAATCGAACCCGACGGGACGCAGAATCAAAGACCACAGCACCACCAGCATGGCGCTGTAGAAACCGGAAAATGCGACACCGTAGATGGCCGGAAAAGCGGCGAAGATCGCCCCGGCACCCAGGATCAACCAGACCTGGTTGCCTTCCCAGACGGGACCGATGCTGTTCAGCACGACCCGGCGCTCGAGATCCTTGCGCGCCACGAAAGGAAGCAGAATGGCGGTTCCCAGGTCATAGCCGTCGGTCACGGCAAAGCCCATCAGGAGAACCCCCAGCAGCACCCACCAGACGATCCGCAAGGTGGTGTAATCAAGCAGCGTATGCATGGCGGGGTCTCCTCAATGGTCGGTCGCGGTCGCCGCGTCGCCCTGGCCGATGTGCAGCGCCTTGACCGGGCCAAGCCGGGCATAGCGCGTCATCAGGCCGACGTCGATGACGGCGAGGACGCTGTAGAACAGGACGAAGCCCGCCAGCGACAGAAAAATCTGCCCGGGCGCCAGTTGCGAAGCCGACAGATAGGTTGGCAGCACCCCGTCGATGGTCCACGGCTGGCGGCCGTGTTCGGCGACGAACCATCCCAGTTCGGCGGCAATCCAGGGCAGCGGCAGGCTGATCACGGCCGCCCGCAGCAACCAGGGCAGGTCGAATCGCCGGCGGCTGGCCGCCCAAAAAGCCGTGCCGAACAGCAGGACAAAGAAGAATCCCAGTCCCGCCATGGCCCGGAAGGTCCAGAACAGAGCGCCGACGTCCGGAATGGTATCGGCCGCCGCCTTGGCGATGTCGTCCTCGGTCGCCGCCAGCGGGTCAGCCACATGCCGTTTCAGCAGCAAGGCATAACCCAGGTCGTCCTGATGGTCGGCCAGCATGCGACGCGCCTCGGCATCGTTGCGATCCTGGCGCAGGCGCGTCAGTCCGCGATAGGCGATCAACCCGTTTTCGATGCGATGGTGGGCCCGCTCGACCAGCTCGTCGATGCCGGGTATCACCTTGTCGACCGAGCGGGTGCCGATCAGGCCCATCAGCCAGGGCAGCTTGATAGCGAAATGGGTGCTGCGGGACGCCACATCGGGAAAGCCCAGGATGGTAAAACTGGCCGGGGCCGGCTCGGTTTCCCACATGGCCTCGATGGCGGCCAGTTTCATTTTCTGATGCTCGGAGACCGTGTAGCCGCTTTCATCCCCCAGAACCACCACCGACAGACAGGAGGCCAGTCCGAAGCTGGCCGCCACAGTGAAGGACCGCCGCGCGAATTCTCGATGACGGCCTTGCAGCAGGTACCAGGAACTGATGGCCAGGACGAACATCGCGCCGGTGACATAACCCGCCGATACGGTATGCACAAACTTGGCCTGGGCCACGGGGTTGAAGAGGACATCGCCGAAATTGTCCAATTCCATGCGCATGGTCTCGAAATTGAAGTGGGCGCCGGCGGGATACTGCATCCAGCCGTTAGCGACCAGAATCCACAGCGCCGACAGGTTGGAACCGATCGCCACCAGCCAGGTCACGATCAGATGGCCCAGGCGTGGCAGCTTGTCCCAGCCGAAGAAGAACAGTCCGACAAAGGTCGATTCCAGGAAGAAGGCCATCATGCCTTCCACCGCCAGGGGAACGCCGAAGATGTCACCGACATAGTGGGAGTAGTAGGCCCAGTTGGTCCCGAACTGGAACTCCATGGTGATGCCGGTCGCCACACCCATGGCGAAATTGATGCCGAACAGCTTGCCCCAGAAGCGGACCATGTCCCTCCAGATCTCCCGCCCGGTCATCACATAGACCGTCTCCATGATGGCCAGCATCAGGGACATGCCCAGGGTCAGGGGAACGAAGAGGAAATGGTACATGGCGGTCAAGGCGAATTGCAGCCGCGACAGATCGACAATGTCTGCGCCAGTCATCGTTTCATTTGCCTTCCGTTGATATCGAAGCGGGAGAGAGGACATGGTCGGCAACGGCCTGTTGGGAGGCTTCTTTCCCGTCGGAAAAGAACAGCTGCCACAGAATGAGCAGGGCCAGACATTTGACGACCAGGATGATCAGGATGCGCCGGCGCAATGGTGAATCGCCGCCGGAGTCACCTTGCAGGAAAATATCCTCTTTTTTTATAATGGAAAGAGGCGAAGCGAACAAACATCTGCCCCTGCAATCCATCATCGGGCTCTCGTCCACCGGATCAGGAGATCGGGGTTTGCCCCAGACCTCCGTGGCCGGAAATAAATTATCGGTACCGACCGTGGAGCCCTTCCTTCCCGAACACCTCGGGCAAGGGCGGCACCGGCACACGCAACTTTATATAAAGTCTAAAGAACCAGTCGACCAAGCCGGAACCGGCCCGACCCGCGCATCCCAGCCATGCAACATTGTGCGACATAGCACCGCCGCGACTCCCCGCACCAGCCGGACCGCTCATACAGAGATTAATATAAACCCTTACCTCAAAAGCGGTTTTAAGAGGCGAATGTGATCTGATTGCATCACCTCCAGGAGAATTTGCGGCGAAAAAATCACAGGCGTGACGATTTCGCCTGATCGGCAAATGTTTCGAAAGTAGGTATTATCGAGATGAGGGCGTTGCATAGCCTTCTCTACCTACAACTACAACTCGAGCCCCGCCCTTACCGGCGGGGCTTTTTTTTGCCGAGGTCGCCCCCGGCCGGGCCATCGTTGCCCCCGCTCTGGTGCCACCGGTCCGCCCCGTTCGCCGGCCGCTCAAGCGACCGGCGCGGCGAGATCAGTGCCAAGGCGGGCCTTCCTCCCAAATGGTCACAACGCCCAGCGGCGCACGGTCAGCAACTGCGACTCTCCGGCCAACGCAGCCTCGATGGCGGCAAGGCTCAGCAAACCGGTTTGGGTATCGACATGCCCGACCACCGAAGCGGCGTTCAAGGTTGCGGCTTTCAACGCGTCCTCTTCCGACCGGCCCAGCGTGATGAAGGCGGTAAAGGTCGAGGCGAAGGCGTCGCCGGCGCCGGCGGTGCCGACCACCTCGCATTTCAAGGCCGGACAGAACAGCAGATGCTCGCGCGTTGCCACGAAGGCCCCCCGCCCGCCGTCGGTCAGCACCACATATTTGGGGCCCAGCCCGGTCAAGGTCTGACAGAAATTGGACAGACTCATCTCGAAGCCGCCCCCCGACAGACCTTTGGCCGCCAGCATCGGCGGCTCCTCGCCGGAAGCCAGGCGCAGCGCCGCCCCCCCCTCGCCGGACTGGGCGACCAGATGGGGCACCAGGGCCCCGGCCTCGACCCGATTGATCGACAGGATGTCGATGGACTGCAGACACCTTTGGAAATCCGGACCATAGGCCGACAGTTGGCGGATCCCCGGATTGACAGCAATCAGCGCGCCATGCTCGCGGGCCTTGGCGACGATGGCCGGAAAGCATTCCGCCGACCGCTTGGCCAGGTTCGAGACATAAAGGGCGTCGACGGCAAACGCGTCGTCGTACAGATCCCCCGGCTCGAGAAGGGTGTTGGCGCCGCGGAAGGTGAAAATCGCGGCGTTGCGATCGTGTGAGGAAATCAGCACCGAACTGCCGGTGGGCGCCCGGCTGTCACGCATCACCCACCGGCTCGACACCCCCTCCTCCATCAGGCGGGCCAGCATCTGCTCGGCCCGGGCGTCCCGCCCCAGTTTCACCAGGGTCGAAACGTCAAGGCCAAGTCGGGACATGGCGATCGCGGCGTTCACCGCTCCGCCGCCGCAATGGGTCGAAACCTCCTTGGCCTCGGTCTTGCCGCCCTCTTCCAACAAGAGAAACGAGCTTTCCGCATTGAACATGGTCATCCGCTCAATACGGTCGCTATCGATGATGGCGATGGTGTCGATCATGGCACCACCCACGGTCAGAACCCGCATAGGACTGCTCTCCTTCCTTCCGGAATCATCGCAGACCCCGGCACCGCGCACATCCTGGCGCGCCGGCGGCGGCCGCATTTGGTTCCATGCCTCTGTCCGACGGCCGGCACCGCACCGGGAGTATCGGCCTGCCGAGGCGCAGGCCGCTGAAGTGTGACCCAAGTGCAGAAGGGCCGAAAGGGGAAAAACGTCAACACAAGTGAACGAATGTACACTTTGAAGAGACGGAGCGGGCGTCCCGCCACTCTTCCGACAGGCTCAGCGCCCGCGGCTCATCTCCAGGGCCTGCTGCAGGACCTTTTCCGGCGTCTCGATCACATCGGCCGTCGACGCGCGCAAAACCTTGACGCTATGGAACCTTTCCTTGCCCTTGATCTCGATGTCGGCGGCAAAGATGGCGATATCGGCCGAGACGATGTCCTTGCGGACCAGAGTATTTTCTGTTCCCAACGCCCCTTGCGTTTCGATCTTGATGGAATGGCCCAATCGCCGCGCCACCGCGCCAAGCCGCTCGGCCGCCATGTAGGTCAAGGCGACGCCAGTCGGACAAGCTGTTACCGCGACGATTTTCATGTCAGCCTTACCGTCCGCCGCCCAGCATGCGGAAAACCAGCATGCGGAAAAGTTTCGCGAGCATCCCGCAAAAACAGTCGCACCCTCTCCACAGAGGGACCTGGAGCGTCGCAAAATAGCCACGTCCCTTTGAACTGTCAACCAAGCCGCGGAGTGCTGCCGGTACCGGCACCACGACACCCCCTGGCCGACCGAGATTGGATTGGCGAAGACCGATTGTTTATGGCAGAGTCGCCGCTCTCTGGTGGCACCATGTTCATCTTCCACTCCCGATTCCCATGGCCTCAAGGGCATCGGCCACAGGGCACAACCTGCCGTTGCCGAAGCAGACCGGCCCTGCCGAAGGGACCTCAACCGATGACAAGGGACGATCCATCCACCGATCGCATCGATCGGCGCCGGCCCGAATCTGCCTCGGGGTGCGAGACGACATGACAGGATTTTCAAGGAGTAAGCATAGACATGTGCGGCATCGTCGGGATCATCGGCAAGTCGAAAGCAGCCCCCCTTCTGGTGGAGGGTCTGCGGCGCCTGGAGTACAGGGGCTACGATTCGGCCGGAATTGCGACCTTGGTAAACGGTGCGATCGAGCGTCGGCGCGCCCAGGGCAAACTGACCAACCTGCAGGCGTTGCTCGATGAGAAGCCCATGGAAGGCAGCATCGGCATCGGCCACACCCGTTGGGCCACGCATGGCGTCCCCAACGAGGTCAATGCGCACCCCCATGCGACCGCCCGCGTCGCCGTCGTCCACAATGGCATCATCGAGAATTTCCGCGAACTGCGCGCCGAACTGAGTGCCGCCGGTCATCCGTTCGAAAGCGATACCGATACCGAGGCGGTGGTCCATTTGATCGACCATTACCTGGGCCAGGGCGCCTCGCCGCAGGAGGCCACCGCCAAGGCCCTGAAACGCATCACCGGCGCCTTCGCCCTGGGCATCGTCTTCGCCGGGCACCCCGAGATGCTGATCGCCGCCCGCCAGGGCAGTCCGTTGGCCATCGGCTATGGCGACGGGGAAATGTACCTGGGCTCGGATGCCCTGGCCTTGGCCCCGTTGACCCAGCGGATCACCTATCTGGCCGATGGCGATTGGGCGGTCCTGACCGCCGACGGCGTCACCTGCTTCGACCGCGACGGGCGCCAGGTCCAACGCGACGTCAAGCAGACCGCCTTTTCCGGCGCCATGGTGGGCAAGGGCGAACATCGCCATTTCATGCACAAGGAAATCTACGAGCAACCGCAGGCCATCGGCAACACCCTGAACACGGTGCTGAACCCCGCCACCCAGGTCATCACCCTGCCGACCATCCCGTTTCCGTTAAGCGGGATCGAGCATGTCACGATCATCGGCTGCGGCACCTCCTACTACTCCGGTATGGTGGCCAAATATTGGATCGAGCAGTTGGCGCGCATTCCGGTGGAAGTCGATATCGGCTCGGAGTTCCGCTATCGCGCCCCATCCTTGCGCAAGGGCGGCCTGGCCCTGTTCCTGTCCCAGTCGGGCGAGACCGCCGACACCCTGGCGGCCCTGCGCTATTGCCGCGACCAAGGCCAGCACATCCTGTCGCTGGTCAATGTGCCCGAATCCACCATGGCCCGCGAATCCGACGTGGTGCTTCAGACCATTGCCGGACCGGAGATCGGCGTTGCGTCCACCAAGGCCTTCACCACGCAGTTGACCCTGCTGGCCTGCCTGGCGGTAACCCTGGCCCGAGCCCGGGGCGCCATCGACCATGAGGCCGAGGCACGCCTGTCCCAGGCCCTGGTGGAGGTCCCGGCCCGCGCCGCCGAGGTGCTGGCCAACGACGATCTGTTGCGCGCCATTGCCGACGACATCATGGATGCCCGCGACGTCCTCTATCTGGGGCGCGGCACCAGCTATCCCATCGCCCTCGAAGGGGCGCTGAAGCTGAAGGAAATCAGTTACATCCATGCGGAAGGCTATGCCGCCGGCGAGATGAAGCACGGGCCCATCGCCCTGATCGACGAATCCGTTCCGGTCATTGTCATCGCCCCCTCGGACGATCTGTTTGAAAAGAACGTCTCCAACGTCCAAGAGGTGGTTGCTCGTGGCGGCCGGGTGGTCTTCCTGTCCGACCGTGCCGGCGTCGAGCGCCTGGGCGTCAAGGCGGTGACCGTGGCGCTTCCGGATGTCGATCCGTTCGTCGCCCCGATCCTGTACGCCTTGCCGATCCAGTTGCTGGCCTACCACGTCGCCGTCGCCAAAGGCACCGACGTCGACCAGCCGCGCAACCTGGCCAAGAGCGTGACGGTCGAATAGTCGCCCCGGACCGGAATTTTTCCCGAGCCTCGGACACCCGCTCCACCCGTGCGCGATTTAAGGGCGCTGCTAGTCGGCAGAATCAATTTAATCGCACACGATATATCAAACGATTATGCACATTGTACTTCTTGTTTGTGCATGATATCGTTCGATCATGATGGATGATCTCCCTCTTGCCCGACGCGATGTCATTGCGCGTCGGCTCGCCCAGGGTCAGGCGGTCGTCGCCGCGACCCTGGCCAGCGAATTCAATGTGTCGGAGGACGCAATCCGGCGCGACCTGCGCGCGCTGGCCGCAGATGGACTGTGCCGTCGCGTCTATGGCGGCGCCCTGCCGCTTCTGGCAGCGCCACCGCCCTTGGCGGTCCGTATCGATGACGATCGCGACCGCAAAGAGGCCCTCGCCCAGGCAGCGACATCCCTCATCAAACCGGGCGAATTCCTGTTCCTCGACACCGGCAGCACCAACCTGGCGCTGATTCGGGTCCTACCAGCCGACCATCACCTGACGGTCGCCACCAACTCGGTCGACATCGCCGCCGCCGCCCTGCGGCGCCCGGATCTGCGGCTGATCCTGGTCGGCGGGGCCGTCGACCCGGTCGTGGGCGGCTGCATTGATGGGACCGCCGTCCTGGCGGTGATGCAAATGAACATCGATCGCTGTTTCATCGGGGCATGCGCCCTGTCACCCGCCTTCGGGGTCAGCACCTTCGATGCCTCCGACGCCGCGTTCAAGCGCGCATTGCTGGCGTCCAGCCGGTACCGGCTGGCCCTGGTCACCACCGACAAGCTGGGCACCGGCGCGCCGCATCGGGTCGCCCTGGTCGACGAGATTGACTGTCTGGTCGTTGAACGCGATGCGCCGGCACACATCCTGGACGCTCTGGCACAGGCCGGAGCCTCGATCCGGCTGGCCCGCTGACCAAGAGGGACGGCACAGACAAGAAAGTCACCGACGTGCACACAATGGTTTCCGCAAATCGGCCGTCGACCCGGCTGGCAACACGCCTTTCCTTTCTGGTGGCCGGTTTCGGCATGGCCTGTTGGGCCCCGCTGGTTCCCTTCGCCAAGCAAAGACTGATGATCGACGACGGCAGTCTTGGCTTGCTGCTGTTCTGTCTTGGCGTTGGATCGGTACTGGCGATGGTTCTGACCGGCGTCGTCAGCGCGCGTTACGGCAGCAAACCCATCATTATCGCCGGCGCCCTGGGCCTGACGATCGTTCTGCCGCTGCTGTCCGTGGCGGCAAGCCCCCTGACGCTGGGATTGGCCCTGCTTGCCTTCGGAGCCTCGCTGGGGTCCATCGATGTCGCCATGAACGTCCATGCGGTCGATGTGGAACGGGCGGCCAGGCGCCCGCTGATGTCCGGGTTCCATGCCTTCTTCAGTATTGGCGGAGTCGCGGGATCGGCGGTGATGACATTGCTGCTGACGATGCGGTGCGCCCCCGTTGCCAGCGCACTGCTCTGCGCGCTCCCAATGGTCGTCGTCACCGCCGTGGCCTGGCCGCGGCTGCTTCCCGGCGTGCCGGCCGGCAAAGGTCCGATGCTGGTCATGCCACACGGCGTCGTCCTGCTGCTGGCCGCGTTGGCAGCCATCAGCTTTCTGGGCGAAGGCGCCATCCTCGACTGGAGCGCCCTGTTGATCAGCGACCGCGGCCTGGCGCCTGCCACCCAAGGCGGCGTGGGTTACATGCTCTTCTCGATTGCGATGACGGTGGGGCGACTGGGTGGAGACGCCGTCGTCGCCCGCATCGGCGACCGTGCCACCATGGTCCTGGGCAGCATCCTGGCGGTCACCGGGTTCATCATCCTGCTGACCATGCCCGTGCCGGTCCTGGCCTTGGCAGGGTTCCTGCTGATCGGCCTGGGCGCATCGAACGTCGTGCCGGTGCTGTTTCGGCGGGCCGGAACACAAACGAAAATGCCCGTCGGGCTGGCCATTGCGGCAATCACGACGGCCGGATACGCCGGCATCCTGATGGGACCCGCCGGTATCGGCCTGGTTGCGCGTCTTGCGGGATTGCAGACCGCATTCTGGATGCTGGCCGCACTTCTCTGCCTGATTCCCCTCTGCGCCCGCCAGGTGACCGGCAAAGACATCTGACCGGGAAGGCATGACATGCAGCTTGCCCATGCAGCGATCTGGACCCGTGACCTGGCGGAAGCGACCGCCTTTTGGCAACAATATTTCGCCGCGTCGATCGGGGCGCCCTATCACAGCAAACGGCGGCCGGGATTCGTATCGCGATTCGTCACCCTGCCCGGCACGGAAACCCGGATCGAACTGATGAGCGGTCCCTGGATTGCCCCGCGGACCGCAGTGGACCGCGTCGGCTGGGATCATATCGCCATCGCGCTGGGCGATCCCGCCGCCGTCGACACCCTGGCGGCGCGATGCGAGGCGGACGGCCTTCTGGTCTCGGCCCCGCGCACCACCGGCGACGGCTTCTACGAAGCGGTGATCGCCATGCCCGACGGCACCCGCATCGAGATCACCGCCTGACCATTGCCCCTACCGGGTCGACACCTGCCCTGTTCCCAGGACGCTGTTGCGGTACTCGGTGGGGGTGCGCTTGACCCGCTTCTTGAACACCTTGAAAAAGTAGTTCGGGTCGTGGAAGCCGCAGCGCTGGGAGACCTGGACCAGCGGCAGATCGACCTGTTCCAGCATGGCCTTGGCCCGCCCGATCCGCACCGACGTCAGGAAATCGGAAAAGGTTGTATCGCCGTGATCGCTGAAAACCCGTGACAGGTAGTTGGGGCTGACCTGAAATTTCCGGGCGACAATGTCGCGCGTGATCATCTGGTCGAAGTTCTCCTCCACATAGGTGCAAACCGCCCGGTACAAGGCCGAGGACTGCCGCTCCTCCCCCTGCGAGGGATTCTGCAACAGGATCTTGGTGTATTCGAGAAGGGCGTTGGCCTGCAACCGTCCATAGGACGTCACCGTTTCGCCCTCGGATTGAAAGCTCGAGACGGCGTCCACCATGCGGTACAGCGGACTGTTTCCCGGCACCAGGCAGCTGCGCTTGTCGACCGATGAGAACTCGGCCTTCTCGGCGCTCCACACCACCAGGCTGACGCCCAGATGCTTGGCCCCGAACAACAGGCTCAGCACCTGTACGTCGCTATCCCAGGCCGGCAGGTTCCAGCAGTCGGCGGGAATGAACAGGGCATCGCCGGCGGACAACACCCGCTGGTCGGTTGCCCCCGCCGCGGTACAGACGGTATTGCGATAGGTTCCGGCCAGCACCAGCTCCAGGCGCGGAAATGGCACCTGAAAACAACCGCGCGGCGGAGCGACGGTGTTGAATCCGAAGACAATGCGCCGGGGCCACATTGCCCTGTCGCCGGTCTCGTCCGACCCGCAGAACTCATCAAGGATGACGCTCGCTTCCCCCATCATGTCCTCCCGCATTATTTTGTTTTTATTTGTTTTCAGAGGCCTGGGTAACAGTCCCGGACCAGGGCGCGAACCTCCGCTGCGCTATCCAGGTCCAGGGCCCGGCACGCCACGTCGCGGCAGCCGGCCATGTCCAGGGTGCGGATGAAGGCCTTCAGCTCAGGGATGCTGGAGCGGGTCGCCGACAGGCTGGAAACACCCAGCCCGATCAGGATGGGGGCCGCCAGCACTTCGGACGCCATCGATCCGCACACCCCGACCGGCCGGTCATGCCGGCGCGCCCCCGCGACGGTCTGGGCGATCATCCGCAGCACCGCCGGATGGAAGGCATCGATATCGGCGGCCAGCTGGCTGTTGCCACGGTCCATCGCCAGGACATACTGGGTCAGATCGTTGGTGCCGATGGAAAAGAAGTCCGCCTCGACCGCCAGCCGGTCAGCCAACGCCACCGCGGCCGGAACCTCGATCATGATGCCCAGCGGCACGGCCTCGGTGACCCCGAGAGCCGTCTTTTCCTCCTCCAGCAGGCGCCGCGCCCACCGCAGTTCGGCAACATCGGCGATCATCGGCAGCATGATCCGGCACTGTCCCGCCGGTGACACTTTGAGAATGGCGCGGAACTGCTGACGCAGCAGCTCGGGATGGCGTTTGCAGACGCGCACGCCGCGCACCCCCAGGATCGGATTCTCTTCCGGCTCCTGCGCCAGATAGGCGATCGGCTTGTCGCCGCCGACATCCAGGGTGCGGATGACCAGGGGCTGTCCGGACAGGGCCTTGGCCGCAGCCTGATATTCCGCCCACTGCTCCTCCTCGGTGGGCGCGGACCGACGCTCCAGGAACAGGAATTCCGTTCGCAACAGCCCCGATCCCTCGGCGCCGAACGCCATGCCGCGCTCGGCGTCGGCCACCGAGCCAAGGTTGGCATAGACCGGCAGGCGCGTGCCGTCGGCCATGACACAGTCCTGATGGGCGGCTGCCAGATTGCGTTCCCGCCGGTCTTCCCGTGCGGCCGCCGCCCGCCGTGTTTCGGCGATCACCTGCGGAGCCGGGTCCACCAGTACGAGGGCCTGATCGGCGTCAAGGATCAGCGGCGTTCCGTCGGCGATCGCCAGCGCCTGGGGGCCGGCGGCCGCCAGCATCGGCACCCCGCTGGAGGCCGCAAGGATCGCCACGTGGGAGGTCCGTCCACCCTTGGCCACCAGAATGCCCAGGGGAAGGCGGTTGCCGAAGGCCATGAACTGGGACGGCAGCAGATCATCGGCCACCACGATGGCCTGTTCGGGCAAAAGGGTGGACTCCAGGGAGCCGCCGGCCAGAATAGTCAGGACCTGCCGTTCCAGATCGAGCAGATCGACGGCCCGTTCCGCCAAGCGGGGATTGTCCAAGGCGCGCAAGGCGTCTGCCTGTTGCGCGACCGACCGGCTCCAGGCGAAGCCGGCGCTTTTTCCCTGCCTGATCAATCCCTGGGCCGTCTCCAACAGATCGGGGTCGTCCACCAGGGCGGCATGGGCTTGCATGATCTCGCGCTGCTGCTCGGTACGCCCAGCCGCGGCCTGGCACTCCAGATGCCGCCGGGTCGTCGCGATCGCCCGGGACAACGCGTCCCGCTCGGTCTCGATGCCCCGCCCCTCCTCTTTCGGCGCCGGGCACTGGGAGGTCAGTCGGACCGCCACCCCAATGGCCAGCCCCGGCGCGGCCGCGACGCCCGACAGCGACGCGGGAGCACCGAGCGCCGCCGCCGCGCCGGCAAGGGCTGTCACCGCCAACTTCGGCTTGGACGCACCCGCCACCGGCAGGACGGGATCGCCCAGACCGGAGTCCAAAGCGTCCGCCAGCGCGTCGACAGCAGCGCGACAGTCGCCCCCTTCGGCCACGATGGTCAGATGGCTGCCATGCCGGCTGCCCAGGGTCAACAGGGCCACCGGGCTCTTGGCATTGGCCCGGCGCTGGTCCAGAGCGATTTCGATGGCGGATTGGAAGTCCCGGGCGCGGGCCGCCAGCAAGGCCGCAGGACGCGCATGCAGTCCCTGCACCATGCCCAGAATCACCGTCCGCTCGGCCCGCGTCGACGCGTTGTCCCTCGCGCCACCCGCGACGGCGGCGGCTGGCACGATGGTCATCAGCCCGTCGCCGACGCCGACCGGGCCTTCCGCCAGCCTCTCCAGGATCCGGAACGTGCCGTCATTGGTGACCAAGACAGGCGTGGTGATGGCTCCGCAGCTGGCGCGCAGGCGGTCGGGATCGAACCGCAGCAGCAGGTCGCCGTCGCTGACCTGTTGGCCTTCGACGACCTTGACGAGGAAGCCGTCGCCGTTCAGGGCCACCGCCTCCAAGCCGACATGGATCAGGATCTCGGCGCCGTCGGCGGTCTTCAACTTCACCGCATGACCGCGCTTGTGCACATGGATGACCTGACCCGCGCAAGGGGCGTGGACATCGCCCGAGCTGGGCTCGATGGCAACCCCGTCCCCCATCATGCCCAAGGCAAACATGGGATCAGGAACCTGATCCAGCGGCACAACGCCGCCGGCAAGCGGTGCAAGCAAACGGTATCCGGTATTGACCATGGTGTCCTGTCCGGTACGGGCTGGGAGATGAAGCCTGGCCAATGAGGCAAGGTCGGTCGCGAAATCGTCCATCGGAACCATCCTAGCAGGTCAACGGGACAGACGGCGCCATGCCGTCACAATCTCGGACAAAATTTCAGGTAGAAGAGTGTTTCCGGAGAAGCGCGCCAGAGCCGCCTCGGCGCCATCGTGGGCCAGAACGGTCTGCATCTCCTGGGCCTGCTGGTCGGCCTCATTGCGATAGCACAACGCGGCTGCAACCCCCGATACCAGATTACCGTGCGGAAGACCGTATTCCAGGGTGCCGAGCAGCGGTCGGATCAGCCGGTCATTGGTACTGAGCTTGCGCAACGGCTCGCGCCCGACCCGCTTGACGTCGTCCTGCAGGAAGGGGTTGGCGAAGCGGCCCAGGATTTTCTCGATATAGGCGGCGTGTTGCGCCGGCGTGAATCCGTAGCGACGGATCAGCACCGCCCCGCTTTCCTCCATGGCGCCACGAACGATCCAGCGGATCAAGGTGTTGGCGATGGCATCGCGGATGGTGGCGCAGCCGTTGACGAACCCCAGATAGGCCGCCACGGCATGTCCGGTATTCAAGGTGAACAGCTTGCGTTCGATAAAGGCCGCCAGGTTGTCGGTCAGTTCCATGCCGGGCACAACCGCATCCCACCCTTTGAGCTGGGTGCGGTCGACGATCCATTCCGAGAACTCTTCGACCACCACCCGCAAGGGATCCCCATCGGCCGGTGTGCTGGGCGGCACGATGCGGTCGACCGCACTGTCGGCAAAGCCGACCATGGCCTCGACTTCGGCCTGCAGGTCGGGGGCGAGATGGGGCATCACCGCCTGCTTCAACTGGGTGGTGCCGCGCATGGTGTTCTCGCAGGCGATCACGTTCAGTGGCATCCGGTTGCCCGCCGCCAGCCGGCGGACGATGCCGGCCGCCAGGACCGGCGCGATCCGCGGCAGCACCGAGGGGCCTACGGCCGTGGTGACCAGATCAGCGGCACAGATGCGTTCGACCACGTCGTCACTGTTGGAGAAGACGGCGTCGACACCGGTCACCAGATCCTGGCTGGCGCGGTCGCCAACCACGTCGACACGGTAGCTTTTCTGCTTGTTCAATCGCTCGACCAGGGTCGGATCGACATCGGCAAATGTCACTTTCCAGCCGGCATCGGCGAGAATTTTGCCAATAAAACCGCGGCCGATATTGCCCGCGCCAAATTGGACGGCTTCCATGACGGACTCCAGTCTGTCTCAAGATGTGTGAGTGGGTGGGGGTCCCGCCGAAGCGGGACCCCGGGTGCCGGTGGGCGGCTTGCCGGCTAGGCCAGCTCGAGCACGCGCAACAGGTCGGCCTTGTTTTTCGTGGTCGCCAGATGGGCCACGATCTTGGGGTTCTCGAAGATGCGGGCCAGCGCCGAGATCACGCCCATATGTTCGTCGCCCTTGGCGGCCAATCCGACCACCAGATGAGCGACATTGCCCTGGTCCGGACCGAACCAGACGCCGTCCGGATATTGGCAGATGACGACGCCGGTCTTGAGAACGTCGCCGCGTGCCTCATTGGTGCCGTGCGGCATGGCCAACGACTGGCCGATATAGGTCGACACCACCTTTTCACGGGTCAGCATGGCGTCCACATAGGCCGGACGGATGCAGCCGGCGGCCAGCAGCTTTTCCCCGGCCAGACGGATCGCTTCTTCCTTGGTCGCGGCCGACAGCCCCAGGAAGACGCAGTCCTGGCCGATGGCGAGCTTGCCATCCGACGGGATCGATTGGCTCGTGGCGACCGCATTGTTGGCCGGGGTCGACGCCATCAGGTCGGCAACCAGGCGATCATAGGTCGTCGAGTCCAGGAAATTGGTGACAGA
>Ga0326727_10015889_pt1 | contig 16032 bp, 16 predicted proteins | sample MB2enrmetagenome_FD_207643 | JGI IMG/M metagenome (GOLD analysis project Ga0326727, IMG submission 207643) | Lab enriched peat soil microbial communities from McLean, Ithaca, NY, United States - MB29MY | ecosystem: Environmental > Terrestrial > Soil > Wetlands > Peat | place: USA: New York...
CGCCTCTGGGCATCGCGGCATTCCCCGCGCCCTCTTTATCTCGAGGGCGAGACGTTCCAGCAAAAGCCCGGGCGCCGCGCGCCGCGGGGCGTTTAGGCGCGTCTGGAATTGGCTGTTTGACAAAGTGAATTAGCAATTGGGGCGCACGCTTGGAGAAGTGGGCGCACCGGTTGCCCCAACTCAGATCGTCATCGCCCGGCTTGACCAGGCTTGACCGGGCGATCCAGTATTCCAGAGACGCCAGTGATACGTCGACGGCCCGCGGCGTACTGGATCCCCCGCTTACGCGGAGGATGACGGTTGAAGTTGTGGCGGGCGCATCGGTCCACCTGGCCATCTTCAAATTGCACGCAGTCTGGAGTTCGGATGGGTAGCGTGACCAGATCGGACGCATGTTCGAATTGGTCACGAAACCCATCGCGGTCGCGCAAATTGGTGGGTTTCGCGAAGAGCTCAACCTGTCCTACGAAACCGAATTCTTGTGACTCGAATCGAGGATGCGCCGACTAATGCGCGCCGGCCCCGCTGGCCTTCACCTTGCGGGTCAGGGTGACGGCGGCGGCGGCAAGCACCAGCACGATGCCGAGCAGGGCGAAGGTATCGCTGAAGCCCATTACCAGCGCCTGGTGTTTCACCGTCTTGCCGAGCGCGACGATGGCTTGCGCTTGGGCCGCGGCGGGATCGGGGACGCCGTGGCTCATGAAATAACCGGTCAGGTCCGCGATCCGGTTGCGGACCTCCTCGCGGCCGAGCGTCACCGACTGGCCGATGATGTTGGAGTGGAACTGCTCGCGCTTGGTGATCACGGTGGCGAGCACCGCGGTGCCGATGGCGCCGCCGAGATTGCGAAGCATGTTGCTGATCCCGGACGCCGCCGCGGCATCCTGCGGCGCTATTTCGCCCGTCGTTACCGATGTCAGCGGCGTCAGCACCATGGCCTGGCCGATGGCGCGCACGATGTTGGGGATCCAGAGCTGGTCGCCGGCATAATCCGGCGACATCGCCGTATTCATGAAGCAGCTATAGGCGAAGATCAACAGGCCGGTCATGGCGATATAACGCGTATCGAACCGCTGCATCAGTCTTGGTACCAGCGGAATCAAGACCAGCTGCGGCAGGCCGGTCCAGGCCAGAACGCCGCCGATCTGCTCGGCATTGTAGCCCTGCGCCTGGCCGAGGTAGGCCGGCAGGATGTAGACCGATCCAAACAGCGCAAAACCGAGCAACGTCACCGCGATGGTACCGAAGCCGAAATTGCGCTGCGCCAACAGCCGCAGCCGGATCAAGGGCTTCTCGATCGAAAGCTCGATTCCGACGAACAGCGACAGGCTCACCAGCGCGACCGCCGCCAGGCGCAGGATGAAGGGCGAGGAAAACCAGTCATCCTTGTTGCCCTCCTCCAGCACCGTCTGGAATGCCGACAATCCGATCGCCATCGTGGCGATCCCGGCCCAATCGCCTTGTTTCAGGAGTTTGAGCTGCATCGGCGCGCGCTCCAGCGTGAGCGAGAGCGCGGCCACCATCACCGCGGTCGGCAGCACGTTGACGAAGAAAATGGTCTGCCAGCCATAATTCTCGGTCAGGTAGCCGCCGATGGTGGGACCGATCGCCGGCGCGAAGGTGACGGATAGCGCAAAAATCGCAAGGCCGATCGGCTGCTGCGATTTCGGCAGTTTCGTCAAGACCAGCGTGAAGGCCATCGGGATCAGCACGCCGCCGGCAAATCCCTGCAATCCGCGCATCGCGATCATGGACGGCAGATCGTGGGTGAAGGCGCACCCCACCGAGAAGACCGCAAACAGCGTCGCGCTCACCAGCATATAGCGGCGGAACGAGAATACCCTGGAGAAATAATCCGTGAGCGGGATGACGACGATCTCCCCGATCAAATAGGAGGTCGAGATCCAGGAGCCGTTGTCGACGCCGGTCCCGATGCCGCCTTCGATGTTGAGCAGCGAGGCGTTGGTGATCTGGATATTCAGGATCGCCATGAACGAACCGATCATGGCGGCAATAACGGCAATCCAGACCCTGGCACTGGCGCGGTTCGCATCGACCGCCGCGCGATTGGATCCAGCGGTGGGAGCGGGAAGCGTAAGCGCGGAAGTTGACATGGCCCTATCCTCCGGAAACCTTGCTCGAGGTCCGGGCTGCGGCGACCGCCCGGCGAATCTGCGCCTGCGACTTGGTCTCGATCGTCGGGATCACCGACATGCCCGGACGCAGTTCGATCGGAGTGCCGGCGTTGACGTCCAGCGCGATCTTGACCGGAATGCGCTGCACCACTTTGGTAAAGTTGCCGGTGGCGTTGTCCGGCGGCAGCAGCGCGAATTCCTGGCCGCTGGCGGGAGCGAGGCTGTCGACGCGGCCGTGCACGACCTGGCCGGGGAACATGTCGACGGCGATATCGACCGGCTGACCCTGGCGCACATCGGTGAGCTGGGTTTCCTTGAAGTTCGCCACCACGTAGGCGCCCAAGACCGGCACCAGCGACATCAGTTGCGTACCCGCCTGCACGTACTGGCCTGATCGCAGCGTCCGATTGCCGACAATGCCGTCGATCGGGGCGACGATGGCGGAGTATTCGAGATTGAGTTCGGCCTGGCGCCGCACCGCTTCCGCGTGCGCCAGCGCCGCGTTGGCCTGAATGATTTCGGCCTTGAGCAGCTCGAGCTGCTTCACCGCGGAGGCAAGATTGGCGCTGTCGCGCGCAATCGCGGCCTGCGCGCCGGCGATGCGCGACTGCGCCTGCTGCGCGTTCTGCACGCTGCCGTAGCCGGTCGCGGCCAGATCGGTGTAGCGCTTGTTCTCCTGCGCAGCGAAGTTCGCCGTCGCCTGATCGACCTCGACGGTCGCCCTGGCGGCATCAATCACGGCCTGCTGAACCCCGAGCTGCGCCTGTTTGCTTGATATCGCGGCGCGGGCGGCGGCGACATCGGCCTTGGCCTGGTCGAGCGCGACGACGAAATCGCGGTCGTCGATCCGCGCCAGCACCTGTCCGGCCTTGACGCGCTGGTTGTCGCCGACCAGCACCTCGTGGAGGTAGCCCGAGATCTTGGGCGCCACGGTGGTGTTGTCGGCCTGTACGTAGGCGTCGTCGGTCGAGACCCTGTATTGGCCGATGGTCCAGTACTGCCAGCCAAACCATGCCGCGCCGGTCATCGCGGTCACCGCCGCGCCTGCCAGCAACAGCTTGCGGAAATTGAACTTTTTGACGGCTGCGGAGGCCGGTGCCAGCTCCCTGGTAGCGCTGTTTGAAGGTGTGCCCGGAGCGAGTTCCTTGATGACGTCGCTGGCTGGAACCGGGCGCTCAACCTCGAAGGCGGTGGAATGCTGGGTCATCACGGTTTCTCCCGAGGGCTCAATTAGGAAACTTGATATTTTCCTAAATACATCCTATATCGGGACTGTCAATGGAATGACAGGCATCATCTAAAAGCATGGCTCAGATCGACACCCCAGATCATGATCAAGGCCGGCGCTGCCGGGGCCGTCCGCAGGTCCGCCCCGATGCCGAAACCTGCCAGGTGATTTACGACGCCGCGCGCCGCGAATTCGCCACCGGCGGCTACGCCGCGACCAGCATGGAGGCGGTGGCGCGCCGGGCCGGCGTCTCCACCAAGACGCTCTACCGTCTGATCCCCAACAAGGCCGCGCTGTTCGACGGCATGGTGACGGACCGGCTCGACCGCACCCTCGCCAGCGTCGATCTCCATGCCATCGATCACGCCGACATCGAAGAGGCGATGGTTGCGGTTCTGATGGCCTGCGCGGAACTGACGCTCGATGAAGAAGTGATCGCGCTGCAGCGCATGGTGCTGCAGGAGGCCGGCAAGGCCTCCGACATCGCCGGCCTGTTCTACCGCAACGGCATTGCGCGCATCGCGGCCGCGCTGGCGGATTGGTTGCGGGCGCAGCAGCGGCGCGGACTGATCGAGCTCGACGACATCGAGGAGGCCGCCGGCATGCTGCTCGGCATGATCGCTTCCGCGCCACGGCGCGCCGCGATGTTCGGCGCCGTGCCGCTGCCGTCGCGCCCGCAGATCGAAGCGCGGGTGCGCCGCTGTGCCCTGTTATTCCTGCGCGGCTGCAAGGCGAAGGGCGCAAGCGGCTGGCAACGTCGATAGTCGGAATGACCGCGCGGCGGAGGACCGCAGCCTGGGTTTACTAAACAAATCAGTCGCTGCGGCGGGTTCGCTTTCCAAACGCCTCGATGAAATAAGTGCTGCACCGCAGCAATAACTTTGTCCCAAAAGAAAGCGACGGCGTCCATTGACTCAAAATTTGTTTAGTGAAATTCTAACGCTTAACAAAAAGCTAAACAAACGGTAGGCGGCGCCTGTCTTCGAGCCCGGCAATCCGTCCGCGTGCATAACCGCCGAACGGCGAAGCGTAATTGCAGCACAGCAGGCAAAACGCCTGCGACAACAGGGAGGGTGTAATGATCAAAATGATGCGTGCATTGGGGGCGACCGCGGCTGCGGTCGCCTTGTGTTGGGGCGGACAGGCTGCCGCCCAGACCAAACAGTTGACGCTGTGCTGGGCCGCATGGGACCCCGCCAACGCCCTGGTGGAGCTCTCCAAGGACTTCACCGCCAAGACCGGCATCGAAATGAAATACGAGTTCGTGCCGTGGACGAGCTACGCCGATCGCTTTCTCAATGAACTGAATTCCAAGGGCAAGCTCTGCGACGTCATCATCGGCGACAGCCAGTGGATCGGCGGCGCCGCCGAGAACGGTCACTACGTCAAACTCAACGATTTCTTCAAGAAGGAAGGAATCTCGATGGACGATTTCATGCCGGCCACCGTGGTCGGCTATTCGGAGTGGCCGAAGAACACACCGAATTACTGGGCGCTGCCGGCGATGGGCGACGCCGTCGGCTGGACCTATCGCAAGGACTGGTTCTCCCGCCCGGAAATCCAGGCCGAATTCAAGAAGAAGTTCGGACGCGATCTGGCCCCGCCCGAGACCTGGGATCAACTGAAGCAAATCGGCGAGTTCTTCCAGGGCAGGGAGATCGACGGCAAGAAGGTCTATGGAGCCTATATCTATACCGAACGCGGCTCCGAGGGCATCACGATGGGCGTCACCAATGCGCTCTACGACTGGGGTTTCCAATACGACGATCCGAAGAAGCCCTATCATATGGAAGGCTTCGTCAATTCACCGGAAGCGGTCAAGGGTCTGGAATTCTATAAGTCGATCTACAAGTGCTGCACCGCGCCGGGCATGAGCAACGCCTACATGTCGGAGGGCCTCGATGCCTTCAAGTCCGGACAGGTCGCGATGCAGATGAACTTCTTTGCGTTCTTTCCCGGCCTCTACAAGGATCCCAATGTCGGCGGCGACAAGATCGGCTTCTTCGTCAATCCCAGGGAGAAGTATCATTTTACTCAGCTCGGCGGCCAGGGCATCTCGGTGGTCTCCTATTCGGACCACCGCGACGACGCGCTGGCTTACATCAAGTGGTTTGCGCAGCCTGACGTCCAGAAGAAGTGGTGGGCGCTTGGCGGCTATTCCTGCCTCAAGGCGGTGCTCAACGATCCGAGCTTCCCAAAGAGCGCGCCCTTCGCCGCTGACTTCCTGACCTCGATGGGAATCGTCAAGGACTTCTGGGCCGAGCCCTCCTATGCCGAGCTTCTGCTCGACATGCAGAAGCGCGTGCATGACTACGTGGTGGCCGACAAGGGCACGGCGCAGGAGGCGCTCGATCTCCTGGTCAAGGACTGGCAGAAGGTGTTCAAGGAAGAAGGCAAGATCTAGCCTGATGTGTCGCAAGGTCTCCCGATCCCGGGATCGGGAGACCGCGCACCTCGCAGCGTCTCCCGATCCGTGAACGACAGGACAGAGATGAGCACTCTCGCCGAGCGGGCTGTCGCCCGTACGCCGCGCCGATGGGCCTTGCGATTGGGCGGCATGTCCGACAAGGCGATCGCATGGCTGTTCATCACGCCGTCGGTGCTGCTGTTGCTGGCGATCAACATTTTCCCGCTGTTGTGGACCATTGAACTTTCCTTCACCAACTATCGGGCCAATCGGCCGAATGCGCCCGTCCGCTACATTGGTCTCGACAATTACCGGGATATCCTGACCGATCCCGACGTCTGGCACGCCATGCAGGCCACCGCGCATTTCGTGTTCTGGTCGATCGCGCTGGAGTTCGTGCTAGGTTTTGGCCTCGCTCTGCTGATCAACCGCCGCTTCCGCGGTCACAGTTTCTGGACCACCGTCATCCTGTTGCCGATGATGCTCTCGCCGGCGGTGGTCGGTAATTTCTGGACCTTTCTGCTGCAACCGCAGATCGGACTGTTCAACAATGCGGTGGCGCTTTTGACCGGAACCGACCCGAGTTCGTTCCAGATGATCGGCGACGTTCGGCTGGCGCCATGGTCCATCATCATGGTCGATACCTGGATGTGGACGCCCTATGTCATGCTGATCTGTCTGGCGGGTCTGCGCTCGATACCCGACACCATCTACGAGGCCGCCGAGGTCGACCGTGCCTCCCCGTGGCGGCAGTTCTGGTCGATTACGCTGCCGATGGTGATGCCGTTCTTGATGCTCGCGATCCTGTTCCGGGCGATCGAGAACTTCAAGATGTTCGACATGGTCAATCTTCTCACCTCGGGCGGTCCGGGATCGACCACCGAGGTGGCCTCGATCACGCTGAAACGCGAGGCGTTCGAGAAATGGCGCACCGGCTATTCGTCCGCGCTCGCCATCATTCTCTTCGTCACCGTGTTCGGTGCCGCCAATATCTACGTCAAGGCCCTCAACCGGGTGAAGCAGCGATGAGGAACACGTCTGTTACTGCGCATTCGGTGGCCGAGCCGTCCTCCTTGTCCAAGACGATCGCCTCCTGCCTGGTCGCGGCCTATGCGATCGTTGCCATTCTGCCGCTGTTGTGGATCTTCCTGACCGGATTCAAGACGCCGACGGATTCGATCGCCTATCCGCCCAAGATCCTGTTTCAGCCTTCCGTCGAAGGCTACGTCAATCTGTTTACGACACGCACGCGGCAGACGCCCGAGTTCCTCGCCAGCCTGCCGCCGCCGCAGACCTGGTACGAGCGCCTGGTGCGTTCCCGCAATATGGTGATCGCCGGGCCCTCGAAGGTGGTGCCGCGCTTCGTGAACTCGATGGTGATCGGCTTCGGCTCGACCTTTCTCGCGGTCTGCTTCGGCACCATCGCAGCCTACGCTTTCTCGCGATTCCGCGTGCCTTTGGCCGACGATCTGCTGTTTTTCATCCTGTCGACCCGGATGATGCCGCCGATCGCGGTGGCGATCCCGATCTATCTGATGTTCCGGCAGCTGGAGCTCACCGACACCAAGCTCGGAATGATCCTGCTCTACACCGCGGTCAATGTCTCGCTCGCGGTGTGGCTGTTGAAGGGATTCATGGACGAGATCCCGAGGGAATACGAGGAGGCCGCGATGGTCGATGGCTATACGCGCCTGCAGGCCTTCTTCAAGGTGGTGCTGCCGCAGGCTACCACCGGGATGGCGGCGACCGCGATCTTCTGTCTGATCTTCGCCTGGAACGAGTATGCCTTCGCGGTATTGCTCACCAGCGGCGATGCGCAAACCATGCCGCCCTTTATCCCCTTCATCATCGGTGAGGGCGGCCAGGACTGGCCCGCGGTCGCCGCTGCGACGACCCTGTTCTTCATTCCGATCCTGTGCTTCACCATCCTGCTGCGGCGTCATCTCTTGCGCGGCATCACCTTTGGGGCGGTGCGCCGATGACCGAGCGGGCCGTACCTCAGGCATCGAGATGGCCGCGGTCGTTGCGCCGGGGGCCTTGCGAAGCCATGGCGATGGCGCTGATCGGCCTTGGCGTGGTCATGCTGATGCAACCGCTGTCGCTCGATCTCTATAGTTATTCCTTTGTCACGATCCTGGCCGGAACGCTGGGCTTCGTGGTCGTCAGCCATTTCCCGGATTAGCCGTCATGGCCGAGATCAGGCTCGAAAGCGTCGCCAAGACATTCGGAACGTTCGCCGCCGTCAAGGGCGTGAGCTTCACCGTCGACCACGGCTCGTTCTTTGTGATTCTGGGTCCATCGGGCTGCGGCAAGACCACGACCTTGCGGATGACCGCGGGCCTCGAACTGCCGACTGCCGGACGCATCCTGCTTGGCGGCGAAGACGTCACCGCGCTGCCCGCCTCGGCGCGCGACATTGCCTTCGTGTTTCAGCTGTTCGCACTCTACCCGCATATGAATGTGCGCCAGAACATCGGATTCCCCTTGCGATGTCAGAACTATGCGCGCGGCGAGATCCGGCGAAGCGTGGAGGAAACGGCGAGGCTGTTGCGGATCGATCATCTGTTGGAACGTCGGGTCGGCGGGCTCTCCGGTGGCGACCGGCAACGCGTCGCGCTGGGCCGCGCTATCGTGCGCCGTCCCAAGGCTTTCCTCATGGACGAGCCCCTGGGCGCGCTGGATGCCGAGTTCCGCCGCTTGATGTGCGGCGAACTGCGCGAGTTGCACGACCGTATCGACGCGACCACGGTCTACATCACCCATGACCAGCTTGAGGCCATGGCGATGGCCGACCGCATCGCCATCATGAACCAGGGCCGTGTCGAGCAGATCGGCAGTCCTCAGGAAATCTACGATCGCCCCCGCACCATGTTCGTTGCGGATTTCATTGGCGCGCCGCCGATGAGCTTCCTCAACGTTCAAGCCGCACTGCAGTGCGGCGATCGCAGTATCGGGGTCGACGGCGTCGCGGTCGCCATGCCGGAGATTTTCGAGGATCGTGCCGAGGGCAGGTTGGCGCTGGGGGTGCGGCCCGAGAATGTTGGGTTTTCCGATGCATCGTCGCTGCGCGGACGGGTGATCGGTGCTGAATATCTCGGTACCACACAGATCGTCACCGTGGTCACGGCCTGCGGCCAGCTCAAGGCCCGGCTGCCGTCCGGTCAACCGGTGCGGGTCGGCGAAACCGTTGGGCTGACGTTGCAGCCGGACAGGCTCTCGCTGTTCGACGCGGCCAGCGGCCAGGCCTTGGCTTCCGCGCTTGATGCGGGAGGCGGCCATGGCTGAGGTCGCGCTGGTGGATGTCAGCAAGAGCTACGGCAGCATCGAGGCGGTCCGCGGCCTGTCGCTCGCCGTCGCGGATGGCGAGTTTGTGGTGCTGCTAGGTCCGACGGGCGCGGGCAAGACCACGACGCTGCGCTTGATCGCCGGTCTGGAGCGGCCCGATCGAGGTGAGGTGTTGATCCAGGGGCGCGTGGTGACGAATAAAGTGCCGGCCGAACGAGATGTCGCGTTCGTGTTCCAGCAATATTCGCTGTATCCCCATCTGTCGGTCTACGACAATCTGGCCTTTCCGCTGCGTTCTCCGGCGCGGCGCCTGGATGAGAAGAGCATCCGCCGCCGGATCCAGCACGTGTCGGAGCTTTTGCATATCGAGCAGAAACTCGACAATCGCGCGACCGCACTTTCTGGCGGCGAAATGCAGCGGGTCGCCATCGGCCGGGCCCTGGTCCGCGAGCCCGCGGTCTACCTGATGGACGAGCCGCTGTCCTCGCTGGATGCCAAGCTGCGTGCCGAATTGCGGCTTGAGCTCAAGCGCATCCAGCGCGAGTTGGGAACCACGATCCTCTATGTGACGCACGACCAGATCGAGGCCATGACCATGGCGGATCGGATCGGCGTGATGAGCGAGGGGCTTTTGATTCAGCAGGGTACACCGCGGGAGATCTACGAGAACCCGAACAGCGCTTATGTCGCAAGCCGGCTTGGCACTCCGGCCATCAACCTGGTTCCCGCCGAACTGCTGGCTGGCGATGGGGTGCCGCCGCAGGCACGAACCGTGGGCCTGCGGACCGAGCACATCCGGATTTCCTCCGCCGATCGTCCGGGCCCGCTGGCGCAGATCCATTGGGTAGAACATCTTGGCGATCAGAATCACGTTCATCTCAAGCTTGCGAGCCATTCGCTGGTGACGCTTGCCGATCCGGCCCAAGAGCTCAAGGCAGGCGATGAGGTGTCGCTCGAGTTCACTGAGCCGCTGTATTTCGATGCCGCAGGCCAGCGGGTCGAGGCGAAGGGATGGCGGGGGCAACCATGATGATCGATCGTCAGGCCCGCAAAGCTCTGTTCGAAACCGTGGCGCGGCGTGTCATTGCCAGCGCCGACGAGCTGACCGATCTGGATCGCGCCATCGGCGATGGCGATCACGGCAGCAACATGCGGCGCGGCTTCGAAGCCGTGCTGACCACGGCGGATGAACTCTCGGCCAAGAGTCTCGGAGAGTCCCTGAAAGGTGTCGGGACGACCCTTGTCATGAGGGTTGGCGGCGCGTCAGGTCCGCTCTATGGGACGCTGTTCATGTCGCTGGGGAAGTCGCTGGGAGACGAGGTTACCCGCGAACAAGCGACCGATGCCTTCGCGGCAGCGATCGAAGCGGTCAAGACGCGGGGCAAGTCCGACGTCGGCCAAAAAACCATGCTCGACGTGCTTTTCCCTGCGCTCGAAGTCTTGCGCGACGGGCGGCCCGACCTGGCCACGCGCCTGAAGGCAAGGGTGAAGGCCGCGGCGGAGGATACCATTCCCATGCGGGCGATCCGGGGCCGCGCCTCCTTCCTGGGCGAGCGCAGCATCGGTCACATGGATCCCGGCGCACGATCGTCCGCGCTGATCGTCGACGCGGTCGCGGAATTTATGGAAGGAATGGCATGAGCGAAAATGTTGGAATCGTCATCGTGTCGCACTCGGCGGACGTGGCCCGGGGCACGGCCCAGATGGTGGAGCAGATGGTCGGCCGGGAAGTGCCGCTCGGCTGGTGCGGCGGAGATCCGGACGGCGGGCTGGGGACCAGCGTCGAAGCGATCATCGCGGCGATCGAGCGGGCCTGGTCGGAGCGAGGCGTTGCCATTCTGGTCGACCTCGGAGGAGCTGAAACCAACAGTGAAATGGCGATCGAAATGCTGCCGGACTCGCGGCGCGGCCGCGTCGTCGTGTGCAACGCACCTGTGGTCGAGGGGGCCGTGATGGCGGCGACCGAAGCGGCTTCGGGGGCAACGCTTGAAGCGGTGCGTCGCACCGCCGAAGAACTGACGCCGGTATGATGTGGGGCAAGCACGATGAACAAGCTTAGAGCATCGGTGCTGATGCGGCATGAGGTCGGGCTGCATGCGCGTCCATCGGTCAAGCTGACCAAGCTTGCCAAGGGATTTGAATCCCGCATCGATCTCGGGCTTTCGCCCGATGGCCCGTGGATCGACGCCAAAAGCATCGTCAAGGTGATGGCGACCAAGGCGCCGAAGGACTCGACGATCTATTTCCGTGCCGAGGGCAGCGATGCGAAGGCCGCGCTGGAAGCGCTGGTGACGCTCGTCGACGGGGATTTTCAGGATGGACCATAGAGCGCAGCGAACGGCTCAGCGCTTCGAAGGCAGGTCCGCCGCGCCCGGCATCGCATTTGGGCCGCTGGTGCGGCTCTTGCCGGCGAAGCTCGATATCCGGCACCATCGATCCTCGGAGCAGGAGCACGATGCGCTTGCCGATGCGCTGGCGGCGTCGCAAGCGGACCTCGCCGGGCTGGTCCGCGCGGTCGAGGACGCTGATGCCGAAGAGATCCTGTCATTCCAGATCGCACTGCTCGAAGACGACAATCTCTCGGCGCCCGCCTTCGCCCTGATTGCCGGTGGCCATGCGGCAGATCGGGCGTGGAGCGCGGCCATCGATCCCGAAATCGCATCCTATGATCAGGCCGACGACGATTATTTCCGGGCTCGCACCTCCGATCTGCGCGACCTGCGTGATCGCGTGTTGCGACATCTCGCCGGTGAGGCTGACCGGGCGATGCCGGCCGGCGCGATCGTCGCGGCCGACGACATGCCTCCGTCGACCTTTCTTGCCAGCGATTGGCGCGACGGCGGCCTGGTCTTGCGCCGGGGAAGTCCCTCCAGCCACGTCGCCATTCTCGCCAGGTCGCGCGGTGTTCCGATGATCGTGGGAGTGGATGTCGAGGGTCTGCGGGATGGTGCGAACGCGCTGCTCGACGCCGACGCCGGGCTTCTCATTCTCGATCCCGATCCCGACACGCAGGCGATCGCGTGCCAGCGACGCGCCGAGCGCTTTGAGGCCCGTCGCGCCGCTGCATCATTCGTCGGGCCTGCGTTGACGGCCAGTGGCGAACGGGTTCGCGTCATGATCAACGTCACGGGCCTCGCCGAGCTTGAGGGTCTCGACCCCGCTGATGTCGATGGCATCGGCTTGATGCGGACCGAGTTTCTGTTTCAAAGCCGCGACCATCTCCCGACCGAGGAAGAGCAATACCAGATCTATCGGCGCATGGTCGAATGGGCCGTCGACAGGCCGGTGACGATCCGCACGCTGGACGCCGGCGGCGACAAGCCGGTCGCCGGTTTGACAGAGCCCGGCGAGTTGAATCCATTTCTTGGCGTGCGCGGCGTTCGATTATCGTTGCGGCATCCGGACGTATTTGGCGCGCAATTGCGGGCGCTCGCCCGAGCGGCTGTGGCGGGGAACCTCAAAGTAATGATTCCCATGGTTACGGTGCCGGAGGAGCTCGATCGCTGCCGCGCACTGTTCTCGGAGGCGATCGAGCGGTTGCATCGCGAAGGAATACCAGCGCAGTTGCCAGCGCTCGGCATGATGGTCGAGGTGCCGGCGGCTGCGCTGACCATCGAGGACTTCAATGCCGATTTCTTTTCCATCGGCAGCAACGACCTCATCCAGTACGTGGCGGCCGCGAGCCGGGACGAACCGCAGCTCGCCGATCTGGGGCGTCCTTCGCGCGCGGTGTTCGGTCTGATCGGGCATGTCGTGGAACATGCGGACCGCACCGGCCGTGAAACCAGCCTGTGCGGCGATCTTGCGGGCGATCCTGAGCAGGTCGCGGCGCTGCTCGATCAGGGTCTGCGGAGTTTTTCGGTTGCGCCGGGTGCGCTGGGGCCTGTCAGGGCCGCAATCGCCCGCTATTCCGGATCCGCCACATGAGCACGCAAGCGACCCCGGCGGGTTCTCAGGATCCCATCGCCGCCTACAAGGCCGTCCTTCGCGACGTGCTCGACCGACGGCCGTCCGGTATGCGCCAGCGTCTCGCCGAGGCGCTGGGCAAGAACCGCAGCTTCATCACGCAGATCGCCAATCCGGCCTATCAGACGCCGATCCCGGCCCAGCACGTTCAACCCATCATCCAGATCTGCCATTTCTCGGTGCAGGAGAGAGACCGCTTTCTCGAAGCCTATCACCGGGCGCACCCGCGGCGGCTGCTTCTTCTCAAGGAGCGGGAGCGCGGCAGGCGTCTCACGCTGATGCTGCCCGATCTTGGAACCGAACAGAAGAACCAAAGGCTGGACTCGCTCTTGAGCGATTTCGCGGAGAGAATAGCAAGGCTGATGGAAGATACCTGAACGCTGAAGCAGCCAAAAACATTGGGAGGCCGGGATGAAGAAGTTGATCAACGCCGTTGAGGACGTGGTGAACGAAAGTCTTGCCGGATTCTGCGCTGTTCACGCCGACATCGTGCGAATCGGGGAACAGGCGCCGTTCGTGCAACGCCGGCATCTCAAGCCCGGCAAGGTGGCGTTGTTATCGGGCGGCGGTTCCGGACATGAACCGCTGCACGGCGGTTTGGTCGGCCATGGCATGCTTGATGCCGCATGTCCCGGGCAGGTGTTTACCTCGCCAACGCCGGATCTGATCCTCGCCGCCGCCGACGCGGTCGATACCGGGAGCGGCGTGTTGTTCATCGTCAAGAACTACGAGGGCGACGTCATGAACTTCGACATGGCGCGCGAGATGTCGGAAAAATCGATTGCGACCGTGGTCACCAATGACGACGTCGCGGTGGAGGTATCGACCTTTTCGACCGGACGGCGCGGCGTTGCCGGCACCCTGATCGTGGAGAAGATCGTAGGCGCGGCCGCCGAAGAGGGCCGCGACCTCGTGGCCCTGAAGGCGCTGGGCGATCGCGTCAACGCGGCGACGCGCTCGATCGGGATCGCGCTGACCAGCTGCACCGTTCCGGCGGCCGGCAAGCCAACCTTCGACATTGCCGACGATGAGATGGAGGTCGGTGTCGGTATCCACGGCGAGCCGGGGCGTCGCCGGATCAAATTCAGGCCGGCTGCCGACATCGCAGCCGAGATGGTCAACGCGATTATTGCCGATCTGGGCGAGCGCGCGCGTGGTGAAGCCATTCTCCTGATCAATGGCTTTGGCGCCACCCCGCTTTCCGAGCTTTACCTGATGTACGACGCCGTCCGCAGGCTGCTGGCCCCGGCCGGCACCGTCGTCGCGCGGTCGCTGGTCGGCAATTTCGTCACCTCGCTCGATATGGCCGGCTGTTCGGTGACGCTTACGATGGTTGACGAGGAGATGAAGCGCCTCTGGGATGCTCCTGTTCATACCGCGGCCTTGCGCTGGAGGATGTAGCGCCGACCCCGTTGTGCTGCCTGCGAAACCGATCGGAGCTCCCAATGCGAATCGGGAACGCCGCGTCGGGATGACGGCGATAATCACTGACCGCTTTCTCGAATGAAAGTTCGCGACATGGCCATGTCCTTCAAACGTCCCTATCGGGGTGTCTTTCCGGTGGCCCCGACGATCTTCCATGAGCAGGGCGAACTCGATCTCGACGGCCAGCGCCGCTGCATCGATTTCATGATCGACGCCGGTTCCAACGGCATCTGCATCCTGGCCAATTTTTCCGAGCAGTTCGTGCTGACCGATGCCGAGCGCGAACAGGTCATGCATGCCGTGCTGGAGCACGTCGCCGGCCGGGTGCCGGTGATCGTGACGACCACGCATTTTGGCTCGCGCGTCTGCGCCGAGCGTAGCCGTCAAGCCCAGGACGCCGGCGCGGCCATGGTGATGATCATGCCGCCCTACCACGGCGCCACATTCCGGGTTTCGGAGAAGGCCATCTTTGACTTCTATCGCGTTGTCGCCGAGGCTATCGATATCCCGATCATGATTCAGGATGCCCCGGTCGCCGGCACGCCGCTCTCGATCGATCTGTTGTCCCGCATGGCGCGCGACATACCCAACATCGCCTATTTCAAGATCGAGGTGCCGATGGCCGCGGCAAAGCTCCGCGATCTCATCGCGGCCGGTGGCTTGAGCATCGAAGGACCCTGGGATGGCGAGGAAGCGATCACGCTCTTGGCCGATCTCGATGCGGGCGCTACCGGCGCGATGACCGGCGGTGGCTACCCTGACGGCATCCGGCAGATCGTCGATCCTTATCTTGCCGGGCGACGGGAGCAAGCCGTGGCGGCCTATGCGCGCTGGCTGCCATTGATCAATTACGAAAACCGGCAATGCGGGCTGCAGGCCTGCAAGATATTGATGAAGGAAGGCGGCGTGATCGGCTCGGACGTGGTACGCCACCCCTTGCAGAGAGTTCATCCGGCGACCCGGGCCGGTCTTATCGAAATCGCGCGGACGCTGGACCCGGTCGTGCTGCGCTGGGGCCGTTGAACCATCAGGAGAGAGTAAGTCATGCCCGAACTCCATAAGAACTTCATCGGCGGCGAGTGGCTCGCTGGCGCAAACGTCACGCGCAACATCAATCCATCCGACACCCATGACGTGGTCGGCGAATATGCCCAGGCCGACGCGGCGCAAGCCAACACCGCCATCGCGGCCGCGAAGGCGGCGGCACCTGGCTGGTCGCGCTCGACCCCGCAGGAGCGCCACGATGCGCTGAAGAAGGTTTCCGATGAGATCGCCGCGCGCAAGGAAGAGCTTGGCGAGCTTCTGGCGCGCGAGGAAGGCAAGACCCGTCCCGAAGCCATCGGCGAGGTGACCCGCGCCGGGCAGATCTTCGATTTCTTCGCCGGGGAAGCGTTGCGGCTGGTGGGCGAGAAGGTCGCCAGCGTGCGGCCGGGTATCGATGTCGAGATGACGCGCGAGGCGGTCGGCGTGGTCGGCATCATCGCGCCGTGGAATTTTCCGATCGCGATCCCTGCCTGGAAGATCGCGCCGGCGCTGTGCTACGGCAACAGCGTGGTGTTCAAGCCGGCCGACCTGGTGCCGGGCTC
>Ga0326727_10015890_pt1 | contig 16031 bp, 13 predicted proteins | sample MB2enrmetagenome_FD_207643 | JGI IMG/M metagenome (GOLD analysis project Ga0326727, IMG submission 207643) | Lab enriched peat soil microbial communities from McLean, Ithaca, NY, United States - MB29MY | ecosystem: Environmental > Terrestrial > Soil > Wetlands > Peat | place: USA: New York...
CTCGAGAACCACCAGGCAAAGCGCCGAGTAGGCCACCTGGCGGAAGGTGTCCCGCAGGATGATGCGGGGGTGTGCGGAATCGAGCTTTTCATAGATTTCGAGCCACCGGGCAACTGCTACCAAAGCCACCAGCGCCGATCCCAGAACCAGCACTTTCTGCTGTGGCGTGAGGAAGAAAACGTTTTCCAACCGCAGAAAGCTGCGCGTCTGGTAGGCCGCCTGAAACCCCACGGTAGCCAGCACGACGTCCGATAGCCCAAACAAAACACGGGCTTTACGCTGCCGAGCAAACATCCGGATTCAGCATAGCACGGGGCGGCCGGGTGGGGGGGAAACCGGAGGCAGGCTTCGCTCGCCGCTGGTGTTTGGTCCTTTTCGTGGGATATGCTTTTCAGCTTGTCAGGCGAGCGACGCTCGCCCCGGCTTCGCTGCGGCATGCCTTCGGGCACGAGGCCGAAGAAACTCCCTCGACTGCGACGGCTGGCCTCGTCGAGGCGGGCTGACACCCGCCGCAGACCGACGATGTCTGCCCGCAGGGTTGGCCAACCGCAGGCCAAAGTCCAGAGGCGAGCTTCGCTCGCCTGGGCAAGCTGAAGCATGCCCCACGTGGCAGCTATTGCAGCGGCGCGGTCTGCTCCGGCTCGCGCTCGAGGCGCCGAACGTTGCGGTCCACCGGGTCCAGAGGCGCGATCTCCAGTCCCAGGGGAGCGGTCTTCAAATCGGCGAACTTGCGCGCGCTCACCATCACGCGCGATTCGAGCGAGCCGACCGCGCCGTTGTAGGCATCCACGGCCCGTTCGAGATTCCTGCCGACCTTATTGAAATGCTCGCCCATGTCGGAGAGACGTTTAAAAAGCTCCTTGCCGAGAGCGCTGATCTCGGCGGCGTTCTGCGCCAGATTCTCCTGCCGCCAGCCGTAAGCCACCGCCCGCAGGAGTGCGATGAGCGTGGTGGGAGTGGCGAGAATGATGTTCCGTTCCACGCCGGCCTCGATGAGCGACGGGTCGCTCTCCAGCGCGGCGCTGAAAAAGCATTCCCCGGGCAGGAACAAGACGGCGAATTCGGGCGCGGAGTCGAATTGATCCCAGTAGGATTTGCGCGCGAGCGCGGCGAGGTGATTGCGCACCTGCCTGGCATGATCGGCGAGACGAGCTTTGCGCGCGGGTTCGTCGGCCGCCTCGATGGCTTGCAGATAGGCATCGAGCGGCGCCTTGGCGTCGACCACAATAGTCTTGCCGGCGGGCAGGCGCACCAGCAGATCGGGGCGCAGACGGCCTTCGTCGGAGAAGAGGGTGGTCTGCGTCACGAAGTCGCAATGGCTCAGCATACCGGCCATTTCCACCACGCGCTTCAACTGGATTTCGCCCCAGCGGCCGCGCGCGCTGGGCGTGCGCAGAGCGGTCACCAGTTTGCCGGTCTCGGAGCGGAGTTGGGTCTGCGTCTCCAGCAGTCCGCGCACCTGCTCGTGCAGGGCGGCGTAGGCTCCGGCGCGCGACTTTTCGAGTTCCTGAATCTTGGAGTCCACCTTTTCGAGCGAGGCGCGAACCGGCGTCACCATTTCGGCGATGGCCTGCTGGCGGAGATCGAGGTCGCCGCGGGCGGCCTGCTGGGTTTGCGCCAGGGTCGATTGGGCCAGGTCGAGGAAGGCGCGATTGTTCCGCGCCAGCGCGTCGGCGGAAAGCGCCCGGAAGGCCGCTTCGGATTCCCGCTGGCGGACGCGGAAGACCAGCCACGCCAGGGCGAAGCCGGCGATAAAACAGAGAACCGGCAAAATGTTCTGCACAACTTATATGGTGGCACACTTACGTGGGGCATGCTTTAGCTTGCCCGGCGAGCGAAGTTCGCCCGTTTACCAGCTCGCGCTGGACAAGCTGAAGCATGTCCCACAATGCGCTGCGCGCAAGTTATCAGCGGTCGGCTTTCAGCTTTTGAGCGGCACGAAATCGTCGCGGCGTGCAAAGAATATGGAGGGACAGTAATACAGCCGCTTGGTAAACTCTATTCACGGGCCGTCATGCTCTACCTGGATCGCGTGCCATCGCCTCCGCTCGACCGTTTCCTCTCATCGATCTGGTTCTGCCAGAGCGAGCCACGCCCATTCGCCCTGGAACGCGTCTTGCCCAACGGCGCGGCGCAACTCATCATTAATCTGAAAGAAGACCGTACGCGAACGTACGATGCGGAGTCGGGAGCGGTGACCGCCGCTAGCGGCGCCATCCTCTCAGGCGTCTCGACGCGCTACGGAATCATCGACACCGCGGAGCAGGAATGCGTGGCTGGCGTGTGCTTTCGGCCGGGTGGGACGGCGCCGTTCTTCTCGATTCCGGCCCACCTGCTCTGCGACTCCGGCGTGCCGCTGGAATTCGCCTGGGACCGCGGGCGCACGGCCTGTCTTCGCGAGCAACTCCTCGCGGCCGCCACTCCCACCGCCAAGCTCGATGCCCTGGAAAACGCCATGCTGGATGCCTGGAGAGACAGCACGGTCGACCCGGTGATCGCGTTCGCGCTGCGGACCTTTGCCGAACGGCCGCAAGCGGCCAAAATCGAGGCGGTCGCCGATCGGGTCGGTCTGAGCCCGAAGCGCCTGGTCGAGCGTTTCAAGGCAGCCGTGGGCCTGCCACCCAAGCGCTACTGCCGCCTCCTGCGATTTCAGCGGGCCCTGTCATCCGCGGAGCGCGGCCGGGAGGTGGACTGGACGCGCATCGCCGTGGACTGCGGCTATTTCGACCAGGCCCACTTTATTCACGACTTTCGCTCCTTCGCGGGGATCACGCCCACCGGCTACGACGCCGGGCGAACGCAGTTTCGCAACCACGTCCATTTTTTACAAGCCAGGTCCGCCGCCGAAATGAGATGATCCAGCCATGCCAGACACTCTCGAAACTTACCGAACCGTAACTCCTTACCTGGTGGTGCCCGATGCCGACGCCGAACTGAAGTTCCTGACCGCGGCGTTCGGCGCGACGGAAAAATTCTGCCAGCGCAATGAGAAAAACTTGGTGATGCACGCCGAACTTCATATTGGCGATTCGCTGGTCATGATGGGCCAGGCCGGCGACCAATTCAAAGCCAAACCCGCGGCGTTGTATCTCTGGGTGCCGAACGTCGATGAGGTTTACCAGAAGGCTTTGTCGGCGGGTGCAACCTCGGAAAGCGCCCCGGAAGACAAGCCCTACGGCCACCGCAACGCCGGCGTGGTGGATGCGTGTGGGATCACCTGGTGGATCGGATCGCCAGTGAAATAATGAATGCCGACGATTTTCGACGGATCGCATTGAGCCTGGAGGGCGCCAAGGAGAGCTCGCACATGGGCTCTCCCGATTTCCGCGTGGGTGGCCGGATTTTCGCCACCCTCGCATCCCAGCGCCAGGGTTACGGCAATCTGATGCTCACCCCCGATCAGCAGGCGATGTTCGTCGAAGAGGCGCCCGATTTGTTCCTGCCCGTGGCCGGCGGATGGGGCCGCAACGGCGCCACCCACATTCGACTGGCAGCTGCCAATGAAGACGTGCTGGCCGGGGCGCTGCGGGCGGCCTGGCAAATCCGTGTCGCTAAGAATAAGGCTGGCGGCCGGAAGCCTGCCCCAGGAAAGAAAAAATAGCGCAAACCGAAAGCTTCAGCCGGTGCGCATTGCCTGGTGTGGTGGTATTGCTCACACTGGCAGCCTGGCCCGCGCCGGGCCGGGCCGGCGCGCCACCAAGCTCGATCCCAATGTCCGCTTTGCGGCACGATTCATTGCTTTTCGGGATTATACTTTGGGAAAGCTATGTCTGACCCGAAGTCTCTGTACAGCGCTCATCCCGGGGTGAAGATGACGCAAAAGTGGGTCTCCACTCTGAAGGATCGAACCGGCCGCTCTCTGGATGAGTGGCTGGCCCTGCTAAAGGAATCCGGTCCGAAGGGCGAAAAGGAGCAGCGCCAGTGGCTCCGGCGGGAATTCCGGATGGGAATGAACTCGGCCTTCTGGATCGCCGAGCGCGCCGCCGGCAAGACCGATGAGACCGGCGATCCGGAAACTTATTTGAAGGCCGCCGAGCAGTACGTCGAGAAGATGTACAGCGGCAAGAAGGCCGACTTGCGGCCCCTCTACGATAAGTTGCTGGCTCTCGGCCTGAGTATGGGCAAAGATGTCAAAGCCTGTCCCTGCCAGACGATGGTTCCGCTCTACCGCCGGCACGTCTTCGCACAGATCAAGCCGAGCACGCAGACGCGCATCGACCTGGGTTTCGCGCTAGGAGCATTGAAAGCCCAGGGGCGCCTGGTGGAAACCGGCGGATACGCCAAGAAGGACCGCATTACCCACAGGATCGCGATTTCTTCGCCGGCCGACATCGATGGCGAGGTGAGGCGCTGGCTGCGGGTGGCGTATGAAGGCGATGCGGAATAAGCCGATCGGCGGCGCGCTGCTGGCGGCTTCGCTGGCGATCGCCCCACATGTTATTGGCGCGGCAACGCCGGCGGAAATCGAAAAGAAGATTGATGCATTGGTCGCCCGGATGACCGTCGAGGAGAAGCTCGGCCAGATGTCGCAAACGCTTTTCGGCAACCTCACGGACGGGCGAAAGGAAGAGATCCGGCGCGGGCGTTGGGGCTCGTTCTTCGGAGGCGGCACGCCGGCGCAGAAGGCCGAAGCGCAGCGCATCGCGCTACAGGAAAGCCGGCTGGGCATCCCCCTGATTTACGGCGAGGATGTCATCCACGGCAAGACCACCACCTTCCCGATACCTCTGGGGCAAGCCGCCAGTTGGGACCCGGAACTGGTCCGCCAGGCCGCGCGAGTGGCCGCACGCGAGACCGCCGCGACGGGGACCCACTGGACGTTTTCGCCCATGATGGACATCGCGCGCGATCCGCGATGGGGGCGGATTGCGGAAGGGTTCGGCGAGGACCCCGTATTGGCGTCGCGGATGGCTGTGGCGATGGTGCGCGGCTATCAGGGCGATTCGCTCGACGCCGCCGACTCGATCGCCGCCTGCGCCAAACATTATGTCGGCTATGGCGCGGCGGAAGGCGGCCGCGATTACAATTCCACCTGGATACCGGAGAATCTGCTCCGCGACGTGTACCTGGCTCCATTCCAGGCGTCGCGCGCGGCGGGCATCGCCACCTACATGTCGGCGTTCAACGACTTAAATGGAGTGCCCGCCAGCGCCAACGCCTTCATTTTGCGCCAGATCCTGCGCGACGAGTGGAAATTCGACGGCTTCGTGGTCAGCGACTACACCGCCATCGCCGAGTTGATCGCGCACGGCTACGCCGCCGACTCGGCTGACGCAGCCCTGAAAGGCATCCGCGGCGGCGTCGAGATGGAGATGGTCAGCACCGACTATTGGGACCTTGGCAAGGAGCTGATCGCGAGCAAACAGCTCGACCCGAAACTGCTCGACGAGGCGGTCCGGAATATCCTGCGGGTCAAATTCCGGCTGGGATTGTTCGATGCCAAGGGGCGGCAGACGCCCACGGCCGCGGCGCCGCCGACGGCCGCCGCGCTGGAGACCGCCAGGAAGTTGGCTGCCGAGAGCCTGGTGCTGCTGAAGAATCGGAACGGAGCATTGCCGCTGGCGCAGTCGGTTGGGACGATTGCGGTCATCGGGCCGCTGGCCGATAGCCCGGGCGATCAGTTGGGGACGTGGGCGAACGGTCCGGCCGATACCGCCATCACGCCGCTTACGGCACTTCGCGAGGCGCTGGGCGCGTCGCGAGTGGTGTACGCGCCGGGGCTGAAGAACAGCCGCGACGAGAGCCACGACGGGTTCCCGCTGGCGGTGGGCTTGGCCCGGCGCGCCGACGCCGTGCTGCTCTTTCTGGGCGAAGAAGCGGCGTTGTCGGGCGAGGCCAGCTCCCGTGCCTATCTCGATTTGCCGGGCGCGCAGGAAGCGCTCGCGAATGAGGTGGCACAGACCGGAAAGCCGGTAATCGCCGTGATTATGGCGGGGCGGCCGCTGACGTTCCACAATGTGGCGGCCAAGGCCGGCGCGGTGCTGTACGCCTGGCACTCCGGGACGATGGGCGGGCCGGCCATCGCGGACGTCCTGCTGGGGAAGACCGCGCCATCGGGAAAGCTGCCGGTCACGTTTCCGCGCACGGTAGGCCAGGTGCCGATCTATTACGATCGCCTGAATACCGGCCGTCCTCCGTCGGAGACCGGCCCCGAAGCGCAGGATAAGTTCCGATCGAAGTACCTGGACGTCAGCTTCACGCCGGAGTATCCGTTCGGTTTCGGGCTTTCGTACACGACGTTTTCGTATGGCAATCTGACGGTTTCCGCCCCGCAGATGCGAGTCGGCGAGAGCCTGACCGTGTCGGCGGAAGTGGCGAATACCGGTGGGGTGGAGGCCGACGAGGGCGTCCAGTTGTACATCCGGCAGTTGGCCGCCAGCATTTCCCGGCCGGTCCGCGAGCTGAAGGATTTCCGCCGGGTGCATCTCAAGCCGGGGGAAAAGCAGACCGTGACGTTCACTCTCGAAAGCAGCGAACTCAAGTTTCATAAAGGAGCGCAGTTGGTCACCGAGCCCGGCTTGTTCCAGGTGTGGATCGCGCCCGACTCGTCGGCCGGAGTCCGGGGACAGTTCGAGATGGTTCGATAAACAACTCAGGACAAGCTGAAGCATGTCCCACGAAGATGTGCTTCAGCTTGTCCATATAATTTGCTTTGACAAAGCAAATTAATTGCCCTAAACTTGCTTCCGATGAGCCTGGCGGAAGTGAATACGGTGCTTCGGTGTTATCCGCAGATCTATTTCGCCTGCCATTGCCGGCATGTGCGCGATGAGAAGACGCAGACCCAACTGAGCTCTCACCAGGCGAGCGTGCTCGACCATCTCGACGATGTGGAAGGCACGTCGCTTCTCGCGTTGGCGCAGCATATGGGCGTGACGGCATCCACCATGTCGTTGATGGTCGACCGGCTGGAACGGGCCGGGTATGTGCGCCGCGAGCGCAGTCCGCAGGACGGCCGGCGCGTCGATTTGCGGCTGACGGAAGCGGGTGCCGGTATCAAAAAACAGCAAAAAGTGCTCGAGCCGGAATTGATTGCCGCCATGTTGCGGCATCTGGACCCGGCGAGGCGCCGCGAGGCGCTGCATGGGTTGGAACTATTGGCGGAGGCGGCCAAGCAGATGATCGCCTCCGGGGATCTGCAGCGGATTTTGAAAGGAGGGGCGGCATGAAGTGGGCGATCCTGGTGGTTGGCGGACTGGCATTACTGGTAGCGGTGATGGCGGCGGTGGGGGCGATGCTGCCGCGCGATCACCATGCGACCCGCAAAGCGCGTTTCCATGTGTCGCCGGCGGCTTTGTACGCCGTGCTGGCCGGTCCGCCGGACTGGCGCACCGGGGTGAAGAGTTACGGGGAACTGCCGGACCAGGACGGGAAAAGGCGCTGGTGGGAAGAGGATACCCATCGCCAGAAGATCACTTATGAACTGGTGGAGGCGAAGCCTCCGGAACGGCTGGTGACGCGCATCGCGCAGCCCGGCCTGCCGTTCGGGGGTGGATGGACGTTCGAGATCGCTCCGCTCGAGGGTGGCGGCAGCGAGCTGCGCATCCACGAAAATGGCGAAATCTATAACGTCATCTTTCGCTTTATGGCGCGGTTTCTATTCGGCTACACTGGCAGCATCGAGACGTATCTGCGCGACCTGGGCGCCAAATTTGGCGAACCGGTGGCGATTGAGGCGTGATTATGGGACAGGAAATCGAGTGCAGGATCCGCTATCGGGAGCAGTCGCTGGCCGGGAAGGCCTATCTGGAAACCGATCATCTTCTGTTTCGCGGCGATCAGAGGTTTCAGGTGCTGTTTAAGGACATGACCAAAGTCGAGGCCGAGGGCGGCATTCTCAAAATCGAGTTCACCGGGGGCCCGGCGGAGTTGGAGCTGGGGGACAAGGCGGAAAAGTGGGCGCAAAAAATCCTCCATCCGCCGTCGCGCACTTTCAAGTTGGGCGTGAAGCCCGGGCTGTCCGTCATGGTGGTGGGCAATTTCGAACCCGATTTTCTGGACGACCTTGCCAACAGCCACGTGGAAACTGCGGGGGCCAGCGCGGATTTGATTTTTCTGGCGGCCGAAGGGAAATCGAGGCTATCGCAGGTGCGCAAACTGGCGCGGATGTTGAATCGCGATGGCGCCCTGTGGGTGGTTTACCCCCGCGGCGTGGAACGAATTCGCGAGATCGACGTGATTAAGGCCGGACGGGACGCCGATTTGAAAGACGTCAAGGTGGCCAGCTTCTCGCTGACGCATACGGCGCTGAAGTTTGTGATTCCAGTGCTTCACCGCCGCCGTACGGCCTGAAAAACTCGGGCTTGATATTTGTTAACATATTCTTGTCCCAAAATAGCGATTTCTCCGCCACGATTGCCCGATATCGGTAGCGGAGGTTTCTGAGCATGTCATCTTATATACCGCTGGCATTACTGGCCTCCCACTCCATGGGCGCCAAATGGTCGCGGATGTTTGCCGAGACGCCTTTTGCAGGCATCCATCAAATGGCCTGGTTCGATTGGGCCATGCTGATCCCCTATTTCTCCGTCCTGATCGTGCTCTCGGTCTACGGCATCCATCGCTACGAGGTCATCCGGACTTATTTCAAGTATCGGAAGAGGGCCACACAGGAGCCTTCGGCCGTCCGCTTCGAGCAGCTTCCGCCGGTCACCATCCAATTGCCGCTCTACAACGAGCGATACGTGGTGGAGCGCCTGATCGAAGAAGTGTTAAAGGTGGAATATCCCAAGGAGTTGCTGCAAATTCAGGTGCTGGACGACTCCACCGACGATACGGCTCCGTTCGCCGAAGCGCTGGTGGAGCGCTACCGGACCATCGGGTATCCCATCGAGTATCGTCACCGCACCAATCGCCATGGATTCAAGGCCGGCGCGCTGCAGGAAGGCCTGGCGACGGCGACCGGCGAACTGGTGGCCGTGTTCGACGCCGACTTCTGCCCTCCCGCCGATTTCCTGACCCGCACCGTGCACTATTTCGCCGATCCGACGGTCGGGGTGGTGCAGACGCGCTGGAGCTACATCAACCGCGACTACAACTTCCTTACCGAAGTGGAAGCCATGCTGCTGGATGGGCATTTCATCCTGGAGCACGGAGCGCGGTCGACCGCCGGCCACTTCTTCAATTTCAACGGCACGGCCGGCATCCTGCGGAAGGCCATGATCGCCGACGCCGGAGGCTGGCAGCACGATACCCTCACCGAAGATTCCGACCTCAGCTATCGCGCACAGCTCAAAGGCTGGCGTTTCATGTACCTGCCGGGGCTCGATTGCCCCTCGGAACTGCCGGTGGAAATGCACGGCTTCCAGGTGCAGCAATCGCGCTGGGCCAAAGGATTGACGCAGGTGGCCAAGAAGCTGCTGCCGGCCATTTTGAAGGCCGACATCCCCAAACGGGTGAAGCTCGAGGCCTTCCTGCACCTCACGCCGAACATCTCCTACCCGCTGATGATCGTGGTTTCGGCGCTCATGCTGCCGGTGATGATCGTCCGCTTTTATATGGGCGTGTGGGAGATGGCGCTGATCGATTTTCCGCTGATCGTGGCGTCGTTCTGGTCGATTTCGGCGTTTTACGTGATCGCGCAGCGCGAACTTCATCCCAAAAACTGGAAGCGATCGATTTTGATGCTGCCGATGCTGATGGCGGTAGGGGTCGGGCTGACGATCATCAATACGCGGGCCGTGCTGGAGGCGATCTTCGGGGTGCAGACTGCGTTCGCGCGGACGGCTAAGTACGCGATCGGCGACCGGCCGGTGAACCTGGAAGTGAAGAAGTACCGCCGCCGCAGCGGTTGGCTGCCGTACGCCGAGATCTTCGTCGGCACGTATTTTCTGGCGATGATCGCGTTCGCCGTCGACACCTTCAACTTCTTCGCAATTCCCTTCCTGGCGCTCTTCGTTTTCGGCTACTATTGGGCCGGATTCAGCACATTGATTCAGGAATATCAGGGTCGCCTGCGCTGGCTGAAACAGCAGAAAAAGCTGGCCGCCGCGAGTTTCTGACGGTCATCGAATTGGCAGCGTTTGGCCTTTTCGTGGGACATGCTTTCAGCTTGTCCAGCGAGCCGATCTCACCCTTTAGCCAGCCTCTACGCCGCCCAACCAGTTTCTCTGGCTTCGCCGCGGTGTGCCTTCAGGCACGCAGCCGAAGAAACTCCACCGACTGCGACGACTGGCTGGTTCCGAGGCGGGCTGAAACCCGCCTCAGCCTGTTGAAGTGAAGTCTGCCCACCGGGTTGGCCAATCGGGTCAGAATGAGCTGCGACCGCAAGGGAGCAGTGCCATTGTAGGCGGCGGCCGGCAGAGGGCAGAGAGAATTCGCCGGGCTGCGTGGAAACCAGTTGAAAGCTGGCTAAGGGCGAGCTCCGCTCGCCTGGACAAGCTGAAGCTTATCCCACAAAGGCCAAACTCCAGGGCAGAGCGAAACTGTGCCCATCTATAATTGTTAAGGAGTGGCTTGTTTCGCGCGGCCACAAGCGTAAGGGAACCGATTTTTGGACAGCAATGGGATTGCGCACCGTAACGACCATCTGCGTGGTAAGCGCACTGCTTCAGGCGCAGGGGAACGCTCCTGGCGCGAGCGCTCAACCGAATCCGGCCGCGGCGGCGCCGGAAGCGCCTCAGCTCGTCAATTGTCCAGCCGGGTCACCGCTGGGAGCAATCGATTTGAAGGTGCAAGCCGGAGATGAGACTCTTCCATTCCGCAGCATTAATCGTCTGAGCGAGGGTGACAAAGTACTGTACGCACCCGTTCTGCGCGGCAAGGAGAAGCGGACCGGAGAAATAGCGCTCGTGCTGGTGCCGGAGAAGCGGGAGCCGGGGCAGGAAGACATTTTCGTTACCGAACCGAAGCCGGCGAACCAACCTGAGTCCTGGGACATTCCGCGGACCATTTCCGTGGCGGCAGTGGTATACGGCCCCGCCGGATTGAACCGGAAGAAGGTTGCCAGCTTCCTCTCGCGGGACGAAGTGCTGGTGGCGCAACTCGCCGATTACGCCGACAAAACGGCGCAAGCGGAGCAGTTGGTGGCAACCCTCTCGAATAGTGAGAGCTCGGCGGCCAGTGTGAATGCGGCTTTGAATGGCTTCGCTTCGCAATATGGCTTCGCCGTCCAGGTAGATAGGACCGCTCCCCCGGCGGCCCAAGCCGCCACGGTATTCGGCGCCATGAACCCGCAACTGGCTACCTACAATCCGCTGGCCAGTTCCACGGCCCAGAGCCTGGGGCAGACCGCAAGCCTCGCCACCATCGCGGGCACGCTCTTTTTCGGAAGCCCGGTCGGATTGGCCGCCGGCGGCATGGCGATGCTGCTCGACTTGCGCTCCATTGCATTTCCCGACACGCAGTTCCGCGCTTCCTTCGCCCAGCCGCTGGCAGGTAAACCATCCGGCGTGAATCTGTGCGGTCAACAAGGCCCTTTGCCGCCGCACACGCGAGTGGCTTACATCTGGGCCAGCCGTGTCCCGAACATCCCCGTTCCGACGGTCAAAATCGGCGCTGCGGATTTCATTCCCGGCACGCAGAAAACTCCCTTGCCGGTGGATGTTCCCGAGCCGGGCTGGAAATATCTGGACCGCGCACGAGAATGGGCGCTGGTGAGCAAGGACAGAAAAGTGCCCATACCCGTTGTGAAACTGGGAAATCAGCATGCGCTGGAACTCGACCTGACGAAGGCGAATCTCCCGCCCGGCGACTACGACTTGACCGGGCTTTGGGATTGGACGCCTTTGCGAATCAGCGGCGCAGTGCATGTAATGCCGCTCAGCGACTTTCAGACGGCCCATGTCGATCCGGCCTCCCAGGACCATCTGCTGGCGAAATCCGGCAAGACGCCCGTGACCCTGACAGGCAGCGATTTCGAGTTCACCGAGAAAGTCGAGCTCAAGAAATTGCGCGACGAATTCGCCGTAGCGGAAAACGTTCGATTCCTGCTGCCCAAAGGACTGCGCACGGGGCCGCAGGATCACATGGACGTGCAGATCGACACGGAGAAGCTGGATTCCGGCCCTTACGCGCTGTTGCTTTCGCAACAGGACGGGAAAAGCCACCCGGTGGAATTCAAGGTTCTTCCGAATCCGCCCAGAATCGTAAACTTGCCGATTCTCGTAAATCATGGGGGCGGGACCCAACACTTCGTCCTGAAAGGCGAGCGCCTGGAGCAAGTGAAGAAGCTGGAGGCGCCCGGCGCCGTTCTCAACCTGAGCCCGCCAGGCACGGATCAGGTGGAGCGGAGTCTCACGGTGGAGTTGAAGTCGTCTCCAAAACCCGGCACAACGCTGCCCATCACGGAGTATATCGAGGACCGCAGCGAGCCGTTCCGATTACCGGATGCACTACAGATCACAGGCCCCTTGCCGGTGATTGCAAGTTCCAAGCTATCGCTGCCGGCGCAAATGGCGGTGGCGGTACGCGGGGACGAGTTTCCCGCCGGATATACGCTGAACGCGATGCTCGACGTAAAAAATATCGAGCGAAAAAGTCTTCTGCGGTTGGCGTGCTCGGACGGCGTAGGTTCAACCGCAACCCTGCATATCGGTGGGCAGACCGCGAACTGGGCTCTCCAGCAGCTTTCGCAGGACCAACTATTCCTGGCATTCGACACCAGCGGACTTCCGGCCGGATGTTCGCTCGAGGCCGTCATCGATAACGGAAAGGGAGGCAGTTCCCAGCCGGCGACGCTGGCGCAGATTCTTCGCGTACCCCAGGTGGATTCGTTCAGGATAGCCGATGGTCCGCCGGTGAACGGAATGCGCCAGTACGAACTCATCGGACAGAATCTCGAAATGATCGAGAAGATGGGGTGGGATGACGACAACGGATTGGAGGTGTCGGGGCTTCCCACTCCGCTTCCGGGACCGGGTCTCAAACAATCGATCGGGATCAATCTACCGGACCCGCTCTCTCCCGACACGATGCTTCATGTCTGGCTGCGGGGGGATACGAGAGGCCGCAACACGATCGTCAAGGCCCCGGAATTGCCGGCGGACACTCTGCCGGCTCCCGCCAAGGCGGCAACTGCTACTTCCCTCAAGGCTGCGATTAATCCCACGGCAACCGGTCACGCTGTAACGTTCACGGCAACGGTCACGGTATCGGGCGGGGGAACGGCGGCGGGAGCTGTGACGTTCATGGCAGGCAAGACGACTTTGGGAACCGGCAACCTCGATAGCTCGGGTACGGCGACGTTCAGCACGTCGGGACTGGGGGCCGGAATCTACAGTGTGGCGGCCGTCTACGGAGGCTCGGCGACCTGTCAGGGAAGTACGTCTTCGGCTGTTACGCTGGTGGCGCATTAGCTCGGGCGAAGGGCGAGCGAGGGCCGGGCTGTCGCCGGCTGTCGCCTGGCCGTCGCCCGGCTGGGCAAGCTGAAGCATGCCCCACGTCAGAAAAGTGGGATAAGCTTCAGCTTGTCCAAGCGAGCAGAGCTCGCTCTGGCCTTGCGGTCGCGGCTCATTATGGCCTGCTGTTTCAGCCGGCGTCGATGATCCTGCCGTCGCGCATGCGGATGGTGCGATGGGCGAACGACGCGGCTTCGGGATTGTGCGTGATCATGAGGATGGTTTGCCCTAAGCGCTGATTCAGATCGCGCAGAATCTCCAAGACCGCCCTGGAATTCTCCGTGTCGAGGTTGCCGGTCGGTTCGTCGGCCAGCAGGATGGCCGGATGGTTCACGATAGCCCGGGCGATGGCCACGCGCTGCTGCTCTCCGCCGGAGAGGGCGTTCGGTTTGTGGTCGAGACGGTTGTCGATCCCGAGCAGGCGCAAAACCTCCTCGAAATCCTTGCTGAAAGGGCCGTTGGCGCCGGCGATGTAGCGCGCCACCGCGATATTGTCGCGCGCCGTGAGGTTGGGAAGCAGATTGAACTTCTGAAAGACAAAGCCGACGGTCTTCTTGCGGAGGTTGGTGCGGCCGGGGTCGGTGAGGCTGGCGAGATCGAGGCCGGCCACGCGTACCCGGCCGGAGGTGGGAGGGGTGAGTCCGCCGATGATGTGGAACAGGGTCGATTTGCCGGAGCCCGAAGGCCCCACGATGGCCAGGAATTCGCCCGTGCGGACTTGCAGATCGGCGCCGCGGAGCGCCGGCACTTCGACCTTGCCGACGCGATACGTCTTGCGCAGGTCCTGCGTCTCGATGGCCAGGCCGCTACTCATATGCCAGAGCCTCGATAGGATCGTGCCGGGCGGCGCTGAGGCCCGGGTATAGCGCGCCGAGCCCGGCCCCTACCAGGGTGACGGCGCAGGCGATGGGCCACCATAGTGGAACGATGCGGATCGATAAAGAGGAAGGCACCAGCGTACGGATCAGCCACCACGCTCCGAAGCTCATGAGGATGCCGAGCACCGTTCCGCCCAGACCGAGCACCATTGCCTCCGCGAGGATGATGCGCAGAATAAAGCTGTTGGAGCCGCCGATAGCTTTCAGGATGCCGATTTCGCGGGTCCGCTGCAGCACCGCCATATACATGGACAGGCACACCACGGCAAAGCCGATTACCAACCCGATCCCCATGACGACGTAAATAAACTCCGACAGGCCGGGGATGTTGTTGGCGTCGTAGGCCATGGCCATATAGTCTTCCATCGGCTGGACGTTGAGACTGGTACTCTCGTCGATGAAATGAACCACGGCGGGGATATTGGCCGGATTATCCAGCTTGAGGTAAATGGACGTCACTTTGCCGGGGGTGTCCAGGACATGCTGCAGGGTAGCGAGAGGGACCACTAAACGGGCGAATTTGCCGGTATCGATAATGCCTACAAGATGCCATTCGTGATTGAGAATCCTGATGGTCGCGCCTGGCTGCACTTTCTTCTGCCTGGCGTACAACTTGTCGACCAGAATGTCGTCCGGTTCGTGCAAGGGGTGCCCGGCGAGGAAAGTGAATCCCCCGCTCATGGTATTGAACTCATCCTCATTCATACCGGTAACGACTAATGGAAGGTTGATCGAATGATTGATCACGCCCATCGCCTGCCGGATGTGCGGAACCTTGGTGCGGAAGTAGGGCAGGTAGCTTTCCGGCACGGAGTCAGCGCTCTGTTGGATTCCAACCGTGGTGCTCGATGCCCGGACGAGGATATCGGCGCCGACGCCGCGGGCGCGCTCCTTGGCGTCGTTCAACATGCCGGAGGACAGTCCCTGCAGGGTCAAAATCAGGGTCACCGGCACGCCGATCAGCAGGAAGCTGAGCAGGCTTCGCATGGGTTTGTTCTTGAGGTTCTCGATAACCAGCTTGGCGGTCACTTGGCGGGTCCTTTAACGGGTGGCCCTGCGACGATTTGCAAGGTAGTTCCTTCCGGTTGTTCCAGCACGAACTGGTCTGCCGAAACTCCTTTGTTGATTTCCATTTTCACGATGTCGAGAACCATGGCATATTCATCGCGCGGGCGATTGATCTCGATGTGTTTGGGGAACGGGACATTGTCGTAGCTATGCCACTCGGAATAGCGGGCGTCGGTAAGGATATTGCCGGCGGCTTCGAAGATCATCTGGCGGGCCATGGTCATATCGATGCGGCTGAACCAGATCGTGCGCAGCAGCCGCAGATTACCGTCGGGTAGTTCGCGAATTTCCTGCACGATGTAGTACGCATTATCCTCGTCGGTGAAATTCTCCAGGATCACCTTGCTGGTGCCGGGATCGACCGGCTGAACGACCAGGGCGTCCAGGAAATGTTGCGGGCGGAGATTCTCAAGGTTGTTGGGGGAAGGCTGGTCGATGGCATTGCGTCCCACGATGAAACGGTCCTTGGAAGGGATGTAAAGCTTGAAATCGGCGCCGTCGGAAACCATGTCGAACATGGTGGTGCGTATTACCGGCGTCAATCCGATCAGTCTGATATCGGACGCCTTGCGGAAGCGGACATAAGCGCGGACGTCCTTATATTCGGTGATATGGTTCTTTTCGGTGCTGCCCAAAGCGGGCACCATGTCGACGGTGGCGCTGAAGTTCTGAATGGCGTCATACTGCTTCTGGATCGCGGCGAGCAGAGCCGGCAAGCCGGCAGTCTGCAAGGGCTTGGAATTCCCGG
>Ga0326727_10015891_pt1 | contig 16029 bp, 15 predicted proteins | sample MB2enrmetagenome_FD_207643 | JGI IMG/M metagenome (GOLD analysis project Ga0326727, IMG submission 207643) | Lab enriched peat soil microbial communities from McLean, Ithaca, NY, United States - MB29MY | ecosystem: Environmental > Terrestrial > Soil > Wetlands > Peat | place: USA: New York...
GGCCGGCAAGCTGGACGACCGCGTCGTCGAAATCGACGTCAAGGAGCGCGGGGCGACCTTCGAGATCTCCACGCCGGGCGGCATCGAGGAAATGGACGTCAACCTCAAGGACGTCCTGCCGGGCATCTTCGGCCAGCGCACGCGCAAGCGGAAAATGCGGGTGGCCGAGGCCATCGATTACGTGGTCCAGGAAGAAGAGCAGAAGCTGATCGACATGGACCAGGTGACGCGGGTGGCGCTGGAGCGGGTGGAGCGCAGCGGGATCATCTTCCTGGACGAGATCGACAAGATCGCCGGGCGGGAATCGGGGCACGGGCCGGACGTGAGCCGCGAGGGCGTGCAGCGGGATATCCTGCCCATCGTCGAGGGCACCACCGTGAATACGCGCTACGGCTTTGTGCGCACCGATCACATCCTGTTCATCGCCGCGGGCGCGTTCCACGTCTCCAAGCCCTCGGACATGATTCCGGAGTTGCAGGGCCGGTTCCCCATCCGGGTGGAGCTGAAATCGCTGAGCCGGGAGGATTTCATCCGCATTCTGAAGGAGCCCAAGAACGCGCTGGTCAAGCAGTACACGGCGCTGCTCGAAACCGAGGGCATCAAGCTCAGCTTCAGCGAGGACGCCATCGAAGAGGTGGCCAGCATGGCCGAGCACGTCAACCAGACCACCGAGAACATCGGGGCGCGGCGCCTGCACACCATCATGGAGAAGGTGCTCGACGAAATCTCCTTCGAGGGGCCGGATTTGAAGAAGAAGAACGTCAAGATCGACGCCGGCTACGTGCGGCAGCAACTGAGCGCGATCATCAAGGATCAGGACCTGACGCGCTATATTCTGTGAGCATGTCCACTCGCATCCGGAGTTTCCCCCTGGCCATCGCCTGCGCGGCTCTGGCCGGCTGCGGCTACATTGGCGACCCGCGGCCTCCCAGCCTGCACATCCCATTGCGCATTGACGATCTGCGCGCCCTGCAGCACGAGGACAAGCTGATCGCCGACTTCACGCTTCCGGCGCTGACTACCGACGGAGAAGGCATGAAACGGCTGGGCGACGTGGAGCTGCGCGTCGGGCCGGAAGACGGCGACTGGGCCGCCCAGGCGCGCCGCGTCGAAGCCGGGAGTTTGGTTCCCGGTACGGTCCATCTGGCGATCCCGGCGCGCGACTGGGTTGGCAAGGAGGTCCTGATCAAGGTGCGCGCGGCCAGCCGCAAGGGACGCTTCAGCGAGTGGTCGAACCCGGTGCGGTTGAGCGTGCTGGCGCCGCTGGAGCCGCCGGCGGACGTGAAGGCGGAAGGCGTCGCGAGCGGCGTGCGGGTCGCCTGGACCGCGCCGCCGGATCGGCCCGGGCTCACCTGGCGCGTGTTCCGCGGGGTGCCGGGCCAGGCGAAGCCGGACCTGCTCGGGCCCTCCGCCAAGCCGGAGTATGTCGATTCCACGGCGCAGTTCGGCAAGACCTACCAGTATTCGGTGCAGACGGCGATGAAGGCGGGCGACGCGGAAGCCGAGAGTGCGGCGTCGAAGCCGGTTGCGGTCGCGTATATCGACGTCTTTCCGCCGGCGGTGCCCGCGGGGCTGACGGCGGTGGCGGGTATCGGCAGCATACAGTTGGTGTGGAACCCGGACACCGATTCCGACTTGAAAGGTTACTATCTGTTCCGTTCCGCCGGGGACCAGCCGTTTGCGCGCGTGGGCGAATTGCTGGACAGCCCCAGCTATACGGACCGCGCCATCCAAGCCGGCCAGCGTTATCGCTACGCGGTTTCGGCGATCGATCAGAGCGGCAACGAAAGCGCTCGCTCGGCTCCGCTCGAAGTGACCGCGCAATGACCCGGCGAATCCGCTTCAGCCCGAACCAGGACGCCGAACCTACCACTCCGGACGGGTGGGGCGGCGTTCGCTACGGCCTTCTCGAAGGGGATGCCGTCGTGGCGAACGGCGCGAGCCATCGTCTGGCGGAGGTTCGTCTGCTCCCGCCCTGCTGGCCGGCGAAGATTGTGTGCGTGGGCCGGAACTACCGCGAGCACGCCGCCGAGCTGGGCAACGCACCACCCGCCGAGCCGCTGATCTTCCTCAAGCCGGTCTCCGCGCTTGCGGCCCACGGCGACGCCATCCTGTATCCTCCGATCTCCGCGCGCGTGGATTACGAGGGCGAACTGGGCGTGGTCGTCGGCCGCCGGGCGCGGCGCGTGAAGCGCGAGGACGCCGCAGAGTACGTCTACGGCTACACCTGCGTCAACGACGTCACGGCGCGCGACCTGCAACAGAAGGACGGGCAGTGGACGCGCGCCAAGGGGTTCGACACGTTCTGTCCGGTGGGGCCCTGGATCGTGCCGCGCGACGAGGTGCGCTTCGACGAGCTGCGCGTGCGGACCTTTCTCAATGGCGAGAAGCGGCAGGACGCCTCGGTGCGGGAGATGATCTTTCCCGTGGACCGGATCCTCGAGTTCGTGACCGAATTCATGACGCTGGAGCCGGGCGACCTGATCGCCACCGGCACGCCCGCCGGCGTCGGGCCGATGGAAGCGGGAGCGGTAGTCCGCGTCGAGATTGAGGGCCTCGGCGCCCTGGAAAACCGGGTCGTGAAACCGTGAAGTGGGTGCGTTCGATCGGCGGCACGCTGGCGTTGTGGGGTCCCTGGGGAATCCTGCTGCTGGCGTTTCTGGATTCGGCGGGGATTCCCCTGGTGGGCGGCGTGGACGCGCTGCTGGTGCTGCTGGGCGCGAAGAACCCCAGGCTGGCGTATCTGGCGGCGGCGCTGGCGGTGGTTGGATCCCTGGCCGGCAACCTGTTCCTGTTCTATCTGGCGCGCAAGGGCGGCGAGGCCTATCTCGACCGGAAACTGCGCACCGGACGCGCCAGGAAGTTCCGCGCCTGGTTCCAGCGCTACGGCGCGCTGACGGTCTTCATCCCGGCGCTGGTTCCGGTGCCGCTGCCGGTGAAGGTCTTCGTGCTCTCGGCGGGGGCGCTGGGGATGAACCCCTGGCGCTTCGCCTTTGTGATCCTGGCGGCGCGCACTCCGCGCTATTTCGGGCTGGCCTTTCTGGGCACGCAATTGGGCGACGAGCCGCTCTACTACCTCAAGCATCACAGTCTCCAACTGCTCGGCCTCTCGGTGGCGCTGTTCCTGTTGCTCCTGCTGCTGGTGAAGCTGAAGGAGCGGCGGGGCAACTCCGTGTCAAGCGGGTCTTCATGAGCGACGCCAGCCAGCGCGCGCATCTGGCGGCTGCTGTGCGCAAAGAGCCGATCGACGACGAGCCGGAGACCGAAGAAGAACGGCGGGCCGTAGCCGAAGCCCGCGACTGGCTCGCCCGCAACGGCGGCAAGGGCGTCCCGCACGCAGAAGCCATCCAGAGGCTCGGCTTAGGGTGAGAGCGATCGAGTAGGCCGGCGCGGCGCTAGACGACTTGGCGGGACTCGATAAGGGAATCGCCAGTCGCATCAAGCAGGCTGCCGAACGCTTCGCCGCAACCGGCGCCGGCGACGTGAAAAGGCTCAGGGGCATTGACCCTCCCGAGTACCGGCTCCGCGTTGGCGACTACCGCGTGCGCTTCCGCGTGGACGACGAAATCCTTCGCATCCGCCGCGTGCGCAACCGGCGCGAGGCTTGCCGATAATCCTCCAGGGGTCGCGTTGCGCCTTACAATCGCCTTCGGGTTTCGCCGCCAAGCCGCCGGCGGATAACCGATTGGCGCGCGGAAATGGGCGGGTTGGCCTTATACTGGAAGGGCTGTCACTGAACAGCTTATGCGAAGACTGTCCATCCTCGGTTCCACGGGCTCGATTGGGTGCAGCACCCTGGACGTCCTGCGCGGGCGGCGCGATGAGTTCGAAGTGTTCGCCCTGGTGGCCGGGCGGAATGCCGGCCTGCTGGCCGCGCAGATCGCGGAGTTCAGGCCGCGCCTGGCGGTGGTTGCAACCGAATCGGTCCGGGAGAGTCTAATCGGTAGGCTGGGTGAGATGGGAATGCCCGCCTCCGATTGGCCGGAACTGCGCTGCGGCGCCCAGGCGCGGGTGGATGCGGCCGCGGCCCCGGAAGTGGATTTCGTGATGTCGGCCATCGTGGGGGTGGCCGGTCTGGAGGCGACCTTCGCGGCGGCCAAGCTGGGGAAGCGGATCGGACTGGCCAACAAGGAAGTGCTGGTGGCGAGCGGCAAGCTGGTGACGGAGGCGGCGCGGGCGGCGGGCGCCGAACTGATTCCGGTGGATAGCGAGCACAACGGCGTGCACCAATGCCTGCGGGCGGGCGAGCGCGGCGACGTTACGCGCATCATCCTAACCGCCTCGGGCGGGCCGTTCCGCAAGACGCCCCAAGCCGAACTGGAGACGGTCACGCCGGAGCAGGCGCTGAATCATCCCACCTGGAAGATGGGAAAACGGATCACCATCGACTCGGCCACTATGATGAACAAGGGGTTCGAGGTCATCGAGGCCTGCTGGCTGTTCGGAGTGGGCCCCTCGGAGGTGGAAGTGGTGATTCATCCGCAATCCTCCGTGCACGCCATGGTGGAGTTCAGGGACGGCAGCGTGATGGCGCAGATCTCGGCGACGGACATGCGCATGCCGATCCAATACGCCCTGACCTACCCGGCCCGGGCCTCGGCGCCGGTGCCCCGGCTGGATTGGCGGACGGTGCGGCACTGGGAGTTCGGGCCGCCCGACCTGGACAAGTTCCGGCTGCTCGGATTGTCCTATCGCGCGCAGGAAACGGGCGGTTCGGCTACCTGCACGCTGAATGCGGCCGATGAGGTTGCCGTAGAGGCGTTTCTGGAAGAGCGGATCTCGTTCCCGGGCATCTCCGAGGTGGTCGAGCGGACACTGGAGAAAGTGCCGGTGCGCCAGCCGGGTTCGGTGGCGGAAGTGCTGGAGATCGATGAGGAGTCGCGTGCGGTGGCGCGCGGGCTGGTAGAGAGTTTGGGCGCCTCCGTGAGGCCCCGCACCGTGGCGGGAATCTGACTATGCATGTGCTTGAGAACATGTTGGGGCTGCTGGTACTGATCGGAGTCATGATCCTGGTGCATGAGTTCGGCCACTTCTGGGTGGCGCGCCGGTTCGACGTGCGCATCGACGTCTTCAGTTTTGGATTCGGCCCGCGGCTGGGCGGGTTCAAGAGAGGGGAAACCGATTTCCGCGTCTCGTTGATTCCCTTCGGCGGCTACGTGAAGATGGCGGGCGAGCAAGCCGGGGAAGAGAACGCCGACGATCCCCGGGCGTTCATGTCCAAACCGCGCTGGCAACGGCTGGCGATCGCCTTCGCCGGCCCCGCGATGAACGTCGTTCTGGCGGTGGGGATGCTTACCGGACTGTTCATGGTGAAGTTCCCGAAGGCGCCGCCGTCGGAAGTCCAGGGGATGGTCGGCTACATCACTCCGGATTCGCCCGCGGCCAAGGCGGGCATACGGGAAGGGGACCGGATTATCGCCATCGACGACGTACAGAACCCGACCTGGGACGACATCGCCACGCGGGAGGTGTCGGGCGCCAACCGGCCGATGGGGGTAAGAATCCGGCGCGGGGGGCGGGAGTTTCCGACCACGGTGACGCCGGTTCTGGATCCGCACCGCGGCGTCGGCTCGGCCGGCTGGGAGGTGGAGGCCGAACTGCAACTGGCGGCCATCACGACCGGAATGCCGGCGGATAAGGCGGGCCTTCAGAAAGGCGATGTGCTGCTGAGCGCCGACGGCCAGCCGCTGCGTTCGATAGAGCGCTTGCACGAGGTGATCTCCGCGAGCGGCGGCAAACCGGTGAGCCTGGAGTTGCTGCGCGCGGGCAAGGAACTGAACGTCGCGATTCGGCCGGTGTTCGCGCAGGACCCGCCGAAATCGCCCGCCCGGTGGATGATCGGCGTGCTGCCGCAGCCGCTGACCATCATGACCCAGCTCCCGTTCCCGGAAGCCCTGCGCGAGAGCGTGCGCCAGAACCTGAAGAACGCCACGATGATCTACCAGTTCCTTAAGGGAATCGCGGAGCAGCGGATGTCGGCAAAGTCGATTGAAGGCCCCATCGGGATCGCGCGACTTTCCGGGGATGCGGCCCGCGAGGGAGCGGTGGCGTTCCTGGCGCTGATGGCCGTGGTCAGCCTGAACCTGGCGATCTTCAACCTGCTGCCCATCCCGATCCTGGATGGCGGGGTGATCCTGCTGCTGCTGGTGGAGATGCTGATGCGGCGCGACCTCAGCGTGCGGGTGAAGGAAGCGGTGTTCAAGCTGGGGTTCGTGTTCCTGATGGCCGTGATGGCCTTCGTGATCTACAACGACATCTCCAAGATGATCCTGCCGGGGTAGCCGGCGCGCGGGCGGGGGCCCGGTGGCGCGGCGCGCGGGCGGGAGCCGGGTAGCGCGGTCAGCGAACCGGCGACCAAGCGGTGGCCCGGTACAACGAGATCCCGATAATGCTGGAGATCTGGCCGTACTTTTCGACCGACTCCTGGCGGACCTTGATCCATTCCGGATCGGCTCCAAAGGCGGCCCAGGCCTGCTCGCGGGCGGCCAGGCTATCGAAGGGGATCAGATAGGCGAGGTTGGGCATGTTGGCGCCGACGACGGTGGAGGAATAGAACAGCGGGTGCACGCCGGAGCGCTGGAAGATCTCGACCTCCGGGCCGGCGAAGCGCTCGTGCAGGGCCCGGAGCTGGCGCCAGCTCGGCGAGTGGTAAACGCGCAGCTCGAAGATGCGGCCGGCGGCGCGTGGCGGGGCCGTTGGGACGACGATCTCGGGCGAATAGTCGGCGGCTTCCAGGAGCATGGAGTCGAGGCGTTCGAAGGGCGGCTCGGGGCCGCTCTCGAGCTGGGTGAGTTTCTTCTGGAACCCGTCGTTCCGCGCCAGGGAGCGCGAGACGCTGTCGATCTGGTCGAGCGACTCGAAGCCGTAGATGGCGAGCAACTGCGGGATGTGCGGCGCGACGAGCGCTTCCAGAAAGAGCTGGGGGCCGGAATGCACTTCGCGGAGCGCGGGCAGGAACGACTTGCTCAGGAACTCGTGGAGAGCGGGGAGCTGCGGGCCGGCCTTCAGATAATGGGCCTGGAGCAGGTAACAGGCGGTCCTCTTCGGCTCGGCGGGCGCGCCGGCGAGCATGCCAAAACTTCCCAAGGCGCCCACGAAGGATCTGCGGTTCATTGGAAACCTCCCGAGTGCGGATAGGGTTTCAGTCTACACCGCCAGGGGCGGCGGATGCGCGATACTGATTTGGAATAGGGCCATGCATCCGAAAGAGTTCTGGCGACGGGTAAGCGACGGCTTGGAGATCGGCGAGCTGTGGCGCCGGTTCCGCGCGGACGCGCTCGCCAGCTACAGCCTCTACAACCGCGAGGTGGATTGGAGTCCCTTTCCTGGGGAGCGGCCCGGCCAGCGCTTCCTCAGGATTGCGCACTTGCGGTTCTGGGCAATGCTCATGAAGCTCTCGCCGCCGCGGCGCATCCTGCTGTTGATCTCCCTGGTGGCCCTGGTGGGGGCCATTGCGGGCGCGGAAGTCTGCATGCTGCTGTCGACCTGCTGTCTGCTGGTCCTGCTGGCGCTGGAGCTGGCCGACCGGGTGGTGATGAAACGCGACCTGGAGATCGCGCGCGACATACAGAGCTGGCTGGTGCCGGCCACGCCGCCGGAGATTCCCGGCTACGACATGGCGTTCGCAACAGTGCCCGCCAACACGGTCTCGGGCGATTACTACGACGCGTTCCCGCGCCAGGTGGCGGGGGAGACGAGCCCGCGTCTCCACGTGGTGGTGGCCGACGTGGCCGGCAAGAGCGTTCCGGCCGCCCTGTTGATGGCCACCTTCGAAGCCAGCCTGCACACGCTGGCCTATACGCTGCCCGAGTTGAGCGACCTGGTGGCCGGGCTGAATCGCTACGCTTGCGCGCACAGCCTGGAAGGACGCCGGTTCACCACCGCGTTTCTGGCCGACATCGCACCGGCGAGCGGAGAACTGCGCTACATCAATGCCGGCCACAACGTTCCCATCCTGCGGCGGGCGTCGGGCGAACTGGAACGGCTGGAGGCGGGCGGGCTGCCGCTGGGCATCCGCGGGGATGCCCATTACGATTGCGGCGCGACGACGCTGGGGCCGGGCGACCTGCTGGCGATCTTCACCGACGGGGTGGTGGACGCCGAGAACGCGCAGGGCCAGGAGTACGACGAGCCGCAGTTGCTGGCGCTGTGCCAACGCAGCGGCGGACGCGCGGCCGCGGACATTCTGGCCGAGCTGATGGCCTCGGTGAGCGCATTCGTGGGCGACGCGCCACGGCACGACGACCTCACTTGCCTGATCCTGCGGCGCTCAGACTAGCCCAGGGGACGCGCCGGGCGCGAGCGATAGCGAGCCAGTCGCCCGTGAGAGCGCGGCCGGTTGAAGCAGCCTCCAGAGCGGAATCGACCAGGGCCTGTTCCTGGACGGAGAGGCCGCGGACGGATTTGAGGAACGCCACCAACCGCGCCAGGTGCGAGCGGAAGGCGCCGGTGGAGAGAGTGTGGCCGGCGGCCACGAAGGCCAGCACCGCGGCCACCGAGCGGGCGGCGCGCTCCGAATCGTCCCGGCCGGGCATACCGCCGTCGGGTTCCAGTTGCGATGCCAGATCGAGGAGCAGGTCGTCGTCGGACAACGGCTCCTCTGGCTGGCGAGCGTGCACTTTGTCCATCGGACCGAAGAGCGCGTTCACGGGCGACCTGGGCGCGCAGCAGGCGGCCGGCGCCCCGGCCGGGGCGATTGAGAGCTGGCCTGCGAAATAGGCTCCGAAACTGACGTCCTGCGGCAGGCCGACGGGCACCACGCGGGTAACCGGCAGTTCGCCGGGCCGATCGCCCGCGCGCTTCACCACCGCGACCAGCGACATCTCGCGGCTGGCCAGCCCGTAGGCCTGGCTCAACGCCAGCAGGCGCGAGGCCACGCGGCCCTCGCGGCGCTTCTCGATCGGCGCCAGAGCCTCTTCGGCGGGGTAACGGCTTTCCCAATCCGTAATCAGACGGGAACCTTGCAGCAGGCGCACGGTCTGGCCGGTCTCGTGATCGCCGGCCGGGATCGGAAGCGAAAGCCGGCCGCCATCCCAGTTCAGTTCGAGGGGGCCGGCTTCGAGTTCGGCTTCGCCGAAGAGCAGGACCGGAGTGCCGGCGAAGACCGAGGAGGGCGGCTCGGGCTGAACGTCGTTGGAGGTCTTAAGCCCGGAAGCGATCGGCCGGCCCAGGCTGGCGAACAGATCGACGGCCGCCAGATCCACGCGCTCGCGCGGCGTGACGAAGCGGCTGACGCCTCCCGTCTCGCGGGCCAGCAGGGAGAGGAAGCGGTCCTGGCTGGCGCTGCCGATGCCCAGACAGGAGAGGCGGATGTTCAAGTCGCGGGCTTGCGCCAGGATCTCCTCGGCTCCGGCGACCTGGCCGTCGGTGAGGATCAGGACATCGCCGGAACGGCCGAGGATGTCCGCAGCGTGGCGAAAACCTTGCGCCAGCTCGGTTCCACCGCGGGCGTCGACCTTGCTCAGGAAGGCGGCCGCGAGGTCGCGGTTGGTGCGGGTGGCGGGGAGCGGGTGCATATCCTGGCACATGCGCTCGCACTGGTCGTCGAAGGCAACCAGGTGGAAGGAGTCGTTCGGGGACAGCGTGGCGAGGCAGGCCTGGATGGCTTTGCGGGCCTGCTCCAGAGGGGCGCCATGCATGGAGCCGGAGCGATCGAGAAGGACGACCACGCGGCGCGGCGTCTCCGGGTTCGCGCCAAACGAGGTGGAGGGCAGGATGGCGGCAAAGACGCGCTTGGCTTCGCCGGCCGGGCCCGCAAACACCTGGGCAGCGGCAGACGGATAGCGGACGTCCAGCACGAGGTCGCGATTGGGAACGTCCTTCTCCGTGGCCAGCGTTACGCGGGCGGGCGCGGTTCCATCCTGCCGCACGCGGATGGAGTGGGAGGGCGAGCCGAGCTCCTGGATGGGGAGTTGATGCAGGACGGCGAGGTCGAAGCCGACCTCGTGGAGGGACGAGGAGTCCTCGCGGAAGCGGGGGAGAATCACATCGCCGAATTGATCGGGAGGCAACTCGATTTCGCCTTCGCCCGGGGCGGCAACGGCGGCCTTCATGCGCGGGTGATAGGTTGGCGCGAGAGTGAACGGGAAGCGGAACCGGAAGCCGTCGTCGCGCAACTCGACTCCGGCCAGCAAATCGAGGCAGACGGTGACGGTCTCGTTGGGACGGATGTTGCCGAGGGTCAGATTGACCACGCCGTCGCCATACTGCCGGGCCAGGGCGGAGAGGGAACCGTCGGCGAGGCCGCGTTCGTAGGCCTGGACGGCGTCCTCGGTCCGGCGCAGTTCGGAGCGGGACTCGAAACCGTCGCCGGAGATCCGAAAGGCGCGCAGGGCGGCGTCGCGAGGCAGGGGAAAGGAGTAGATCACCTCGAGCGGGCCGGATTCCGCGGATCGAAACACGTGCTGGACGGTGAGGCGCGCGCCGGCGGGCAATACGCGTCCCGTCAACCACAAGCGTTGCATCGCTAGACAAATGGCTTCGCCTGTGGGCGCCGCTAGCGGGGCAAAACTCGTTGCTGGGCCTATCATATTGTTATTCCTTCCTATCTCCGTTGTCGGGCTTCCGAACAGATCGGGCGAACTCTTCGAGCGCCGCATGAAGCTGCCTGGCGCGCCAGGGACTCAGGTCGGATTTCGTCAGGACTACGACGTCGTCCGCGAGGGCGTGCCGCCACCAGGCGGTGGGTGGCGCGACCGCCGGCTCCATCTCGGCGCCGCCGAGGGCGCGACCGATCTCGGAGAGCATTCGGCCTTCCGATTGAAGGCGCTTGATCCGCTCCAGGCAGGCCAGATGATCCTGAGTGTAAGCCGCGCCGCGACCGGCCTTGCGCGGACCCTCGAGCAGGCCGCGCGCAATGTAGAAGCGAATGGTGCGGGCCGGGAGGCCAGACGCTTCGGCGAGTTGGGCCAGGGTCATTGAGTCGCTCATGCTCCTCCAGCATATCGGGAAAATATGACAGTGTCAAGTACTGTCTTTTCGATTTTGTAGCGGAAGTGGGGGTCGGCGAAATTGGGTTCGTTTGGTCCGCCGGGTGCTGCCGCACCGCAGGCCGGCTCCGCCGGAAGGCGGGCACCGGGTGGGGCATGGCGAGTTCGCTAGTGGGTTCGTTCTTGAGCTCGTATCTCATGGCTTTTGTTGAATATACGGGGCTTATTGGGTTCGTATCCAAATTCTTATGCGCCGGCCACAGTTGCCCTCTCGGAGGGGGCGGCGACCGGGGGTCACGGCCCTGTGATAGAGTAACGCCGCGTCAGATGGTTTGAGGCCGACGGAGGCTGTAAGGCTCTGCGGGGGCGGGGGAAAGAAATCGGGGAGGGGCGTCACCGCTGGGCGTTGCGGAGGCGCCGCTGGCCTCGCCGGGGGCTTTCGGGTGATACAGTTTACTTTGAGAGCCGGTTTGCAGCCGCGGAGGCGCGGCCGACCGGCGGACATTCTTGGGAGGCAATGAGTTCATGAAGATCAGCAGACGGAACGCAATCGCTGCGATAGCCGGAGCACCGGCGGTCCTTCTTTCGCGCCAGTCTCTCGCGCAGGGGGTTGTTCCGGAAATCGAGAAGGGCCCCTTCGACGGGAGCCGCGCGGGGCTGGAGGCGTACCAGGTTCCCGAGTGGTTCCGGGACGCGAAGTTCGGCATGTGGGCGCATTGGGGACCGCAGTCGGCCGCGGAGGATGGCGACTGGTACGCGCGCAACATGTATATTCAGGGCAGCCCGCAGTATAAGGATCACCTGGAGCGATATGGGCACCCTTCGAAGTTCGGCCACAAGGACATCTGCAAAATGTGGACGGCCGATAAATTCGATCCGGATCGCTTGATGGAGCTTTACAAGAAAGCGGGCGCGAAGTACTTCATGAGCATGGGAGTCCACCACGACAACTTCGACCTTTGGGATTCGAAGCACCAGCCGAGGTGGAACTCGGTGGCCATGGGCCCGAAGAAGGACATCGTCGGCCTATGGAAGAAGGCGGCACAGAAGCAGGGCTTGCGGTTCGCGGTGAGCGAGCACCTGGCGTACAGCTACCTCTGGTGGCCGGTTTCGCACGGCAGCGACAAGACGGGGCCGATGGCGGGCGTCCCGTACGACGGAGCCGACCCGCAGTACGCCGATCTGTACCACGAGTACGCGAAGGAGTTTCTGGTCCCGGAGCTCAACGGCCGCGTAGTTGGCAACCGCGACGTTCCACTGGCGTGGAAACAACATTACTTCGCCCGCATTAAGGACTTGATCGATAAGTACGAGCCCGATCTGCTCTACAACGACGGCGGACTTATCTACCCGGAAGTGAGCTACCAACTGGTGTCGCATCTGTACAACGTAAGTGCGAGGGTTCACGGCGGGAAGGTGGAGGCTGTCTATACGAGTAAGGGGCGCTCCGACTGTACCAGTGGGACCTGTGTTTTCGATATTGAGCGCGGGGTGGCCGATAAGATCCAGGCCAACCCGTGGCAAACCGACACCTGCATTGGGAGTTGGCATTACAAACGAAACGTGGAATACAAAACGCCGAAGCGGGTGATCGACATGCTGTGCGACATCGTGAGCCGCAACGGCAATTTGATGCTGAACTTCCCGCTGCCCAACAGCGGGGAATTGGATTCCCAGGAACTCAAGGTCCTGGACGAGATCACGCGATGGATGGCGGTGAACGGCGAAGGCATTTATAGCACGCGTCCGTGGAAGATCTTCGGCGACGGCCCGGGCACGAAACCCGCCGCCAAACCGGACCTGCGGTTCAACGAGAACGCCCGCAAGGACTTCACGGCGGAAGATGTCCGCTACACCACCAAGGGCGACGCGCTGTATGCTTTCGTCATGGGCTGGCCGGGCAAGCAAGCTTCGATTCCGTCGCTCGCACAGGGCGGCGAGAACAGCGTGGCCAGGATTCGCCAGGTCGAGCTGCTGGGCCACCAAGGGAAGCTCCAGTGGACACAGGACGCCAAGACTCTGAAGGTCGAGATGCCGGAAGAGAAACCGTCCGATCACGCGGTGACGTTGAAGATCGCTTTTGCCTGAGGATCGCTCGGGCCGGCAAGGGGGAATGCCGCGGGGCTGGTTTGGGCGCCGAAGGCGAGCCGATAAGGTGGAGGAAAAAGTGGACGAGAACTGGGGCAGCCCGGAATGTGCAGGCGGGCTAGGTGGCCTGGATGGATTCTCCCATGCGATTGTGGCGACTTATCTGCACAAGGCTAAGTACGATCGGGAGAGGCATCGAAGTGCAGGGGCCGGATGCGTTATTGCCGGATGGTGGGGCGCTTGAAGGGCGCCGCTGGGAATGGCAAGAAACGAATGGCCGCAGATGAACGCCGATGAACACAGATAAGCGAAGAGTTTGTCGATCGGCGTGCATTTCGGCCGCAATACGTTAGTACCGAACAGGACTGAAGTTCCGAGAGGACGAAATGATCGCGATGCTATGCAGGAACCGCGTGGCGGATTATTCGCGGTGGAGAAGGGTTTTCGATTCACATGCCTCGGCGCACCGGGATGCGGGGCTGCATCTGCGGAACATCTGGCGCGGAGTGGAAGACCCGAACCAGGTATTCTTCTTGTTCGAGGTGACCGATAGCGAGAAAGCGCGGGCGTTCATCGGCAACCCGGCGGCGGCGGAAGCTGGAAAAACGTCGGGCGTTCTGGACGGCGAATACCATTTTCTTGAAAGCAGCGCGAGGTACTGACACCGCAGTGCGGCGCCACGGGCGATGGACGGATGGAGGTTCCGCCTGGGTCCGCGAGTCATCTGGGCTGGGAGGGCACTATGGGCAAGTTACGGCTGCCGTCCGAGAAAGTGCTGGCGTACTGGGGCGACTACGATCAGGGAACGGTACGACGCCACTACATGAAGTGGCGGCAGTACCACGGCCTGCCGGAGCGTTGCGACAACCAAGAGTGTGCTTTTCACGATAGCCAGTTGGTGTGGAACGGGAAGCCGCTGGGCCTGATCCTGGACCACAGGAGCGGCTTTCGCCGGGACAACACGCCCCAGAATCTGCGACTTCTTTGCCCAAATTGCAACTCCCAGTTGGCTACTCAGGGGGGACGCAACAAGGGCGCTATTCGCAATGAGAGTGAGGGTGGATACCAGGAAAGGCGGGGAGGAAGCGAAAACGCTCGTGTGTTCGCTCCGAGTCTTCGGGCTGAGGCGAAGATGGGGATTCCGTCCGTAAAGGCGGAGCCGTCAGATTGAGAACGGTTGTGCGTGGATCGGCGCTCGAAGGTGGGAACATGGGCGAGCGGGGCAGCGTAGGGAAGAGTGTATGGCACCGAACCGGAGGGAATTCCTGCTCGCGGGCGCGGCCGGGCTGGCGCTGGGGCGGCTGGCGGCTGCGACGGACGCGGCGAAACCCGTGGTCAGCGTGGTGCGCATCAAGAACGACAAGGTCGGCCCGGCGGTCGAGGAGGCCATCGAACTGCTGGGAGGGATCGGGCAGATCGCCAAGGGCAAAGAGAGGATCTTGCTGAAGCCGAACCTGGTTTCGACCGAGCGCGAGGCGACGACCAAGCCGGAGGTGATTCGGGCGCTGGCGCAGCTTATGCAGCGGGCCGGGAAGCAGGTGTCGATCGGGGAGGGGTCGGCGGCGGCGGAGAAGTTCAACGCGATCGGCGGGGAGATCTTTCGGACGCGGAAGCGCGAGATTCTCGAACCGATGCAGCAGTACGTGTTCGAGCAGCTCGGGTACGCGGAGCTGGGGAAGACGCTGGGCGTTCCGCTGGTGAATCTGCATTGCGGCGAAATGGCGGAGGTCGGAGTGCCGGGCGGGTTCGTCTACGGCAAGGTGACGATCCAGCGGGCGCTGACCGAAACAGATTTGCTATGTTCCGTTCCGATGATGAAGACGCACGGAATGGCGACCGTGACGCTGGGCATGAAGAACCTGGTGGGCGCGTTCCCGGGCACGGTGTACCAGTCCATCCGCGGGCAGATGCACGACACGGCGGCGAAGGTGGAGCCCACGGCGGCGTCGGCGGTGGTGGTGGATATGGTGCGCGCGAACAAGCTGGGACTGGTGGTGGTGGATGGCTGGATGGCCATGGAAGGCAACGGCCCGTCGAATGGGAAGCTGGTGAAGATGGACCTGATCGTGGCGGGGACGAATCCGGTGGCGACCGATATGGTGGCGGCCAGCCTGATGGGTTTCGAGCCGCGCGAAGTGCCCACGTTCGCCTGGGCCAACAAGGCCGGGCTGAGGCCCGCGGCGCTCGATGAGATCGAGGTGCGGGGCGAGCCGATGGAGAAAGCGCGGAGAGCGTTCGCCAAGCCGGAGTTGGTGGCCTGGGAGAAGATCCGGCCGTACTGGGCGGCGAGAGAGATTTAGCCCGGAGTTTCTTGTGGATCTAGCGAGCGATCCGGCGCCGGCGGACAGCGGTGAGTCCGAGGAGTCCAGCCGCCACGAGTGCGAACGAGGCTGGCTCCGGCGTCGATGACTGGTTTACAGTGATTGTGCCGATCGAGACTTGGTCGGAATCGCCGTCGTCGGTGTATGCCTGGCCGGCGCCGAGCCCCGTAACATTGAGGGCCTCCCGCCAGTTGTACTGCGCCAGCTGATAATCGGTGGTCAGAGTCAGGTCTGTCAGCGTGGCGCCGGAGAAAGTCGCTTCGAAGCTCACTAAGTCGTTCAAATCGTAGCTGTAAGTGTCGGTGGGTCCATACGTCACGTCGAGGAAGAAAAAGAAGTCCGACAGATCGCCGATGCCCGCGGGGTTGTTGCTATCGTCGGTGGTGAAGGAGCCGGAACCCGTAGCCACAGCGCCCAGATCGAAGCCAGCACTTCCGAAACCGATGTAGGAAAAGGACACGGTCCCGGCACGGGCTACGCCGCTAGCCATGCCAACAACCAGCGCAAGCAGCAGGGCTATGCCTATCCGAAAGGACGCCCTGCCGCGCGAGCACTGGCGACTTTCTAGCAGGCTGCGGAAAAACTCCCTGAAACAGGTTACCTACGGAATGTTGCGGCCGTCTATTCACCATGCGCGGTCAAGATCACCAGCAATCGAACATGTTCAGCTACCTTTCGCCCGAACAGCGGGT
>Ga0326727_10015894_pt1 | contig 16028 bp, 14 predicted proteins | sample MB2enrmetagenome_FD_207643 | JGI IMG/M metagenome (GOLD analysis project Ga0326727, IMG submission 207643) | Lab enriched peat soil microbial communities from McLean, Ithaca, NY, United States - MB29MY | ecosystem: Environmental > Terrestrial > Soil > Wetlands > Peat | place: USA: New York...
TTAATCGGCTTTATTGATGATTTTATTAAAGTTGTGCTGCATCGTTCTTTAGGATTACGGGCCTACCAAAAACTTATTGGGCAGTTTGCTTTGGCCTTTGTTCTGATGTGGATGTCTGTGCATTGGCTGGGACGGGGAACGGATGTGGCAATTCCTTTCACAAGCATTCACTTGGAGTTAGGCTGGTTTTACTATTGTTTGATTTCAATTGTGATTGTGGTAATGACCAATGCTGTTAATCTCACGGATGGGTTGGATGGTTTGGCAGCAGGAAGCACGTTATTGGCAGGAATCGGCTATGTTGCGATTGCCCTTCTGGCCGCCGGTCAAGGCGGTGGGGTTGCAGTTTTGGCGCACGAGACGGATATGGCAGTTTTTGCAGCGGCCTTGATCGGAGGCTGTTTGGGCTTTTTGCGCTTTAATACCCATCCTGCCCGGGTATTTATGGGCGATACAGGCTCGTTGGCCTTAGGCGGGGCTTTGGTAAGTCTGGCTGTTCTCACCAAGAGTGAGTTGGTGTTGCTAATTATCGGAGGGTTATTTGCAGCGGAAGCACTCTCGGTGATTATTCAGGTGTTTTCGTTTAAAACCAGAGGAAAGCGGGTCTTTCGAATGAGTCCGCTGCATCATCACTTTGAACTTGGAGGTTGGAGCGAATGGAAAGTGGTTCTTGTTTTTTGGGCTGTGGCGCTGGTTTGTGCGGTTTTGGGGGTCGGGGGGTATCTGCCGACGCTGGGTTAGGGAGGAAGTTTCTCTGCACGGTCACACACGCTGCATTGCTATTCGCTTGATGCTGCGGCTAAACCGCAAAACCTCTGGGTATTACTGCATGTGAACCGTTGCGGTTCTTAACGCCTTAGCGTCTGCGCTCATTGACGCAATTCCGCTAAAGTGCTCTCTTAGCAGAGAAACTTCCTCGGGCTTGGGTCGACGGGGGGAGGAAGTTTCTCTGCACGGTCACACACGCTGCATTGCTATTCGCTTGACGCTGCGGCTAAACCGCAAAACCTCTGGGTATTACTGCATGTGAACCGTTGCGGTTCTTAACGCCTTGGCGTCTGCGCTCATTGACGCAATTCCGCTAAAGTGCTCTCTTAGCAGAGAAACTTCCTCGGGCTTGGGTCGACGGGGAGTGGAAGTGTCTTGGCATCCTACGCCGGTAGGTATACTTGGGGGATTAGAGCCTTCTGCGATACTCTCCTCTGGAGTGTATCGTCACTGGAGAATATCGTGTTCGTATCGTTGCTCTCCGCTGGCATATATAAATTGATTAAACGGAGGATTACAGAAGTGAATTGGATGAATAAACGGGTTTTGGTCATTGGTGCAGGTTTAAGTGGTCAAGCGGCTGTTCGTAAGCTGCAGGGCTTGGGCACGGAGGTTTTTCTGACGGATAGTAAGGCCTTGGATCAGCTCACCGGTGTTGAGGTGTTAGATCTTGATCGGGCGCATTTGTTGCTGGGCTGTGTTCCTGAACTTGGAGGGATTAACCCTGAACTTGTTGTTTTATCTCCAGGGGTATCTCCCCAGCTTTCTCTCGTACAGGAGGCTATTTCTCAAAACATTTCGGTGTGGAGCGAAGTTGAGTTGGCAATGTCGGATTGCCGTGCCCTTTGTGTTGGGGTAACCGGTACTAATGGGAAAACGACGACCACCACTTTGATTGGCGAATTAGCTAAGTTAACCGGTCGGCGCACGATTGTCGCCGGAAATATAGGAGTGGCGTTAAGCGGACAAGTGGAAGGTACCGGAGAGAATAGTATTGTCGTGGCTGAACTTTCCAGCTTCCAACTGGAATTTATTGATGAATTTCGTGTTCATGTAGCTATTCTGCTTAATCTCACTCCAGACCATTTGGATAGGCATGGAACTTTGGAGGCTTATCTGGCTGCCAAAGCTCAAATTTTTAAAAATCAAACAGCTACGGATTTGGCGATTCTAAACTGGGATGACCCTTTAGTGCGTGATTTAGGACCAAAATTAAAAAGTCGGGTTTTGTATTTCAGTCCGACCTCCTTTTTGCAGGATGGGATCAGTCTTTGGCACGACCAAATTGTCTATGCGGAGAAGGAAAAGAGGACGATGATTCCGATTATTTCCCCGAAAGACCTCCAGCTTCGTGGGGCACATAATTTGGAAAATGTTATGGCGGCAGCGGCGGCAGCGAGAGCGTTAGGCCTTTCCTGGACGGAGATTGCGGAAGGACTCCGGCAGTTTAAAGGAGTGGAGCACCGAGAAGAAATTGTGGGGACGTTTGAGGGAATCCTTTTTGTCAATGACTCCAAAGGAACGAATACTGATGCGGCCACCAAAGCTCTGCTGGCGTTTGAGGAACCCTTGGTTCTGATTGCGGGAGGGAAAAACAAAGGGCTTGATTTTCATGAGTTTATGAAAGTTGTGCGGGTTAAGGTCAAAAGCCTTGTTCTCTTGGGGATGGCGGCGGATGAGATGGAACAGGCGGCGCGGGATGAAGGCGTACAGACGATTATCCGGGCTGTCACCTTTGAGGATGGGGTAGAGAAAGCGATCGCTGAGGCAATACCCGGTGATGTTGTATTATTATCTCCTGCTTGTACAAGTTGGGATATGTTTAAAAGTTATGAAGAAAGAGGGGAATTGTTTAAGGAGTTAGTGCGTAGGCATTATAGGGAACCCATTGAACAATAAAGGGGGAACTATATGTGCGAAGGTATCACCGACCGGATATGGTCTTGCTCGGAGCGATTTTAGCTTTGTTGGGGATTGGATTTGTGATGGTTTATAGCTCAAGTGCAGTCAGAGGGTACATTCAGTTTGATGACACTTATCACTTTCTCAAGATGGAATTTGTCTGGGCTGTTATGGGACTGGCAGCGATGATTTTGAGTACGGTAGTGGATTTGAGATTGTTGCGCAGATTTGCTATGCCGGCTCTCTATCTGGCGATTGCTTTGCTGGTTGCGGTCAAAATCCCGGGAATCGGACGCAGAGTTAACGGCGCTGACCGTTGGATCGGACTTGGGCCGTTATCGATTCAGCCTTCGGAAGTGATTAAGTTGTCCATGGTCTTGGTGATGGCTCACTTGTTGGCTCTTGACCCTCATAAGATTCAATCCTTTCGCAAAGGGGTTCTGCCCATTCTCGCTTTGATGGGTTTGATCGCCGGACTGATTATGCTCCAACCGGACCTTGGTACGACCCTGGTCATTGCGGCTACAACGTTTTTCCTGTTAATTGCGGCAGGAGCAAGGGCAGGGCATATTTTAGCCTTAGCTGGGACAGGACTTGGCTTAGTGGTTGCAGCTATTGCCGCCGCTCCTTATCGAATGCGGCGTATCTTTGCCTTTTTAGATCCCTGGGCTGATCCGTTGGGGAATGGTTACCAGACGATCCAAGCACTATTAGCACTGGGTCCGGGTGGATTGTTTGGTTTGGGTTTAGGGCAAAGTCGTCAGAAGTTTCTTTATTTGCCGGAGAACCATACGGATTTTATCTTTGCCATGATTGGGGAGGAACTCGGTTTTATCGGTGCGAGTTTGGTGGTCTTACTGTTTTTTCTCTTCGCTTGGCGAGGTTTTCGGGTGGCAATGAGGGCTCCGGATGCTTTTACGGCTTTTCTCGCGGTTGGTTTAACTGCCATGGTATCCATTCAGGCGATGATTAACATGGGTGTCGTCAGCGGGGTATTGCCGGTCACCGGGATTACCTTACCGTTTATAAGTTATGGGGGCACATCGCTTGTCTTTACAATGCTCGGTGTCGGAGTGCTGCTGAATATTTCCAGGGAAGTAAGGTGAACTTGAGGCACGATGTTCAAGGTGCGAAGTTGAAGTGCCTGTATGCTTCCGGGCTTTGATGGAGGAAGTCTCAAAGGGGAAGGGGTATTGATGTGCGTGTAATGTTGACCGGCGGTGGAACAGGTGGGCATATTTACCCGGCCTTAGCGATCGCCAAAGGGTTGTTGGCGAGTGATCCTGAGACGCAAATTCTTTATGTGGGAATCCGCGAGGGAATGGAAGCGCGGTTGGTACCGGAGGCGGGAATTACGTTTGCCGGGATTTCCGGAAAAGGACTTCCGCGCAGATTAAACCTGGATACGCTGAAGGTTATTGGCAGTAGTGTCAAGGCTCTTTGGGAGACGAAGAAATTATTGCAGCAGTTTCATCCCGATCTTGTGGTCGGAACGGGGGGATTTGTGTCAGGCCCGGTCGTCTTGACGGCTGCCCTGTTTAATATTCCAACCTTGCTTCATGAGCAAAACGCCTTGCCTGGAATCACTAATCGTCTTTTGGCGCGAGTTGTTCGCCGGGTCATGGTGACTTTTCCCGAGAGTAGGGAGCGTTTTGGGGTGAAGAAAAAGCTGGAACTTGTTGGGCTCCCGGTTCGTCCGGAAATTGGACAGGTGTCCAGGGATTCCGGGGCTAAGTATTTTAAGTTGCGATCGGATCGCTTGACTTTGCTGGTGACCGGGGGGAGCAGAGGGGCACGAACGTTAAATCAGGCTATGATTGAGGTTTTGGAACATCTCGTTCAGCGTCCGGAGATTCAGGTGATTTGGGCAACCGGAAAAGCGACGTATCCGGAAACCATTGAGGGGTTAAAGAACAGGGCGATTTCCTGGGAACGTCCGGAGTGGCGCGTCCTGGAATATTTACAAGACATGCCGGAAGCTTTAGCTTGTGCGGACCTTTTCATCGGTCGGGCAGGTGCGGCCTCCTTGGCTGAGTTGATGGTTGCGGGAATTCCCAGCGTGTTAATTCCTTATCCGCATGCTGCGGAGAATCATCAAGAGCATAATGCTCGGGCCCTAGTTCAAGCCGGTGCGGCTCAAATCATTTTGGACTCGGAATTAAGCGGGGAACGCTTGTGGAAAGAAGTCGAGCAGCTGATTTCTCAACCCAAGCTTCTGGCTAAAATGGGAGCCGCTGCCCGGTCCTTGGCTCAACCTCAGGCTTTAAATAAAATTGTGAATCTTTGTAAGGCAACTGCTTGGCACTAGATCGAGTATGTTCACACCTTTTTACTCCAATGCATAGCATATGGCAGTGAACAAAGGAAAGGGGTGAGCATGGTGTGGCCAAAGCGGAAAATACAATTGGTTGCTTCTTCTGCGTCTCCCGGTATAGACGGAGTTCGAGCCGTTTTACAAGGGATTGACCTGGAGTTTTCCGAGGTTGACCCGGCAATAGAGGAGTTAAGCAAAGGATTTACCGAGAATTGGCTTGAGAAGCCACTTAATTGTACTTGCACGTCCTCGTCCGAGGATTCCGTTCCGGCAACAGAATGGGTCTTCTGGCCCGGAAGAGGAGTGGAAGAGGATCTCTGGAGAAAGAAGGCACTCGCAGAAGGCGTGGACCTGCAATCAATTCAATCGTTTATACATAATATTTTGAATGATGATCTGATTTTGCCGATTTCTGAACCGCTGGTTTTCGTAGAAGGACGCCCGTTGGTAGGGCATATTCTCAATGAGGCGGGGTTTGAACCGACTATTCTTTGGCCGACAACCGACGGGAAATGGCAATGTGAAAGAAGGCAGGGCTTACATTGGCTAATACCGGAGTCTTGGTTGGCAATGTTAGCGGCAGAAAACATCTTGGAAATTGGGTCTGCACGGGCCAAAGAAAAAGCAACTTGGGTGGTCCGTGAAACTGGGGTCGACTTTTATCTTGAGCAGGAGGATTTGAAATTTGTCGGACGCATGCCTAGGTGGTCGGAGTCAAGGGAAGAGCAAGTGGCTTGTCAAAACATAGCAATGTGTCTGGAGTTAGGGGTCTCCTGGTTGGATATTCGTTTGGCGTTGAGTTCTATTTGGAATAGCATCTTAATGACGGACAACTTGAGGTGGGATAACAATGATTTTGGATGGAATGCCGGGACGTGTGGAGAGAAATTACCCGTTGGATCTTTTGAATACCTGGAAGATTGGTGGGCCCGCTGAGACTGTGTATTGGCCCAGAACTGGGGCAGATCTGTTGACCGTGTGGCAGCGTGCCCAAGAAGCAAAGCTTCCGGTTTGGTTGATTGGGCGGGGTTCAAATCTTTTGTTGCCGGATGAAGGACTTCCGGGAATCACCTTGGTGACTACGTCCCTTTGTGCTATCGAATGGGGTGATTACAGAGTACGGGTTGAAGCGGGGTACACCTTAGCCCGTTTATCCCAAGAAGCAGGAGAACGGGGATGGAGTGGCTTGGAGTTTGCTCGGGGAATCCCTGGGTCTGTAGGTGGTGCAGTGATGATGAACGCCGGTGCCCATGGTGGAGAAATGGCTTCTCAGGTGATTAGTGTCACTGCCCTTTGGGCGGATGGGACGGTGAAAGAGTTAGAACGAGATGAGCTGCACTTTGCTTACCGATCCTGCTCTTTGCGTGGCAAAGCCTGGCTCGTGGAGGCCCAGCTCACATTTACTCCGGGAGATCGTGAACAGATTTTAAGTCGCATGAAGGAGGACTTAAAAATAAGAGCACTCAATCAACCACTGGATAAACCGAATGCGGGGAGTGTTTTTCGGAATCCGCCGGGTGACTCTGCGGGTCGATTAATTGAAGCAGCCGGTTGGAAAGGCAAAAGCAGGGGTGGTGCTCAGGTTTCCGATAAACATGCCAATTTCATTGTCAATACAGGCAAGGCCACGGCTGCGGATGTGCTGGTTCTAATAGAAGCTATCTCAGCAGATGTTCAGTCGAAGTTTGGAATTAAATTGCAAACGGAAGTAGCGTACTTTAACGAGGCACGATGATCAAGACACGAGGTGCGAATCGGAGCGAACAAAGTTCGCAGAATAATTAATCTCTCCAAGTTCAATAGCTCTTCGATTCGCAGAATCGAATTCACAATTCGAACCTCGAATATCGAAATATCGAACATCGAAAAAAGGGGGTAGGATCATGGCGTTGGATCGCTATGTCATCACCGGAAAACAGCGTTTAGAAGGAAGTATTAGGGTAAGTGGAGCAAAAAATTCTTCCCTTCCCTTATTGGCAGCAAGCTTACTTGCTGAAGGGACATCAACCTTGCTGGAAATCCCAGAGTTAGCGGATATTACACATATGATTGAGGTGCTTGAGCATCTCGGCTGTAAAGTTGAGCGTCAAAATGGAGTGATGCTCATCAATGCCGGCGGATTGGAATCTTGTGATGTTGACGAAGTACTTATGCGCCAAATGCGCGCTTCTAATCTTATTTTAGGCCCGCTTTTGGCTCGGAGCGGACGAGTGAAACTGTCTCGGCCGGGAGGGTGTGCCATTGGTTCGCGCCCGATGGATCAGCATATCAAAGGACTTCAACAACTAGGTGTGCAGGTCAAAGAGAAACATGGGTATATTGAAGCCTGGGCAGATCAGTTACAGGGAGCCGATGTTTACTTGGATGTCCCGAGTGTGGGGGCTACTGAAAACATTATGATGACCGCCGTCTTGGCTCGGGGAACGACTATGATTCGTAATGCGGCACGTGAACCGGAAATTATCGATTTGCAAAATTTCCTGAACAAAATGGGAGCAAAGGTACGTGGTGCGGGAATGGATGTCCTGAGAATTGATGGGGTAGATAAGCTTCATCCGGCGGAACACATAGTCATACCGGATCGAATCGAAGCCGGTACGCATATGATTGCTGCGGTCATGACGGAAGGGGATGTAGTGATTGAGAACGTAGTACCCGAACATCTGGAACCTATTATTGCTAAGTTACGCCAGGCAGGAGCTCTTGTGACCTTTCAGGATGATTCGGTTCGGGTTCGACAGCGGGGAAAAATTCGCGGTGTAGATCTTAAGACAATGCCTTATCCGGGATTCCCGACGGATATGCAGCCTCAGTTTATGGCGATGCTCTCGTGTGCGGAAGGAACGAGCATCGTTACGGAAACCATCTTTGAAAACCGCTTTCAGCACGTGGATGAGTTGCGGCGGATGGGAGCGCAAATTACGGTTGAAGGGAGAACGGCTGTGATTCGTGGGGTCGAAACGCTTGAAGGGGCCTTCGTGGAGTCCACCGATCTGCGGGCGGGTGCAGCCCTTTTTCTGGCGGCATTGGCGGCAGAGGAGGTAACCGTGCTTGAAAGAGTAGACTATATTGATCGCGGCTATGAAAGTTTAGAAGCAAAATATCGCCAGTTAGGAGCTAAACTTTTGCGTGTTAACGGCGAGGTGCGAGGCTTAAAGCGCGAGGCTTAAAGCGCGAGATACGAGGCGCGATGCTCGAATTGAAGGCGAACAAAGTTCGTGGAACGATTAAAGGATTGACGTGCAATTCGTACTTCGATTCCTCAGAATCGAATTTACAATTCGAGTATCAAGCATCAAACATCGAATACGAGTATTTTGTCAATAAAAGTTTCCTGAAAAGGGGTGACAGAATAGGACTGTATTCGTTATACTTGGGACAAGGAGGATCGGCGAAATGCAACCCAAGAAAATGAATACGTCCTTTCTCTACGTTGCTGTTTTAACAATTTTGCTTTCCCTGGGTTTGGCGCTATTTTTGCGCTCCAGTGCTTTTGAAGTTGAACATGTAACGGTCCAAGGACTTAAGCTGATCCCGGAAAGCGAAATCTTAAAGTTAGCTAATGGGGTTCAAGGACAAAACCTATTGCTCTTTGATCAAGAGGGGCTCACTTACAAGATTTTATTACATCCCCTCGTTCAAGGGGTTCAGTTTCAGCGGAAGCTTCCCCACACACTGATCATTCAGGTGACTGAACGGACCCCTGTTGCCTTGGTCGTTGTTCCGAAAGGGGTCATTGAGGTCGATGCTCAAGGGACTTTTCTGCGTCGTTTAGAGAGTTGGCCAGAAACGGATCAACCTGTAATTACGGGAATTACGTTGGCAGATACTGTTGGACCGGGACAGAATTTAGGAAATCCTTCACTTACGGCAGCGTTGGGTTTGCTGGGACAAGCTCCTGCGGGATTGCTTACCCAGATTGGAGAGCTTCATGTGGATGCAATTCAGCAAATAACCTTGTTCTTGACCAGTGGGGTGGAAGTTCGCCTTGGACAAGCTACTAACTGGAAAGATAAATTGAATGCGCTTCTTCAACTTGTAAGCGATAACGAGTATAAATCGTTTCAACAAGGGGTACGATATATTGATTTTACGGCGGCGAAGCCAGTAATTGGCCGCTAAGTCGGGGAGGATAAGTGACATGTGGTTACCGTTATTAGGCTTAGTTTTAGGATTGGCAATCGGGTATGTCAGCCCCTTTTCAGTTCCGATTGAATATGCCAAGTACTTATCCGTCGGAATTCTTGCTGCCTTGGATTCCGTCTTAGGGGGGATACGCTCCGCGCAAGAGGATCATTTTGACAGCACGGTGTTCTTGAGCGGCTTTTTTAGTAACATGCTCTTGGCGGCCTTCTTGGCCTATGTCGGAGATCGCATTGGAGTTGATCTCTATTTGGCAGCGGTTGTGGCCTTTGGTGTGCGTTTATTCCAAAATTTAGGGAGCATACGGCGTCATCTGCTTAAAAGGTAGTTTTAGACTCTAATTATCGAGAATGTTAATGAACTTTGCAAAAAGTTCTTTTTTTAAAAAAAAGGGATAAGACCCAAAGATATAGAATTTATTATCTTGTGTATAAAAATTTTGAACGTATAGCTTTTTGTACATTATATAGGCAAGTTTCACGTGCGTTTGCCAGACAAGCGGGCGTTTGGACGAGACAGTTAAATAATAGTTATAATCTGCACTTTCTCAAAGTTGCAGGACAGAATGAAGTGAGGGAGGCTAAAGCCTAGATGCTAGAATTTGATACGGACCTAAACCAATTTGCAGAAATTAAGGTCATTGGAGTTGGCGGTGGCGGAAACAATGCGGTGAATCGAATGATTACGGCCGGCTTGCAAGGCGTAGATTTTGTTACTGTAAATACAGACTCTCAGGCCTTACAGTTATCTCGTGCCGGTCAAAAAGTGCAAATAGGGATTAAGTTAACGAAAGGACTTGGAGCCGGTGCAAATCCGGAAATTGGGGCTAAAGCAGCGGAAGAAAGCCGCGAAGAACTCGCTAAGGCGTTAAAGGGAGCGGATATGGTTTTCGTCACAGCAGGAATGGGCGGTGGAACCGGCACCGGTGGGGCGCCTATTGTTGCGGAAGTGGCGAAAGAAATGGGAGCCTTAACAGTAGGCGTGGTCACGCGTCCCTTTACCTTTGAAGGCCGCAAACGGGCCATGCAGGCTGAAAAGGGAATTGCTGAACTTAAAAGCAAAGTGGATACACTGATTACGATTCCGAATGATCGTTTACTGCAGGTAGTGGACAAGCATACTACGATCCATGAGGCTTTTCGCATTGCCGATGATGTTCTGCGGCAAGGGGTACAAGGGATTTCTGATTTGATTGCGGTTCCCGGCTTGATAAATTTAGATTTTGCTGATGTTAAAACTATTATGTCCAATACAGGTTCTGCTTTGATGGGTATTGGTCAGGCAACCGGGGAGAACCGTGCGGCAGATGCGGCCCGCAAAGCAATTTCCAGTCCGTTGTTGGAAACTTCGATTGAAGGAGCCAGAGGAGTGCTGCTAAACATTACCGGCGGGTCTAATTTAACCCTTTTTGAAGTTAATGAAGCGGCGGGAATTATTTCGGAAGCAGCAGATCCGGAAGCGAATATTATCTTTGGCGCTGTTATCGACGAGAACCTCAAGGAAGAAATCAGGGTCACTGTTATCGCCACTGGTTTTGACCAGCAATGGGCAGGTTTTGCTGCTCCGCAAGGGAAAGCTCAGGAGACCGTTATCAAGCCGGTCGCGACAGAAGTCGATCTTGATATTCCGGAGTTTTTAAGGCGCCGGCGATAATTGGGGTGCCCCTTGGATACTTAACATGGATGTAGGTTAGCGTCAAACCTTAGCATAGGTGGACGCTAAGTTGTGACGACGCGCAGGCCAAGGATTATTTGATGCTCTAACTGGTATTATAAAAAGCCTAATAGATATAGACCATTGGTCTATATCTATTAGGCTTTTTATTAGTCCTACTTATCATAAAGTATAACTCCGTTGCATACTTTCTGTAGCATCAGTGCAACCAACGGTTTCGCCTTCGCCAAGGCTCGGCAAAGCCGGGTTTTCTATATTCACCTCAAAATATGCCCCTTATCAGGCTTTCTTTCGTACAAGTTTGTACATCTTGTCGATATACAATGATCATAGGGGAAACCCTCCAACACTTGCATTAGTTCTCCTAAAAAATCCCATTCCAGCCCATGGAAAGCGACAAGTTTTACTGCTTTCTTTAGATATAATCTTATGAGGAGCGTAGGGAAAGGATGCACCTGATGGGCGTAGCAGAGACTTATCTTGATCTGGATATCCTCATTAACGGAGGGATGGACGCTTTTATTCTTATTCTTACCAGTCGGCTCATTCGTCTTCCGGTTCGGCCAAGCCGAATCCTGGCCGGAGTTCTTCTTGGTGAAATCCCGGTAGTCTTAGCCTGTTATTCCACCCCGCCGTGGACAACGTTGAGCAAATGGATGATACCGTTGCTTATGGTCGGAGTCACTTTTCCGGTACGGAGACTGAAAACTTTTTTTAAAGCCTTGGTTGGGTTTTGGCTCCTTTCGGCAGGACTTGGCGGATTTGTGTATGCCTTATGGGGATGGGCGCAATTTGATAACGGTTTAGGTGGCGATCTTTTTTTGCTGGCTATTCACAATTTCTGGGTCCTTCCCTTAGGTGCCTTAATGTGGTGGTTTTTGCAGCATCTATGGCAGCAATGGCAGGAAAGAAACTCAGTCCTGAAGCAAATTATTTACGATCTGGAAATTGATTTTGGCGGTGAAGAATGTGGGGCTGTCTGCATTAAAGCCTTGCTGGACACCGGGAATCATTTGCGAGATCCGTTAACTGGGCTCCCGGTTATTCTGTTGGAGGAAGAGGCTGCCGCTGCTGCGCTGCCTGCTGATGTACGATCATTTTTAAATATCCCTTGGCAAGACTACGCAGACCCTTGGCCGTTATTATGGAAGGTCAACCCCAGTCTAGTAAAACACCTTGTATTTATCCCATTTCAAGCAATTGATCGTCAGAGCTGGCTGCTGGGGATCAGACCTGAACGAGTGATGTGTTTTGACAAAATAGAATCCCGAAAAATCCAGGCAACGGTGGCACTCGTCAAACAAGTGTTAAGTTCAGAGGGTGAATACCAAGCGTTACTGCACCCGGAACATGTACAGAAAGGTGGAGATTGATCAATGAAGTGGTGGAGTAATGTTCAAGATAACGCCAGACGGTTATGGTTCATGCTTCTTCATAAAATCTATGGAGTTAGAGGGATTTATTATGTTGGAAGCAGTGAAGCGCTCCCCCCACCACTTAACTCAGATGAAGAAGGGGTCCTCTTGGAGCGCCTGGAAATGGGGGATCTGTCTATACGAGATATTTTGATCGAACGAAATTTACGGCTGGTAGTGTATATAGCCCGCAAATTCGAAAATACTGGGATTGGGATTGAAGATCTCGTTTCCATTGGCACGATTGGGTTAATTAAAGCAGTCAATACGTTTGATCCTCAGAAAAAAATCAAACTGGCCACCTATGCCTCGCGGTGTATCGAAAATGAAATTCTGATGTATCTCAGACGAAACAATAAGACCCGTTCAGAAGTTTCCTTCGATGAACCTTTAAACATTGATTGGGATGGCAACGAATTGCTTTTATCCGATGTTTTGGGCACAGAAAATGACATTATCTCTAAGCCTATTGAAGAACAGGTAGACCGGCAGTTGTTACATTTAGCGATGGGGAGGCTGACAAACCGGGAAAAGGTGATTATGGAATTAAGGTTTGGGTTGGATAACGGGGTGGAAAAAACCCAAAAAGAAGTAGCAGATCGCCTGGGAATATCACAATCTTATATCTCGCGGCTCGAAAAAAGGATTATTCGCAGATTACGTAAAGAATTTTGTCGACTGGAATAACCTAAACTGTGTTCGGGCATACTTCCCAACAGAATTTGCTGGGGAGGTGCTCGTGGTTTGGCCTTAAATAAAGTTGAGATCTGTGGAGTGAACACCTCAAAGCTGCCTGTCTTATCCAGTGTAAAAATGAAAGAGTTGTTTGTGATTTATCAAGCTGGAGATCGCAGCGCTCGCGACAAACTTATCCATGGAAATCTTCGTCTCGTTCTCAGTGTGATTCAACGGTTTACGAATCGGGGGGAATATGTCGATGACCTTTTTCAGGTCGGTTGTATTGGGTTGATGAAAGCGATTGACAATTTTGATCTCGGACAAAACGTCAAGTTCTCTACTTATGCCGTCCCCATGATCATCGGGGAAATACGTCGTTACTTAAGGGACAACAATCCGATCCGAGTGAGCAGGTCGCTGAGAGATATCGCTTATAAGGCCTTGCAGGTGAGAGATCAGTTGGTCTGTGAATGCTCACGAGAACCAACCGTTACTGAGATTGCCGATAAACTTTCTCTGCCCCGCGAAGAAGTTATTTTTGCCTTAGATGCTATTCAAGAACCGATTTCTTTATTTGAACCGATCTATCATGACGGAGGAGACCCTATTTTTGTTATGGATCAAATCGGGGATGATAAGCAATCGGATAAAGGTTGGATTGAGGGACTTGCGGTGCGAGAAGCCTTACGGCGTCTGAGTGAACGGGAAAAACTCATTTTATCTTTGCGCTTTTTTGATGGGAAGACCCAGATGGAGGTGGCTGATGAAATCGGAATTTCTCAGGCTCAGGTATCCCGACTGGAGAAAGCTGCTATGCAGCACATGCGCAAGTATGTGTGAGTCCGGAGGTCGGATGCACGAGGCAGGATATTCGAAACATTCAATGAGCAGATATGTGTAATTGTAGGCTATTTTCAGGCTCTCCCTCATATGATGACCTATAGGAAACTTACTTATGATCAAGCGCAAATGATATTCATAAGTCATAGTTAAACTTATATCGGGGCTATTGCGCGATATTCGACTTCGGTCTTCGAACATCGAACCCCGAACATCGATTAGGGGGGGGGTTAAGAATGCGAATCTCAGATTTGCGATTATTGGATGTGGTGAATGTTAAGGACGGACGGCGGTTAGGCCCCATTAAAGATCTTGATTTAGATCTTGAGCGGGGTGTTGTCAAAGGGATTATTGTCCCGGGGCCTTCACGAAATTGGGGATTTTTTGGCAGCGGCAAGTCTGAGGATTATGTTGTTCCGTGGGAGCGGGTTAAAAAAATTGGGGTTGATGTCATTTTAGTGGATGCTAATGATCTGCCGGAATTTAATTCGGAGAATGATAATCATCGCTAAGGATTATAGGCTTCTTAGGAATTCGAAAAGCATAAGCCCATTGTTCGAAGCAAGAACAGAGGCTTATGCTTGCTTTATTTTCCGCGAAAGATACCCTGGACTGATAAATAGGACTAATGGCAGGTTTGTTCTTGAGGAAATTAAATGGTATATTAAAGGAAATCGAAGGAGCAAGCGGGATGAGCTGGAAATGGCATACAAGAGGAAGTTTGGCCTTCCTGACCCTGCCAAAGTGGCAAGCGGAAGGAATTGACTTGGGTTTCTCCACTCGTTTAGGGGGAGTCAGTCAGACTCCTTATGATTCGTTAAATTTAGGGCTGCATGTGGGCGATGATCCTGCTGCGGTTTTAGCGAACAGGGAACAATGGCTGGAGCAATGGAGGGCTCCTTGGTCTAAGGTTGTAGTGGGTGAACAGGTTCATGGTACAAAGGTGTTATGGGTCAATGAAAATGACGGGGGTCGAGGGAGTTATGAATTGGCGACGGCTATTCCTGCTACGGATGGATTAGTAACGCAGAGCACTGTTGGATTGATGGCCTTTTTTGCGGATTGTGTCCCTCTTTTTTTCTATTATCCGGATCTTAAGGCCGTAGGGCTGGCGCACGCCGGCTGGAGAGGCACTGCCGATAAGCTTGGGCAGAAAGTCTTGGAGTGTTTTGAAGAAGCCGGAGGGTGTACAGAGACAGCTTGGGCTGCGATCGGACCGAGCATTGGTCCCTGTTGTTATTCGGTGGATGAACGTGTAGCGGCACAATTTCGCTTAAACTACCACGCAACACCTTTTTTACATCTCCAAGAGAATGGGCATTATCTCTTGAATTTATGGGAGGCCAACAAGAATCTACTGATCGAAAAAGGCGTTTGCCCGGAAAATATAGAGGTAGCTTCAACCTGTACTGCAGATAATCCTGAATGGTTTTTTTCGCATCGACGGGATGGAGCTCGTACAGGCCGGATGGCAGGGTGGATTAAATTGCGAAATTCAAAGTTTGAGGTCGAGGTATGAGAGGTACGAAGTAGCTGAGGCACGAGGCGACGGAAGCGCGAGAACCGTTCACTCGCTTCCCTAGTTCGTGTTTCGAACATCGAATATCGAGCCTCGATTAGGGGGAGTTAGGTGGCAACAATTTTAGTAGTCGATGATGAGGATCCGATTCTGGAACTCCTCAGATTCAATTTAGAAAAAGAAGGCTATCAGGTTTTTGTAGCAAAGGATGGTCAGGAAGCTTTGGACTGTGTGGACAAGGAACAACCCGATCTTCTTGTACTTGATGTTATGCTACCGGGAATGGATGGTTTAGAGGTTTGTCGGATAATGAGATTAAATCCGAGACTTCAACAAATCCCTATCATTATGTTAACTGCCAAAGGTGAGGAAATTGATACGGTTTTAGGGTTGGAGCTTGGTGCTGACGATTATATGACCAAGCCTTTCAGTCCTCGTGAGTTGTTAGCCCGAATTAAAGCTCGTTTGCGTCGTCTTAATTCACCGGAGGAGGCGATCGCCCAGATTATTCGAGGAGAGTTGCGGATTGACGTAACCGGGTTTCGCGTCTATGTCCGAGGCGACGAAACTGAGTTAACGCCCAAAGAGTTTGAACTGTTGCGCGTTTTTGCAACTCACCCGGGCAAAGTATATTCTCGGGATGAGCTCTTGGAACGAATTTGGGGATATGAATATGACGGAGATACTCGGACGGTTGATGTTCATGTGCGCCACCTGCGTTTGAAAGTGGAAAAGGATCCGTCGAATCCTGAGTACATTGAGACATTACGCGGGA
>Ga0326727_10015895_pt1 | contig 16026 bp, 9 predicted proteins | sample MB2enrmetagenome_FD_207643 | JGI IMG/M metagenome (GOLD analysis project Ga0326727, IMG submission 207643) | Lab enriched peat soil microbial communities from McLean, Ithaca, NY, United States - MB29MY | ecosystem: Environmental > Terrestrial > Soil > Wetlands > Peat | place: USA: New York...
GAATCGGCGCCAATCCACCACACACCATTGTACTACGCTCATCGGCGGGAAACGTCGACTTATGTGAAGCCAGCCCCCCCCGATTTCACTCGGCCGGCTGGCGCAGAACGAGGGCAGCGCTGCGATTCACGTCATCTAATCGCACCAGAATCGCGGGGCTGGGCTCGCCCCGCGCCAGCCTGCCACTTTTCCGCTGGGGGGTTGCGTTTTCTAGCCACTCGCCACTAGGCACTACGCACTGCCCTCAGCGGCTCGTAGAATCGGAATTTCGACGTGCTCGTTACCGGACAATAAGAAAAGGCCGCGGGAAAGACGCGGACCGCAAATTCGGCGGTCCGCGCTTGCTCAGAGGCTGAGCTGCCACGGTTTCTGCCCCAACATCGACGAGGCGGGTGCGGTTTCAGGGCGTATAATTCGTTGAGGCGGAATTGTATGAAGATGATCAATTTCACCGCTGAAGCACTCGCAAACAACTGCGAGATGCCACCAGCGGGATAATGTCGGTAGGTTAGGCGGTCACTAATGGCTGACAAGCAGTCGAGTTTCATACCGATCAGTAGGCGCGACGCTTCCGCAACCATTAGGGGGTACGCGTACCAAGTGGACGTAACCATCAGCAGATGGATCTCCCTCGAAAAAGACGAGGAACTCCAACTCGAATATGGCGAGGACATAGATCGCATTCAAAAGCAAATTATGGAAGGCAATGCTGAGACCCTGCGTGACGTGGTGCAGGTTAGATACAGGCAAAGGGCGTTACGGCTCAAATCCGCCGAAGCACTTCAAGCCCTGAGTTCTTTTGCAGAACACAGAGCTAACAATCCTGCGCGCCGGATTAGCTTTCAATACCTTACAAACAGCCACGTAGGCCGCGAATATGCATCCCCCTTCCCGAACGGCGAGGCAGCTATCGAAGTCTGGCAGAAAATCCAACGAGGGGAGCTATCCGGGAACGACCTAACCGCAGCTTTAAGTGGAATCCGTGCCATTCTCGCCAGCGCTGCAAAGCCCAAGAAAGTCGAAGATTCGCAATGGGAAGCGTTCCAAAAGTTCATTAGTAGCGCAGAAGAACAAGCTCTTCTTGAATACATCAAGTTATTCCAGTGGACGGTAAAGGCACCGGACTCCGCGCAGATGCCTGAAAGGATCAAGAATGAGCTGCTGCGAACCGGGAGGGCACCCTCGCGACATGCGAGCCTATCCCTTTATTACAGGCTTTTCATATTCGTCATAAGGCGGTTGTCTGAGCAGGGGCTCAAAGTGTTGACACCTGAGGCCCTGGATTCTGTTTGTTCGCAGTCTACCATCGAGCCTGGCGATCAGTTGCTCATAGGAACGGTGAGAATCCTGATCGGCACGGTTGAGGATCGCCTCCGCGTTCTAGAGGAGAAGACCATAGAAGGCCACCAATACCTTGAGAGAATAGAGACCGACATGGACTTGCTGGCACAGCAATCTGGAGTCCAAGGAGTCGTGGATTACGGGGCCCTGACAGTCAGCCTGGACATTCCTCCTTCGGTAGAACGGGTTGCGAAAAGGCCCGGCGCAGTCAATAAGATCGTCGAATTGTTAAACGGAAAGGCTTGGTGCGCCCTAAGCGGCCAAGTATCTTCGGGAAAAACCCAATTTGCGATTCTCCTTACAGAGGCACTAAACAAAGCGACCTTCTGGATTAGATTCCGCGGTCTTGATGTTTCGCAGAGTTGCCTACGACTTGATCAGGCCTTAGCACAGGCGTCGAAGCTTAAGCGGAAACCTGAAATAAAAAAGTGGTATTCCGAGGTGTGCGGAGCGTTGCCATTGGGCTCAATCATCGTTCTGGACGATCTTCCTAGCAAAATTGGCTGTGACGATTTCGACATCCGTTTGCTCCTCCTCTGTGAATCTTGCAGTGAAAACGGATGCACACTGATCTCGACCGGCAACGAGGAACCTCTTTCTTCGGTGAGAGATCGTGCCGGGCGAAATCTTGTGACGGCCAGAATCCCACTCTTTAATGAGGAGGAAGCAAAGGAGCTGTTTTTGGCTCACGAGGCCCCACCTCAGGCGCTAAACCCAAAGTTTGTTTATTTCCTTTGGTCGCTCACGCGTGGTCACCCAATGCTTCTTATGGCCCTTGCTCGTTACCTTCTTTCGACCCAGTGGCTTATCAGTGACAGTCAACTCCAAGGGCTCTTCAGGGGAGAATATGCGGAGCATCTGAAGGGGGAGACTAGGAAGCTCTTGGCAACGACGATAGATGACTCTGAAACCAGGGATCTCCTATATCGGCTCAACCTCGCAGGATTTTCCTTTGAGGCTGCCCACGTCAAGCTGGTCAGCGAAGTCAAGCCGCGGATTGCCCGACCGCTGGAAAGGCTTGCACAGACAGAGGGACTTTGGATTCAGCGAGACAGCGGGTCTAAATATCTAGTCTCTCCTTTACTAACCGGTCTGGGAGATTCGGACGTTCCTAGCGACACTCAGCGAAAGGTACATGAAGTTCTTGGGTTAAGCATCGTGAGGAAGGGCAAACTGGACCCATTTGACGTCATAACAGGGTTCAGTCATTTTGTCCGCGCCCACCAACATGAAAGGGCGGCAGTACTAATCGTTCTCGCGTTGAGTAGTTTGGCGCGATTGGAAGATCCCATTGGCGATGATTGGATGCTCAGTTCCATATGGGCAGGGAAGCCGCTGCCGGACGATATAAGTCTCGGTGTCCAATTGTACCTCCGTTGTCAGCAAGTTATTGTTCGCGGCCGTCTCGGGAAGAATATTCGTTACGAGCTAGACGATTTCGATTCCATCCTTAGTCGCATGAAAGCGGATGGCGCATTCGGCATCGTTGGCGGGTGCATCTGTTTGGCGATACACTTTGCGCGTCAAGAGCCAGCACGCGCCAACCGATACTTGCTCCGGGGGATAAAAGCTCTCCCGGCCTTTCGGTTCTCAGACGGAACCCTCCCCGAAATACCCGAGCGAGCGAGACCGGAATCCCTATTCTTCATTACAGGTCTAGCTGTTCGTTCCGAGGCGGACTTAAGCGATTGGATTTCCAGTGTGGAAGGGCTAGACGACCCAACTCTTATAACGATGTTCAGTGGCGAGCCCGGCGAGGATGCAGCTGTAACATTGTGCGATCATCTTTGGCTGGACGAGGACAAGAAACCACAAGCATCACAAAACTGGGACGCCGTCTCCCACCAACTCATCATGCTCGGTAATTTTGCGAAGCGGCACAGCCTTCGGCTATTGTGGGCTGGTTCCGTAAGGGCGCGGATAGTCGTGCACTCTGAATATCAGAAAGACCTGGCGGCTGCAGTCAGTTTAGCCAAACAGGCGCTCACAGAGATTAACGATGACCCTCCGAGCGTGTTCCTGATTCAAGAGGCGATTGGGCGGCAATTCGTGTACGCGGAGCGTTGGACCGAAGCTTTGGATTGGCTGGACAGCGCTCTTGGCCATGAGCTGACCGCGTTTCCCTTCTTGTGTATGCGTGCCATGTTGGCCGCGAGCGAGGCAGCGAGCTCCACGGACAATTCGAGGGCTATTGGATACTGCGACCGTGCAGTTACACTGGCAGAAAACAGCCAAAAGATTCCGGAGACACAGGTCGTAATCGCATTAGCCGAAAAAGCAATTGCGCATTGGCAGACTGGAGATCGACTGTCAACGTATCAGGCCTGGGAGCCAGCGGTTGAGAGGCTCTTTGCGACAAAGAGCGACGACGAAGCGTGGAAAAAACTCTTAGTTATTTGTGGGCATGTTTCGGGGTATTTTTCCTCGATGGCGAGCACGGGCAAACCACCTAAATCGGATACCGAGTATGTGGCCCCTAAACCAGGGATGTTCTTGCGCGAATACCCACAAGTGCTCCAATTGTACGACGTCGGTCGAGAATGGGGGTTGGCTGCTCAACTGGCGTATTTCGCAATGGCAGTCGGACGGGACGAAGATGCCGCGGGCTGGGCGCTCAGAGCTATCGAGTCCGGCCGTGGCGGACGAGAAGAAGGCCTGTTAGGCGGCTTACAGATGTTTGCCGTTTGCCAAGCGATACTGGATGACCGGTACGGCGAGGCCCTTGATATCGCATTGGACGCTGGCACCACCATTGCCACCGAATATGAGAGGTGGCGCAGCACCATGGGTCACGATCAACTCTCCGGCGGTCGAGCATCCATCGCACCAGAAGGTCCGACGGTGACATCGCGGGCTCATGGCGAAATCCACGCTGCAAATGAAGCTCTGATACCGATCATATTCAGGTTGGCAACCATCTGGCTGAATGATCCTGAGGAGGCGCGCGAAGCAGCGTGGACGGTTGCCACTGAATGCATAAGGCTGGCAAAGGCCGCAGAAAACCCACGTGTATGGGACGAGTCGGCAAGACTCGCAAACGAGATTTTCGGTCAGGCTCCTTCTTGGCAACACTTGAACGAGCAAGGAAACGAATACGCACAGAGAAATGAAAACGCCCTTTATCACATTTGCTATGCCGGCACGTTATTGCACGTTATGCCAAGAGATGCCCTCCGCATACAGCTCGGTATTCTCCCCGCATTGGAACAACAATTAGAGCGTCACGGAGCCTTCCGAAGGATTGTGGTTCCGTTTATCCTTGCCTACTGGGAGCAAAAGCTCGAGAACTCTCCCTATTACTTCGTCGCGCCTGCCCTTTTGAAAGAGAGGCTTCAGAATATATCTGTCACATCTCCCGGGGAACGCTTAAGGCAGACCTTACGCGAGATGGCCTTCCCCGTTGGACTAACCCTGACCGAGTCAGATCGAAAGTGGCTGAAGTAAAGGCGCGAGCAGGTAGTGCGGACCTGCGGTTCATGATTCCGCGGTTTTTCGGCTTTAAATCCGCTTAGGCGGATCGAAGGGAAGCGGAACGCGATCGATGCGCAATCCGCAGAACCGTTCTTGGTCCTCCCCGCTGACCCCCGCGCATTCCCGCATGCTCGACCACTTCCAGTAAAGCCGCGGACCTTGGAGTGCGGGCCTGATCACTTCCAGTAAAGGCGCGAACCTTGAGGAACAGGTCCGCGCTACGGTTTCCTGACTAATCCCCGGCGTGCCGGGTTTGAATGGATGTATTTGACCTTCAGGGGCTGGGCATGGCCTCGCGCAACGCTTTCTCCATCTCCTCGGCGTGAAAGTCCAGTTGGGTCAGGCGTGTGCTGTAACGGACGCGGCCGTCGGAGCCGATCACAAAGGCGCGGCTCGGCCAAGCGGCATAGGCGGCTTCGGCATGGCCATCCGTTCCGTCCAGCAGGGCGGGAAACTTCAGGTGGAGTTCTCGCGTGCACATCGCGGCATGGTCTTCCTTGTCCTCCATCGTCAGGGCCGGGGATATGGCAATCCCTTCGCGCTCGTTCCGAGTGCTCTGCCAGTCACTTGCGGCGTGCGCCTCCCGGACGTACACGAGAAAGGGAAAAAGGGTGTCAGGTACCTTTTTTCCCGCCCATCGTACCCGAAGAAAAAAGGTACCTGACACCTTTCCCCTGCCACCTTTCCCCTGCCACCTTTCCCCTGCTGAATTCGCAAGAGGATTTGCAAAAGACCGCTCGAGCAGCGTTGCTGGTCGATGAAGTGAGCAGCCGTCTTATCAATCCTGTATTCTCCAAGTCCTGAGCGCTCTCAAAGGGGCGGTTAAGCGGCAATGTTTTGATCCGCCAATTTGCGGTTTACGACAGCCAGGCCTGATTAGACCGCCCCTCCCAGCGCATTGAAGTCGGGCAAACTTCGATTCGTACATGTTCCTTTTCCTTCCATGCGATGTTTCCGGTCATCTTCTGATGATTGAAAAATTCCTCGTGGAGTTCGGGTCAGACTTCACAGTTTTGCAGCTTTCATGGTTTTGATTTTTCCGTTGACGCGGACTTTGATTTGGCGCGGCTCAGCGGAGGCGACCCGGTACGAGGTGACTTTGCCGTCTTTCCACTCGATGTCTACAGTAAAGCCGCCACGGGCGCGCAGGCCGGTCACCTTGCCGGTCGGCCAGGCCTTAGGTAATGCCGGCAAGAGATAGATTTCGCCGCTGTTCGACTGCAGCAGCATCTCGATGACTCCGGCGGTGTAGCCGAAGTTGCCGTCGATCTGAAACGGGGGGCAGCTATCGAAGAGATTTGGCAACACGCTGCCACGAATCCATTCATTGACGAGCTTATGCGCATGGTCGCCGTCGAGCAGACGGGCCCACAGGTTGATTTTCCATACCTTGCTCCACCCCGTCGCACCGTCGCCGCGCGCGACGAGCGAGACCTTTGCCGCTTCAGCGAGTTTTGGCGTAGTCAGCGGCGAGATCTGATGGCCGGGATACAGCGCGACCAGATGCGACAGGTGGCGGTGCTGGTCTTTCGGGTCGTCGCGGTCCACCATCCATTCTTGCAACTGACCCCACTTGCCGATTTTCGGACGGAGTAGTTTGTCGCGCTTCGCAACGATTGTGTCGCGGAAGTCCGGGTCCACACCAAGGGCATCAGCGGCCTCGGCGGTGTTGTTGAACAGGTCCCAGATGAGTTCCTGGTCGTGTGAGATGCCGTCTTCGTGCGGGCCGTGTTCGGGCGAGTAACCGTTGGGCGCGACGAGCGTGCCATCCGGCAGAGCCTTGAGCCGGTCGAGCCAGAATTCGCAGACTTCCTTCATCATGGGGTAAGCGAGCGTCCGCAGATACTCTTTGTCGCCGGTGAATGCGTAGTGTTCCCAGATGTTTTGCATGCACCACGCGCTGCCCGATTCAATCCATTGCCAAGTCGAGCCGCCGAAGATTCCGTTCTCCGCACGCATTGTCCAGCCACGCGTCTGGAACGCCTCAATCGTCGCCGCCTTGCGGACTTCCCTGATGGAGTTCAGCCACGCGGCGAACGGCAGAAAGCACTCGCTGAGATTGCCCGAATCGGCAGGCCAGTAGTTCATCTGCACGTTGATGTCGGTGTGATAATCGCTGCGCCATGGCGGCAGGTTGCTCTGGTTCCACTTGCCTTGCAGATTGGCCGGCAACCCGCCGGGGCGCGATGACGCGATCAGCAGATATCGGCCATACTGGAACAACAACGCCTCCAGCCCTGGATCGGGCGTGCCCGTTTTTTGCACGTTGGCCAACCGCTGATCCGTCGGCAGCGTCACCGCCGGCCCGAGATCGAGCGTCACGCGACCAAACAGCGCCCGGTAATCCCGGAGGTGATCGGCCAGCAATTTCTCATAAGGGATCCGCGCCGCCCTCTCCAGTCGGCCCGTGATGGCGCGATGCGGCAGCTCGCCGCGCCAGCTCTGGCTGCGGTCCTGAACGAAATCCGTGCCGGCATCGAGCAGCAACGTCACGCTGTCTGCATCCTTGAAAGCAATTTTCTCGCCGGCAACCTCGACCTTCCCGCCGTCGTTAAGAACTAGTACCTGCGCCTCGTAATGCAGGGCCATGGTGTAAGGCTTGTCCCTCTGGAACTGGTAACCGGCCAGCGAACCGGACGATATGAGCTGAGTGTTCGTCGCGCTGATCTTGCCATTGTGCATGTCCGTCAACGCGACGCTGCCCGTGAGCGCGCCGGGTTTGTCCGCAGTGAATCGAAAGATCATCACCCCGGCTGGAAAGCTTGCGAAGGCCTCGCGCCGATATTTCACCCCATCGCTTTCATACGTGACGGTGTGCATCGCACATTCGAGGTCGAGCTCGCGCCGGTAGGCGGTCACGGCGCCGTGAGTCAACTCGACCAAGACATCACCGAACGCCTGATAAGCCCCGGTATATGTCTCATCGCCGATCCAGAGGCTCTCCTCGTTGAACTGGATGCGTTCCTGCGGCACGCCGCCGAACACCATCGCGCCGAGCCGACCATTGCCAATCGGTAGAGCTTCCTGTTCCCATTTAGTCGCAGGTTCGTTGTACCAGAGTCTCAAGTCCGCTCCCGCGGCGTGGGCGTACGACGCCAGAACACTGATAGTGGTCGTAAACAGAACCATGAGGGTCTTCACGTTTGGCTCCTCTTTAGCCGGAATTTCCATTATGGGCTTTCTGCCCGGTCGATAAAATACACCTGACCACCGCTGAACGCAATTGTCGGTCGGATTTGCAGTGCCAGGTGCTTCCACAGCGGGTAGCCACGCTCACCGTTTTTGTGACCGTGGGTTCTTCCTTCGATGCCGAACGATCCCTGGATTGTCTCCGCGACTACGGCCAGTAAGATGGTCACACCGGGCGTGAGAAAAGCCCACGGTCAAAAAATCGTTGACCGTGGTTACCACCGATCACCAAGATGGTTTGTCGCGAAGCCGTGGATGGGGTCTAGATTGTCGCCAGCTCCACTCATCGCGTCTTCGGGTTATTGCTTCCCGGTTTCCCGGCGCAAGGCCTCGTGCAAGAGCATCTTGACGTAGGTTTGGTAGCCGATTCCCTTTTGCGCGGCCAGGGCGCGCGCCGCGTCAATATCGCTGGCAGGCAGGCGCAGCGTAACCGGCCGTGTCTTGGCGCGGGCTGCGGCTTGTTGCAGGGTCAGCAAGTAGCGCGGACCTGCGGTCCAGGGTCCGCGGCTTTTCATCCGTCATGACGCAATCAGGTCAAAATCCGCGGTCGCACATCGAACTCGTAGCGCGACCTGCTTCCCAAGGTCCGCGCAGACGACAAACTCCCGTGACAAAACCTTCCAAATGGCGCAATATCAAGACCGTTACGAAGGGTGTGGGAGATTTCTTATGACTGTAATCGAGCTTCCCGACGAACAGGCGGCGGCGCTGAAAGCGAAAGCCGCTGCGGAGGGCCTTTCTCTTGAGGCTTGGCTCCAGAAGCTCGCTGAACAGGAACGTCCGGCCAGCCACCCCCTCCGGCACATTGCTGAAGTGATCGTCGAAAACATGCAGGATGTGCCGCCTGAAATTATGGCCCGCATGCCCAAAGACGGCGCCAGCCAGCATGATCATTACATCTATGGTTGGCCTAAAAAAAGGGCTGACCGAGATTCTTACCAACGACCGGCATTTTGAGCAGGAAGGTTTCAGGGCGCTGTTCCGCGATTCATGAAAGAGCCCATATCAGAATCATCATAATCCCCGCGCGGCCTGCTTGGCCCGCAGAACCGCTTCCGTTGCTTCTTGGCGAGTCATAGGTTTCCCTCCTCGGGTGGAATCAACCCATAGCCTGCCGCCTGCGCGGGGCGAAGTGCATTGGGTAGCGAGGACCACCGCTTTTGTGGTCCGCGTCTTTTCGGCCCCGTGATGGAGCGATCAAATTCGTGCGCGCGGATCGAAGCGGCTTTTCATCTCGCATTGTTGTTGATTCATTGGCAGGGCTCAAATCCGCGCATGCACATGGGCAACCAACAGAAGGTAGCGCGCAATTTTCGGAAACGTCATTTGCATTTCGCGATGAAGAACCGCGGAGGAGGGCAGACTGCGCCCGCCTCTTGCCCACTTCCAGCAGAGCCGCGGAATCATGAAGTGCAGGTCGCGCTACGGTTTCCTGACTAATCCCCGGCGTGCCGGGTTTAAATGGATATAGTCGACCTTCTCACCGACACCCCAAGAATACCTGTAACTTATTGATATTAAACGATTAAAATGGAGGCGGGGGGAGTCGAACCCCCGTCCGAAGAGTCTTACGGTTAGGAGACTACATGCTTATCTCGTTCGCTTCGAGCTTTTGCCGGCGGCCCTCAGGAACGGGCAATAACGAGCCATCAGCTAGCCTCTGCCCCGCGAAGGGCTCTCGCTCAGAATCCCGAGGCAACTGATTCCAAGCCATCCCGCCAATCGACGCCTCACATCCCTCATGCGGGCCTAAAGGAGGAGACGGCCACCTAATTAATTAGGCAGCATAGGCATACTGCGTGTTGGCAGTTGTCATTGTTCCACGCCGATCACGGGTGGTGTGGACCCCCGACATGCCTCCCAAGCGCAAGGGCTCCCGTCGAAACCGGTACGCCCCCAGATCTCTTAGGTTACGCCACCTGGTGGGGGGTGTCAAATCACCGCAACATCCACCGGATCAGCAGCCCGATGCCGGCGAGGAGCTTCACGCCGTCCAGTCCCGTGAACGACCCGTGCAACGCCCAGAAGCGCGGCATGACTGGCGGCGGAGGATTACGCGGCAGGAAATCGATGCTACGTCCGATGGAAACGAGCAATGGCGTAATGACCAGTGTTAAGATCACAGCAAGGCCCAGCATGGTTGCCACCACGCTGACGTCCACGGCACTGCGCGGCGTCTGCCGCCGGACCAGCACGAGCAAAATCACTCCCAGCCCGATCTGAAGCGCGCCGTATCCCCAGAAAAGCGTGCGATTGATTTCCGACGCCATATAGCGCAGCACCACGCGCGTAGGGCCTTCCCCCAGGGGTTTGGTGGTTTCCACGAATTGTGGCTCGGCGCGCTTCAGCACGCTCTCCACGGTGGCAAAACTTCTTGTCGCCGTAAACCACATGCACAGCGTGGACATAATCCACGCCCCTAGAATCGCTACGGCCAGCACCTGCGATCGTCCCATCAGATTCTCCCTCCGCCAGACATTAGCACCTGTAGCGCCGACCTTTAGGTCGGCACGTGCTGAACTAAAGTTCAGAGCTACAACTGCCCAAGGGCATCCGCGAGGGGCGCCCAACAAAACGCTTCACCGGAGAGCTTGCTTCCACCGCTTATGCTCGGATAAGCTTGCGCCCGCATTATAACGCAAGCTTCTGGCGCCCCTATGCCTAACGAATACGACGCAATCATCATTGGCGCCGGCCACAACGGGCTGGTGGCGGCCGGATATCTGGCGCGAGCGGGCCTGCGCACGCTGGTTTTGGAGAGCCGTCACCTGGTGGGCGGCGCCTGCGTGACGGAAGAAATCTTCCCCGGTTACAAATTCTCCACCACGTCTTATCTTTGCAGCCTGATGCAGGAGAAAGTGACGCGGGACCTTGAGCTGGAAAAATTCGGGTTCACGGTTTATCCCAAAGATCCAGCGTTCTTCAGCCCCTTTCCGGACGGCCGCTACCTGATCATGTGGTCCGACACCGCTCGGACCTGCGAGGAGATCCGCAGATTTTCCGCCCGCGACGCCGAGCGCTACCCGCACTATGAGGAGTACGTCGACCGCCTGGCGCGCTTCATCGAACCTTTGCTGCTCGAGACACCGCCAGACATCGCGCGGCGAGATTTCGCCGACTGGCGAAAGCTCGCCGGCCTGGGCCGCCGCGTGATGAAGATGCCCGCGGAAGAATTGATTGGCCACCTGCACATCCTCTCGCAAAGCGTGAAGGATTTTCTCGACCCGTGGTTTGAGTCGGAGGCCCTGAAGGTGGCGCTGGCCACCGACGGCGTGATTGGCACCAAGGGCGGCCCTTACACCCCCGGCACGGCCTACGTGCTGCTGCATCACTGCATGGGCGGCGTGGGCGGCAAGCGCGGCCTGTGGGGATTCGTGCGCGGGGGCATGGGCGGCGTCACCCAGGCGATGGCGGCATCGGCGCGCTCCATGGGCGTGGAGATTCGCACCAGCACCCGCGTGGTGCGAATCCTCACGAAGGATGGCCGCGCGTCCGGCGTGGCGCTCGCCAGTGGAGAGGAGATTCGCGCTCGGGTGGTGGCCTCGAACGCCGATCCCAAGGTCACCTTCCTGAAGCTGCTCGAGGAGCAAGAGCTTCCCGCGGATTTCCTCGCAGCGATACGCTCGTTCAAAATCGAAGGCGTCTCGATGAAGATCAACCTGGCGCTCGATGGCCTGCCGGACTTCACTTGCCTGCCCGGCTCCGCCCTCGCGCCGCATCACAAAACCACCATTCACATCTGTCCCACCCTCGAATACATTGAGCGCGCCTACGACGATTCCAAGTACGGCCGCCCCAGCGCCCGGCCCATGCTGGAAATCACCATCCCTACCACGTATGACGCGACGCTGGCGCCCGCCGGCAAACACGTGGTGAATATCTTCCTCCAGTACACGCCCTATACACTTTCGCCCGAAGTGGCTTCAAGCTGGCATGCGATCAAGGAGAGTTACGCTGACCGCGTGATGGAGATGATTGAAGAGTACGCGCCGGGCTTCAAAAGCCACGTGCTTCATCGCCACATCCTGTCGCCACTCGACCTGGAAGAAGAGTATGGAATGACGGGAGGCAACATTTTCCACGGCGAGATGAGCGTCGACCAACTCTTCTTCCTGCGCCCTGCCCCCGGCTGGGCGAAGTACCGCACGCCGATTCGCGGGCTTTACTTGTGCGGTTCCGGCGCTCACCCCGGCGGGGGCGTGATGGGTGCCCCCGGCCACAACGCCGCACGCGAAATCCAGAAGGATTGGAAAAAGCTCAAGCGTGGGTGAAAGAGGGACACTTCGCGAGCCGCCCCTGTCACGCTCACGGGCTACGTTTTGTGCGCAATACGGCACCTTGCAGCTTTTCTCGCCTCTGTGTTAACGTCGTAAATTTGAGGTTTTCCAAGAATTTTGGCTAAGCAGGGGGAAAGATGATTCTCACCTTGGCGGGGCGGACTCCGCGCATTGCCGCTTCGGCGTATATTGCCCCCAGCGCCGATATCATCGGCAGTGTCGAGGTTGGCGAAAACTCGAGCGTGTGGTTCCAATGTGTGCTGCGGGGAGACATCGAACCCATCCGCGTGGGAGCGAATAGCAACATCCAGGATGGGACCATCATGCACACCGTGGCGGGCTCTGCGGTGTCCGTCGGCGATTGGGTCACAGTGGGCCATCGCGTGATATTGCATGGTTGCACGGTGGAGAACCATTGTTTGATTGGAATGGGCGCCGTGCTCCTCAATAACGTGCGCGTGGGTGAAGGATCAATTGTCGCCGGCGGCGCCGTGGTGACGGAAAACACCGTGATTCCGCCCCGAAGCCTTTACATGGGCGTTCCCGCTAAATTCCGCCGGGAGCTTGGGGAGGAAGAACAGGCATTCATCAGAATGCATGCCACGAATTACTTGCAATATAAAGACGACTATCTGGTCAGGCAAGCTCAAACCCTCGCCGCTGCCCCCGGCGAAACGGGAAAACCTCAGGGATCATAAGCTTCGGCCTAAATGCTGAAGCTAAGACACCGTGTCGAATCGAGCCGAACCAATTCGTTCTGTGAAGGGAACCCGCGACCTATTGCCGCCCGACACAAATCTGTGGCAACGCGTCGAGGCCGAGGCCCATCGGGTTCTTGCGGCCTATCACTACGGCGAGATCCGCACACCCATTTTGGAGGAGACCGCGCTCTTCGCCCGGGGCGTGGGGGCCGAGACGGATATCGTCAAGAAGGAGATGTACTCGTTTGAGGACCATGACGTTCCTCACCTCGCTGCCCTACGATCAGAGATTCGGACACACCGACCATCAATTGGCAGTCCTGATGACTTCGTGGTGTATTTAGATCGGATGCGGAACTTCGCGGCGGCTTTCAGGGAAGCTATGGGGAAAGGTCTCGTTCCGAAGACTCCCCAAAATGAGCGGGCTCTCGATGTCCTCGAACAGATGCCCGCAACTCTGAAAGGCGCTTATTTGGAAGCAAACGAAGTAATGTTTGGTCTTTATGTGGACCACGTCGATCGCGCCCTTGAAGACGTGTTGCTCGGGGATTCTCTGACACTCCGCCCAGAAGCCACGGCTTCCGTAGTGCGGGCTTACATTGAGCACAGTCTTTACAACCAGGGTGGCGTCCAGAAGCTGTACTACATTGGACCGATGTTTCGCCGAGAGAGACCGCAGAAAGGGCGCTACCGCCAGTTCTATCAAATCGGAGCGGAAGTTCTCGGGTCACAGAACCCGCTGGTTGACGTGGAAGTCATCGAAATGCTCGTGCTGTTCCTCGAACGCGTCGGCATCCGTGAATATCAACTGCTCGTGAACTCAGTGGGCTGCGCTAATTGCCGCCCCGCTTATCTGAAAGCCCTGCAAATGGCGCTTCAGGACGTCAAAGCCACGATGTGCGCGGATTGCCAGCGGCGCGCTGACACCAACCCGCTGCGCGTGCTCGATTGCAAAGTGGAAGCGGACCAGCCGATCATCGAAAGACTGCCCAAGATCATTGACCACCTCGATCCCGCCTGCCGCCAGCATTTCGACCGCGTGACGAGCGAGCTCGTGGCGCGCGGCATTGCCTACCAGCTTACGCCGCGTCTGGTGCGCGGGCTCGACTATTACACGCGGACGACGTTTGAGATTACCAGCGGCGCGTTGGGCGCCCAAAACGCGGTGGTCGGCGGTGGACGCTACGACGGCCTTTCCGAAATGCTAGGTGGCCCGCCCACCCCAGGCATCGGGTTTTCCATCGGCCAGGACCGCTTGATTCTGGCCGTGCAGGCCGCGGCCGTCCTTCAGCCCGGAAGTACTCTTGCGGCGTATGTTGTGTGGATGGGCGAGGCGACCCTTGCCCCCGCCTTACGCCTGGTGCGCGAGATGCGCGCGCAAGGACTGAGCGTCGAGATCGATTACGACCCCATGAAAATCAAGAAAGCGATGGGCGTCGCCAACAAGCTCCAGGCGCGCTTCGCCATTATCATCGGTGAAGGTGAGCTGGCCAGCGGCAAATTTCAGGTCAAAGATATGGCAAGCGGTGAGCAAAATGAATTGGAGCCCGACGCCATCGAGCAGTATGTAAAAGAGAAATTATAAATTATGAATTATAAATTATGAATTGAAACCCCGAGGTCCTACACTCAATAGAGGGGCCATTCGTTCATTCATAATTCATAATTTATAATTCATAATTTTGTTACGGCGGTGATTGTGAAATTAGACCTTCTCGGTGATCGGCAACGAACGCACTATTGCGGCGAGCTTCGCAAAGAGCACGCGGGGCAGACCGTTTTCCTGGCTGGCTGGGTGGATGTCCGCCGCGACCTCGGCAATTTGATCTTCCTTGATTTGCGCGACCACACGGGCAGGACGCAGATTGTCTGCAATCCCGCCATCAGCGTGGAGGTACACGACCGGGCGGACGAGGTGCGTGGCGAATACGTGGTCGGCGTGGAGGGGGAAGTTGTGGTCCGTGCGCCGGGAACGGTGAACTCGCAACTTGCCACTGGCGAAGTGGAAGTGATGGCGCGCACGCTGCTGGTGCTGAATGAGGCGAAGACACCGCCCTTCCCCATTGAGGACGAAACGAAGACCAGCGAAGAAACGCGCCTGCGTTATCGCTACCTCGATCTGCGGCGTGGACGCATGCAACGCAACATTCGCCTGCGCCATCGCGCCAGCGAAGTGGTTCGCGCACATATGGGCGAGCACGGCTTCCAGGAAATTGAGACACCTTTCATGACCCGCTCCACGCCGGAGGGCGCGCGCGACTACCTGGTTCCCAGCCGCTTGCACCACGGCTACTTCTACGCATTGCCGCAGTCGCCGCAACTCTTCAAACAGCTCCTGATGATCGGCGGCTTCGACCGTTATTACCAAATCGTCCGCTGCTTCCGCGACGAAGATTTGCGCGCCGACCGCCAGCCGGAATTCACCCAGATCGATATCGAAATGGCTTTCCCGCAGCGTGACGTGTTGTTTGACATCATCGAGCGCCTGATGGAAAAGCTCTTCGCGCTGGTGGACGTCAAAGTGGAGCGGCCCTTCCCGCGCATGACGTACGACGAGGCGATGGAGAAGTATGGTTCCGATAAACCAGATTTGCGGTTTGACTTAGAGTGGAAGCGAATCTCCTTACCACTTGGATGGGCTTTCGAGGTTTCCGGAAGACACATCGACAACTCCAAAGTGCTGCGAATTCCTAAGGGGGCCAGTCTAAGTCGCAGCCAACTCGACAAGCTTGAGGAAACGGCCATCGCGGGTGAGGCAGATTACTGGAGGTGGGTAAAGCTCACTGAAGCCGGAATTCAGTCTTCGTTCTCAAAAGCTCTGCCCCCAAACACAGTGGCAGGTCTGATTGGCGAAGCTGAAGCTCAGCAGGGTGACTTGATCATCTTCCTGGGAACCGTCGGCGCCTCGGCTGAACGACGCCTGAACGAGGTTTCGGATGAGATGCGGCATAAGTTCGCAAAAAAATTTAACTTGATCAAGCCAAGTACGTGGAGCTTCCTTTGGGTGGTGGACTTCCCGATGTTTGATTACGACGAAAAGGAAAAGC
>Ga0326727_10015896_pt1 | contig 16025 bp, 15 predicted proteins | sample MB2enrmetagenome_FD_207643 | JGI IMG/M metagenome (GOLD analysis project Ga0326727, IMG submission 207643) | Lab enriched peat soil microbial communities from McLean, Ithaca, NY, United States - MB29MY | ecosystem: Environmental > Terrestrial > Soil > Wetlands > Peat | place: USA: New York...
TGCACCTCACCCCCCTCCCTCAACTCCCCTCCAGAGGGCCGGGTCCAGGGGTCGCTCGACCCCTGGCGGGTCCAGGGGCAGCGCCCCTGGCCTTACTATGCCTTGGACGGCGGCGGCGTCTTGTCGATCGCGCCCTTCATCGGGATGAAATACACGCCGATGTCCCGCCGCGAATGGATCTTGCCCTCCGCGTCCTTGGTGTAGATGTAAAGGATCTGGCCCTTCTTGAACGGCTGGCCGATCGGAATGATCATCCGGCCGCCCGGCTTCATCTGCTTGAACAGCTCCGGCGGCGCATACTGGGCGGCACAGGTCACGATGATCATGTCGAAGCCGCCGTCGACCTCCGGCCAGCCGTAATAGCCGTCGCCCACCCGCGTGTGCACGTTGTCGTAGCCGAGCGGCGCGAAGATCCGGCCGACCGCCTTGCCCAGCGGCTCGATGATCTCGATCGAATAGGCCTGGTGCACGATCCGGCTGAGCAACGCGCTCTGGAAGCCGCTGCCGGTGCCGATCTCCAGCGTCACGTCGTCCGGCTTCGGCTTCGCGACCTGGGTCATATAGGCCTGCCCCAGATAGTCCGACAGCGCCGAGCCCCACCCCAGCGCCCAGGGCTTGGGCTTCTCCTCGTAGGCGTCGCCCGGGGTGGCCCGGTGCTCATCGTAGAGGTAGTGGAAATACTCCCGCGGCACTGTCTCGAATGCCTCCATCACCACCGGGTCGGCGTGGCCGAGGTGCTCCTTGAGATAGTCCTCGATGCGCTTCATCGCGGCCGGCTTGCGGGCCTGGATGGCCTGGAACTGCACCTCGGTGAGGCTGACCGGGCGGCCGGAACGGGCCATCGCCTCCTCGTAGGCCTGGCGCGTCCACGGCCCTGGCGCGGCGCGGGCCGGGCCGACAAGCAAGCTGCCGGCGGCGCCGGCCACCAGGCCTCGGCGGGTCAGGCTGATCTGGTATGCGGCCACGGCGCGCTGTTCCCCGTTGGTGGAAATGAAACGACCGCAGTTACATACAACACCAACGCCCCCAACAGAACCCAGTCGTAGCCGAGCTTGATCGCAATGAGGTTGGCGAGCGGGGTCGCCACCACGCTGAAGGCGCCGTTCAACCCCCACGCCCAGGGCAGGAATCCGCCATGGCCCATGCGCGAGAGGCCGAGCGGGAACGGCAGGCCGAGCGCGACCGAGGCCGGCGCGAGCAGCGCCAGCACAAGTCCGGCCCGCACGGCGAATGGCGCCGCCACGGTGGCCAGCAGGAGATCCTGCAGCCCGGCCAGCAGCACCGCGCACCACGCGGCCACCAGCAGCCCCGCCAGCGCCACGCCCCACCGCTCCCGCCCCTCGAACCGCCGGGCCAGCATTGCCCCGAGTCCGGAGAACACCAGCATGCCGGTCAGCACCAGCGCGAAGCCGGTCGTGGGATCGTTGAGGTAGAAGCTCGCCCGCTGGATCATCACCATCTCGATGGCCAGGAAACCGAGCCCGAGCGCGGCGAAATACACCGCCGAGCGCGCCGCCCCCGGACCGCCGGCCCGCCACCGGCGGCCGCCGAACAACGGCACCGCCAGCAGCAGCAGCGCCACCACCACCGCCTGCGCCAGCACCGCCAGGTTGACCAGCGGGCCGAGTTCGGCCTGGGGCAGCAGCTCGATGCGGTTGAGGATAGTGCCGAGCTGGCTCAGCCGGAGCACGGCGTAGAAGGCCGGGCGATCGAAGGTAATCGGCGAGAGGTCGAACGCCGCCTCGGATTCGGTCGGCTTGCCGGTGAGCACGGCGAGCGCCTCATCGGCGATGGCGTCATGCGGCCCCGCGTCCGAAGAGACTTCGCCTTCCGTGAAAGAAACCGCCGGCAAATCATTGTAAACATTTGCTCTCGTCGCGGCTACGTCGATGCCGGGATAGAAGCTCATGTCGAACGACAAGCGGTCACAAAAGGTCCTGGCGAGGCCGATCCCCTCGGCGCCAAACGGCGCATTGGAGAGCAGAATGCGCACGTTCCAGGCCGAGCGGATGACCAGCACGTGGCTCGGCACATCACTGGCGCCCGCCAGCAACAGGCCGGCGCGCACGGTTGCCAGCATGCGCACCGCATAGGCCGGGAACTCGCGGATCGAGACCGGGATCGAGACGATGCCCCCGGGCGCCAGCGCGCGGAGGTAGCCCGCGATCGCCTCGGCGGCGAAGGCGCTGGCATTGGCCTCTGCCTCGTCGAGGAAATCGGAGGAGAGGTCGATGATGTCCCACGCCCCGCCGCCGCGGGTGGCGGCGATCGGGCCGGCGGCATCGAGCCGCACGCCGGCGGCGGAGGCAATCGGGGGCGAGGGGCCGAAGCCGGAACGGAGTGCGCCGAGCAGCACCGGCTCGGGCTCCAGCACCCGCACCTCGGCGGCGCCGAGCGCGTGCGCCTCGGCGATGCGGAACCCGCCGGAGGCGCCGGCCAGCAGCACCCGGCCGTGCGGCCGCAGGCGGTACGGCAGCGCCGCCAGCGTGGCCGCGGCGTAGGGGGCCTCCGGCTGGCCGTTGGGCAGCGCCGCCAGGCGGTTGCCGTCGCGGTAGAGCCCGAAGCTTCGCGGCGGGCCGCCGATGCCGAGCATGGCGGCGTCGTTGGAGATGTCGGTATCGACCCGCTCGGTGAAATCGTCGAGCAGCGCGTAGGCGCCGCGCGGCGAGTTGCGGCTGGCCACGAGGCGGCTGCCCGGCGTGTGAAGCGGCGCGTAGATCGCCTTGAAATCGTTGATTTCCGCCCGGTCGTCGCCAAGCAGAAGCGTCTCTCCGCCCACCAGCGCCAGCAAAGCCAGCGCGATCGCCGCGCGCCTGCCCACCGACGCGAAGGCCCCCGCCAGCGCGAGCGGCACCAGCAAGGGAGGCACCAGCCGGAACGGGGGGGCCAGGAACATCAGGCCGAGCACCAGGGCCGCGCCGACGCCGGCGCCGGTGAGGTCGAAGCCGTAGACGCGGCCGACGTCCTCGTCGTTCAGCACGAAGGTCAGGCTGACGTAGAGGCCGGCGAAAAAGAAATACGGCAGCAGCACCACGTAGTAGTCGGCGATGTTGAGAAGTTCAGGGCCGAACGTGGCCGGATTCTGCAATTGCAACGGGTTGAAGGAATTGGTGGTGGCCAGGTGGTAGCCGCCGGCCGCGGCCAGGATGAGGGCCGCCGGGAGTGCGGCCAGCAGGGCCGGGCCATGCCGGGCGAAGGCGTCGCGCGCCAGCGCCATCACCACCCCGCTGAGGGCGAAACCGGCCAGCACGATGGAAATCACCCAGTAGCCGTATTCCGACCATTTCGCGACCGCGAAATAGCGGGTCAGCGCGATCTCGAAGGCGATGGTCGCCAGTGACACCAGGAACAGCGGCGCCAGCGCCCTTGGCGCGGCCCGGCGCCTCACGGCCAGACCCGGCGATGGATGAAGCCGTCCACCACCGCGTTGAAACGTGCCGGGTCGTCGACGAACATCGCGTGGCCGACCCCTGCCATCACCACCGTCTCGGTGTTCGGTCGGTGCGCCGCCAGGTTGGCCGCCTGCCCGGCCAGGCCTTGCCGCACCACGTAGAGCACCGGCCGCTCGGTGGAATAGACCGCATCCCGCCAATAGGTCCGTGGCACCGGATACGACAGCAGCGCCTCCGCGGCGGCCGGCGGCGTGTGCAGGCACGCCTCGGCGAGCCGCTCGAGCCACAGCGGCGGCTGCGGGTGGAGGAACATGCCGGCGACGAACCGGCGCATGCGCTCGGAACGTGACAGGCTGCGGCCGAACCGCACCGGGTGCGCGGAGGCAATCGGCGCCGGCTCCTCGCCAACCGAATTGTCCACCAGCACCAGGCCGGCCAGGCGGGCATCGCCATGCGTGCTGATGTACGCCAGGCTATCCAGTACGCCGAGCGACCAGCCCAGCAACAGCACCGGGTCCGACCCCAGGCGGTCGAGCAGTTCACCGATGTCGGCGCCGCGGCGGGCGGGTTCGTAACCGTCCGGCGCCACCTCGCTCGACCCCTGCGAGCGCGGATCGAACGCCACCACGTGGTAGGTCCGTGAAAAGGCGGCGATCTGCGCATCGAAGATCCAGGCGGGCATGGTCCAGCCCGGCACCATTACGATGGTGCGACCGTGACCCGCCTCGAGGTAATGCAGGCGCACACCGTCGCTGGTGCGGAAATAGCGGTCGGCGGCGTGGGCCGCTCCCGCCAACAACAGGCCGGCCAGAACCAGACCGGTGATTGCCCTGGCGCGTGCCATGCGCTCAAGTGCCCGCCCGGCAACCCGGATGTCAATGCCGACATGAGCGACGAACCGCCTTCCCGCCGTAACGCCCTGATCGCCCTGATCGTGGTGGTGGCACTCGTGGTGGCGGGCATCTGGATCTCGCGGGTGCTGCACCGATCGGGGCAGATCGAGGACTGCCTGATGCGCGGCGGCCGCAACTGCGCGCCGATCGAGACCCCGTCCCGGCAGTAGGTCGGTGCCGAGGCGCTCATAGCGAGGCGCTGCCTCGCGCTCCGCCCGGGCTTCGCCCGGGACCCAGCAGGGGCCATAGGCCCCTGCACCCCCATTATTTGGGCGCTTCGCGCCGAGGTGCCGCGGCGAAGATGGCGCGAAGCGCCCAAAAGAATGGGTTCCAAGGGCCTCTCGGCCCTTGGCGGGGTCCAGGGGCAGCGCCCCTGGCCTTCCTAGCGCGCGCGCCGCGCGCAGAGCGTCCCCGACAAACGGGCAGCCATCGCCGGCGCCGCATGAGTGTATGTCGGCCGCCATGCTCCCCCGATCCGGCATCGCCGGCGCGGTCCTGCTGGCCACTCTGCTCGCCGGATGCGCCGCTCCGCCCAGGCCGCTTGCCCCCGAGTTCGCCCGCCCCGGCATCGTGCCCGAGTTCGCGCGCAAGCCGTATGCGCCGTTCACCCGGGAGGACGCGGTGGCGATCGCGCTGCGCGAATGGCGGCTGTTCGGCCAGCCTGTGGACGACGATCCGCCGGGCACCCGCCCGCCCCCGCTGCCGGAGGAAAAGCCAGAGCGGATGCCGGGGCTTTGGCAGCGGGTCGGCGAATACTGGTGGATCGGCCAGGAGGCGGCGGCGCCCGAGGGCTACTGGACCGGCAAGCACGACGAGGACGGCAACGTGTTCCCCGCCGACAAGGATGGGGACTACGCTTGGTCGGCGGCCTTCATCTCCTACGTCATGCGCATCGCCGGCGCCGGGGTGCGGTTCCCGTATGCGCCGGCGCACCACACCTACATCAACCTTGCGCGGCAGGTTTCCCTCGGCCAGGCCGCGGGCTGGGCGGTGGTGGCGGAGCCGCCCGACGGCTATGCGCCGCTGGTCGGCGACCTGATCTGCGCCGGCCGGGGCTGGGCCTCGCGGCTGCGGTTTGAGGACCTCCCGACCGCCAAACCTTTCCCTGCGCATTGCGCGATCGTCGTCGCCCGCAGCGAGGCGCTGAGCGTGATCGGCGGCAATGTCGACGATGCGGTGACGCTCACCCACGTGCCCACCACTGCGGACGGCCGGCTGGCGATCACCGGCGGGATCCCGATCGACACCCGCTATTCGTGGTTCGTCGTGCTGCACATCCTCTACGAGGACGACCACCCCCCGGTCAGCTGAACCGCGCCCGGCGCCTCACCCCGTATTCGTGCCAGATCAATCCCACGACGATGAGGTCGAACACGGTCAGTGCGATCAGGCCGAGCGAGTGTGTATAACTGAATCGATAGATCTGATAAACAATGAACAAGGATAGCACGACCAAGGAAGCTGGATACGCCCATAGTCTATTCTTCAGCAATCCAACGACCAGGCACAGTTTTACGATGCCGTGACTGAACAGGTAGAAAGCATAGAAATTCCGGTTGCTGACCGAGAAATTGCCGGCGAACTGCATGAGATGACTGGCAATGAAATCATGCGGATTCTCGATGAGTTCGTCCTGCGCCAGGCGCCTGATGAGCGACACGATGGTGTCGGTGTTCACCAGGGCCAGTGCCAGGCCGCCGGCGCACTCGAGGGCGGCGTTGGCTCCCTTCAGGACCACGCCGAGCTCGAACACCTGGTGGATACGGCGCTCGTTCATGACCGTCTCACCGATCGCAGGCCGGCGGGTCGTCGATGACGGCCGCACCGGTGATGTTCATGAGGAGCGCGGCAGCCGCCGCCACCGTCGTCCCCAGGGACTACTGATCGTCGCCGACGATGAGCACGCGCAGGTCCTGCCTCGGCACATAGTCGTGCATCGTCGCCTCGAACCGCATCGGCGCGGTTCGGCGCAAGGGGAGGTCGGTGCAGAGCGACATCACCTGCGTCTCACCCCCCTTGGCACCCAGCGCCGACACCCGGCCGCCCAGCAGCACGAGGTGAAATGTTCCGATGGGACCTCGCCAGTTCTGCGCGGTGCGGAGGAGGTAGCCGAGAACATTGGCAACGAAGTAGGCGCCGTCCTGGCTGCCGGCCGCCAGCCGGGCGTGCAGCATCCGTTTGTAGACGGTCCGCATCGCCCGGTCGGTGGGGCCGTCGATGCAGTAGGCGCGCGCCAGGTCCTCATCCATGCTGCCGGTCCACACGCCATGATCCGCGTCCACCACCCCGATCTTGCCGCGCCGCTCGGCGGCGAATAGCTGGCCGCCGAGGATCGGCCGGTAGCTGTGCTCCACCACGGTCACGCCGGGGGGAAAGGTCTGCATCCAATGGAAGGTAATCCGTGTCGTCCACAGCGTTTCGTAACCGTACGCCTCCTGCCGCAGCGCTCCCAGATCCTGCAGTTTCCGCCGTGTCGCCGCGTCCAGGTCCCAGCCGCCGTTCGGCCCCGCCCGCTCGACGGGATCCGTGGGCAGTAGGAATATGCGCGGTTGCAGCACCAGCGGGAGCCCGCCCATCTGGCGCAGCTCCTCCGTGACGTCGTGCCCGTTGGCCAAAGTGGCGCGGATTTCCGCCTCGGGCGTACCCTGCTGCCCGTTCACCCACAGCCGGAAACCGATGAAGTTCACATCCGTCGGCGGTTTCATGTCCAGGTTGTGGGCACTGCCGGATCGCATGCCAGCCGGCGTATCTTTGGGCACCTCAGGCATCGGAAACGCCACCAGCAGCGTCACCGGCTTGTCGGTGTCGTTGCGCATTTCGTAGCGGACGCGCACCTCCGAAGGAGAGAGCGTCAGGTCCTCCCGCTGCATGGCAATGCTGTCGTTCTTCACCAGCACCAACCCGCCGACCGACAGCTCGGACGATGAGTCATTGGCCGCAGCCGCTGTGGCCAGCCCGAAAAACATGGCCAACCCGATCGCGAGGCGACGGATGATTCTCATTTTTGCCGCCAGGGCAGCCCTGCCGCCTTCCATCCAGCCACGCCGCCGCGATGGCCCTCTCCGTCCGGCGGGCCCTCGAAGCCGTCCGCGACGTTGTAGGCGTGGACGAAGCCCGCCGCCTGCGCAGCCTGTGCCGCCGCCAGGCTGCGCCCGCCGGTGCGGCAGATGAAATACAGGTGGTGCTCGGGCGTGAGCCCGACCCCGCGCAGATGCTCGATGAAGCCGGCGTCGACCCGCATGGTCGGATACACCTGCCACGGAATCAGCACCGGCTCCTGCCCCATCGCCGAGAGATCCGGGATGCCGACGAAATTCCATTCGGCATCGGTGCGCACGTCCACCAGCCGTGCCTCGGGGCTGTCCTGCAACGCCTGCCACGCCGCTCGCGGGGGAATGTTTTCGACCATTCGACCGAGTCCCTGATGATGGGGCGCCATCGCACACGCTGCCGCGACGTTCAACCCCTTCATCGGGTACGCCATCGAGAGCAGGACGGTATTGCCATGGGATCCAGGCCACGCATCAGCATCACCCCGCCGGTCGCGGACGACCTCGCCGGGGCCATCGGCAACACGCCGATGATCCGCCTCCGGCGCGCCAGCGAGGCAACCCACTGCACCATCCTGGCCAAAGCGGAATTCATGAACCCGGGCGGCTCGGTGAAGGACCGCGCCGCGCTCGCCATCATCCTCGACGCCGAGCACCGCGGCCTGCTCAGGCCCGGCGGGGTGGTGGTGGAAGGCACGGCCGGCAACACCGGCATCGGCCTCACCCTCCTCGGCAACGCGCGCGGCTATCGCATTATCATCGTCATGCCCGAGACGCAGTCGGCCGGAAAGATCGACTTCCTACGCTGATCGGCGCCGATCTGCGGCTGGTGCCGGCGCGGCCCTACCGCGATCCCGCGAACTACGTGCACGTCTCCCAGCGGCTCGCGGAGGAGGCCGGCGCGCTGTGGGCCAACCAGTTCGACAACCTCGCCAACCGTGAAGGCCACCGCCTCACCACCGGTCCGGAAATCTGGCACCAGACCAACGGCCGCATCGATGCGTTCACCTGCTCATGCGGCACCGGCGGCACGCTGGGAGGTGTCGGGGCGGCGCTGAAGAGCCGCAACCCGGCCATCCGCATCGTCCTCGCCGACCCCGAGGGAAGCGCGCTGTACGGCTGGGTCACCGCCAACGACCTCACGGTTGGGGGCAGTTCGATCACCGAGGGGATCGGCCAGTCGCGCGTGCCGGCCAACCTGCAGGGCGCGCCGATCGACGCCGCCCAACGCATCCCCGATGCGGAGGCGCTCGAGCAGGTGTTCTCTCTGCTGATCGAGGAGGGGCTGGCGGTCGGCGGTTCGTCCGGCATCAACGTGGCGGCCGCGATTCGCGTTGCCAGGCAGCTTGGCCCTGACCACATCGTGGTGACCATCCTCCCGGACGGCGGCGATCGTTACCGGAGCAAGCTGTTCAACCCCACCTTCCTGCGCGAGAAGGGCCTGCCCGCCCCGCCCTGGATGACAGGCTGATCAAGCGACGCCGTGGCAAGGTGAGCCACGCCCGCCTGACGCTGCACAGTCGGGGGAGGCTGCCTGGGTGATGGCCGGTTGCGCGGCGGTTGCGGCTCGGATTAAGCCCATGTTCAGGTTTCCACCGGTACATGCAATTTCGGCATGATCGGTAGCCGCCGGGAAAATCGTGGAAAATCGTGCGATACCCGCATAAACATAGCGACGCAGGGCGCAACTTGTTAATTGTAGAGCGTGTGGTTTCTGATTAGTATGGTCCGGTTGCTTAATGAAAGAGTTTAATGTATTGCAAATCATCAATGAAAAAGCGCCCCGGTATGGGCCGGGGCCATCAGGCAGATGGGTCGCAGGGCCGATGAAGACGGTTTCTGCTGTCCTGCGTCGGGCAACGCGCACAGCGATTGCTGTCGTGATGGGCGGCGTCGGTCTGATCAGCCTCGCGGCCGCCGATGGACCGGCGCTCGCTCAACAGTTGCCTCCCAATGGCATGAGTCCCCCGGCCATTCCGGTCACCGCCGCCGAGGTCGGGCGGCAGGATGTGCCGATCCTGTTGCGCAATATCGGCACCGTGCAGGCCTTCCAGGCGGTGGTGGTCCGCACGCGCGTGGATGGCACGATCGAGCAGGTGTTCTTTACCGAAGGCCAGGACGTGAAGCGGGGCGACCGTCTGGTATTGATCGATCCCCGGCCCTACGCGGCCACCCTGGCACAGGCCCGGGCGAAAAAGGTCTTTGACCAGGCGCAACTGGAGAACGCCAAGCTGGACTTGGCCCGTTACCAGTCATTGGTGCGCAGCGATTTTGCCTCCCGCCAGCAGGTGGACACGCAGGCTGCCCTGGTCGCCCAAACCGTAGCAAGCCTGCAGGGCGACGACGCGGCGATTGCCGCCGCCCAGCTCAACCTGGACTTCTGCACCATCAGGGCGCCGATCGACGGCAGGATGGGGCTGCGGCAGGTGGATGTAGGCAATTTCATCCACGCGGACGATACCTCCCCATTTGGTATCGTGACCATCGCCCAGATCCACCCGATCGCTGTCACCTTCACATTGCCGCAGGACGTGCTGCCGCGTGTCCAGAGCGCGATGGCGGCCGACCGGCTCGCGGTCTTCGCCTACACTCCGGACAACACGACCTTGCTTGGCACCGGTGAAGTGCTGACCACCGACAACACGATCGACCAGACAACCGGCACCATCAAGATGAAGGCGGTGTTCCCCAACGAGGACAATCGCCTGTGGCCTGGCCAGTTCGTCAACGTGCGGATGCAGATCGCAATGCAGAAGAACGGACTGACCGTGCCGTCGATTGCCGTGCAGCGCGGGCCATCCAACCTGTACGTGTTCGTGGTCAGGCCGGACTCCACGGTCGCCGTGCAGCCAGTGGAGATCGGCCAGGACGATGGCACCACCGCCATCGTCACCAAGGGACTGGAGGACGGCGCCAAGGTCGTGGTCAACGGCATGTCCCGCCTGCAGAATGGGTCCCGCGTCACCATGACGATGCCGAATTCCGCAAGTTGATTCCGCGATCATGAAGCACGACGGCGCATGAGCATCTCCACCCCCTTCATCCGCCGTCCCGTCGGAACGTCACTGCTGATGGCGGCGATCCTGCTCGTGGGCATCGCGGCCTATCCGATGCTGCCGGTGGCGCCCTTGCCGCGCGTCGAATTCCCGACCATCAACGTGCAGGTCAAGTTCCCCGGCGCCAGCCCGGAGACCATGGCAACGTCGGTCGCCCAGCCGCTGGAGCGGCAGTTTTCCCAGATCCCCGGCGTGTCGCAGATGACCTCGACCTCGGTGCTGGGCCAAACCTCGATCACCATCCAGTTCGATCTCACGAAAAGCATCGATACCGCGGCGCTCGACGTGCAGTCGATGATCACCGCGGCCACCGGCGCGCTGCCCAAGAACTTGCCCAATCCGCCGACCTTCTGGAAGGTCAACCCGTCCGATCCGCCGATTCTGATCTATGCCGTGCACTCCGACACGCTGCCGATCATCGCCACGGACGACTACGCCGACAACATCCTCGCCCAGCAGATCAGCCAGATCGACGGGGTGGCGCAGGTGTTCATCGGCGGCGAGCGCAAGCGCGCAGTGCGCGTGCAGATCGACCCGGCGCGGCTCGCCGCCATGGGCCTCACGCTGGAAGACGCGCGCGCCGCGCTGACGAACTCCACCGTGAACTCGCCCAAGGGGACCATCAACGGCGATCTTCGCTCCTTCACCATCTACGCCAACGACCAGCTTACCCTGGCGGGACAGTACAACGACACGGTGATCGCCTACCGCAACGGTGCGCCGGTGCGCGTGCGCGATATCGGCCGGGCGGTGGACGACGCCGAGAACGTGCTGGTGTCCGGCTTCCAGAACAACAAGCTCGGCGTCCTGCTCGTCATCTTCAAGCAGCCGGACGCCAACATCATCGACACGGTGGAGCGCGTCAAGGCGGCGATGCCGCGGCTGATGGCCGCCATCCCGCCGGCGGTGAAGGTCGACATCATCATGGACCGCACGGAGACCATCCGTGCCGCCGTGCACGACGTGCAGTTTACGCTCATGCTCTCGGTCAGCCTGGTGGTGATGGTCATCTTCCTGTTTCTGCGCAATCTGTGGGCGACCATCATCCCGAGCGTGACGGTGCCGATCGCGCTGGTCGGCACCTTCGCCGTGATGTACCTCATGGACTATAGCCTCGACAACCTCTCGCTGATGGCGCTCACCATCGCGGTGGGGTTCGTGGTGGACGATGCCATTGTGATGCTGGAGAATATCTTCCGCCACATCGAGGACGGCATGAAGCCGATGGACGCCGCCTTCAAGGGCGCGGGCGAGATCGGCTTCACCATCGTCTCCATCAGCGCATCCCTGATCGCGGTTTTCATCCCGCTGTTGCTGATGACCGGCATTGTCGGCCGGCTGTTCCGCGAGTTCGCCATGACGGTCACCATCGCCGTGGTGGTCTCGGCGATCGTCACGCTGACGCTGACGCCGATGATGTGCTCGCGCTTCCTGCACCACCGCTCGACGCAGCACAACCTGCTCTACCGCATCGTTGAGCGCGGTTTCGACCTGCTGATCGGCGGCTACCGGCGCACGCTCGACATCGCACTCCGCCACCAGTTCATCACTTTGCTGGTGTTTCTCGCCACCGCTTCCTTAACGGTCTACCTCTACATCGTCATGCCCAAGGGATTTTTCCCGGAGCAGGACAACGGCATGATCATGGGCACCTCGGAGGCGAACCAGGACGTCGGGTTCCCGAAGATGGTGCAGCTGAACATGAAGTTGGGCGACGTACTGATGAGCGACCCGGACATCGCCAACTACGCCAGCATGGTCGGCTCGGGCGTTGCCAGCCAGACCGGCAACAATGCGCGCTACTTCGTGGCGCTTAAGCCGTTCGAGCAGCGGCATGCCAGCGCGCAGCAGGTAATCGAACGGCTGCGGCCGAAATTCGCCAAGGTCGAAGGCGCGACCCTGACCCTGCAGGCCGGGCAGGACGTGCGCGTGGGTGGGCGGCTGTCCAAGGCCGAGTACCAGTATACGCTGCAGGATGTGGATGCCAGCGAGCTGTATAGTTGGTCGCCGAGGATCTTCGAGAAGCTGCGCACCCTGCCGGAACTGCGTGACGTGGCCACCGACCAGCAGAACGGGGGCACCACCGCGGTCGTGACCATCGACCGCGACGCCGCCGCCCGTTTCGGCATCCAGCCACAGGTGATCGACGATACGCTCTACGACGCGCTCGGCCAGCGCCAGATCACCCAGTACTTCACTCAGGTCAATACCTACCACCTGATCCTGGAGGTGTTGCCGGATCAACAGAAGGACCTGGCGGTCCTGGACAAGCTCTATATCCATTCCAGCACCGGGCAGGCGGTGCCGCTCTCCACCTTTGTCAAGATCGACGACAAGAAGACGGCGCCGCTGTCGATCAACCACCAGAGCCAGTTCCCGGCGGTGACCATCTCCTTCAATCTTGCGCCCGGCGCGGCGATCGGGCAGGCCGTGGACGCCATCAACGCGGCCATGCGGGAGCTGCAGACGCCGGTCACCCTCAACGGCACATTTCAGGGCACGGCGCAGGCGTTTCAGTCGTCGCTGTCGAGCCAGCCGTACCTGATCGCGGCGGCGTTGATCGCCGTGTACATCATCCTGGGCGTGTTGTACGAGAGCTACATCCTGCCATTGACCATCCTGTCCACCCTGCCGTCTGCGGGTGTGGGGGCGTTGCTGATCCTGCTGGCGGCGCGCTTCGACCTGTCGGTGATCGCGCTGATCGGCATCATCCTCTTGATCGGCATCGTCAAGAAGAACGGCATCATGATGGTGGACTTTGCCATCAACGCCGAGCGGCGTGACGGCGAGACGCCGCTCAACGCCATCCGGCAGGCTTGTTTGTTGCGTTTCCGGCCGATCCTGATGACGACAATGGCGGCGCTGCTGTCGGGCTTGCCATTGATGCTTGGGCACGGGGCCGGATCGGAGTTGCGCCGACCGCTCGGCTTCGCGATGGTCGGCGGACTGGCGCTCAGCCAAGTCCTGACTCTTTACACGACACCGGTTATTTTCCTGTATCTGGATCGCTTACAACGTCGCTTGGCCCCCAAGAAGCGAAGCGCGCGGCTGCCCTCGCTTGCCGAGAAAATGGGGGCCGTTGCAGATTGATGCGGCACCAACCGGCGGAACTGCTGACCTGCGGGTGGCGAGGCGCTGCCTCGCGCTCCGCCCGGGCTTCGCCCGGGACCCAGCAGGGGCCATAAGGCCCCTGCACCCCATTATTTGGGCGCTTCGCGCCGAACGGTGCGCGAAGCGCCAAACGAATGGGTTCCAAGGGCCTCTCGGCCCGTCGCGCGAAGGCGCGCGCCGGACCTGGCCTTCTAGCCGATCTGCAGCTCCTGGACTGCGATCTCCAGCTCAAAAAAGGTCGGCATGTGCTGGTTCGGTGCCATCTTGCGGCCAGCCTCCACGCTCACCTGCGGCGCATTGCCGTGCAGGTGGGCGACCAGCACGGCGCGGATCACCTCGAAATACTTGCTCTCTTCTTCCACCGTGCTTTTCATCCGGCTGGCGCAAGGCCCGGCCAGGCCGTAGGCGAGCAGCACGCCGAGAAAGGTGCCGACCAGTGCGCCGCCGATCATTGCGCCCAGCACCGCCGGCGGCTGGTCGATGTGCGACATCGTCTTGACCACCCCCAGCACCGCCGCAACGATGCCCAGCGCAGGCAGCGCATCCGCGATGGTTTGCATCGCGTGTGCGGGATGCAGTTCCTCGTACAGCATTTTCTTCAGCTCCCGCCCCATGACGTCCTCGATCTGATGGGGATCGTCGGCGTTCATGCCGACCATGCGCAGGTAATCGCAGATCATCGGGCAGGCATGGTGGTTGGCGAGGATCTTCGGGAATTTCTTGAAGGCCGCGCTCTCGGCCGGCTTTTCGATATGCGGCTCCAGCGCCATCGAACCCTTGGTGCTGGCCAACCTGACCAGAAAAAACAACAGGCTGAGCAAGTCGATGTAATCGGACTTCTTGTAGGCAGCTTCGCCCTTCAGGATCTTGATCAGCGCCGCCAGCGTGTGCTTCACCTCGTGGATGCTGTTGGCCATGACGAATGATCCCATGGCGGCACCGCCAATGGTCACCATCTCGAACGGCAGTGCCTCGAGGAGAGGGCCGATACTGCCGCCCGAGGCCATGTAGGCGCCAAAGACGCAAATCAGCAGGAATGCGAAGCCACCGATGACGAGCATGGCTGCCGTTCAGCTTTTCGACACGGATCGCAACACCATGATGGCGATCCGCCGGTTGGCTGCCGCGAAAGGATCGCTCGGCAGCAACGGATCGCGGTCGGCAACGCCGGTCACGCTGCGGAAGCGCGAATCCTGGAGCCCGGACTCGACGAGCAGGCGACGGGTCGCATTGGCCCGTTCGGTGGAAAGCTCCCAGTTCGTCTTGTCGGTGCCGCGATAAGGCGCCGCATCCGTGTGGCCGGAGATGGCAATGTCTTCCGAAAGCTTTGCCAGCACGGGAGCAATCTTTTGCAGCAGGGCCCGGGCGCGGTCGGCGAGCACGGAGGATCCGGACGCGAACATGGGCTGGCGATCCTCGTCCAGGATCTGCACACGAAGGCCGTCCGGTGTCACGTCGATGGCGAGTTGGCGCGCGAGGTCTGCCAGGCCGGGGTCGGCGCGTACCGCCTCGCGGATCTGCTCGGCGGCCTGCTCGAACGACTTCCGCTCCTGGCGCTCCTGGTCGGCGCGCACGTTTGCGGTGACCTGCGTCGGCGTGTGCGCCGGCGGAGCCGCCGCCTCGGCAGTGGTCGGGCCGCCGCCGGGGGCCCGGGGCCCGCTTTGCGGCCCGGCGGTGACGGCGTTGCCGCTGGCGGTGCCACGCTCCAGGCCGGACTTGTGCGGGCCGTTCGGCCTGGCAGAGGCCGAGGAGACGTCGACATCGTCCTCCTCGGTGTCGGGCGGCAGCATCGGACCATCCGCCACCACACTGACCGCGCCGCGGTCGGAAACCAGTTCGCCCTTGTCGAACGGCGTGTGGCCGGCAAATGACAGGCCGGCGCCGGAATTGGTGCGGACCAGCGTGGCATTCGGCGAGAAGTAGTCGGCGAGACCGCGCCGCTGCTCCTCCGTGGTTGCGTTCAGCAACCACATCAGCAGGAAGAATGCCATCATCGCTGTCATGAAATCAGCGTATGCCACTTTCCAGGCACCGCCGTGGTGGACACCGTCCTCCCCGTCATCGCGCTTGATTACGATCAGTGCCTTGTCGTCTGCCCGCCGCTTTCTTCGCATCGCCGGCTACCACCCGAAATCGCAGGCCATCATGCGGTTGCGCAGTTAAGGAGCCCTTATCCATGGGCGTGGTTGCAGCCGGCCGGGCGGGGACGGGTCAGCTCCTTGCACTGACGCCCGGGGAACGGGTTCGTTGTGCAAACGAAAGCCCGCTTCGATCGCTCGAAGCGGGCTTCCGCCTGAGATCCCGGCGAAGGGAAGATCAGCCGGTGTCGAGTGGGGACGCCAAATAATCCGCTATGGCCTTGCCGCCCAGCTCTACTGGCCGATCTTGTTGTACTCGTCGCGGAACTCGAGAACCATGCCGCCCGGAGAGGTATCGAAATAACACCACTTCTCGCCGTTGAAGATGGCAGAAACCAGCAGCGGGTGTTTCTGAGCCTGCATCATGGAGACCATCTGGTCGTAA
>Ga0326727_10015899_pt1 | contig 16022 bp, 10 predicted proteins | sample MB2enrmetagenome_FD_207643 | JGI IMG/M metagenome (GOLD analysis project Ga0326727, IMG submission 207643) | Lab enriched peat soil microbial communities from McLean, Ithaca, NY, United States - MB29MY | ecosystem: Environmental > Terrestrial > Soil > Wetlands > Peat | place: USA: New York...
TTGAAACCGTTGCAAGCCGCACATGCCAGCACCTTGTTAGTGTTATCATCCTGCCATTCCGGCTTGATGCCGAGGTCTTTGCATACGCTAGCCGGGACGACATGATCCAGACACTGAGTCAACCAAGCCTCGAATGAAGAGGTCAAGTCGAGACCGCAATATGCGCACACCCTCTGCCCGGTAACCTTCATGAACTCAAGGCCGTATTCATGACGGCAGTTGGCTCCACTCACACGCTTTCCAATCTCCCGGCCGCTCTTGTATTCATCGAATGGCATCATCTTTCCACACCCCTAACTTCTGTTTTCTGTCTCCTGACTTCTTCCTTCCCTAATACCGATAGTGCTCCGACTTGAATGGGCCGTCCACGGATACATCGATGTACTTCGCCTGCTCCTCGGACAGCTTGGTCAGTTTCGCTCCGAGTTTCGCCAGGTGCAGCCTCGCCACTTCCTCATCCAGCTTCTTATCCAGCATATAAACCCCGATCTCTCGCTTCCTGGTCCAAAGATCGATTTGCGCGAGGGTCTGGTTGGTGAAGCTGTTGGACATCACGAAGCTCGGATGCCCCATCGCGCATCCAAGGTTGATGAGTCGGCCCTCCGCGAGGAGGAAGATGGTGTGGCCATCGGGGAAGGTGTAGGCATCGACCTGCGGCTTGATATTGGTGTGCTTGATCCCGGGCCATGCCGCAAGCGCATCCACCTGAATCTCGTTATCGAAATGGCCGATGTTGCAGACAATCGCCTGATCCTTCATCCTCGACATGTGCTCCGCCGTGATGATATCCCGATTACCTGTCGCGGTGACGAAGATGTCCGTGTAGGGAAGCGCATCCTCGACCGTCGTGACGCTATACCCGGCCATGCACGCCTGAAGTGCGCAGATGGGGTCGATCTCGGTCACGGATACTCGCGCCTTCTGCCCAGCCAGCGAATCGGCAGACCCCTTGCCCACGTCGCCGTACCCGCAGATCAGGACTCGCTTGCCGGAGATCATCACGTCGGTGGCGCGCTTGATGCCGTCCACCAGCGATTCCCGGCAGCCGTAAATATTGTCGAACTTGCTCTTGGTGACCGAATCGTTCACGTTGATCGCCGGGAACAGCAGCTCCCCCCGCTCCATCATCTGATAGAGCCTGTGGACGCCGGTTGTGGTCTCTTCGGATACCCCGCGAATCTTCTCGACCGTTCGATGGAAGAACATGGGATCGCTTGTCAGCGACCTCTTAACGACGGAGTTCACGATAGCCAGTTCCTTGTTGTCGGTCGGCTGATCCAGGATTTCAGGGTTGGTCTCGGCCTTGAACCCGCGATGGATCAGGAGGGTCGCATCTCCTCCATCATCGACAATTAGCGTGGGGCCGTCACCGTCCGGCCAGGTCATCGCGCGCTTGGTGAAATCCCAATACTCATCCAAGGTCTCGCCTTTGAACGCGAACACCGGAATCCTGGCCTCAGCGATCGCTGCCGCCGCATGGTCCTGGGTCGAAAAGATGTTGCAACTCGCCCAGCGCACGTCTGCGCCCAGCGCGACGAGGGTTTCGATCAGGACCGCCGTCTGGATGGTCATGTGCAGCGATCCCATCACCCGAGCGCCCGCGAGCGGCTTCGCCGGGCCGTACTTCTCACGGGTAGCCATCAGCCCAGGCATCTCTTTCTCAGCGATGCCGATCTCCTTCCGCCCGAACTCGGCGAGGGTTATGTCCTTAACAAAGTAATCTTTGGTGGGTGTAGTCATTGTAAATCGCTCCTTGGAATATAAAATCTGGTCAGGAGTTAGAATGGGAACGGTGTCAAACCGCAATCTCCCAGCCATAGCCGAACCAATCCCGGCTCATAGTATACCCCATGAACGAGCCTGCAATCAATAGCCGTGAAAGTGGCCTAGAACCCTCTGCTGCCGATTTCGAGCCAATAGTGGGTGTTGGTGTCTATGCCGTAGTTCGCGCCATTGGGGGACCAGGCGAGTCCGATGTCATACGGCCCGACGGTCTTATAGAGGCCGATTTTGAGGTAGGACGACTCATACGGCTGGCCGCCGGAGACGGGGAAGTGAATCAGAGTGTGGTTAACGTGGAACTGCCAATCCTTTGTGACGCGATAGCTGGCATCGGTAAAAAGGGTGATCCGGCTGTCGTCCAGACCGTAAAGGGCGTTGGTGGTGAAGTTCAACCGGTCACCCAGGTACAAGAATACGGTGGTTCCGAGCTGATGCTTGTCCGGCGAAGATACCGTGTCCGTCTCGCCGCCCTGAAGGTTGAGACTGTAGCTGAATGAAGCCGAGCCGCCCAGCCAGTTGGTGATATATGTGGGGCGTATGCGAAGTATCGCGCCGGTGTTTCCACTAGCCGTGGTGGTGAATCCCATGTTACCATCGAGGGTCACGCCGCACGGCCCGTTGCCGGACTTTCCGCGGAAGAAGTTGAAACCGAGGGTCTGATAATAATCAACCGGCGAGGTGTTGGTCGCCGAGTTCCAAAGGTTTCCATAGCCGAGCGTCAGACTGGGCGTTATCCGCCCGAGGATTTCGGAGTTTATGATCCCGTGTGGTCTGATGACACCCCTGACCGTGGTCGTGGATTGTCCCACGTACGCCTGGTTGCTGCTTCCGTCTGAATTGAGAGGACCGACCTGCTGCAGGCTCATGCTCCCGCCCACGTAGCTGGAGATATTGTAGTCGTACTTCTCCAGTGACCCGGCCAGATTGAGCGAGGCGTTGTATATGTCCTGCGCGTAGCTGGAGGAGGGCTGATACCGCGCCGCAACGTCCATCAACTCCCCTCCTTTCAGATCGAAATGATCCGACGTCTCGTAAGCCTGACTCCCACCTGCAAGTGAATCGATGTATGCTCTCCCCTGGCTCGACGGCCCAAGCGAGTAGTCCTCTTCCAGGCCGATGCTGGCGCCTTTCGCCGGGTTGGCATAGGTCCCATTGTCCGTACCCTGCGCCGCATACCGGAATCTCACTGCCCCATTCTGGGAATCGCTTACGCTGTAGTAGTATGGGACATCGACAACCGCCCCGTTGAGCGTGGAATACCTGACCTGCGAGAAAATGGACTGCCGGCTGTCGTAATTGTAGGCATAGTAAGGCACTGTCACGACCTTTGCGTCGCCCACGAAAATGGATGCCCTGTAAAACAGTATCTTCTGGCCAGGAATAAGCACCAATCGCTCGCAAGTGATCCATGACTTGCTGGTCACGTTGAGCAGAGGAGTGAAATCGATCGAGGACGTCAGTTTCGGGTCGGCTTTGAGCTCCTTGAGATTGTCGGCCTCAAAGATCCGCACATTCTGCTTATCGCCGATATTTCGCAAATATATCAGGTCGCTGTGCAGATCGCACGATAGTTCATCCGCGGTCACCGTCTGATTGCCCTTGGTGATTTTGACATTCCCCTGCATTCTGATCTGCCCGATCGCCTGATTCACCTGAGCGGAAGCCGCCTCGATCGTCAGACCTCGGTAATCCATGGTCATTCCGCCGCTCGCGATAATGGTATCTTGATCGACACAGTAGGCCAAGCCGGTTGCCGTGATTCGAATCGCCCGAGCCACCGAGACAGCGGCCTGACCTTCCGCTGATGACGAGAACTCCACCTGGGTCATTCCGCTGGCGCCCTGAGCGGTCGCGGTGATGATTGCCAACTGTGGTGATGTTGTGGACGTGATGATGGCGTTTGCATGGCCGCCGACCGTATAAACCACGGGCGTGATGTCACCGGCGGATGCGGTAAGCCTCACCTCGGTGGAATCCGGAACCGGCGCGCCGCTGGTGTCCATGACGGAGATCAGCACCTGAGCATGACTCCTGCCGTCAGCCGGGATGGTCATCGGCATGGCCTCAAGCGACACTATGAGCATCGCCCGTGCAGCCGTGGAAATCAGGAGGGTAAGACCGATGAGCAAGATCGCTATCGACCAAGCACGAACCAATGGAGCTGTTCGGAAGTTGATTCCGTTGGGGGATGAAGGAGAATTGAACTGCCGACCCTGCTTTGCGGATTGGCGCATAATATCCAGTCTCATACATGGAAATGGGAGCCTCGAAACCGAGGCTCCCAAGTTGCTTCAAGCGTCTCTTGTCAGTTTGTGACGGTGAAAGGAAGAGCGATCTGCACATTTGCGCCGGACGGCTCAATCGAAACAGTTGCCGTATAACTCCCCGTCGGTGTCGGCACGAGGTTGTTGGTACTCGTCGCAAGGTTCAACGTAGCCTGTCCCAGCGTCGTGCTGCCACTCGTATTCGTGCCACCGCCGCCAGCATTCAATGTCACGTTCATTCCGTCAGCGACATTATTGTTGTTTATGTCCTTTGCGACAACTGTGACCGTTGCCTGTCCGCCCAGGGATTTCAGCGTATTCTGCGACATATTGGCGGAGCAGTTGGCAAGAACTGGTGGCCCGGAGAAGATTACCAAGCCGTTCGCCGTCGTGCTGTAGGAACCGGAGGTCGCGGTCACGTTAACGATTCCATTGCCTCCCTCGGCTTTTGTCGTCAAAGTGGCAGTAGCTATACCGTTATGGGTCGTGCTCACGTTAGCGTTACTGCCCGCTATCGCCCCGTAGTTCGACGTGAAGGTCACCGCCGTTCCGTCCGGCACGAAGGTATTCCCGGAGGTAACAAGCGCTGTAATGGTGACTGTATTACCCGCTTTGTCCAATCCCCTGACATTGCTCTGCGACGCAGTCAAGGTGATGGCCGAAACATCAGCCGGTATGAACTGAATCTGCGTGGTGCTATTTGTCAGGTCGGTTGTCGGTGGAGGAACAGTGGACGGCTGTTTCGCAGCCAGAACCTGAACCTTTATTGTCGCCGTCCCGGCCTTGCTCTTATTGTTGCTGGAATCGTGGCTGACCAACGGAACCGAGCATGTGCCGTTTACCGTGGTGGCTTCAGGATTGGTGATCGTTCCATTGCCGCCGCCGTTGCCGTCAGGTACTACCGAGAAATCGACAACCGTGCCGTCCGTGACCGGATTGCCGCCCGCGTCCTTGACGGTTGCGGTGATGGTTGCGATTGAATTACCGTCACATTCCAGAGTATTCGTGCTGCTGCTGACGGAAAGGTTGGTCGGAGGACCATCCGTGATCGTGACGTTGGCGGTGGCCGTATTATTCGACCATGTACCGGTAACCACTGTCTTGCCGGGCTGTGTGCTCGTCAACGTCACAGTCGCTATACCGTTTGCATTGATGGTCGCCGGGCTGCCGTTTATGGTACCGATATTCGTGTTGAATGTCACCTGACCGCCGGCTGTCCATGGATTATTGTTTGCATCCACGCAGGTTGCGGTGATAGTGGAAGTGGTTGTACCCGGGCCGCTGTTTTGAATCTGGATTTGGGCAGGAGATGCCGACAGCGTCATGCTGTTGGTGAACGAAACGTTGATGGTCGCAGTCTTATCCAGGCACTTGACGGTCACAACAGCGGAACTCGGGCCACCCGAAGTGTAGGCCAGATTAGACGTGGCCACACCGGATACTGTCCAGGTCGAAGCCGGGTTGATCGTCCCGCCATTTGTCGCGAAAGTGATGGTCGTGCCATCGGGAACAGCTTGACCGTTACCATCCTTAACAGTTGCCGTTATGACTGCGTTGACGTTACCGGTGCCGTCGCTGGTCTTCTTGGCGGTCAGGGTAATGGTGTTATTGCTCGATGAGGAGGATGACCCGTTGTGACTCAGTATCAGGATGAGCGCGACTGCGGCGACAATACCGACCGCCGTCCAAAGCGCCGAATTCGATTTCTTCTTCTTTGTGGTCGGTGGAGGACCCTGAGTGATGGGGGCGCTATCGCCGGCCTTAATCACCATTCCATCCTTGAGACCTGATATCGTGACCCTGGAGTATCCCCAATTAACCGATTCAACCTTGTAATTGGCGATCTGTTTGCCGTCTCTCATAACGACGCCCTGGGTGCCTACCGCTATATCCTCAGCCTTGCCAACGTTGATGTTTACGCTTCCAACGCTGTCCGTAATGGGGCTGATAACGACATTCTGGTTCTTGACCGTGGTATCTGCGAACGCCGGACCTATGATCGTCAGAACCAAGGCCGCTATCAGTATCACAGGTACCATAACTGGGTATCTACAGGTCATTGATTTCATACTAATCATTCCTCCTGGAATATAGAAACCATTGCGATTTAGGATTGCTTATGAACTCTTGAAAATTACTAGGAAATTCCGGCAGAATTTGATGAAAATACGCGCGCTCGTTCTCCACAATAGGAGTAGTCAACAGGGGTTGTCGCTCCGGTGTGCACTATATATAGCATCGTTACTGCTCAGTTTCTCCCCGATTATAATCATTTGGTTGGCACTTGTCAAGCTTTGGATAATGGTGCGCTATCGGGTATCAGGCATTGGGTCTTAGGCGTTGGGGGATTCCGGAATCCGTTCCGGTGCTAACCGCTAACTGCTACCGGCTAATTACTTGGGATGTTGGGTTCCAGGGCCGGGGCTCACGCAGGGACGTTGGGGCGCAAGGAAAGACGCTGGAAAATGAGAAATCCTGAATTCTGCATCCGGAGGGCGCGGCAAGCAACGCCCCTACGCCGAACACCCGACACCCAAGACCTGATACCTGATACCTGATACCTGATACCTCTCCCCCCGCCCATGTTTACCTCACAGGGAAAACACGGAAAAACGCAATGATTGAAAAACAAACCCGAATCACCAGGAGGACTGCAATGCCTTACCTTTCCGTTGGAGAAGAGAATTCCGGTTCCATCGATCTCTATTTCGAGGACCACGGCTCCGGCAAGCCCGTGATCCTGATTCATGGATGGCCGTTGAGCGGCGCATCCTGGGAGAGACAAATCCCCATCCTGATCCAGGCAGGAAACCGAGTGATCACTTACGATCGCCGGGGTTTTGGCGACTCCAGCCGCCCAACCTTCGGCTTTGACTATGACACCTTCGCAGAGGACCTGCACAAGCTGATCAACCATCAGCATCTGCATGACATCACGCTCGTTGGGTTCTCCATGGGCGGCGGCGAGGTCGCGCGCTATATCGCGAACTACGGCACGGATCGCGTGTCGAGGGCCGTTTTCGTCAGCGCCGTCACCCCGTACATGCTCAAGACGGAGAACAACCCCGAGGGAATCGATTCACAAGTCTTCGAGAGCATGCTGGGCCAGATCGTGGCGGATCGACCCTCGTTCCTGAACACCTTCCTCCAGCATTTCTACAACTACGATGTGTATAAGAGGAAGCTTGTGAGCGAGGAGGCCGTGAGGATGAGTTGGAACGTTGCGGCAGACGCCTCATTCACCGCGACTCTCGATTGCGTGCTGGCGTTCACCAAGACAGACTTTCGCGATGATCTCGCCAAGGTTGACGTCCCCACCCTGATCGTCCACGGCGACTCGGATAGAATCTGTCCGCTGGAGGTCACCGGCAAGCGCACGCATGAGATGGTGAAGAACAGCAATCTGGTGGTTGTGGAGGGCGGCCCGCACGGCCTGAACTGGACGCACGATGATATCCTGAACGACGCGCTCCTGATGTTCATGGGCCAGCAAGCTCAAAAACTCGCGGCCTGAACCTGAAGCAGCGCACGCACCTCCGGCACCGAGTGATCGGCCCGGTTCCCCCGGGCCGATCACACAAACACCTGAATTGTAGGAGCGTTCACCAGATCGCGATTCCGGTATGGAGAGCAACTGCGATGGTAACCGAGCCTTCGCGTCCGGAAGCGACAGCTTCGCCATACTAGGCGGTCGCACTCCAAATTCAACCGACCTTCGCAACCGCGATTCCATTTCCGGAATCGGCGATGCAATCGCCTCCTACAAACCGGCGAAAGATGATTCCCCCTGTAGGAGCGTTCTCCAGAACGCGACTCCGGTGTGGAGTGCGACTGCGAGGGTAACCGAGCCTTCACGTCCGGAGGCGGCAGCTTCGCCATACTAGGCGGTCGCACTCCAAATTCGGCTGCCGTTCGCAGCCGCGATTCCCCTCCGTCTGATGCTTCGGTCGCAAAGCGAAGCGGCGCAGCCGAAGCCCCCAGGGAACGCGGGCGTCCCGCCCACACCGAGCGGACGAGCCGTCCGCGTTCCCAGCCAGTCAAACCGGTCATAACATGTTATAATGAATGGGTCTGGTGCGCATCTCAAGCAGGCGGATTAATAGCCTGAGATCCGATCCCTGAATCCTAAATCCTGACGCCTAAATCCTGGAGAAAATGCCCGAACTACCCGAAATACGCAACCTCGCCCTCCAAATGGCGGATGAACTCGATGGTCGGAAGATCGCCGGCGTCGAAGCTCGTCAGGCGAAATGCCTGAACGTCCCGGTGGAGGATTTCGCGCGCCTCCTCACCGGCAAGACCATCGGCAGGGCCGATTCCCTCGGCAAGTGGCTCTTCATCCCGCTCGATTCCGACGCCCTGTTCCTGCTCAACCTTGGCATGGGTGCTGAGGTGCTCCTCAATCCAGCCGGAAGCGCGCTCCCGGAGAAGTACCAGGTCAGGCTCGACTTCCAGGACGGCAACTGCCTCACCATCGCGTTCTGGTGGTTCGGGTACGCCCATGTCGTGCCGACCGCCGAGCGATCCGCGCACGCGATGACCGCCCGCCTGGGTCTCGACCCCCTGAACGACACCGAGTTCACGTTCGATGCCTTCTCGACCCTGCTCACGAGCAGGAAATGCGGCATCAAGTCACTGCTCATGGATCAGAAGAACGTAGCCGGTATCGGGAATGTGTATATCCAGGATATTCTCTTCCGAGCGGGGCTGCATCCAAACAGGAAGACATCGGAGATCAGCGAGGAGGAGTGCAGGGTTCTGCACCGGGTGATTGTGGAGAACCTGCGCGCGGCGGTTGAACTGGGAGGGTTCGCGTACGAGCGCGACCTGCACGGCGTGGAGGGCCGATTCAAGGATTTCCTCGTCGGCTACCGGGAGGGCCTGCCCTGCCCGACATGCGGCACGGCGATCACGAAGATCAAGACAGCCGGCACATCGAGCTTTATTTGCACGAAGTGCCAGGTGCTGACGTCGCCTATGTGATAGACTGGGGTCGTCTAGTTCCTCGATCAGGCCTGAACCACGGAGGGTCATTTAGTGCGGAACGGCACGGAAATCCGTTCCCTACGCCGGAAGCCATCACCCGACACCTAATGCCGGACACCTGATACCCAACACCCGATACCTGACGCCTATTTCAGTGCAACGTCCTGAATCCACTTCCGCACGAATGCATACTCCGCGCTCGGGAAAGCATGCCCGGTATCCTTCATCTCATGAACGGTGACTTTCACCCCGGCCTCGTGCGCCACGGCGCTGAACTCCTGAACGCGAGCGCGGGTGCGGTCGCGCCCCGCCTGGCCGCCATAGCAGATGAGGAGCGGTCTCCCTTTGATAAGGTCGTACCTCTGCGTGCGACCAGCCCCCTCGACCACGAAGAACGCCGAAAACCAGCGAGCCGCCTCTCCATCGGAGCAGTCGATCAGCCCACCGGTCGCGTGCGCGCCGTTTGAAAAGCCGCCGAGGATTCGATTCGCCGGATCGATGTTCGGAATGGTGTCCGTAAGCTTTGCCAGCATTCTCTTAAACAGCGGCCACATCATCTTGCAGTCGGCATCCCGGATGATGTAGTCCTTGGTGTCGGCCTTGAACAGGGGCAGGTTGACGCAAATGAAATCCTTGCTTTGGCAGATGCCTCGCGCGACCCCGGGGTTCCCACCTGCCCCACCGTCACCACCGTTCAAAAAGAGGATCATCGGAAACTTCCGGGCCGGATCGTAGTTCGTGGGCAGGAACACCGTCATGGTTGCTGGCTTTGTGGTTTTCGTCTGCTGATCCTGAAAAGTCAGCGGCATATCGGGAAACTCGAAGGTAAGCGAATGTCCGGGCAGCAGGACGGTCGGTGCCCCGTCGCTCCCCGCTCCATGCGGCCCGACCGTGCCGGATGTCGCAGGTTGAGCGGCTCCCCCTTGCGCGAATCCGATCCCCAGGCACGCGAAAACCAGAACCACAGTGGATAGAATAGCGACCCAACGTTTTTCCATAATTCCCCTCCTCAACCGACGGCAAATCGTAACCACCAGCCAACAGATTGTTCTGCGATGCCCAGATGGATCCTGAGTCTAGCTCAGGATGACGCCTGCGCTACAAGACGCATAGTCCGTCTTGTTTATTACTAGGTAGCCAGACTGGCCCCTCTCCTGCTCCTGGCGGGAGAGGGAGGGGTGAGGGCATTCCGCAGTCGGAGATAAGGAATTATCCTGGACAGCAATCAGGCAGCGTATTGGACCTCGGCTTCGGCGACCACCTGCGCACGGAAGTAACTGCTCAAATCGTTTGCCGTTCGCAAATCAGCCTTACGACCGAGGATTTCCGAGAGTTCCAGTTCCATCCCCGCCATCCTGATTAAGCCGACCGACGCGCCGACCTCGAACTCCACCAACACATCGACGTCGCTGTCTGGCTTGAAGTCCTCATGAATGACCGAGCCGAAGAACGCCAACCTGCTGATGCGATTCTTTCTGCAGAATTCGGCAAGCCTGTCTTTGTCAACCGATATACGCGAGCTCATGGAAACCCTACCTCTGAACAAGCAGTCATTGTTGAAATTATACCACAACACAAGGCAATTTTCCTCGCTGGGTAATGCTCGACGCCAATGAAAAAAGCCGAGAACACTCATGTGAGCGCCCTCGGCTTCGTCCAATGTATTTTTGTCGAGATGTTGCCGGTCAATCCCGGAGGGAGGATGTGGAAAGCCTCCCCTACAAGCTATACGAGTTACTATTGTCACAATATCGAAGGTTTCGGCCCCAGCATCCTGTTCCTAAGACCGGAACCTCCCCAACCCCCTCCTTGCTAAGGAGGGGAGCTTTCGGGACTTCGGATTCCAGACGGAACGGCACGGAAATCCGTTCCCTACAGCCGGAAGCCTACACCAAACGCCCAAGGCAGTTAGCGGGTAGCAGCTAGCAGCGGATTCCGGAACCCCCGAACCCCCCCTTATTAAGGTGGGGAGACCGGAGTCCCGACGCCTGTTCACTACAGCCGACCAACGCCTGATGCCGAATACATGATTTCTCTTTTCCCTGCGGCTCCCCTTGCGCCCCGGCGTCCCCGCGTGAGATCCGGCCTTAAAACCCAACGCCTAACGCCAAACGCCTAACGCCCTACTTCGGGACCACCCACGGAACTACATAGGCCATGAGGAGGTTGAGACATCCCATGATACACACGAGCGCCACGCTGTGCCAGAAGACGAATCGGAGGATCTTCGACTCCTCGCCCTGATGGTTGGTCGCCGCCGCCGAGACGACAATCGACTGCGCGTCGAGCATCTTGCCGACCACGCCTCCGGTGCTGTTGCTCGCGGCAATCAGTATCGGATTGAGGTGAAGCTGCTCGGCTGTAATCCGCTGGAGACTTCCAAAGAGCGCGTTCGATGACGTATCCGATCCCGTCACCGCCGTACCGAGCCATCCAAGCACCGCTGCGAAGAATGGATATGCCCAGCCTGTCTTGGTGAACGCAAGCCCGAGGGTCGCGTCCATGCCGCTGAATCGGGTACAGTACCCAAGCCCCAGCATACACGCGATCGTGAGGAGCGACCACCGGAGCTTGTGGAGAGTGATCCCCATCACCTGCACGAATCTTCGACGGGATATTCCCATAAACCACCCGGCGATCATGGCCGCCACCAGAATGCCGGTACCGGTCGCGGAGAGCCATTTGAAGTCATAGATTGCGGGTTCCGGCTTGTCTTTCTTGGGAACGACAGGTGTATTTCGATACACCTTGCCGTTAAGTCCCGGTATGGGGATCGAGATAGCCGCGTATTTGTGCAAAGCGTTGGGTTTGTCCTTCGCGCCACCGCTAAGGAAAGTGTTCACCTGAGGCATGCCCCAGATGAAAACGAAGAGGGTCATCAGCACCCAGGGCATCCACGCCTTCATCACGGCCTTGCTATCCACGGCCTCGCAATCCACTATCCCGGGCGTTACCGGCTGGGAATCATCGCGCTCGGATGGGAATCGCCAATTCTCGGCGGGCTGCCAATATTTCATCAGCACGATAAGGGCGATCATGGTCACCAGACCGGCGACGATATCGACCAGGCTCGGGCCGAAGTATGTGGCGACCACCAACTGAGTTATTGAGAACACGCCGCCGCACACCAGAACCGCAGGCAGAACTCCCTTGAGTCCCTTCCAGCCGGACATCGCGACCACGATCCATCCGGGGATCAGGAATGAGGGAATCACAAGCTGTCTTCCTGCCATCGTCGTCAGTTTCAGGAGGTCGAGGCCGGTGACTTTCGCCAGCGTCATGACGGGGATTCCGACCGCACCGAACGCTACTGGAGCTGTGTTCGCGATCAGCGCGAGTCCCGCTGCATAAATGGGGTTGAATCCGAGCCCGATCATAAGAGCGGCTGAGATCGCGACCGGCGCGCCGAATCCCGCGCACCCTTCAAGGAACGCTCCGAATACGAATGCGATCAGCACCGCCTGGATTCGTCGGTCGGCGGAAACCGAGATGATCGATTTCTGCACGATCTTGAACTCGCCTGTTTCAACGGACATGTTGTAGATAAGCATGCCCGTAAAAACCAGCCAGCCAATGGGGAACAGACCGCTCACGCTCCCATAGAGCATTGCCCCGGTTGCGGCAGTGGCCGGCATTCCATACACAACAATCGCGATCAGGAACGCTGCGCCGAGTCCCGCAACGGCTGCCCACCACGCCTTCACCTTAAAAAATGCGAGGAGGGAGAGCAGCAAAACGATGGGAAGAGCGGCGATCAGCGTCGAAAGCAGATGATTGCCCACGGGGTTATAGTGTTGAGTCCACACGGTTGTTCCTCCAGCTACGAATAGTCGTCATTGACATGTCCGATTGCGCGGACTACAGAATGAAACGGCAAGCCTCTCATGGAAACGCCGGAACCAATACCCCTGTTCCGGCGCAAATGGAGGCACGGTTGCACAGCAAACTCTATCCCACCAAGCGAAAAGACAAAAGAAATACGGATCGAGAATTATTTCATGCTCGATCCGTATGTATTGCTTGCCAAATGTAACTTCGCTTGGCAAATGGTAGCCCGTGGGGGATTCGAACCCCCGATCCCCTGGCTGAGAACCAGGTATCCTAACCGCTAGACGAACGGGCCATGTGTCCAACGTGCCGATATTATATCATTCCCACATTTGGCTGTCAATCATTATTCGCGACTTACCTGACTTCATGTGCCCGGTATTTGGCATTGGGAATTGCTGCCCAAGATAATTCCTGGTTTCAGTTTCCGGACTGCCCTCACCCTTTCCCTCTCCCGCTCCTTCGATACGGCGCTGTGGCGCCTACTCAGGACAAGGCAGGGAGCAGGAGAGGGGACACTTCTAGCAGTCCTGAAACCGACAAGGCATCTGGCTTATCTCAAAAAGCAACCGCCGGAACCTGATTCAATATCCGCCAGGACGGGCCATCAACGACCCTGCGTCCCCCGCAACGCGGCGGCCCTGCCTGAGATCTGGAGATCTGGATCCGGCTACCGGCCCTCCAGGCAGCAAAAAGCCGCGATGTCCGGGATTCATTCCAAGGGCAGATCGCGGCTTCTCTATGTACTAAAATACTCTGTACTATTTACTGTTTGGTAGCGCCAAGGGGAGTTGAACCCCTACTACGTCCTTGAAAGAGACGTGTCCTAACCGCTAGACCATGGCGCCATGTTGGATTTCGACGTTCCCAGGCATCACAAATGCCGAGCAACGGCAAAATCATACCAAATTCTCGCCTAAATTGCAACACGCGAGAGCAGATCGAACCGGTACCCGCATTGATTCGGTTCGACGTAAATCACGGAGAATCCAGTTGAGTGCATGGAATGTGATGAGAGGAGTCAACGGCTTGGGATCCGATCCGACCCTGAATCCTAATGCCTGAATGGAAATCCGGACCCCAAGGCCTAACGCCTAGAGCCAAATGCCTTGTGAGTGTGGTGGGCGATACTGGATTTGAACCAGTGACCTCCTCGGTGTCAACGAGGCGTTCTCCCCCTGAACTAACCGCCCATGAGAACGTGCAGTGAGTTGATATTATACACTCCCTTCGCGGTTTTGTAAAGTTTTTCGACGCTGAATTTCCTCACTTTTCGCCAAACTTGCCCTCATAGTCGATCAATCGGTATAATACCCTCGGGGAAGATGCTGGATGCCGGGGAGTGGATACTGGATACCGGATGCCGAACACGGAAGAACCCCCACCCCTACCCTCCCCCGCCGGGAGCAGGAGAGGGGGCATTCCCGGCGGCCACTCGCGCTGGGAAGGCGGAAGGGCACGGAAATCCCTACAAATGGCGGATGATGTATGATGATGCAAGCATAGTGTGGGTATTTTCCCATTCTAACTCCCAACTTCTAGCTCCTAACTACTAAAACACTGGATACTAATCTTGAAAGTCGGAATAATCGGTCTGCCGCAGACCGGCAAGACAACCATATTCAACGCGCTCACCCATGGACATGCGTCCACCGAGTTTGGTGGGCGAAAAGAGGCGAACGTCGGCACGATCGCCGTTCCGGACGGCCGGTTCGACAACCTGGTCAAGGTTTATAACCCGAAGAAAGTTACCCCGGCGACCATCGAAGTGATCGACGGCGCAGCGCCCGTCGGCATGGACCTTCAGAAGGACAAGTTCGGCGCCGATTTCTTCACCGGCATTCGCTCGGTGGAGGCGCTCATTCACGTTGTGCGTGCGTTCGAGAACTCGGCGATGTCGCTCCCTGAAGGCGGTCTCAATCCTCTGCGCGACGTGCGAAAAGTGAACGACGAGCTGACCCTCGCCGACCTTCAGCTTGTGGAGACGCGGCTGGAGCGCATCGATAAGGGCCTGAGGAACCGCAAGGTGGACCCGAACAGCCCGCAGGCGATGGAACGCGACCTCATGCTCCGAATCCAGGCGCACATGGAGGAGGAGAAGCCGCTCAAGGAGCTTCAACTCACCGCCGATGAGCAGCGTTACCTCAGAAGCTTCGATTTCCTCACGCTCAAGCCGATGATCGTGGTGGCTAACCTGGGCGAAGGGCATGAGCCTGATTCGGATGCCGAGTTGCTGGACGGCTTGCGAGCCTACTGCGCCGAGGAGAACCTGGAGATCATCGAATTGGTGGCGAATATCGAGATGGAGATCGCCCAGCTTCCGGCTGAAGAGGAGAAAGAGTACCTCTGTGCGATGTCTATCGATGAACCTGCCAGAAACAAGGTGGTCCAAAGCGCATACAGGGCGCTTGGGCTGATATCGTTCTTCACGGCTGGCGAGGATGAAGTTCGCGCCTGGACAATCTGCGCTGGTGACAACGCCGTGACTGCGGCCGGAAAGATTCACTCCGATCTGGCGCGCGGGTTCATCCGCGCGGAAATAGTCTCCTATGCTGATTTCGAGAAAGCCGGTTCCTTCGAAGCCGCCAAATCCGGCGGGCTTATGCGCCTCGAGGGCAAGGACTACGTCATCCACGATGGCGACGTCATGGTGGTGCGGTTCAAAGTGTAGGGCACGTTCTCGTAGCGTAGCCCCTTGTGGGCGTCCGGCGGGGGCGCCGCACGGCAGGGATCGCAGATTTAACGCAATACTATCGTAATGATCCCGAGGGATATGTTATCCCGAGGCTGAATTCTCCGGAATCCAGGGATCTCTACCGGCGAATTGTTGGCTTTGGATGCCCTCACCCCTCTCTCCCCTTCGATACGGCGCTGGGGCGCCTACTCAGGACAAGGCAGGGAGCAGGAGAGGGGGATATGCCGGCAAAATCCGATGCTTTGATTATACAAGCATCCAGTATGCAGGCACCTCCCGACATGATGCTTCAGTACCAGAACGAAGTGTCGCGGCCGAAGCGCCGATCTGGTTAATCCCGAACCTCTGGCATCGTGTGCCGACAGCAGGCCAACCTCCCGGAACCCTCCCCAACCCTCCCTTAGCAGGGAGGGAGCTTTCCGGACGGAACGGCGCCCAAACGAATTCTGAAACTCTTCCGTCACACT
>Ga0326727_10015900_pt1 | contig 16021 bp, 14 predicted proteins | sample MB2enrmetagenome_FD_207643 | JGI IMG/M metagenome (GOLD analysis project Ga0326727, IMG submission 207643) | Lab enriched peat soil microbial communities from McLean, Ithaca, NY, United States - MB29MY | ecosystem: Environmental > Terrestrial > Soil > Wetlands > Peat | place: USA: New York...
GGATGCCGGAAAACGGCCTTGCAGAGACGAAAATCGACACAGAACAACCCCATCACACGCGTAAAAAACTCGCGTACAAGGAGAGCTAAAACAAAATCACGGCTTTTTTCAGCAAGCTGTTTAGCCGGGCCGCAAACGATGCAAAAGAAAGGGTCGGGCTTCAGCCCCTGCGGGGCTCGCTTCGGTGAAAAGGCTAGCTTCAGTCGTTTTTCCGCAGCCTGTAAAGCCGTGCCCTGTTACAGAACGGTGTCCGTTTGTTCATTGAGCCGTGGGGCCGGAGCTAGCTTGCTATTCATTATCGCGAAATGGGTGGAAAACCTGCTTCCCACTCAGCGGCCGGATCAGTTGCCCCTGTACGCAGAACGGAGCCGTTTGCGGGCGGTGTCCGCGCGAGAAGTGTTGGGGCCTGCGTCGATAGCGGCCTGGTAATCGCGCACGGCCAAAGCGCGCTCGTTGTTCAGGTCGTGGCACTCGCCGGCTGCCAGCAGGGAGCGAATCTTCAGCTCCGGGCCCACGTTGGGAGCCCAGGCGGCGCGCTCGTAAGCTCCGGCGGCCTCCTGGTAGTGGCGCTGGCCGCGCAGGGAGTCGCCCAAGCCAAAGTCGGCCAACTCCATGCGGGCGTCGACGAAGTAGCCCGGCTTGGCGCTGTCGGCCATGATGGCGCGGTAGGCTTCCACGGCCACCATGCCTTCGCCGGCATCCTTGCGCAGGTTGGCCTCCTCCAGGCAGAAGAGGAAGTTGTGCGGATACTGGTTCTTCATGCCGCGCACCACCTGGATGGCCTCTTTGTATTTGGACTCGCGCCGCAGAAACAGCGCAATGGCCGTGCGGGCCTCGAGGCTGGTGATGACGCCGCGCTGGCCGGCGTCGTTCAGCATGGCCAGCCCCGTGGACTTGGAGCCCGTGATGCCCGCGAAGCCGATCAGGATCTTGAAAGGCAAGGGCAGCGCGCCCACCACGTACTGGTAGACGCCGGTGATCAGCTTGGCGTCGGCGTAGTTCGGATCGATCTGTAGAACCCGCTCCTCATCGTCTCTGGCCTTGTTGGCCAGGTGGAAGCCCGCGCCAAAAGCCCGCTCGACCATGGCCACATAAGTACAGCGCAGGCTGCGCACCCAGCCGCGGGCAAACAGGGCGTCAATGTCGTTGGGATTGCGGCCGATGCGCCAGTCGGCCTCATGCACGGCTTCATCGGCCAGGGCAAAGATACGGTCCCGGGTCCGTGGGTCTTCCTGGGTGGCGTGACGGCCGGTCAGGAAGCCGTCATTGGCATAGAAGGTGGTGTCGAGCATGTCCTGCCGGTAGAGTTCCTGAAAGATCAGGGCGTTCAGCAGAAGGGCCGTGGCCTGTGGATCGCCGGGATGCTGCGCGTGGAAGCGCTCAAAGCGCTCGACCGCGCCCGGATAGTCGAGGTTGTAGTAGTGCTCGAAGGCCTCGCGCACCTGGGGATCGTAGTTGAGCGGATTCGTGTGAACCGGCGCAGCCCACGCCGCCAACCCCAGGCACAGCAAGAGCGCCCCCGAAATGACCGCGTGCACCGCAAATCGCGCCTTCACTACCTTCAACATCTCCTCCAGAAGCGGCCCGAACCTTCAACCAGTTTCAGCTTAAAGGATTGAAGTGGCAGAATCCATGAAGCTTCGGCAAAGCGCTTCCCAGCCCGCCTGTCCCGCACATGGATCGGTGACGGCGGTCTCTGCCGATCCGTGCCGCTCTCGGTTACGATGCAGATATGCCCATACCTGAGCGGCTGAATCCGACTTTTGCTTCCTCCAGCTTTCCCGCACCCGCCCAATTCGACCCCATCGAAGAGGCGCGGCAGAAGCTGATCGTGGCTCTCGACGTGCCCACGGCCGCAGCGGCCATTGACCTGGTGAACCAGTTGGAGCGCAACTGCCGTTGGTTCAAGGTGGGCCTCGAGCTGTTCGTCGCCGCCGGTCCCGCCGTGCTGGAGCCGATCGTTGCGCGCGGCCACTCGGTCTTTCTGGACCTGAAGTTCAACGACATTCCCAACACCGTGGCCGGAGCCGTGCGCTCGGCGGCAGCGCTGGGCGTGCGCATGATGACCGTCCACGCCGCGGGCGGCCCGGCCATGCTGGCGGCCGCAAAGAACGCCCTTGAAGGCATTGAGAACCCTCCGCAACTGCTGGCAGTGACCGTGCTGACCAGCATGGACCAAACGCAACTGGGCGCAATCGGCGTGGAACGCACGCCCGCCGCGCAGGTGGAAATGCTGGCGCGGATGGGTATGGAGGCCGGCATTAACGGCTTTGTCTGCTCGCCGGAGGAAGTGGGCCGTCTGCGCGGGCTTGCGGGACCGGAAGGTGTGCTGGTAATCCCGGGGATTCGTCCCGCGGGCGCTGCCATTGGCGACCAGAAGCGCATCGCCACGCCGGCTGAGGCGCTCCGGCAGGGCGCGAGCTATCTGGTTGTTGGCCGGCCCATCACGCAGGCAACCGACCCAGCCGAAGCCGCCGAGGCAATCCTGAAAGAGATGGCCGAAGCGCTGGCGCAGTAGCTTCTTAAATTGTCGGTATCCTCTCTGGTTGTATGCTGTTGGTCATGGCAAAACAAGTATGGATGGTTCGCGCTGGACGTGATTCTGCCTACATTGGCGAGTTCCTATCGCGCCAGATGATTGCAATTGGCTGGGCAAAGATCGGCGATCTCTCTAATGTTAGAAACAGGGACCAAATCAGCATGCTGGTTAAACAGCATTGGCCTGAGGACAACAAGTTTCAGCATGCGATCAGCGTGAGCCAAGTTTACCGGTTCCGCGAAGAGATTGTCCCGGGCCAAACCGTCGTCACCTATGACTCGAATCGCCGCATCTATCATCTCGGTACAGTAACAGGGGATTATGTGTATCACCCCGAATATGATCCGGAGTTGGTTCACACACGCGCAATACACTGGGAGCGCGAAGTCTCCCGCGATGCGCTATCTGCCGAATCGAAAAACTGTCTGGGCGCTATTTCTACAATCTTCTGTCTCTCTCCAGCAGCAGCGGAAAACATTCTTTCCGTTGCACACAACGGCCAGATTCAACGGGCTAAGGAGGATGAAGCCCCTGCGATAGAAGATGAGGCTCAGCAGGAAGAAGAGATTCGGAAAGATACTGAGCAACGCGCGCTTGAGTTTCTGCAGGACAAACTCAGCAAACTGGCTTGGGATGAGATGCAGGAGTTGGTTGCAGGCCTTTTGCGGGCGATGGGTTATAAGACACGAATTTCAAAAGCTGGCCCTGACAGAGGCCGGGACATTATCGCTTCTCCAGATGGATTCGGCTTCCAACCACCGCGAATCATTGTTGAAGTGAAACATCGCAAAGGTACGATGGGGGCACCGGACGTACGCAGCTTCCTGGGTGGCCTCCGCCAGCACGACAATGGTCTCTATGTGAGCACGGGTGGGTTTTCCAACGAGGCTCAATACGAAGCGAATCGCAGCAATCAGAACCTAACTCTGATGAATTCAGACGATCTTTGCAAAGCGATCGTTGAGCACTATGACAAGATGGACGCCGAAACCAAGACGCTACTGCCATTGAAGAAAATCTACTGGCCCGTTTAATCCGAATCGTTGCTCTGCATGCAAAAGCCCGGCCGATGGCCGGGCTTTTCTGCGTCTAAAAAGAACTTCAAGCAGCGCTTAAAGCTTCTCGTAGAAGTCGCATACGGAGCACGAGATGTAAACGCCGCCGGGGACGCCGCGCTCGCGGTCCTTCACGCGCTTGACGATGCGCGTCGGCTTGCTGCACTTCGGACAGTCGGTCGACTTCGTCGTGTCCATTACCTTCTTACGATCACCAGTTTTTGCGATCTTTGCCATGGGCTGGGTGGTTCTCCTTTTCGGGGGTGTCTCTGCACACACGCACAACCGGGTTGGGCGCGGCTTCAACGGCGCGGTCGATTGCTGCCTTCTGCCGCAAACTGAATTGCACAAAAAGGCGCGAGACTCGCTCCTGCTAGTTTACATGAAGCCGGGAGTCGCGCGAAATTTGGACGGGACGCAAAGAACCGTCAGTTCTGCGGGGTTGAACCGGCAACCGGCGGCTGCGGACTGGGTGCGGCTGCAGGCGGAGCCGGTTCCTCGTCGGGATTCGCGCCGGGCTGCTTTCGCACCTTGCCCGCGTCCGTCGGCGGATCGGGATGCTCGGGCGGGAACTGCACGGGGCGCATGACGCCGGTATTCTTCTGGCCCGGAGGCTGGTTTCCCTTCAACCGGTCATCCGCCGTCTGCTCGCCGGGCTTGCGAAGGCTGGGCGGGGCGTCGGGCGCCTGGCGGTCCGGGTCTTTCTGCACGTCGCCGACTTGCTGGACCCGCACCTTGGCCACTTCCGGAGCAGCGGGAGAGCCGTCCGTCATCAGCAGCCCTTCCACGCGGTTCTCGGTGAAGATGACCGGCTTTTCACCCACTTTGGCCACCTCTACGCGAATCACGCGGTTGCCGTTGATGCGGACAAACTCCACCTCCGCCGGCGGTAGGCCGTAGATCCACTCTTCGAAGGGCATCTGGCCGTCCATCTCCCGGGTCTTGGTGCGCGGTTGGCCCTTGGCAAACAGAACCATGTCGATGCTCATGCCCACCCAGACCTCGTGGCTGAGGATGGCATCTCGCAGCACGGCAGGCAGAGTGTCGGTAAACGCCTGGATGGGAGTCTTGACGTCAAAGGAAATCAGCGGAGCCAGCAGCGCCTTCACCTGCTTGGGAGTAACCTCCGGGATGCGGCCACCGAAGTCTAGCGTGAGACGCGCGCCCTGCGGGTCCGGTTCCGTGTCCTGGATGACCGGGGCCGTGACATTGCCGCCACCGACCTGGATGTGGCGAAGAAGGCGATGCTTGAAGTCGGGACCGCCGTTGATCAGAAAGACGATCTTGCCGTGTTCGATCTGGACATCGGTGAAAACCACGCGATCGCCGGGCTTGGCGCTTGTGCCGCTACTGGTGACCGCATTCAGATACGCCTCGCCGGCGGGCGACAGCTTGCCGTTGGCGGCAAGGGTCAGGCCCTTGTGCCCGCGCGGAAAGGGGCGCATGGCAAAGCCCTGCTCCGACTGGAGAGCGCGGATCAGCTCGATGCGGGTCTTGGCGTCGAGGGGAGCTTTCGAAAGCTCAACGTGAGTTGGAGCCACCTGCGCGTAACGGCGATCCACCGGGCCATTGGCTTTGGTAGTGCCCTTGCCGCTGGTGTCCACCGTAAACACCTGCGCGCCCAGAGCTGCGGCAGACAACAGGCACGCCACCGCACAGAAGAGCGCGCGGCCTGCAATGGGCTGCGGCGAGGAACTTGCTGTTCTGTTTACAGAGGCCGGCAGATGGGATGGCCGCCGCGCCCCGCTCAAGCGAGATAGCCGGATCATGGGAACCTCCCCATGCGGTCAAGCAGCACTGGGCACACAATAGCCCCGATCGAGGGCCGGGGTCAACTAGCTGCCGCGAGCGGAGTAAATCGGCGCTTAGTTGGAGTCTTTTCCCTGCCCGGGCAGCACCTGCGGAGGCAGCGTAGCGGCGGGCAAAATCTGCACCAGCGTGGGAGCCGCAGGCTGCGCCGGTCCCATGGCTGCCTCGTGCTGGCCACGCGCTGCCGCGTCCAGATCCACCGGAACGCCGCCGGGAACAAACACCGGAGCGTTGTGGATGAAGTTCAGATCGCTGGTGACGCGGAAGACCACCGGCAGAGCGGCAACGAGCACGAAGAAGGCAAACCAACTGCCATCCAGGCCGTAGGAACCGCCGGTCAGCCAGAAGGATCCCATGGGGTCGCCCTGCACCAGCGGCGAACGGTCGTTGACGCCGCTCACGGCGAGGCCGAAGATCAGCGCGCGGCTGGCCTTCCAGGCAAAGTTGATGCCCCAACTCACCCACAAGGCGCGCGTGCGGACATAGGCCGCTGAAAGCAGCAGCGTCAGCACCACCCCGACCAGAATGCTGGCGTGGTTTGCACCCGGAATCCGCGCCTGCAGAATGGCGTAGAAGGCCGCAAAGCCCAGCGAAGCGCCGATGGACCCCACCGAGTTGGCAAAGCGCTGGAAACCGTAGCCGCGAAAGGCGATCTCCTCCACCAGCGCCGCAATCGCAAAGAACGCCAGATCAACGAGGAACCAGCCGAGCGTTGCAAAGTGGAGCGTGAAGCTGGTGGCGATGCCGCCCATCACAGCCATCGCCAGAACGCAGACCACGGCAATGCCCCAGCCGACGCTGATGCCCATGCCGGCTTCGCGCGTCCAGCCGCGGCGGCGGGGCAGTCCCTGCTCGGTGATGGGGTGCATCTGCTTGTCGAACCAGAAGCCCATGGAGGCGTAGCCGACCAGCAGCAGGAAGGCCAGCATCATCTGCTCCACCAGCGGCGACCAGTCGCTGCCGGCAAGCCCCAGAGCGGCGCGGCTCGCTACCGCGCGGGCGACGAAGAAGTAGACCACCGCGGCCAGAAACTCGAGATATGTGCGAAGACGGCTGCCGTGATAGGCGGGCGTGCTCATGAGCGCCTCGGGGAAACGGGGAGTGTGCATTCTTCGGGAAAGATCGGCAACAATGCTGCAACGCTGAGATTCAAGTGGATTCCTACTCTGTTCGATGAAGCCGGAGCCGCGCACGATGCGGAAAAGCGGAATCCTGCGCGGCCCAGCGCATCGGCCCGGCTATCCCTCGGTGTAGAACCGGGCCATGTTGCGAAACTTCAGTTGGCGCGCGGCCACCAGTTCGTCCACGGGCACCTTCTTGATCGCGTCCAGATGCTTGCGCAGGGCGCTGCCCAGAAGGCCCAGTCCGGTCTCGCGGTCGAGATGCAAGCCCTCGGGCGGCTCGGCGATAATCTCGTCCACGCAACCCAGCGCCGCCACCTCCGGCGCGGAGATGCGCATGGCCTCGGCGGCCAGTTGCTTGTGCGCGGCGTCGCGCCACATGATGGCGGCGCAGGACTCCGGCGTAATGACGAAGTAGAGAGCATTCTCCAGGATCAGCACGCGGTCGGCCACAGCCAGAGCCAGAGCGCCGCCCGAACCGCCTTCGCCGCTGATAACGGAGATGGTGGGTACGCGCAGGCGCGACATCTCGCGGATGTTGCGGGCGATAGCCTCGGCCTGTCCGCGCTCCTCCGCGCCTAGGCCGGGAAATGCGCCGGGCAGATCGATAAAGCTGATGACGGGACGGCCAAACTTCTCGGCGATCTTCATGGCGCGCAGCGCCTTGCGATAACCCTCGGGGTTGGGCATGCCGAAGTTGCGCCGGACGCGCTCCTTGGTGGTGCCGCCCTTGCGGTTGCCGATCACCATTACTTCGTCGCCGCCCATGCGGGCCATGCCGCACGCCACCGCTTCATCGTCGCCAAAGGCGCGATCCCCGTGAATCTCGCTAAAATCCGTAAAGATTCGCTCGATGAAGTCCATGGGGTAGGGCCGTTGAGGATGCCGTGCCCGTTCGATTCTGATCCATGCCGGGGATACGGGCGTCTGTTGCGCGTTTGCTGTTTCCTGTTCGCTCATTGATTCCCTGGGGTATCCGGCTCGACCTGGCCGCGTGCCCTGCTTCGATTCTAAGGCCCACGGCGGCGGAGGCAAAGCCGATAACGGACGAGGCAACAGAAAGGTTCGCTAAAGGATACCGAACCGGGCAAAGGCTTCCTTCGACGGCATTCCCTCTTCCAGCGCCTGGCGGACGGCCTTTTCCTTGCGGGCCTTCTCAAAGGCCGCGGCCAGCACATCGGCCTCCGCAGCCTGCGGGATCACGCAGACGCCGTCCAAATCGCCGAAGACGATGTCGCCGGGCAGAACGCGCACCTGGCCCACTTGCAGCGGGATGCGGAAGTCGATCACCTTGCCGCGCGGCCCCTGGTCCTGCGCGTAGCTGCCGTGGGAGAACGTTGGAAAGCCCAGGGCAAGAACGCCGCGTGTATCGCGCGAGTAGCCATCGACAACGGCCCCGGCAGCGCCGCACTTGCGCGCGCGGACGCTCATCAGCTCGCCCCACAGCGCATAGCTGGGCGACGCGCCGGTGCACAGGTAGACCTCGTCGGTCTTCAGGTCGTCCAGCGCGTCCATCATCAGGCCGAAGGGACGGGCGGAGACGGGATTATGCGATCCCTCGACGGCTTCATCGAAGCAGTCTGCCTCCAGCACCGTAAGCGCTCGTCCGCAGACGATCATCGAGCGGTCCAGCGGCGCAATGGCAGGCGGAAGAAACTGGCGCTGAAAGCCGAGCTTGTCCATCACGTCGCCGATGACGGCGGAGAAAAGCTCGCGGCGGGCGGTGGCGAAGAGTTCCCGGTCGGATTGCGGCATGTGTCTGCTCCCAACACGAAGAAAGAATAGCAAGGCTGGCGAAGGCTGGCCTTCGAGTTCATCGTCAATCGATCCGAACGCGGTCCAGCTTCGGGATGAAGAGATGAATCCCGAGCAGCACCGCAAGGTACGACAGGCTGGCCCACGTCAGGATGGGCTGATAGCTGCCCGTGGAACGCAGAATGAGGCCGGTGATGGCGGCGGCGAACATGCCGCCGATGGCCGCGCCCGTTCCCGTCAGGCCGGTGATCGAGGCCACGGCGCGGCGCGGATAGATGTCGGCGAGCATGGCGTAGAGGTTCGAGGCCCAGCTCTGATGCCCGGCCATCGCCAGGCCCAGGATGCCCACGGCCAGCCACACCGTGTGCGCGCGGCTGTCGAACGCCACTGGAACCACCATCAGCGCGCTGGCCAGCACAGCGGTCTTGCGCGCCAGATGCACAGGCCAGCCGCGCTTCAGCAGCGCGGAAGAGAACCACCCGCCGAAGAGCCCGCCGACGTTGGCCATGGCGTACATGATCATCAGCGGCAGGCCTACATTGCGCAGCGTAAGGCCGCGGCTGGAGCTGAGGAACTTGGGCGCCCAATAGAGATAGAACCACCACACCGGCTCCGTAATGGAGCGGCCGATGAGAAAGACCCACGTAGCGCGATGGCAGAGCAGTTCGCCAATGGAGATGGGCGCTTCCTGCGCCGTGACCGTACTCAAATCGGAGACGGAATAGACCGGAAGCGGGCGGCGATAGATGGCCAGCCACGCCGGAATCCAAAGGAAGCCCACTGCGCCAATCAGGATGAAGGCCGCGCGCCAGCCTAGAGTGAGCGCAATCCACGGAACCACCAGCGGAGCCAGAATGGCCCCGACCGTGGAACCGCTGTTGAACAGCCCCGCCGCAAAGGCGCGCTCGTTCACGGGAAACCACTCGGAGGTGGCTTTCACTGCCGATGGGAAGTTGCCCGCTTCGCCCAGCCCCAGCAAGAGCCTGACGCCCGCGAAGCCCGTGACGGAACGGACAAATCCGTGCGCCACGGCGGCGATGCTGCAGACGGTCACAGCCAGAGCGTAGCCAAGACGCGTGCCAATGCGGTCGATGATAGGCCCGGCCATCAGCAGGCCCAGGGCAAATGTGGCCTGGAAACCGGCGATGATCATGCCGTACTGGCTCTCGGACCAGCCCAACTCCTGCTGCAGCGGAATCACCAGAATGCCCAGCACCTGGCGGTCCATGTAGTTGATGGCCGTGGCGGCAAACAGCAGCGCGCAAACGACCCAGCGAAACGCGGAGACCTGGTCCGGAGAGCGATCCATTCCTGTGCCCGTCTTTCCTTCAAATGGCCGTACAGGCGGCGGCGCACTGGAAAGCCGCGCGCGCTTCCCAGTGCGCCTCCAACAGCACTGGCAATGCTAGCATCCGTGGGCATGGCCGCGCGGGAGCGGCTAGAATTGGAAAATCCGGCAGGCGGAGCGACGCTCGCCATCCGGTCCTGAATCCGCGAGACAGCCATGAAGTGAGGGAGATAAAGATGGAAGCATCCACAGTGTTGAATCCCGCCCACGAAGACAAGTTGCAGCGGCTTGCTGAAGTTGCGGTCCGGGTTGGACTGGGTCTAGTGGCAGGACAGGAACTGGTGATGACGGCCTCGCTGGACGCGCTGCCGCTGGCCCGCCGCATTACCGAGCAGGCCTACCGCGCCGGCGCATCGCTGGTCACCACCCTCTATTCTGACGACGAAGCAACGCTGCTGCGCTACCGCCTGGCTCCCGACGCCAGCTTTGACCACGCCGCCAACTGGCTCTACGACGGCATGGGCGCGGCCTTCAAGAGCGGCGCGGCGCGGCTGGCCATTGCTGGCGGAAATCCCTCCCTGCTCGCCAACGAAGACCCCGCCAAGGTGGGCCGCGCCAATCGCGCCGTCTCGCAGGCCTATCGTCCCGCGTTGGAGCTGATCACGCGCCACGCCATCAACTGGACCATCGTGGCCAACGCCACGCCTGCTTGGGCGGCGGCGGTGTTTCCCCAGGACGCTCCGGATGTGGCCCTCGCCAAGCTGTGGGAGGCCATCTTCAAGAGTTCGCGCATCGACGGCGACGATCCGGTGGCGGCATGGAAGGCGCACGACGCCGAACTGCAGCGGCGCTCGGCGCGGCTGAACGAAAAGCGCTACGCGGCGCTCAGGTATCGCGGGCCGGGAACCGATCTTGAGATCGGGCTGGCCGACGATCATCTTTGGCTGGGCGGCGGCACTACCGCGGGCAACGGCATCTACTGCATCCCCAACATGCCCACCGAGGAAGTCTTTACCACCCCGCACAAGGACCGCGCCGAGGGAACGGTGACGGCCACCAAGCCGCTTTCGCATCAGGGAACCCTGATCGACGGCATCCAGGTACGCTTCAAGGAAGGCCGCATCGTGGAGGCGCGCGCCAGCAAGGGCCAGGAGGTGCTGGACCGCCTGATCGACACCGACGAAGGCGCACGGCGGCTGGGCGAAGTGGCGCTCGTGCCCCATTCCTCGCCCATCGCGGCCAGCGGAATGCTCTTCCTGAATACCCTCTTCGATGAGAACGCCGCCTCGCACATCGCTCTGGGCCAGGCCTACTCCACCTGCCTGCGCGATGGCGAAAACATGACGCCGGAGCAGCTTGCCGCCAAGGGCGCCAACGACAGCCTCATCCACGTGGACTGGATGATCGGCTCCGGCCAGCTCGACATCGACGGCATCACCGCCAGCGGCGTTGCCGAGCCGCTGATGCGCCAGGGCGAATGGGCCTGAGCGCAGCAGCCCTTTCCATCCACCGGCAGCCGAGACACGCAGACGGCCCTCGCTAAGGCCCACCGCGCGCCAAGGCTGCCGCATTGCGGCAATCGATCTCTTGAAGGGACTCTACGCCACCGCGGCCCGCGTCTGTCCTGCGTCCCGCACACGTACCCGCACTTCGACCCGCGAACCGAGCCTGTGACGGATGGCCCAGGCCCCTGGTTCCCTTGGTCCCTTGTTCCCTTGTTCCCTTGGTCCCTGCTCACTTGGTCCCTGCTCTCCCGTCCCCGGAGTGACTTAAGTCGCTTCCCTTCCTTGCGGAGTTCCCTACTCTTCCTTCAGATCGCCATTCATGGAAGGAACCACACGCAATGTTCTGCTATCAATGTGAACAGACCTCGCAAGGACAGGGCTGCCAGACCATCGGTGTCTGCGGCAAGGACGAGAACACCGCAACGCTTCAGGACCTGCTGATCCACGCGCTCAAGGGCGTGAGCCAGTACGCGCATAGGGCCGGCAAGCTGGGCGCTGCCGATGCGGAGATCGACGCCTTCGTGATCGAGGCGATCTTCGCCACCCTCACCAACGTCAACTTCGACGAGGAAAGCGTGGCTGAGCTGGTCTACAAGGCCGCAGCCGTTCGCGACCAGGCCCGCAAGCTGTATGAGAACGCCGCCGCCAAGGCCGGAGTCGCGGTGGAAACTCTTGCCGGTCCAGCCGCCTTTGCGCCCGCTGCCGACCGCATGGCGCTGCTGAAGCAGGGACGCGAACAACTGATTCCGCTGGTCTACCTGGCGGGCAACACCATCGATGCCGGCGAAAAGGAAAAGAAGAACCTGGAAGAGCTGGTGGTGTACGGCCTGAAAGGCGTGGCCGCCTATGCCTATCACGCCATGATGCTGGGCTCGGCTGCTCCGGCCAGCTACGCCAAGATCTACGAGATTCTGAACGCGCTGACCGAGAAGCACACCGGCGAAGAGATTCTGGGCCTGGCCCTGAGCGTCGGCGAGCTGAACTACGCCGTTCTGGAGCAGTTGGACACGGCGCACACCGAGACCTTCGGCGCGCCCACTCCGGCGCAGGTCCGCATTCACCCGGTGAAGGGCAAGGCCATCCTGGTGAGCGGCCACGACCTGCACGACCTCTATGCCCTCCTGGAACAGACCCGGGGCCTGGGCATCCAGATCTACACCCACGGCGAGATGCTGCCCGCGCACGGCTACCCGAAGCTGAAAGCCTTCTCGCACCTGGCCGGCAACTACGGCGGCGCATGGCAGGATCAGGCGGCGGAGTTTGCTGCGTTCCCCGGCGCCATCCTGATGACCTCCAACTGCATCCAGCAGCCGAAGGACTCCTACAAGGGCCGCATCTTTACGGCAGGCGCGGTGCAGTGGCCGGGCGTGCGCCACATTGAAGGGACAGACTTCTCCGCGGTGATTGCCGCAGCCCTCTCCGCTCCCGGCTTTGAGGAAGATGGCCCGGCAGACAGCATCACCGTCGGCTTTGGCCACGCCGCCGTTCTGGGCCACGCCGGCACGGTGATTGACGCGGTGAAGAGCGGCGCGCTGCGGCGCTTCTTCCTGATCGGCGGCTGCGACGGCGCGCGCTCCGGCCGCAACTACTACACCGAGCTGGCGCACAAGGTTCCGCAGGACTGCATCATCCTGACGCTGGCCTGCGGCAAGTATCGCTTCAACAAGGACGAGTTCGGCACGCTGGGCGGCCTGCCCCGGTTGCTGGACCTGGGCCAGTGCAACGACGCCTACTCCGCGCTGAAGATTGCACAGGCTCTGGCCGCGGCCTTCGAGTGCGGCGTCAACGACCTGCCCCTGTCGCTGGTTCTGAGCTGGTACGAGCAGAAGGCCGTATCGATTCTGCTGACCCTGCTGTGGCTGGGCGTGCGCAACATCCGCATCGGACCGACGCTGCCGGCGTTCCTGTCGCCCGCGGTGCTGAAGATGCTGGGCGAGGCCTATAACCTGATGCCGATCACCACGGTGGATGCCGATCTGACCGCCATCCTCGGCTAGAGCAAACTGCCATTCACAACGAACCTCCGTGCATCCCGCTCAGACCGCAAAACCGCGGTCAGGGCGGGCCGCACGGCAGGGCAAACGCACCATGCAAATGAAAGGTCAAGAAAAGAGGTTTTGAAAGGGCACGGATTTATCCGTGCCGTTCAATGCCCCTTCGAGTGCTGGCCCTTAGGACCTGAGGAATTTTTTCTGTCGCAAACCTTCCCTCAGGGGCTGTCTAAAAACTCAGCTTTCGTCGAAGGGTACGGGCTTTAGCCCGTACATCAAAAGTCCAAATAGAACAGGGCTTTAGCCCCCGAGGCAGTCTTTCGGGGCGTTTGCATTGCCTCAGGGGCTAAAGCCCGGCAAATTTTATATGGTCGAACGTACGGGCTGAAGCCCGTACCCTTCAATCTGTAAGTTTCTAAACAGATTCTCAGGGGCTGAAGCCCCGCATATTCCCTACATTTGTGGCACGGATAAATCCGTGCCCTTTCAAAACTAGTCAAAACTACCGATGATGCGTTTGCCCTGGGCCGCACGGAGGTTGGTGCTTTGGGCGCTCTCCGGGTTCACAATAGATACGAACCCCGGCCAGCTTTTTTCCGATTCTCCCTGGCCGCTGAAGGAGCGCATTCATGCCTGCATCTCCATTGAAAGTTGTCGCCATTAACGGCAGCGCCCGCAAGGGTGGCAACACCGCTATTCTGCTTCGCACCGTACTTGCCGAACTCGAAACCGAAGGCATCCAGACCGAACTGGTCGAGACCGCCGGGCAGACCGTGCTGCCCTGCCGCGCCTGCCGCAACTGCTCAGTAAAGAAGAACAGGCTCTGCTCGCAGACCTCCGACTTCGGCAACACCCTGATTGAAAAGATGGACAAGGCGGACGGCATCCTGCTGGGCTCGCCGACGTACGTGACCGATGTGACCGCCGAGATGAAGGCGCTGATCGACCGCGCCTGCATGGTTTCCGGCGCGAACGGCAGGATGTTCCGCCGCAAGGTGGGCGCCGGCGTGGTGGCCGTGCGGCGCGCCGGGGCACTGCACGCCTTCGACACGCTGAACCACTTTTTCCTGATCGGCGAGATGATCGTTCCGGGCTCCAGCTACTGGAACATCGGCATCGGCCGCGAGATTGGCGACGTGGAGCACGACGAGGAGGGCCTGCAGACGATGCGCACCCTGGGCCGCAACATGGCCTGGCTGATGAAGGCCTTGCCGCGCGCGTAGAGCGGATTACCCCCAGCCCGCGCAACAGGACTATGCTTGGAAAGGAGGCAGCCGCACGATGGCTGTCTCTTTCCGGGTGGCTGCGCTACCCGGCGACCCTCCCACCGCGTCCCCACCTTCGGGCTCAGTGCCTGTGCCGCCCAATCTGCCATCCGGAGCGGCAGAATCCTTTCTGCAGTTCCCTGCACATGCAGACGGGACCTCCTGCCTTCCCAAGGAGGAATCAATGGAATCCGCACAGACAGTATCCGCCCAGTCCACCGTGGCCAGCGACGTGTTGCACAATGACAACCCAACCAGGCTCACGCCCGAGGAGATCGCCAAGGCACTGGCGCATCACAAGCACCGCCACGGCGGCGACGAAGCACGCGACGCGAAGGCTGCCGCGAAGAGCGCGAAAAAGAAGAAGTAAGGGCTTTTCGACCGGCGAGTAGCAGATCCGTGTTCCCATTCTTTTGCCGTTGCTTCGGCGAAAGAATGGGAACGCACAAGATGCTGGTTGAACCTCAGAGATATTCTTGCGCCATCCGCTGCCATGTGGGCCAGTCGTGGGTGTTCAGCCCGTTCCACACATAGAACTGGTGGGAAATGCCGGCCTCGCTCAGCACGCGGTCCAGCCGTTGGCTCTCGCCCAGACACTGGTCGTCCCAGCCGGTGGCCAACACGTAGCGGCAGCGGCGGAACTGCTGAAGATAGCGCGGATCGGTCAGGTTGGGCAGGTAGTGGGTGGGCAGGTTCAGATAGCAGTCCGTGTCGTAGTAGCCGTCCAGAAAGTGCGCCAGGTCAAAGATGCCGGAGAGCGAAACGAATCCGGTGAACTGCTCCGGGTGGCGCAGGGCGATGTTGGCGGCGTGGTAGCCGCCAAAGCTGCATCCCAGCGTCAGCAGGCCGCTGTCGCCATTCCTGTCCCGCACCAGGGGGACGACCTCGTCCATCACGTAGCGTTCGTAGTCCTGGTGGCGCACGATGCGCTCCCGGCCGGGAGCTTCGCGGTTGTACCAGCTCTCGCGGTCCACCGAGTCAAGGCAGTAGACCTGCACCTGACCGGCGTCGAGCTTCTGCTCTAAAGCGCCGATCATGCCCCGGTCCTCGAACTCGAAGAAGCGGCCACCGGAGGTGGGAAACGTTATGACCGGCGTTCCGGATTCGCCAAAGATGAGCAATTCCATCTGCCGGCCAAGCCGGCTGGAGTGCCACTTTACATACTCACGCTTCATTGCTGATGCTTTCCGGCTAGAAGATAAAAGCAGGATAAACCTTTGCTCCCTGCTACTTTATCAGCCTGTCCCGCGTGAGCATTGCCATGGCTTCGCCCCGTGCCACTCTCGTCTTCCCGCTCCGGGCAGGCCGGGCTCGCCAGCCGTTACGCGCCGTCTCGCGGGCGATGGCCGAGCGCGCCCTTCGAACGACAGATGCTTATAGCTCTTCTTCCCGCAACATTCTTCCTTTCGGAGGCTTATTGGCACCCAAGAAGGCTCCGAACATGTGCGAAATTGTAAAACAAACAGTCGCTCAGGGGATAAACAGGCTGCGGAAAAACGACTGAAGCTAGCCTTTTCACCGAAGAGAGTCCCGCAGGGGCTGAAGCCCGACCCTTTCTTTTGCATCGTTTATCGGCCCGACTGAACAGCTTGCTGAAAAAAGGCATGGGTATCGTAGCTAGCACGTTGTTTCCACAGGGGCATGGTTTAAAAAGTAGACATGCGCGGAGACGACGAGCGGCAAGAAGCGATAT
>Ga0326727_10015901_pt1 | contig 16020 bp, 13 predicted proteins | sample MB2enrmetagenome_FD_207643 | JGI IMG/M metagenome (GOLD analysis project Ga0326727, IMG submission 207643) | Lab enriched peat soil microbial communities from McLean, Ithaca, NY, United States - MB29MY | ecosystem: Environmental > Terrestrial > Soil > Wetlands > Peat | place: USA: New York...
CTGTATCCGATGTGGTCACGAAAGGCGAAATGCCGCCCGAGATCCGCAAGAACCTTCTTCTGTGGGTGGGATGCGTGGCCGGAGCGCTCGAAGAGAACGAATACCGCGGCAAGTTGGCCGCGGCCGGCTTCCACCAGATCGAGTTGGAACCCACGCGCATCTACCGCATCGACGACGCCCGCGAGTTCCTTTCCGGCCAGGGAATCGACGTGGATGCCATCGCATCGGAAGTGGACGGCAAGTTCATGAGCGCCTTCCTTCGCGCCGTGAAACCGGCGTGAGGGTACAAACATGGCGCAGCGGCTCGGATTCTTCGAGCGGTATCTGACCCTGTGGGTGGCGGCCTCGATGGTGGCGGGAATTGCCCTCGGGAAGCTTGTGCCCGCCGTGGTCCAAGCCCTTCGCGGCCTGGAATTCGGCCAGGGCAGCCAGATCAACGCGCCCATTGCGGTCCTGATCTGGCTCATGATTACTCCCATGATGATGAAGGTGGATTTCACCGCCATCCGCAACGTGGGCAGGAAGCCGGCCGGGCTGGTGGTCACTCTGTTTGTGAACTGGCTGGTGAAACCGTTCTCCATGGCCTTCCTGGCGTGGCTGTTCTTCCGGGTGGTGTTCTCCGCCTTCATCGGACGCGCCGAAGCGGACCAGTACATTGCCGGGTGCATCATCCTGGCCGCCGCTCCCTGCACCGCCATGGTATTCGTCTGGAGCCATTTGACGAACGGCGACGCCGCCTACACGCTGGTCCAGGTTTCCGTGAACGATCTCATCATGCTGGTGGCCTTCGTGCCGCTGGTTCAGTTCCTGGTGACCGGCGCCTCGTCCCTTACCGTGCCGTTCCGGGTGCTGCTGTACTCGGTAATCGTATTCATCGTGATCCCGCTGGCCGCCGGCACCCTCCTGCGGCGGTGGTGGATCGGGCGGCGTGGCAAGGACTGGTTTGAGCGAACTCTGTTGCCCAGCTTTGCCCCGGTCACCATCACGGCCTTGCTGGCCACGCTGGTCTTCATCTTCGCCTTCCAGGCGGACAACATCACCAACCGGTTCTTTCACGTCGTCCTGATCGCCGTTCCCATCACGCTGCAGGTGTACTTCAACGCTTCGCTGGTTTATGGGCTGATGAAGCTCCTGCAGGTGGAGCACAGCGTGGCGGCGCCCGGCGCGCTGATCGGCGCCAGCAACTTCTTCGAGCTGGCCGTCGCGACAGCCATCGCGCTCTTCGGACCGCAATCCGGGGCCGCATTGGCTACGGTGGTGGGGGTCTTGGTGGAAGTTCCCGTCATGCTCTCCGTTTGCGCCGCGTGCAACCGCACCCGTCATTGGTTCATACCATGTCTAAAAGAAGAGTGCTGATACTATGTACCGGAAATTCCGCTCGCAGCCAGATGGCGGAAGGCTTGCTGCGCCACGAAGCTGGAGACCGCTTCGAGGTATTCTCGGCCGGCACCAAACCGTCGCACGTTCGCCCCGAGGCCATCGAAGCGATGGCGGAAATCGGGATCGACATTTCCACCTATCGGTCGAAATCGGTGGATGAGTTTGTGGGCCAAGACCTCGACTACGTCATCACGGTCTGCAGCAACGCCAACGAAACCTGCCCGGTATTCCCCGGCGCCACCAGGCGCCTCCACTGGCCCTTCGACGACCCGGCGGCGGTGGAAGGCTTGGACGCGGTGCGCCACGCCGCGTTCCGCAGAATCCGGGACCAGATTCACGGCAGGATCATGGTGTTCCTGGGCGGAGATGAGAGTTTCGAACCACCTCGCCCCGGATAATTGTGCTACTCGTCAGCCGCGTTTGTCAGAGATCTAGCCCGAACCTCGCCGGTATCATTACGTAATTCTTGTTATAATCGCCAGGCTCCCATTCGCAGTCCTCCTGCTGGAAACACATCCTTATCAAATGACTCTCGATGACGTTGGAGATCCAGCCTTCTGAAAAGCCCGTGTCTTCTGAAAGCTCCTGAATCGTAACACCAGTGCGATGCCGAACGCCGCCCTCTTCGCAACGACGCTTGATGCGGGCGCACAGCCTGCCGAGCCTTTCCTTCATTTTCGGATCGCAAAGTCTGCCTGCTGCCTGTAGCGCCCTGATCCAGCCGTCAGAAGTCAACCTGTGCCACATGCCTACTTGCTTCAGACAGCCGCTGGCCTCAAGATGCTCCCAGGTTGTCGTAATAATGTCCCGAAATCGCGAATCATTCAGTTCGAACAGCGCACCGTCCAGATGCTCGTCGCCGACGACGTCCAGGATCACGCGTAATGCATCGTTGATGTTGTCTGTCTGCTTCTGCTTTGAGATCGTCATCCAACGATCTTACTCGTTGCAGACATGTAGTGGGATTCGCCGATGGAGGGAGACTCACGGTAACTGGATGTAGCCCTTCGCGTAGAAGTGAACCCACGCGATCCCCAGGTCCCGGTTCTCGTCAGCTTCACCCGAGCACCCCGGGGACCGCCTCAACCTGCGGGAACACCGTTGGGCGGTTCCGTTTGGCGACTACTGGATTAGGGCCGGCCACAACGGGGTACGCCGGCGCTGCCAGCCCTCAAAACGTCTTCCGCAGTCGCCGGCCGCCGATCTGAGAAAACTGCGAAGTCGGCTTCCAACCGGCTACACTGGGCATATGGAGTTCGAATGGGACCCCGGCAAGGCGGCCGACAATCTCCGGAAACATGAGGTTTCTTTCAACGAGGCCGCCACGGTACTGGGTGATTTTCTAGGGGCTACAGCCTCCGACCCCGACCACTCTCGCGACGAGCACCGATACATCACCGTGGGGTTATCAAGTCGGGGCCGACTTCTGATGGTCGCTCATGCAGAACGCCACGAAAGAATTCGGATCATCAGCGCCCGGAAGCTGACCCGAGACGAAAGACGAGTCTATGAGGAAACACAGGGATAAGATGAACGACGAACTACGCCCGGAGTACGATCTTCGGCAGTTGCTCAAGGCAGGGGTACGGGGCAAGTACGCAAAACGCTACCATGCAGGCACAAATCTTGTTCTGCTCGAGCCGGATATCCGGAAGGCCTTTCGCAGCGAGAGAGCAGTGAACGAAGCCTTGCGCCTGGTGCTGGAGCTGCGCAAGGTTGGCAGTAGCAAGGCCCGCGCTTAGCAGCCCCTCACCCCCTCCCGATAAACGGCATCTTGGTGGCCATCACGGTCATGAACTGCACATTGGCGTCCAGCGGCAGGTTCGCCATATAGACCACCGCCTCGGCCACGTACCGCACATTCATGCGCGGCTCGATCCTCTTCGTGCCGTTGGCCTGCGGGACGCCGGCCGTTATCCGCTCGGTCATTTCGGTGGCGGCGTTGCCGATGTCGATCTGGCCGCAGGCGATGTCGTACTTGCGGCCGTCGAGCGAAATGCACCTGGTCAGCCCCGTGATGGCGTGCTTGGTCGCGGTATACGGCGCCGAGTTGGGCCGGGGCACGTGCGCCGAGATGGAGCCGTTGTTGATGATGCGCCCGCCGCGCGGTTGCTGCGCCTTCATCAGTTTGATGGCCGCTTGCGCGCACAGGAATGCTCCCGTGAGGTTGACCGCCACCACGGCGCTCCACTGCTCGTAGGTGAGGTCCTCCATGGGAATGCCGGGGGCGCCGATGCCGGCGTTGTTGAAGAGCACGTCCAACCGGCCGAAAGCCTCTCTGGTTCTGGCGAACAACGCCCGGACTTGGTCGGGTCGGCTGATGTCGGTGGGCACGGGGAGCATCCTGGCCGATGCGGCGGTCCGCTCGAGCTCCGCGGCCTGCCGCCCGGCCAGCACCACCGAGTAACCCGCGGCGTGCAGGGCGAGGCTGGCCGCGCGCCCTATGCCGCTGCCGGCGCCAGTCACCAGCGCGACCTTGCCATTGGCGATCATGATGGTCTCATTCTATGGCACGAGCAGGACCGGCGCCTGCCAGAAGGCCGCCTTCAGGCCGGCGGGATCCACCACGCTCACCTGGCAGTCGTACCGGCCCGGCGGCAGCTTATTCAGCGTAAGACTGAAACGGAGCGGCAGCGCTTTCGACTTGGGGTCCAACCCTTCCGTCACCGCCAGTGGCGGCGTTTCGAACGCCTTGGTCTGCCCGTGGTAGAAGGTCACGAAGGCCACCAGCGGTTGGATGGCCGTTGCCCCGCGCTCGTAGGCCTGGAGGTACACATACATATCCCGGCTCTTGCTGAACACGCGCGTCACGCTGGGAATCAGTTTCTGCCCGTCCTGAATCAGCGGGTTCACCACCGGCCCTTTGTCCTTCGCGCTGAACAGCGCATCCTTCAGGTCCACCCGCTGCCCGCTCAACACCACCGAGCTGATGGGAATCCGCTTCAGCTCCTTGTTCAAATTCGGGATGACGAAGTTCTTGGTGTAAGTTCCGATTCTGCCCGTCTCGTCGTCGCGGGCCAGCACCTTGAAGGTGTAAGTCCCCGGAAGCAGCGTGAAGCCAGTGTCGTATTGAATCGGTTGCCGGGCAAGTTGGGCCGCGGTTTCTCCGCTCAGCTTGATATCCACCTTGTCTCTCACGTTCGTCATGGTGGCGCCGTACTCGTCCTTGACTTCGCCGATGAAATCGATGAGCGTGTGTTCCGCGCCGCGGCGCCGCGCCAGCGCCAGCTCGCTGCCCGGAATCTTCATCATCACCGGCACATAATACTCGGCGGAATTCAATTGGAAGTAATCCACCTCCATGGCGATGGTCAGCTCCGTAATCGGGTCGCCCAGCATCAGCGCATCTTGCAGTTGCCGTTCTTTATCCACCACGGTAAACTTGCCGAATTCCTTGCCGGCCCAGTAACCCTGGCGATAACTCAGTTTGGCGGATGCGTCGCCGCTGTAACTGATCTTGATCCGGCGGAAACGCCCGTCCAGCGCCTGGTTGGCCGAGTAATAGCCGAGAATGTAGTAACTCCCAATCGACTGCTCCGCCTGCACGATTCCCACCGACAGGTCGTTGTTGTCCAGCAGCGCCTTCCCGCCCGTATCCGCCGCCAGCGCGTACAACGTATCCTGCGACTTCTGAAAGTTGTTGGCGTTGGCCATCGCCGAGCCGCCGGAATACATCCCGAGCCCGCCCGGCGATCCCCTGGTGGCATCGCCCAGCGGAGCCTGCGCCACCAACCCGCGCGCGTCGATGGAATACAGCGATACGTTGGCGCGGATGGCGGCGTTGGTGGTGGCCTGAAACTGCGCCTGGTTGTCGACGCCGCTCAGCCGCAGCCCGCTGGCGAAGTAAATGAGAACCTTCTTCTCGTTGAGCGTGCCCAGCATCTGGGCCGCCGTCTGCAACGCGGCCAGTTGGCGGTCGGTGTTGAAGAGGTTGAATTCGCTGTCGTCCTCGCCGAATGCGGTGCCCGTATCGGCGCTGCTGTCGTCGGCGTCGGTGAAGTCGAATCCCTGGCCCTCGCCGACAAACAGTTTGTCGACGGTATTCTCCAGGTCGTTGCGATTGTCGGTGAAATCGCGCAGCACGTGGACGCCATCGGAAAACGACAGGACCGCCATCAGGTCCGCCGGCGCCATCTGCGTCCTGATGAATTTGACGGCCGCGGCTTGCGCGCGCAACTGGTCGGGAACCGGCATGGCGCTCATGTCGAAGTACAGCGCCAGCATGCGCCGATCCTTGTAGCGAACATCTCCGGGACGCTCGGGCGCGATCTGCCCCCGCGTGACCGGCGCAACCTGGTCTGCCGGCGCCGGCGGTGGGGCGGACGCCGCAGCCACCACCGGCGCGGCATCCTGCATCTTCTGGTATTCGCAGAAACTGACGGTTTGCACCACACCGTCTTCCGTCACCACGAAATCCTTCGCAGTGAGCCCTTCGACCGGCTTGCCGTTCTTATCCGTGACCGAAACCGTCTCCACCACCAGTTGCGTGTTCACCGTAATCTTCACCGGCCCCTGCGCCAGCAGACCGAGAGCCAGCAACATCACTCCCCATCGCATGTCTCAGAACCTCCATCGCAGCGTGGCCTGCACGCTACGCATGGCATTGGCCGCGTTAGCCAGCCCGAACTGCGCTCCGTTCACCGTGGTATTCCAACTGGGAAACGTCACATGGTTCAGAGCGTTAGTTGAATCGAATCTCAGGTCGAAGTCCCCAAACGAGCGCCCCATCGAAGCGTTCAGCGCGAACTGGCCCGGACCGGTGATCGAGTTTCTCCCCGCGTTGCCCCACAGCCCCGCCGCGGCCGCCGTGTAGGCCGCCGGGTTCAGGAAGCGGCCCGCGGGAGCCGCATAAACCGGCGCTCCCGTGTAATCCGGCCGGATGCTGCCCGTCACGCCGGTGTTCAGCACCGCCGCCACATAAACCGGGGTCAACGGCATGCCGCTGCCCGCCGTGATGTTCGCGATGAACGTCCACCCTTTGTAAGCCGCCCCCTTCCAGCCGCGCAGCAGCGTTCCGCCGGCCACTCCGATCCCGGTGGTGTATTGCACCTGCGCGGTCGCCAGGTGGCGCTGGTCGAAATTCGAAAGCCCGCGCTCCGCCGCCAGGTTGAGCCAGTTCTGCGCGATCACCTGGCTTCCCTGCCCTCGACCGCCCAACGCGGCGTCGTCGATGGCCTTCGCGAACGTATATTGCAGGCTCGCCGTGAAGCCGTTGTGCAGCCGCCGCCGCAACTGAACCAGCCCCGCCTCGCGCGTCGAATTGCCGTTCGAGGTCATGTACGCATAGCCCGCGGGGCACGCCGGGCACGGATTCGCCGCCCCCGCCGGATACGTATTGGGCAGAAACACCTGCGCCGCCCGCGTCCCTTTGATGCCGAGATAGGTCGCGGTCATGACCATCGACCCGGCCAGGTCCTGTTGCACCGAGAGGCTCCAGTTGTGCGAATAACCGGTGCGGAAATTCGGGTCGATCGCGAACGTGTTGGCGGTGGTCGAAGGCGAGGCGTTAAATCCGTTTGCCAGCGTCAGTGGATTGCCCGGGCTGTTTTGTACGCTCAGGCTTTTCGATAACGGGGATTGCTGCGCCATCTGCGTGGCAATCGCCTGGTAGATCGAAGTGTTGTAATAGAGACCGTATCCCGCCCGAACCAGCGTGGACGTTCCGAAGAACGGACGCCACGAGAGCCCCACGCGCGGCTGCAATGCATGCTTGTCGGGCTGGATCAGCGAAGTTGGATATCGCTGCCCCGTCAGCAGTCCCGTGGGGTTGCTGCCCAGAACCGGCGCTTCCGCCGCAAACCCCGGCGTCACGTCCAGGTTCACCAGCCGGCCATATTTCTCCACGATGGGCGAGTTGTATTCCCAGCGCGCGCCGGCATTGATGGTGAGACCCGGGCTCACCCGCCAGTCGTCGGTGAAGTATGCGTCGTAAGATGCCGCCCGGAAATACTTGTCCGCGTTGCCGAAGGCGATTGCGCTGGTGTCCGGAACACCCAGCAGGAAATCGGCGAAATCGCTGCCGGCGGCCGCGCCCGTGAAGGTGAAACTGCCGCGCGCGTTTTGCTGCGCGAGCAGGTTGAATTGCTGCCTACGATAATCGCCGCCGAAGGTCACGTTGTGCGGCCGGCGCATCCAGAGTCCGGTAAACGACACGCCGCTGGTCTGGTTGCGTGTGAGGGAAAGCGCCGCGTCCGAGAGCGCCGCAATGCCGCTCGAAAAGGAGAGATTCGGCGGTCCCCAGTTCCCCGGTTCCTGGTTATTGCCCGTGATTCCCGCTTCGCCCGAGACGTTTTCGCGGTTCGCGAAGTATGGCGTGGTGCGCGCCGACAGGCGGCTGAACTGATATCCCAGGCTGAAATTCAGCCGCTGGCTGGCCATGTACCGCCAGGTGGCATTGGCGTTGAACCCGGTGGTCTTGCCGGTGTCGTCGAAGCCGAACACGTTCGGACCCGAGCTCCGCGCATTGCGGTACGCGAAGCTGCCGTTCACAAAGTGCTTCCGGTTGAACATCCTGTTGACGCGCCCTTGCACGTCGTCCTGATGGGTGATGCCCACCAGCGGAACCTGGTAGTTGTAACCCGCGTTCTCCGGAAAATTCGGCAGCGGATAGAACTTCAACAGCGCCGTGGATTGCGGCGCCATTCGGCTCGCGGGAATCGCGTTGCCTGGAAACGGCTGCCCGTTGCTCGGATCGGAAATCGTCTGCGAAAACTCTCCGCTGCGCATCGCCTGGTCTGGCATCAGGCTGCTAGCCGTACTGTCATTGCGGTTGCGCGTCGCCTGGTAGTTCACGAAGAACTGCCCTTGCCCATGGAGCAGGTGCGGAATCCGGAGCGGCCCGCCGAAAGACGCTCCGGCCCGCAGGTGGTTATACGCCGGTTTCTCCGTGTTCTGGCCAGTGAGCGAAAACGGCCGCGCATCCAGCGCCGAATTGTCCAGAATGAGACTCAGGTCGCGCTGGTACATCGATCCCAGCCCTTGGCGCGCATTGCCGATGGCGCGTCTCTCAATGGCCCCGCTGCTGCTGCCGCTCACCACCATGGCGTCGGACGCGGTCTGGTTGAGATCGCCCGCCGCCCCGCTTTCGTCTCCCATTTCCGCACCCAGGCCGCCTGGCGCCGCGCCCTCGCCGGTTGCATTCACATCGGCGCGCTGAAATCCCGCCTGCGGATTGGGGGCGGCGGTGGCGCCCTTCTTGCCCGGCTTGGCGGGCGGAGCGGCCGCCTGAGGCACCGCGGCGGGCGGCATGGCCGATGCGTGAATCTCTTCGAGCGGCAGCACCTTCAGCTCCCAAATCGGGCTGGGCGCATCCGCCGCCACGGCCACTTCCTGCTTGAGGGTGGTGAAGCACAGCATCTCGACCTGAATGGTCCAAACGCCATCGGCCAGGTCGGGGAACGAATAGGCGCCCTGCTGGTCCGTCACGGCGACGAATTTCTTGTCGCCCGCGGTCGCGGTCACCGTGGCGCCGGGGACCGGCAGACCGTTGAAGTTGACCTGTCCGTGATGCTCGGCGGCCGCCAGGCCAGACACCGCAAGCCAGGCGAGGGCCGCGTACCAGAGGCCGTCAATTCTCAATCGGCGCCCTTTCCAGATGGTCGATGACCAACAACTCCACCGGACCCTTTCGCTGGTCCAACTTTAACCCGAGCTGCTCCTGAAGGGCAGTGAACAGATTCGGATTGGATTGGGCGTCCGGCGCGATCTCTACCGGCATTCCCGGTCCTCCTTCGCCGGAAAAAGGACCTCCCATCACCCTCATACCCGCCAGGCCCTCCGGCGCGAAGGTCAAGGTGTAATCGTACTTCCCCGTCAGTCCGGTCATATCCACCACGGGGAGGTCCAACTGGCCCGACAGCATTTCGGCCAACCCGGCCATCGACTGCCCATTGGCGGCCATGTGGGCGTTGCCGCTCACAAGTGAGATCATGGTGCCGGCGCGGCCCGCCCCGGGAGGCAGCACCGGGAAGCCGTCCCTGCCCATCGGGAGCTTGCCCGGCGCAGGCAAAGGGCCATCCGCGTGACCGCCAGCCTTGGGGGCGTCGCCCTCTTTGGAGCCGGGCTCGTCCACCGACTCCTTCAGCTTCGGCCCATTTTTTCCCACCACCAGCGCGTACATGGGCAGGTCTTTCTTTTCCCGGTGCAGCGTCAGCTTGAAGCGCTCCGCCAACAGGTTCTGCAGCATCATCATGAATTCTGCCTTGGTGGCGCCGCGCGGCACTTTCGCCACAATGTCGTATCTCTCGGAATCCAGCCAGCCCGGCCCCGAGATCTGGAAGCGCTTCACTCCGTACGCGTTCGTGAGAACGTCCTTCAGCGTGACATTGTTATAAGTAATCTGGCCGGGGTCGGAGCTGCCGGGACCGCCGCGCATCCCCACGCGGATAAAGTTGCCGGTGATCGGCGCGGCCGGCTTCACCGACGCCACTTCGAAGGTCTGCGCGAAGGCCGCGCAGGACGTGAAGACTACCAGGCCGGCGCTCATGATCGCACGTAGCATCTCTGCAAGCTCCTTCGATTTCACTGTAATCTATGACGAGCCGGCGCGCAGAACGTTGGGCCGGCCAGCAGGAGCCTGGCGTACGCCTCGTAGGCCGCCTTGCCAAACAACACGAAAACGACTTTCTGAAGTTTCGTGTCCGCTTTCTCCAGGTGCGCTTTCACCTCGCGCAGCGCAATGCCGGCGGCTTCCTCCAAGGGGTATCCGTAGACACCGGTGCTGATGGCCGGAACACTGACCGTGCGGACGTCGCGTTCTTCCGCCATATTGAGGCACTTGCGATAGCAGGACGCCAGCAACTCCGGCTCGCCGTGCCGGCCATCGCGATACACCGGGCCTACGGCGTGGAACACGTACTGCGCCGGCAGCCTGCCCGCGGCGGTGGCCACCGCGCTGCCGGTGGGACAGCCGCCGATCCGCCGCCGGATTCCGTCCAGCTCACGCATGATCTCCGGGCCGCCGGCGCGATGGATGGCGCCGTCCACGCCGCCGCCTCCCGCCAGCGCCGAGTTGGCCGCGTTCACGATGGCATCCACCGCTACGCGCGTGATGTCGCCTTCTTCGAGGACGATCTTTCGCCCCGTGCCGGTCAACCACTCCATAACTATTGAGCTTCGCAGAAAACAGGAGGAGCGGCGGTTGCCCCGGGGCACCCCCTGGGTCGCGCGCAGGATGCCATCCCGCCCCGCAAGCTCTACAATCGTCTTATGACCAGGCGTGAGTTGCTGGCTGCCGGAGCCGCGTGCGCGTCCACCGTGTGGGCGCGAAGCCGCATCGACAAATCGCGCATCAGCGCCATTACCGACGAGATCGGCTTGTCCACCGACGAAGCCATCGCGTTCGCGCATCAATACGGGCTCCAGTTCGTGGAGATCCGCAACCCGCCGGGAAGCCGGAAGGAATATTTCTCGCTGAGTGAGCCGGAAATCAAGGTGGATGCCGTGAGGTTCAGGACCGAGGGGCTCAAGGTCTCGTTCGTCAACACCAGCTTGCTGAAGTTTGGCTGGCCGGGGAGCGAGCCGGTGCGCCGAAGGCCGGAAGAACCGGCCGCGCGCGAAAAGCGCCTGGCGTCCGAAAAGGCGCTGTGGGACCGCCGCCTGGAGGACCTGCAAAAGGCGCTCCGCTGCGCCCAGATCATGGGCGCGGATAAGGTGCGGGTCTTCACCGGTTCGCGCGTCGAAGACCCAGGCGCCATGTTCCCGCGAATCGCGGAGGTGCTGGGCGAGATGGCGCTGGCGGCCGAAAAGGAGAAGATCTACCTTCTCATCGAAAACGAAGGCTCGCAAAACGTGGCCACTTCCGCGGAACTCGCCGGCATCATGCAGGTCATTGGCTCCAAGTGGGTGGGGATGAACTGGGACCCGCACAACGCTTACGGCCGCGAAACGTCGTTCCCCGACGGCTATGCGCTGCTGCCCAAGAAGCGCCTCCTCAACGTCCAGGTGAAGGCCAAAGGGGTGATGCCCGACAGCCCCGAAAAGGAAGACTGGAAGGCCATCATGCTGGCGCTGGCGAAGGACGGCTACCAGGGCAAAATCGCACTGGAAACGCACATTTTCGACGGCACGCTGATCGCCGCCGCGCACAAGTCCATGGACGAAATCATGCACATCGTGGGTGAAATCTGAATATGAGCAAGAACTTATTGATCGGGTTTGGCATCGGCATCCTTTGCGTTGCGATTGTCGCCTTGTGGGTGGTCCACATGCAGCGCGGCGCGTACATCGACCTGCCGGGGAAGGTCCTCAAAGTCCGCACTGCGCCGCTCGACGAAGCCAGCGCCGTGGCGGCGATCGATTTCCGGATATCCAATCCGGCGGACTATCCGTTCGTGGTACGGAAGGTCACGGTGGCGATGGAAGACACCGCCGGCAACGAGTCCGAGGGCCAGACCGTTTCCGAAGTGGACGCCAGGCAGCTCTTTCAGGTGATTCCGCTGCTGGGCCAGAAATTCAACGACACTTTGCTGATGCGGGACTCCATCCCGCCGCACACTTCCTGGGACCGCATGGTGGCGGCGCGGTTCGAAGTCTCGGAATCGAAGCTCGAGGTTCGGAAACGCCTGGTGGTGCGCATCGAAGAAGTCGACGGCAAGGTTTTCGATCTGTCGGAGAAGTAGGGGCCGGGCATGCCCGGCCCCTACCGGCGCAGCACGGCGTAGTGCGGGTCGAGCGTCACCTTTAACGGCGGCTGCTTCAGCGCCACGGTGAAGGTGACCGGGTCGTTGGCGGACCTTACCCACTGCGTGATGGTGCGTCCGCGCGCCACCTGAATTTCCACCGGCGCGATCACGCTCGAATCCTCACCCGCGTCGGATTGCGTCAGCGTCCCGGCCAGCCGGAGCGAGGGCGCCTTGCCCCTGATCGACCAGGCCAGTTTCAAGCTGGGAATGCCGGTGCCGTAAACCCACTGTTCAAAAAACGCTTCCAATTTGGGGTCGTCCGACTTGGGCGGCAGAAACTGCGCCGCCAATTCCCGGAAACCCTCGGTCGAGATCTCTTGGCCTCCGTAGCGCGTCATCAGCTCGCGCAGCATGGAAAAGAAACGCTCGTCGCCCATGCGCCGCCGCAACATCTGAATAATCCAGGAGCCCTTTCCGTAAATGATACTGCGCCACGCGCGCGGCTCCTGCGAGTTCTCCAGGCGCACACCGAGCACGATGGGACCGGTGGAATCGACCGTCTGGCCGCTATCGCTCTTGGCCAGCAGGTCGGCGCGGTAAGCATCCAGCATCAGCGCCACGGAATGTTCGCCCTTGCGCTTCTCCAGGTAAAGCAGCGCCGAGTAGTTGGCCAGCGCCTCCATGAGCCAGACGTCGCGGTAGGTAGCCGCGGTGACGCGGTTCCCCCACCACTGGTGCGCCACCTCGTGGGCCTGCAAGACGTCTTCGAAGAACAATTCCGTCTGCAAGGTGGCGGGGCTGCGGGAACTTGGCAGGCTCTTGAGGTACGACAGCGTGGAAAGATAAATCAGGCCCGGGAAACCCTGGCCAAACGTGCCGGGAATGGGCGAAACGGTGAGCTGGGGCAGCGCCGGCGGGCCGAACTTGCCGGCCATATACTCCAGCGCCGAAGCCACTTCCGACGCCAGAACCTGAAGTCTCGTTTGAGGGGTGGGTTCCAAGGGCGCGGCCGTCTCGAGGGGATCCGGCTGGCGGCGCCCTGGCATAACCGGGGGTGGCAAGGTGACCACGGGCTGCGGCCGCGGCTGGAGCGCGCTCTCCAGCGTGCGATTGGCGCAGACGTCCACCGTGTACCCGCCGCGCTCCAGCCGGACATGCTCGTAGTTGCCGAGGTTGAACGCGGCCATGCGAATGGAGGACGACGTGCGGCGGCGGGTGGTGCGCCAGTCGCCTTCGGTGCGGTCTTCAACCACCTCTCCGGGGGTGACCAGATCCAGGTCGCGCGGATAGCGGAAGAGCAGGTCGTAAGTGGCGAACTGCTGCCCGAACACGGGGTACCAGAAGCCGCGCGCGCTGACATAGAAGACGCGGTCGCCCGCGTCGTGAATGACCTGGCCGGAATGGTGAAACTCGAACTCGTACTCCACTCCCTCGCGCAGCGGCTCGGGAGGGACCACCAAAAACAGATTGTTGCCGCCGCGCATCAAATTGATCCGCAGCGCATCGCTCTGGAGCACTTCGCCGGGGCGGCCGTCGACGGTGGCCTCGGTGACCGCCATTTCGGGAGCGATTTCGAACGGCAGCACGGGCAGGCCGCCGGCCACCGCCGTCACCTTCACGCGCGTCACCACGCTCAGCGACAGATCCTCGTTGACGACAGCCTGGATGCGATAGTCGCGCAGCGACAATTCCGGCTGGCGCTGAGCTGGGTGCAGACGGGAGGATCTAGCCGCGAAACTGGTCCAGGTGTCGAAGTAGAGTTGGTTGTCGCGGGTGGTGAGCTGGCCGGCCAGGATTTGCTCCGGGCTGCTGGGATCGAAAACCACATCGAAATTGCCGAGCTTGATTCCCTGAATGAAGGCGGCGAGCAGGCCGGGCCGGCTGGCCGGCCAGCCCAGCAGATCGAGCGTGAGGCGCGTCTGGTAGCCGGCGGCGAGATTGCGCAGCGCCGAGGTCCATCGCTCATCCAGCAAGGCGCCCAGTTCGGGGATCTTCTTGTTGGCGGGGTTGTCCGGCAACTGCTTTTTCAGCGCGTCGTAGACATCGCCGGTGAACAGGAATACCGCGCCGCGGAAGTGCTCATCCAGATTGGGAGAGTCGATGTAGGTGGCCAGCGACCGGCGCTCGGCGCGATCCGGCGGCAGCAACAGCACTTCGCCGTCCCCGCCGCCGGTATCGGCCACGAAAAGCGCGGCGATCGGGCGGCCCGCCACCGGCTTGCTGAAGATCAGGTATCCGTCGGTGAGGTAGATGCGTATATCTTCTTTGACCAGGGTGAGATCGCGAACGCGATAGCATTCGTCGCGGTCGAAGCTGTTTTCGCGGATGGCCCGCGCCACGTCGGCCGCGGTGCCGGCCGCCAGCGGCACGCGGGCGAGCAGCACGAGCGCGACGAGCCATCGCATAGTCCCAGTGTAGCGCCGGCGGTCTTGCCGCCGGCTTCGAATGATACAATACGGGTGCCTCCGGAGGAGATCTCACATGCGATTCGTCACCCTACAACGAGACGGCTACGCCGAGCCCGGCGTGCTTCTGGGCGGCGAGTTGATTGGTATTGGCGGCGCCGGGTTCGACAGTGTGCTCTCGGTGATCGCCGGCGGCGCGGATGCCATGGACCGCGTGCGGCGCTGGTTGAAGAACCCGCCTCCCGGCGAACCCTTCCACCCCGCCAGAACCAGGCTTGCGGCGCCGGTTCCCAGGCCGCCCAAGATCGTCTGCATAGGCCTGAACTACCGCGACCACGCCGCGGAATCGAACCTGCCGATTCCGGAAACGCCCACGGTCTTCGCGAAATTCCAGACCGCGGTGACCGGGCACCGGCATCCCATCGTGCTTCCCAAGAGCTCCGTCAAGCCGGATTACGAAGCGGAATTCGCGGTGGTGATCGGCCCGGGCGGCCGGCACATTCCGGAGGACCGCTGGCGCGAGCACGTGTTCGGCTACACCATCGCCAACGACGTGAGCGCGCGCGATTTCCAGATGGCCACTACGCAGTGGATGATCGGCAAGACGTTCGACACCTTCGCGCCCATCGGCCCCGCCATTGTGACCGCGGACGAAATTGAGGACCCGCACAACCTGGACATCTCACTGACACTGAGTGGCGAGGTGATGCAGAGTTCGAACACGTGCAACCTGATTTTCGGGGTGCCCAAGCTGATTGCATTCTTGTCGAGTGTCTTCACGTTGGAACCGGGCGATATTATCTCGACCGGCACGCCGGGCGGCGTGGGGATGGCGCGCAAGCCGCCGCGCTGGCTGAAGCCCGGCGACGAAGTGGTGGTGCGGGTGGAAGGGCTGGGCGAGCTGGTGAACCCCGTGGTGGCGGAAGGGTAGGGGCTGCTAGAATCGTGGTGCGCGCGCCCGTAGCTCAGGTGGATAGAGCGGCTGGCTTCGAACCAGTAGGTCGGGAGTTCGAGTCTCTCCGGGCGCGCCAGACATCAAGACACGCCCGCAGCCTTTGGGTGCAGTGCGGCACTGCCATGGTAAGCATCATGGCCACCACGAGCGGGAAGAAGAACGGCATCCCGACTCCTGGTGCTCGTCGGGTCCGGCGGTTTCAATCCGTGCCGCGCATCGCCAAAATTGCGCGACGGCTGGGAGGCATGATTCCCAAGAACGAGCTGGAGGCCATGCCGGGAGATCTCTCCAGCCAGATCGATCATTACGTGTACGGAACGCCGAAGAAGTGAAACAGGTTTACGCGGAGCAAGCGGAAACCGCCGCCCTCGCGCCGCGCCCCCTGACGCGACTGCGTTCTGGCGACCGCTACTTCAAAATGAGCAGGCTGCGCCTGGTATCATTTTCGAAATCAGCGAAGCGAATAGCGTTGTCCCGGATGAGGCGCGCGATTTTGGCAGTTGAGCAGTTGCCCGTTTGCAGCAGGATCACTTTAGGCGGAGCGCCCCACGTGATGCTCAGGCTCGCAAAATCTTTGTCTTTCGTCAGGAACGTGAACCCGTGTGCCTTCGCATATCCCCATATGACTACATCGGGAGTGCTGCCCAGTTCGGCGGAG
>Ga0326727_10015902_pt1 | contig 16020 bp, 19 predicted proteins | sample MB2enrmetagenome_FD_207643 | JGI IMG/M metagenome (GOLD analysis project Ga0326727, IMG submission 207643) | Lab enriched peat soil microbial communities from McLean, Ithaca, NY, United States - MB29MY | ecosystem: Environmental > Terrestrial > Soil > Wetlands > Peat | place: USA: New York...
TGGGCTTGTGACACGTAGCTTCGTGCTGCGGAGAGTGCATGAGGATGACCGAAGACGTATGACCCTGACGCTCACGGAGCGGGGGGATGCGGCTTTGCGTTCAGCTCGCGCGGGGGCCCAGGCGTACTTGACTGAACGGCTTAAGCCATTACCTGAGGCACAACGGGTTACGATTTTGAAAGCTATGCGGATTCTCAGACGAGCATTCTCTGAGGAGGTTGAGTGATGTCGCGGGTTCAAACTGATCTGGTAAACGTGCCTAAGGTTGAAGCAAAATCAATCCTCGAGACCAAATCATTGACAAAGCGTTTCAAAACGCTCGTTGCAGTCGATCAAGTGAGCATGTCCATCTCACAAGGCGAAATGTTCGGTCTTGTGGGCCCCAACGGGGCTGGCAAGACAACTGTACTCAAAATGTTGACAACACTCCTTGCCCCCACGTCCGGAGACGCATGGGTGGCCGGCTATGACATAGTTCATCACTCAGCTCAAGTTAGAGGCGTTATAGGCTATGTCCCACAATTACTCTCCGCGGACGGTTCTATTACAGCCTACGAGAACCTGCTTATCTTCGCAAAACTATACCACATCCCCCGGCGGGAGCGCGGGAAACGAATTCATGACGCCTTGTCATTCATGGGGCTCGACGAAGTATCCGACAAGATGGTTCGGGAATATTCTGGAGGAATGATCCGCCGGTTAGAGATTGCCGAATCCATGCTGCACAGACCGAGAGTACTCTTTCTGGACGAACCGACCGTCGGGCTTGATCCGATCGCTAGGAAAGCCGTATGGGACCACATTCAACGACTTCGTTCGGACTTCGGAACAACAATTCTGCTCACAACTCACTACATGGAAGAAGCCGACGAACTATGCGACCGGGTAGCAATCATGCACCTTGGAAAGATAGCCGCAATCGGAACCCCAAGCGACCTTAAAGCAACTGTTGGAGAGGGCGCGACACTGGATGACGTGTTTGTACACTACTCAGGATATGAGGTAGATAGCGTAGGGAACTTCCGCGACGTCTCAAGAACAAGGAGAGTAGCAAAAAGACTTGGATAAGCCTCCCACACTAGGAATTGGAAATGTGCTCACGGCGGCTTACAACTTCACGACTGATACAATCACAATCGCCGAGCTCGAAGCACGCAAACTCCATCACGACTTCACAGAACTCTTAACGCGGGCAGTCCAACCCGCGCTTTGGCTTTTAATCTTCGGCGAAGTGCTCGCTCAAATCAGAGCCATTCCCACCGGCCAGCTCCCGTATCTAGACTTCATGACCCCCGGCGTCATATGGGAACGTGACCTAGGAATCCTACACAAAATGCTAGCGAGTCCAGCCCCTCGCTCAGCTCTCGTGTTAGGCAAAGCCCTTTCGGCCAGTGAACGAGGACTATCACAGGCAGTAATCATCTACGGGCTAGCGGTCCTGATAGGCGTCCACATCAATTGGTCCATAGTCTCTGTGCTCGGCGTATTGTTCGTGGTGATTCTAGGCTCCGCCCTCTTCTCCACCTTCTCCTTGATCATCGCATGCTTGGTCCGCACGCGGGAGCGTTTCATGGGTGTAGGCCAACTCCTTACAATGCCGCTCTTCTTTGCCAGCAACGCAATCTACCCAATCTCAATCATGCCATTTTGGTTGCAGGCGATTTCACGAGGAAACCCCTTAACGTACGAGGTTGACGCGCTACGCTACCTCATGGTAATTGGAGGAACCAGCGTCTACGGAATCCTGGTGGACATAGCAGCGTTAATGGTGTCGACTGCCATCCTGGTCCTTATCGCTGCAAGACTCTACCCAAGAGTCATCTAAATCAGAACGATCGAACCACCGAAACCTAAGTGACAGGGACGCCAGTTCCTGTTCTGAAGGTTCGACTTATTAGTGACAGAATCGCTGACGAAGTAGCACAACCACCATTGAGGGCCATTCGTTGAGATTAACTGCGCTCATAGCTATACTCGTCGGCGTAGTTGGCGCGGCATGGAGTTGGAAACTCCTCCAATGGTACCTTTCCGCAAACTCCGTACTATACTGCGTTCTGGGCACCCAATGCGCAGCGGTCTTCGCCTCTGCCTCTTCATACTTCTATGGTACGCCAATTCACTTGCTCGCGGTGTGCTGGTTCAGCCTATTAGCGATAATCGCCGGCGTTAACGCATACGGAGTACGAAGCGCCTCACGCGTTGGCTTACCCATTGCAGCGCTATGCGTACCGACGATCATTTATCTGGACTGGATACAAATTGCGATATTACACGTCATTTGCTCTGACTGCGAACTAGCCCACATCATCGGCCTAATACTCTTCGCACTATTCATAATCATGTACCGATCCGATAAGAAAGCAAAAGCAAACGAAACGTGAGAGCAGGTCGGTATTAGACCGACATATTCAACTTCCATGCTGAGAGCAGACGCAGTTGGAGCGAAAGCTTAAGCATCACCCTTCGATGCATCGTAATCGTTAGGTGAAGCCTCGTTGTCGTCCAAGAACAACAAGAATAAAGACGGAAAACAAACCTTGGCCAAGAAAAGTCACGGGCTGAGCAAAGCAGAGAAGATTGCCATCCCCATCATACTTGTAATCGCGGTTTGGGCTGTGTATTCAGCTCTTAACCCTGGCCCTCCAGGCTCAACCAGTCTCTCAAACTCAGCGACAACCTCAGTAACCCAGTCCGATCAAGCACCGGACTTCACTCTACCCGTAGTTGGCCCCAACGGCCTCACAGGCCAAACAGTGACGCTGTCATCATTTCGCGGAAAAGTTGTGCTGCTCGAGTTCATGGAACCCTGGTGCCCACACTGTCAAGACATGGCTCCAGTTCTGGCTGGCTTGTACACTCAGTATGGCAAGGGAAACGTTGTATTCCTTTCTGTAGCTGGGTGTTGGAATGGAGCAACTGCAAACGATGCCGCCAACTTCATCACCAAGTACGGGACTAGCTGGATTTACGTTTACGATTCCTCGTGCACGATATTCAACAACTACGGAATACAATCGACACCCACGTTCTTCATCATTAATACCGATGGTACAGTCTCAACCAGTTGCAATCAAGGCGAACAATGCGCCAGTAGCCTCGCTGGTGATCTTTCCGCCGCAGGCGGAACCTGAAAGGACCGTACGCCGGGAGACGAAGCCTCCGACTAGTTGCCAATTCACAATAAACACCGCGTGAATAGTTCAACTGACACTAAATTCTCTTACAGTTTCACCGTGCGTATGCCGCGTCTTCAGACCAGACTAAAAAAGAACGATGCCGTTAAAACGACTGTAACAAACGCACTCAAGATCCGGACCGTCAGCTCTCATATCCTGCGTGCATGAATGTGTGTGGTGCACCAAAGGAGGGAATGAACACATTATCCAACCTGACCTTGGAGAGAATTTTTCTGCACGAATTTTGCGCGGTCTCTATCAATCGCCAATTCTTGGCGAGTGTGACTGACGAGCCCAGGTATTGACTACAACAGCCATCGCACTTCGTCTTAATGTCAAAATAGACCTGATTCAATGTGGCCGATCGGTTATTCATCGCGAATGGGTTTTCAGTAAGGTCGATAATTGCTGTATCGAATTGTTCGTTTGTTGAATGTAGGTAGCTGAAAGCGTCGTCGATCACGACTTTGACGCGAGAATCTTTGAAAGCGTGATTCACGCCCTTGATGTGCTTTCTGCAGGATTCAATGAGTAGTTTGTCGATGTCAACGAGCGTGATATGGGTAATTGTCGGAGATGCGAGCAGTTCCAATAGCGTCTGCCCGCTACCTCCTCCGAGTACGATAATTCGAGCCGCGCCATTTCGCTTCGCCGTACCGCAGAGGGATTCGTTGAAGATTCGTGCGTCATATTCCGTATGTTGGAGATTGTGATCGAGAAACAGCATTCTACCATAAGCGTCGTTATCGATTATGTCTATCTTCTGATATCTCGACCGACGCGAGAAACAAAACCTTTTCGCGTGATATGCCAGATGCAATCCGCGGTAAGGTTCGTAGACGATGTACTTGGATTTCTCAAAACATACCCTACGTCCAGTGTCTGACACAGCCTATCACCGAGAGGCCGAGAGGAATAATCTATATTAGATCTGCGCCGCAGCTTCGAACCAATGCATCGTCCCCTCTACAATCAGTTAGTACCATACTATGAATTCGTCGAAGGTCGCAACTGGAACGATGAGGTCGGGCTCATCAATTCCGTTTTGAGAAAGCACAAATCAGAATCCGTAGTGGACTTAGGGTGCGGCACGGGATACCACGTAAGAGCATTGACGAAGCTTGGATTCAATGTAACTGGGGTCGATATCTCTAAGCAGAATATCCGGTTCGCGAGGAGGAGAGCCAGGGCAGAGAATGTTCACCCGCGTTTCGTTATCGGTAGCTACTACCATTATCGGCCAGATCAGGAGGTTGACGCGGCTCTATGCCTGAACTGGTCAATTCCTGTAAGAGATCGTGAAGTGAAACGCTTTCTGGATAACGCCCACGCGATGCTTGGACCGGGCGGATTGCTGCTACTTGACTTCGAGAGGATTTCCCAAATCGTATGGAAGGATGTTGGCAAACCGATTGTTGAGTCGTGGGATAGAGAGCGTGAGTTGATCGTCAGGGTTTCAGTCGGGCAAATTAGATCAAACGTCTTGGCTTCCAGAGATCTCTACGCGATCTACCCCAAGAATAAAGGACCAATGATACCTGATGAAACTTTGAGATACGAAACCGCTCGAGGGAAAGGTCAGGTTCGTGTCTACTTGGACTGTTCCTATGTGCGATTCTTTTCGATGCACGAGATCAGGCGACTGGCAGCTCAATCCGGTTTCACTATTGCCGCGAACTACATGTTACCAAGGAATACTTATCGACGCAACTACGTTGCCCTAAAGAAAACCGCCTGACCCGGCAGAGTCCAAGGTTACGTGCGGACTAGACCGACCTGAGCTTATGGTAGCGGGGGGTGGATGTTCGGGCCGTTTTACAGCCTTTCGAACCACCGCTTGAGGAGCCGTTAGGCTCAATCTCAGGGTTTCTCGCCAGGATATGAGCCATCCGCAATCGTTCTGCGGGTTAAACCTGGCTACCCCACCCCGCTAGTAAGATTTTAAACCCGCTTTTTGCTCGTTTCACCTGTTTGTGGTTTCTTGACTGTTGCTGAGTTCTTGGATAGGAAAGCTCGACGGTCCGAAGCGACGCGTGTGACGTATGGTAAGGCTGAGGCTGCTTTTGCTAGATGCTTCGGGGTCAAGTCTGCTGACATCCTTGTTGAGCGGATTAAGGCTCACGAGTTAGACCCCTACACTGCGCTAGATAAGTTTGTTTCGTATCTTCTCGCGAACGGCTCCGCGCCGAAAACTATCCTCACCTACGTTACTGCGGTCAAAGGCCTGATCCGCTACGAGAGCATCCCCATAGACTCCTACCAACTCCGCGCCAAAGTCGAACTCCCACCAAAAGTCGAGGTCAGCATAGACCGGATCCCAACGCGAGAAGAGATTAGAACCATACTGCTAAACTCGGTTGCTAAACCGAAAAACCCGAGCCCTGATCGCATTGCTCGCAACCTCAGGTCTAAGAGCAGGCGAAGCCGCGGCTCTGCGAATTGGAAACCTTAACCTCCTCTCCAACAAAATTACGCTGATGAGCAGCAGGACCAAAAGCCGCCGAACCCGAGTCACATTCATTAGCGATGAGGCTGCATGCTTCCTCAGAGAATACCTCGGCAGCAGAATGGACAAGAAAGACGAATGGCTCTTCCCGAGCGACCAGAACCCTAGAGAACACGTTTCAGCCGACGGCCTATACATGGACGTTTATCGTGTCCTAAGAAAGCTGGGGCTCTTAGAGCGTTTGGACCCTGACTCAAAGCGAAATCAGCTTCATCCCCACAGCTTCAGAAAATACTTCTTCTCAAAACTCATTGGAGCAGGAGTAGATCGCGGAATCGCGGAACATTTCATGGGCCACAGCTTCGGCCTCGACAATGCTTACCTGCACATGGACGATGATCTACTGAAGATGGAGTACATGAAAGCCTCCGACAATTTCACATTTCTCCAAGATAGAAAACTCGACCGGGAAAGCAAAGAACGGGTCGATGAACTAGAAAATCAACTCAAACGAAAAGACGACGCAATCGCAAACTTGCAGCAGCGAATATCGCATATTTCCACTTTGAGTGAGGAAGAAATCGAAGCCGTACGACAACTAATCGCTAAAGAACATTAGGCACTTGTTTTGGAACCTTCAAATCGCGCTTTCCGAAAATCAGCGGACGCCCATCTGCTCCGAACTGCAATTTGCATGTCAGAAAGAAAGGGGCACAGATCTTTCTACTCCACAGCTCTCGCAGACGAAATTTCCATCGCTCGTCTCTAATACCGCGTGCAGTCCTTTGCCTTGATTAAGGCAGTCGAGACACACAAGTCCTCTTCTGACTTTAGCCACTAGGGCCAGTTGAGCCTCGAGATCAATCCCATCTAGAGCCTGCGGAGGGTGCTTCGCCTAATGCGAAACAAGCGTTGGAAAAGATTGGCCGTCAAGTTCTTCGCCAGTTTGGTTGCGATGACAGTGTCATCGGCCGTGACATGGCTTTCGATTGGAATGGTGATGACTTTTGTTTACTGAAATATTTCCCCCAAACGTCTCCTAATGCTGATTCTGTGACTGATTTTGTTCTAGCGTTTAAGAGTAGACAGGATAATGCGGTTGATGCAACCGGTGAGCTTGTTGCTGCGGTAGTTCAAAGCATGGAACAACAACTGCGAGATGTTGACTGCTGTCAATACATCGTAGCCATCCCTCCCTCTACCGCGTACCGAGTGAATGAGTCTTGCGAAAGGATCTGCTCGAGAGTCGCCGCTAGATTTGGGTGGCTAAAGCATTTGGACGGGGTTCTTGTTCGAACTAAAACGGTTCCCAGCTCTCATCGATCTCCTCCGTGGAAGCGGCCAAAATACGCTGATCATCTGGCTTCCATCGAATATGGGGGGCCGACGTTTTCGAACGCCGGTGTAATAATGATCGATGATCTATAGACTCGGAGAGAGACCTCACGGGCATGCCGAGATATCCTCAAGATGAGAACGTCATGCCTGAAAGTGGTTGGAATATACTTGGGTCGGACTCATGAAGTCCACATCTAACGGCGCGACCTACGTCCTCGCGCTCAAGAAGATTAGAGGCCTTGGCCCGGAGCGCATAATTCAACTGCTCAAGTACTTTCCTGATCCCGACGTCCTACGATCAATACCTGTACGGGAAGTCGCAAATCGACTTGGCCCAGGAACTTCAAAGAAGATGGCTGGACGGATTTCGATCGAACTATCGGCGTTCTGGGGTGATGCTGAGCAAGCTGTAAAGGATCATCTTCAGAGAAAAGTGCTCCCGATCCCAATAGTAGACAGACAATATCCGCCCCTCCTAAGACTCATCTCTGATCCTCCGCCAATCATCTTCGCGAGTGGAAATGTATCGATTCTTTCTGAAACCGAATCAGTCGCCGTTGTAGGGACCAGAAGACCCACTGAACTCGGCACAGACATGGCACATCAGATCGCCTTTCGTCTGGCCTCAGAGCGTTACATGGTCGTAAGTGGCTTAGCTAAAGGCATCGATACCGCTGCGCATCTTGGTGCTCTCGAGGCAAGTGGTAAGACGATTGCAGTTCTTGGAACCCCTCTGGACGATATCTATCCTCGAGAGAATCAATTGTTGGCAGAGCATATAGCAAAATCGGGAGCTCTCGTGAGCGAACTTGCGTTCGGTACACCACCATCACGTACCACCTTCATACGACGTGATCGTATTCAAAGTGGGCTAGCGATAGCGGTATTTGCTATACAAACCGGTCTTACTGGTGGAACAATGCACACGGTTACATTCGCAAAGAGACAAGGCAGACTGCTCTTCTGTCCCAAACCGCCTGCGATCGAGGTCATGTGCAGACAGAATGCGGGCATATTGCGGCTCCTCAGGTCCGGACGTGCGCTCAAGCTAGGGACTGAATACCACTCGCTCTTCAGGAAACTCACCGAGCAGCATGAACGTCTAAAATCTATGGCACGAAAATCCGAATTTAATTTCGTATCTTACAAAAACGGGCAACTTCCCGGAAGGGGATGCAGGCAATTAGACGATTTCATAACCTAAGGAACTGAACAAATAGAATTTTACGTCTTGTGCAGCGCGGCTATGAACCCAACTACTCCCGCGGCACTAAACAGGCTTACTTGGAATTAAAGAGCTTGCGTCTGCTATTGCTGAGTTCGCGCCGCCCTGTAAGCCTCAGTTGCCGCCCAATTCACCGGCACGGTAAGCCGCAACACAAACAATACTAACAGATACCCATCGCTAAGACGGCGGTTAGGTATTTCATGAGTAACAGTCAGTTATCGGAGGATAAAGAGGTCTGCGTTCGAGTCGCCGGGTTCCTAGCAAAGAAACTGAACGTTGGCGAGCTTCTGCGATATCTCATATGGTACGAACAGGGGTTCTCCCCAATCTACGTCAAATGTCCAGAATGCGGAAACAACTGGATAGCTCAAGTCGAGGATGAAGAGAAACTCTCGGAAGGAAAGCTGAAGGCAAACTGCCCACATGCCAACCAAGTCTCCTTTCACGTCCGCCTAGGTGAGAATGCGCACAGGTTGCAGCTGTACTGGCTGGCGTCTGCCTTGCGTGAGATTCGTAGAGAGTGGTCTCACGAGTTCGAGTTCAAAACAAATGAACTAATTGATAAGAAGATCACCGAATTCTTTCCCCCAACTTGAAAACCAAGAAGGTACGAGATGCAGAAAATGAACTCAGAGGACGTATTGTCGTAATGGGAAGGAAATCATCTTTTTGGCACATAGGAATAAACAAAAGCATGGAGCGAAAATCTCACTCTCGCCTTCTTGCTCCAAGGATTCGACAAAATGGAAGTATTCCTTATCGGCCACTACCAGATCATCGAGATCCTGATTTCAAAAGGCTGACCTATGGAGAACCCTGGGGCCGGATAAACCCGCTGAAAGAGGGGGATGTTGCTTTTTTCATCGAATCAGGAACGAATGACGAGTGGAAGAGTTGGGGCTATTACGTTGTCGCCTATTTCGTAACTGAACGTGTGTATGTCTACAACGCAGGGAATTGGACACCTAAACTTGAGATTGAAGAACACATAGAGCGAATTAACGAGAATGCTCACGCGAAAAGAGGCGATTTGCATTATGCAGTATTGCTTGGCGATGTGGTTAGAAGCAAATTTTTGTTCACTGAGCCATTGAAGCTAACTGTTGGGCAAGGTCCAATACTACCAGTCAAATTTGCAATGAAATTGCCCATTAGCAAACGATATACTGGTTATTGGTGGAAAACTTGGTTTGGAGCTGCGCAGACTAAGGCACTGCTGACTCTAATTAATTGTCGGCCACAGCGACCACTATGAACTTTCCCCCACATCGTTGCCGGGGCGATTAATCGACTTCGTAGCAGATCCGTCAGCCTGGCCGACTTGGAATATCGGGTTGAACTTAGGGAGGAGCCGGCCGAGAAGCTCAGGTCGAAGAGGCTTGCGCAACCCTACCAAGCAGCTTGGTTGCTTGAGCGACAAGGAAAACGTCCCAATCGGGGGGGAGACGATTGGATTTGTGAAGGTGCTTCCGTTCAGATTATAGGGACGACAATTCACAGTCAAACCCACCTCACAAGCAAACCCAAAGAAAATTGACGTAGGCGATTACACCCTCAGCCTGTACGCCTCACTCTCACAAGCCTTCGACCCCATGAACATTAAACTCGCAACGAATCCAACCAGCCTCTCAGACTTCGTTTGATTCCGCGGTAACCATCTTTGCTCCGAAATTCTTGGAAAAATAACGTTGGGGAATTTCATGAAACTGTGTTATCAATATACGAACAAAACGCTCTAGCGCCACGTATAGCGAACAACTCTTGATATTGGAATTTAGTTTGACTTTGACTCCTAACTTCGTTTAACATCAAGCAACGGGGATTCGAACCAACCAGAAATTCTAACGCTCGTATCGGACAGCTTTACTAATCTCGTTGCGGTAACCTCTATCCGATAGTCTTTAAAGAAAACAACCGAGGTAAGAATGTACCGAGAGTAGCTCGGAGTCGATTGAGTCGTGCAAAAATCTGACGAGTCAATTAACAAGATTAACGACTTTATTCAAGCCCAATTGAGAGAGCAGAAAATGGATCAATGCGGCACCATTGAGGCTAGCGTTTGGCTTGAGAGAAAAGGAATTTTACGGAATGACAAGAGTAAACCGGGCCGACGCCTGCGTGTTCTTCTGAGAAAAGGAATGATCAGAGGAGCCAAGATAGGTCAAGGCGGTCGATGGGTAATTAGTCGGGTCAAGATTCGCTGAGAGAAAACCTTCGATGGTTAACTCAATCAACGCGCAGAATTCCGTCGCGATCTTGGGGCAAATTATATCAGCTACCCTGAACGAGGGTGAAGCTCTTTCAGATAGATTTGAGCTTCTAAGTCTGCTCGCGACCGTCAGCTCAGCTGAAAGCTTAGACAGAACCAGAAGGTTTGTCCGTTCTTACAAGCAAGTCGTTGGATCAACGTTTTGGCGGCGTGCCGAGACGCTGTATACGAGTTCCAGGCCGTTGAGATGGAAGGTGAGCTACAGGGGTCGAATAATTGGAATTAGCAAACAGCCTGAAGAAAATCAGATTCAGTGCATCATAGACTCTCTCGCTAGAACACCAGGTGCAAACACGCTCTCATTTTCTTTCTACAGGCCGAGCGACCACAGGCGAGCCAGGGCATTACCAGCAAGTATGCCGTGCCCAATTGCAGGAGATTTCAAATATCGACAATCTCGACTTCATCTCAACGTCTTCTTCAGAACGCATGATGTCTATCGCCTCGGCTTTCCCGACCTTTTCTTCATGCGCTTACTCCAACATGAGGTCTTGTCAAAGGCTAAGGTTAAGAGTCCTCAAAAATTTGGCATGGCAAATTTGGGTGAATTGAACATTTTCTTCTCACGCGTCTTCATTCTTAAGAGGGACAAAAAAAGTGCGAAACTACTGCTCGAAGCCGTTGAGAAGTTTGAAGCAAACTGACAATGATTGGCGAGCATCACGCCGGTCTAATTTGCCGTACACTAGAAGGCGACTCTCGAACCTGCTGGATTTATCCATTCACTAGTGTTCCGTTAGGCTGATCAGGCTTGAGCGATGTCAAAGAGGGTTCCGAATCGAGCGAGGGTGAAGAATCACTAAAGCATCAGGCTGCAGAACTGCGAAGCCAACTCATAAAGTCAATAGAAAAGAGATTCTCGAGAGCTAGCCCCGAAGAAAGAAACGCGACACATGACAGACTGTGGAACATGATTCAATATGCGATTGGACGACACGACTACTGGGAAGAGTACCGCACAAGATACCTGACGATAGCTACCGCCCTAGTGAGCGTAGCCGCGGCCGCTGTTGCTATCCTCGTAACCGCAAAGGTCGGGCTTATGGCAACAGGAATCTACGGATCGTTTATCATTTTGGGTTGCACGGGAGGGTACATGCTTCAGAAGTTTCAGAAAGAAACATCTCCGGACTATCCGTATCGCAGCGTATCGAAGGTAACAAGTTGGATCTACTTCTACCCGTTAGTCCGGAACGAAAAGCTTCTACGGGATTCTTTGCCGAAAACGGCCTCAAAAGAACTTCGAGAGCAAGCCGCTAAGGACTACCTCACGGGTCTAGAGAAATTCACTAAAGACTGGTCTTCAATGAGTGAATGGGAACATATTCAAGAAGACATCGAGCAAGTACTGATTCTCTTTACACTCCAAGCCTACAAGCGCATGTTTGCAAAAGCAATGGCGCAGATATTGCAGAGCGGACTCATTCTATTTGTTGGGCTGCTTGTAGCAGGGGCTATTGTGTACGCTCTCTGTGCATAACGGAATCATTTTCAAGAATTTGCGGAGCCAAGGGCGTAGAAGCATTGGCTCCTGACGAAATACTTCAAGCCGCCGAGGAAGGAAAGGAAGGAAAGACCTTGTGTCATATGTATTGGATAGAGCTATGAATCATACGACGTATTATGATTTCTTTTCATTCAATGCGAGAATTGTTCTGAAAAACCCACTCATTCGCAATTCCTACTCCACGTACGAGTTGGCCAACCGATTCGATTACGGCCCCGCAATCGGGAACATAGTTCCTTGTCCTATAACTCCCCTAAACCCATTCAACGGTGCCTGTTATGTTCTGGACGTGGCGCAACCATCTGGATCCACGATTCAATCATCGCCGACTGAGGATAACATTTTTGCGGGCCTTGGAGGAAATCTGTGGTACCAGTGGGATATTAGTAGAGTTAGTCCACATGAGGCAAATGGTAGTTTCATGTTAGTTGACTTAGCTTACGAACTTAGTCACACGACGTGACCAAACTATATTCTTGTCTTCGCTTTTCCTTGGCGTGGGTATTCCCTTAGCGATGAGTAGTTTGGAACTCGTTAAGCTCACTAGAAAGAATGATTCGGATCCATGATAAGCCTGTCTTAGATCACGAAAGCTTGCTCCAACACGGAGTTATTCAACTGAGCAGTTCGAAATGTTTCGAATCCTACGCTAAAATCTCACGAAAAGGACAGGTAAAACCTGATTACTTCGCTTAATTGGTAGTTAAATCAGAACCTTCTCGAAATCTGTTACGAACATCGTACATGATTATGAGATCCAACTCCGACCTCTTTCTGCCACGCAATATGGATTAATGGAAACTCAAATGGCAGATTTCGTCCATCCAAGATTTCTGGAAGGTTATCCTGTAAATACCTGCGCATCTCATTATCAGTAACTAGTAAGACGTATCCCTCACGAGCGTGGCACATTGTGATTTTAAGGAAATCAACTAGAAACGCCGCAGCCTCCTTGGTTCTCTGAGTGTGAGTTTCTCCGGCCCCGAAGAATTTCACCTCGACTGCAAACGGCGAAGCATTGTGAGATGTAGGTGGCCAAATGTCGACAATTAGGCTTCTCCCTCGGATCGCTGTTGAATCACATGCAATCCCATTGTTTTGCAATATGACTCTGAGTTCATTGCATACAGATAGGGCATCATGACTTTCTAATCAGGACGACCTTCGGTACTTTGTTGACGTTTCCCATACGTGCTCGAACAAGGCACGCATTCCCGCTACGAAACGCGAATTATCTGTCCACAAGTCAACATCTCTTCTCGACGAATGCGTGACCTCGACATCGGTTATTGCTGGCCCAAAGAGCATCTCCTTGCCATCGAAAATGTCTAGGTAAACGAGAACGTCGTTGATTTGTCTAAGAGAAATATATTTCGACAGGGCGTTTGCGACACTCGAATTTGACTCGTCAATTTCTGAAATGATTCTAACCCTCACGTTTCGCTTCCTAGCCGACAATACTGCATCAGTGACATTGTCTTCATTCGCCCTTCTCAAGGCGTACTTGCTCATTATTGCAACATACTCCTGTCTTGCCCCCAATATCATCCGTGTTGCTCTTGCTACAACATTGTCCGCGCCCATAATCACGCCGAATCCTCCGCTCGGAAAGTCGGTGTAACTTTCCGGGTACGTCCCCAGCATACTGACCAAGGCAGTCTTCTTCGTTTCCAGTTCGTGCAATTTTTCTTTGTACCGCTCGATTATTAATGACAGGCCCCGTTCTGGAGATGTTGGACTGTACGTTGAAGGCGAGCCCGGCTTGCGTTGAACCAAACCTTTCACCGCTAGCTCACGCAATACCCTGTGGACCTCCGGTCGCACCACCCCCGTGTACGAACTCAATTGGCCCGACCTTGAAGGCCCAACTCGCAAGAGGGCGAGGTAGATTTTTGATTGGAGTCTCGTTAGACCAAACTGGACTAGGTCGGCCTGCTCATCGTTCACAACCGTAGCAATGTCACCTTCCTACGGCAGATTTAGAAACTGGCTGTCAGTTAAGTAAGTTTCGAGTCTGAAAAGAAAATAGGGTGTGGCAGCGACGGAAATCCTCCCGTTGGTTGCTGATTCGATTACGGAGTTGGAGATCGAGCGGCTCAGACCGCCTTGCTTGACACTCCGGCCGGTAGATGAGAAAACAGTTTTGGAACTGATGCGTTCGATACAAAACATGGGATTACTTCAGCCAATTATGGTGCGTGAGATTCGGGGTGGATACCAAGTTGTCTTCGGAAGCCATCGAATCGAGGCATGTCGACGCCTCGGAATGACTAAGATACTCGCAACTATCAAACAATTGTCGGATGCGGAAGCATTCCTGGCTCGTGTAACAGAAAATCTCCTGAGGAATGTTCGGATGAACCCAGTTGAGGAAGCCCAGGGTTACAAGATGCTCATACACGGTGGTTGGACGATCGACGCCATAGGAAAGAAAGTTGGAAAATGCGACAGCTATGTATGTGAAAGACTGAGGTTACTTGAGAACTTAGATTCACGTTTACTGGAGCAAGTGTCGCACGGAGGCAGGGGTCTGACCCCTAGCCACGCAGAGCTGCTAGCGCGTATTTCCGACAAACATAAACAAACGGAAATCGCCGAACTAATCGAGAGTAGAAAACTAAGCGTTCGTGCAATAGAAGCCATGCTGAATGGAATCCCCCTCCCTACAAGAGTGCAGGTCGTAGACGAGGCGGGTACTTGCTGTCTTCACATCCCCAGCGAATTTGTTAGAGCTATGAGACTTAAGCCAGGACAGACTATGCGTTTGTCCGTTCGAGGTAGAAAACTCGTCTTCGAAGCTTCTCGCGTACACGGGAAGAGACAACTACCCCAATTTGAAATGCTCAAGAATCTACCCCTGATGCAAAGCGGAGGGTCTTTCTGTGAATAAATTCGCACGTGCGAATACCGAGTGTTCTATGCGAGACGTCGTCGCTGAGAATATCCCATTAATGGCCGCGTTTTCTTTTCTTATCGAACGGGCGAACACCTGCTGCCGTCTCTCTATTGACACTGAGACTAATTTCTCTTTGTCCGACTTCTCCAGCTCCGACCGAACCTTTCAACTACACACATGACTGGCTATCTATTGATAATCGAACTGAAACGGCACTAATGCGGATGTGATTTGAGTGAAGCAGACTCAATCGACACGTCTTTTCGAGAGAGCTAAGGAAGTGGCTCCGGGCGGTGTGCATAGTGATTTTCGTCATGCTTTTCCAGCGTTTTTTGATTCAGCGAATGGATCAAGAATTGTTGATGTCGATGGAAACAGCTTCATAGATTACCACAACGCTTTCGGAGCAATTCTCCTCGGGCACAGGAATCCAAGAGTAATGAAGGCGGTCAGAGACCAGCTTGAACGTGGTGACCTCTGGGGTATGGGTTCCCATGAACTTGAACTCGAAGTAGCTGAGAAAATAACTCGGAACGTGCCGAGCGCTGACAAAGTGCGCTTCTGCGTCTCTGGGTCAGAAGCTACCTACCATGCAGTAAGACTAGCAAGAGCCTACACAGGAAAACGCAAGGTAATCAAATTTGAAGGATCATACAACGGATGGCACGACTACCTGGATATTGGAGTATTTCCATCATACGATTCATTAGGTATGAACTCACCCAACTCAGCCGGCATCCTTGCCGCAGCCTCGGAGCAAACTCTTGTAATACCATACAACAATATTCCGAGTCTCGAGAAGGCTGTTCGCGAGCACGAAAACGACGTAGCCGCCGTCATAGTAGAACCAATTCTTCACAGCTGCGGCTGCATCTTGCCTAAGAAAGGATACCTTGAATCTGTCAGAGAAATCACCGAGAAACACTCCATTGTCCTCATCTTTGATGAAGTCATCACCGGTTTCAGGCATGCTCTGGGTGGAGCCCAGAGGTTGCTGAATATAACGCCTGACCTCACGGTTTTCGCCAAGGCCATGGCAAACGGATTTCCCGTCGGCGCGGTTTGCGGAAAACAAGAACTAATGAATCAGATTGAACCAATTGGTAAAGTTCACATGGCCGGTACATTTAGCGGACACCCCATTTCGATGGCTGCAGCCT
>Ga0326727_10015905_pt1 | contig 16016 bp, 14 predicted proteins | sample MB2enrmetagenome_FD_207643 | JGI IMG/M metagenome (GOLD analysis project Ga0326727, IMG submission 207643) | Lab enriched peat soil microbial communities from McLean, Ithaca, NY, United States - MB29MY | ecosystem: Environmental > Terrestrial > Soil > Wetlands > Peat | place: USA: New York...
TGTACATCGGCAACCTCGATGCCAGGCGCGACTGGGGTCATGCGCGGGACTACGTGGAAGGCATGTGGAGGATCGTGCAGCAGCCGGCGGCGGACGATTACGTCCTCGCCACGGGCGAAGCGCACAGCGTGCGCGAGTTTGTGGAGCGGCTGTTCGCCTGGCTGCAAGGGTTCCTAAGATTGGTCACGCGCTACGAATTCCATGCCGAAAACTTCCTCGGTATGGTCCGGCTCGCCTGCATGAAGATCATGCTGAAGTTCGTATGATGGGTATCTATCGGACCAGTTCTAGTTTTTTCCTTGCAGTCGGCGCTCAGAACATGGTAAGAAGGTAGAACTTACAGAAGACAACTCCGCAAACCGGATTCACAGTGGGAGGGATGTGCCGATTACGTCCAAGCGAGTCAGCGCGAAGCTTACGCTCTTACTTCTCATACTGTCAGGCTGCACCGCTCTAGCAGGGTCGTTTGTCTTTCATGGCTACGAGCGAACATGGAGCTCCCTCGGAATATATCCGCTTTCTCCCTATTTCTCCGACGCCCGAGTCATAACTGCGGGTGCCGAATCGCATGCCTTAGGCTTCGATCCGATGGTCTACAATCCGCGCCACCCGTCAGGAGACTTGATGGATTATCCGCGGATTTGGCAATTGCTGTTTCACCTTGGCATCGATCAAAAGGATACGATCTATTTCGAAGCGGTCTTTGTCTCACTCTTCTTTTTGGGCATTTTCCTTTTCGTGGGCGAAATCAACCAAGCAATCGCCGTGGCGCTGGCCTGCGGCATCTTCTCTCCTGCGGTCCTCTTTGCCATTGAAAGAGGAAGCAACGATTTGGTGATTTTTTTCCTGCTGGCCCTCTCGCTCATGGTCATCAGGAAATCGACTGCCGCATCGGCTGGCGTGATTGCCTTTGCGTTCATACTCAAATTATTCCCAGTTTTCGCTGCAGCGGTGTTCTTTAAGGAGGACAGGCGTAGATTCTTCAAATTTCTGACCGGCAGTATTCTCTTCGTCGGTACTTATTGCATACTGCTGCGAAATGAAATTCGGGCCGTGCTGGCAGCAGTCTCTACAACCGATTGGGATTCCTATGGGATTGCGGTGAACTGGCTGGAAATGGAAAGGCTCATTCACAGCCCTCTTCTATCGAAGCTGGTGTGTTATGCCGTTATCAGCGCCATGATCATGCTTTCCGTCTTGCTCCCTGTGCGCCCGCGCGAATCTCAGGATGCCGCAGCAGATGAATTGCACATCGATGCCTTTCGAATGGGTGCATCCATCTACGTTGGGACGTACCTTCTCGGCTCCAACTTTGACTACCGCCTGATGTTCCTGCTCTTCACCATTCCTCAGTTGACGCAATGGCTAAGCAATTCTGATTCCCGGCTGCGGCGCGTCGCCCGCATCACCGTTGCATGCACCCTGTACTCTCTGTGGTCAATTTTCCTCTCGCGGTTTTTGAATGCTGTCTCCGCGGCATGGGTGCAGTTACTCCTTGATGCTCTCGCGAAGGCCGTCTTGGTTGGCGGTCTGACCTATCTCTTCGTCTACAGTGCCCCACAGTGGATCCGATCGAATGGGCGGGCGTTCAGGCGCTCCACTCAGCTGGCACTCTCTTCCTCTTCGTGATATTCCATTTCGGTATTGACTTCCCATAGGCGCGACTTGTCTGCCTTGCCGGCAATAATATCGTCGACGGCCATCATGGCCGTCAGCATGGAATGGTCCTGGTTGTTATAACGGTGCATGCCGTTGCGTCCGATGAGAAACACGTTTGTGTAGCGGTCCACGTATTCGCGGATCTCCGCAAACCGGTCATAGGTACCGAAGTACGCGGGATAGGTCTTCTCCATGCGCAGGACAGTTGAATCGATCACCTCGGCCCTGTCGATAATCCCAATTCTGCTAAGTTCTTCCCGCGCCAGCGCGACCATACGATCATCGGATATTTTCCAGAGTTCGTCCGATTCGTTACAGAAGTACTCCAGGCCCAGCCAGACAGTCGCTGGTTCGGCAACCATGAACGGGCTCCAGTTGTTAAAAATCTGGAGCCTGCCAAGCAACACGTCAGGTTCCTGAATATATATCCAGTTGTCGCTGATCAGTTTTTTCCCGTTCGGCGTCGTCTCGTTGATAAGGAGCGGGCGAACCAACAGGCCCACGGTGATGAAATCTCTGTAGACAAGGCCATCCGATACCTCCAGCACGTTCTGGGGAGACGCAACGTCGAACGACCGCATGATCTGCTTGACCGGTGTTGTAGAGAAGAAGTAGTCGCCCTCGAAAATGTCCTTCCGACCTGTGGCGGAGTTTGTAGCCTCCAGCGCTTCCACCTGCCACCCATCCGTAATGATCCGCTCAAATGTGTAACCCGTGAGAATTTGGCCGCCCATTCGTGTCTGCGGTTAACGTCGCGTATCCATTAGAACTGCTCGCCGCCTTGGAGATGAGCGTAGTGCTAGCGAGCCGGGTTTCGCCTGATGGTCTCGGCGATCATTGCAGGATTCGCCGGCAAAGGTTCCATAAGTACGGCTTCGATCTCGGGTCGTGCCGATTTCATCAGCCAGGTATAGTACCCGATGTTGGCGCCCACATCCCAGAACGAGCGTAGAGGCAGATGCCGTATACAGGCCGTCATCATGGCCTCCGAGGTCTTCTCCTGGGAGCCAGTGATCCCGAACGCCAATCCATGTCTCAAGATCCGCCACGCACCTTGAAAGTGACACCTTCGACCGAGAGCCATGCTGGCTGGTCCAGGATGCGAATGGCGAAACGCCCTAAGGGGCTTTTGCGGGCATAGAAAAGCGGATGGATCCGTTCTCTGATCTTGCGGACAAGGCTTCTCATGGCTTCCATCACTTTTATCACGGTGCACTTAACCCAGATTTCCATTTTGACCGTGATTGTGAAACCTCGGAGTGTCGCCATCGTCCATGTTTATGAGGGTGCGAACGCAATCCAGGCGCCCCGGAGATCAGGACCCAATGGGGGTGAGATACAAAAACGCCCCTTTCAGCTTTCCTTCAACGCTTCTCTCAGGGTTGATTTCCAGGGTTCCCGCGTCACCTCTGACGGCGGGCTAATTCTGATGCGTAAGTTGGACGAGCGATTGGGCTTCGGCGAACTTGCCGCTGAATGCCTTACTGACACGCGAGCGAGGAACGCACAGTTACCGATTGTTGATCTGCTGCGCCAATCGGTGTACAGCCGCTTGGCCGGATACGAAGACGTGAGCGATGCCGCACGCCTGGCCCAAGACCCGAGCTTCCGTCTGATCGGCTCGGAGAAGATTTGGGATCGCGGCGCAGCCCTGCCCTCCCGGTTGCAGAGCTTTGAAGCGCAGATGCTGGCTGAGGATGGAAACTTCTCGGGACTGGCGCGGCTGAATCGGGAACTGGTGGGTAAGGCGGAAGCGCTGGATTCAGGGTACTGCACGGTCCTGGACTCAACCGAGATCCCGGTCTACGGCGAGCAGGAAGAGAGCGCATACAACGGCCACTTCGAATCAGCCTGCTTTCACCCGCTGCTTTGATTCAACCGAGACGGCGATTGTCTGGCGGCCAAGCTCCGTCCCGGCAATGTTCACAGCGCCGATGGGTGGGAAGAACTTTTGCTGCCCGAGATTGAGCGGCAACAGAAACTGGGCAAGGAAGTGGTGTTTCGCGCCGACGCCGCCTTCGCCAAGCCGGAGATTTACGAAGCGCTGGAAGAGCGGGGGGTGAAGTATGCCATCCGCATCCCGGCCAATGAGGACCTGGAACGGGATGTGGCGGAACTGCTGCGGCGCCCGGCGGGGCGTCCCAGTCACAAACCGACCGTGTGGTACAAAGGCTTTCTCTACAGGGCCGCCAGTTCGAATATGGCGCGGCGAGTGGTGGCGAAGGTCGAACATCATGCCGGAGAGTTGTTCCCGCGCATCGGGTTCGTTGTGACGAACCTAACCCTGCCGAGCCGGGCGGTGGTACGGTTCTATAACAAGCGGGGCACGGCCGAGCAGTGGATCAAAGAGGGGAAGCAAGCGGTGAAGATGACCCGGCCGAACTGCCACCGGTTTCGGTCGAACGAGGTGCGATTGTGGCTGAGCGTAATCGCCTACAACTTGGGCAATCTGTGGCGGCGACTGGTGCTGCCGAAGGGAATCGGAACGTGGTCGTTGACCAGCTTGCAACAGCGGTTGGTGAAGACCGACGGGTGGTTGGTGAAACATGCCCGCTACTACTGGCTGCTGTTGGCAGAGAGCCACATGACCAGGCGGCTGTTCGCCAGCATGGTGGGGCGAATTGAGGCACTGCCGCTGCCGACCGGATAGCGGGCTGAGGATGTGGCCAAGGAAATCGAGGGAATATAGTAAGGAGGCCCGGAGAGGTGTCAACAAAAACGCTTGAAAACCAGACCTTTTTGTCCGGTTGGCTCGATGAAGGAGCGCCGGGCCGGTCTCTGGCTGCCTTCAGGAGCTGCATTGCTCCGTCGGGAGGCGACGGGGTGTGCACTGGCTGCGATTGGGCCGCCAAAAATGGGGATTCCCGCTAAATTGTCATGGTATATTCGTTCCCAGCAACAAGGGGTCGAAGTGGAAGTCCCGGTTAAATCCAGCACGGCCATCGCTGATGATTCAGTGGATATCTCCGTCGTTATTCCGTGCTTGAATGAGGCGAATTCGCTAGGAATCTGCGTGGACAAGGCGCTCGGGGCCTTCCGATCAGCAGGATTAAAGGGAGAAGTGATTGTCGCCGACAATGGCTCAACCGACGGCTCCCAGGAGATTGCACAGAATTGCGGGGCAAGCGTCGTGCCAGCCCCGCAGCGTGGATATGGCGCGGCCCTGCAAGCCGGGATCCGGGCCTCTCGCGGACAGTTCATTATCATGGGCGACGCGGACGACAGCTACGATTTCACTGAGGTTCCCAAATTCGTGAGTAAATGGCGCGAAGGCCATGATCTAGTTATGGGTAACCGCTTTCGCGGTGGGATCAAGCCCGGCGCCATGCCCTGGCACCACAAGTACATTGGGAACCCGGGGCTCACCCGCATCATGAACCTTTTTTTCCGCACCGGCATCGGTGACTGCTACTGTGGCATGCGTGGATTTACTCGTGACATCTTCGATCGGATGGACCTTCGCAGTACGGGGATGGAGTTCGCGCCCGAGATGGTCATCAAGGCCTCGCAGCTTGGCGCTAGGATCAATGAAGTAGCGATCACATTGTGGCCCGACAAGCGTGGACGTCCGCCTCACCTCCGCAGTTTCCGCGATGGCTGGCGGACTCTGCGTTTCATGCTTCTTTACGCGCCCAACTGGCTGTTTCTACTGCCCGGAACAACACTCATGCTCGTGGGCCTTGGGTTGGCGTGCTGGCTGCTGCCCGGTCCGCGGCATATCACCGATCGGGTGGAACTCGACCTGCGTACCATGGTACTTGGCGTCATTTTCACCTTGATGGGGGCGCAGATCATCGCCTTGGGATTGTTCGTCAAGGTCTTCAGCTACGCTGAGCGTTTCGATCGCAACCCAGTCTCTCTTAAGCGCATGTTGCGGCATGTGCAACTAGAGCATGGGTTAGCCCTCGGCGGGATACTCTTCCTTGCCGGATTTGCGGGATGTGCCTGGACTGCATGGCAGTGGGCTGCGAGCGGCTTTGGCCCGCTCTACGTGGGTATGCGAGCAGTCCTGTTCTGGTCCATGTGGATGTTTCTGGGCCTGCAAGTGATTTTCTCCTCTTTCTTCCTCAGCATGCTGGGTATCAGTCGGGATACTTATATTGGTGATTATGAGCGATAGCCCAAGTATCGAGTTGCTTGGCAGGGCTCACCGGAAACTGGTTTATAAGCGTCGTGTTGCCGCGCTTGGCCAGCGGCTTGCAGCCATGCTTTCCGAAGCCTCGACGCTGCTTGACGTAGGATGCGGAGACGGCGCCAGCGCGCAGATTGTGGGCCAATCCGTGCAGGGCCTCACCGTATCCGGCGCGGAATACGTTCCCCGTCCCGACTCCGCCATTCCGTGCGTTGGCTTCGATGGCCTTCATTTGCCGTTTCCTGACCAGTCCTTTGATGGCTGTATGTTTGTCGATGTCCTGCACCATTCGTGAGATGCGCTCGCGACTTTGCGCGATGCCGCGCGTGTGCCGGAATTTCATCCTTATCAAGGACCATCTCGCGGAGAGCTCCCTCGATCACATGACCCTCCGCTTCATGGACTGGGTCGGCAATCGGCCCCATGGGGTCGATCTGCCGTGAACCCCATATCGCACATTTCGCCTTAAATTGGAATCTCCATTTTGAGAACAGTTTTTCTGCAATATTGCGCCCGCTGGCGCAAATTGCAAGAACAAGGAAGCACCTTCGAGGGTAAAGTCGGCGATACACCGACGTCCTCGCCTCGACCACCGCATCGAGAGCCCTCCAAGTCAATTTCGTCAACACTGCCCGCAAAGCGACGCTGCTCCGGCTTCGTAAGACCAGTAGTTCACGTAGCGCTCACGGAATTTCCTCAGTAAGTGGTGTTATCGGTGAAAAACATGGAAGCTATCCGCCACGTTTTCGCCACAATTCAACGCGCGAGCTGCCTTGTCTGAAAAAAACCATTTCGTATCTATATTTAAGCGCTTCCTCAAAAGGCGGATCGATCGAGTTGCTGCAAGCAGGGTCCCTTGAGATTCCCCAAGATAACACGAAGTCTACGTCGGGATCGCTCTTCAAAGTCTCAAACCAGGCGGCTCTGTTCAGTTCGCCACTGACATCTACCTCGTTGATGATGCCTGCATATCGCGACGTCAAATATTTGAGTGGGAAGTGTGAGAAGTCGGCCTGATAATCATTCAGGACAATCAACTCGTTCTTAAGGGCGCCGGCCATGGCCCAATGGCGCTCTGGAGAAGTCATATTCAGAAGGCGCGGGCCGGGGCAGTATGATGGCGTCATTCGGTACCCCATGATCAAGATGCGCGAGTGTCTTGGAATACTCTCCATTGCCGATCGCACTTCAGCGACTTGCGGCGCCATACGCCTTGAGATAAGCAGATACTCTCCTGCGAAGCCGATAACCGCGAGGGCAGCAACAAGAGAGCATAGCGTCAGAAGCTGCGCGTTAAAGACCCCACTTGAAAGTGCGAGCAGGACCAGAAAGATAGCAAAGTGCAACAAGAGCCGGTCTACGATACCTGATCCGTCACCGACCTGATCAGGCACCATAAGGTAAATGCCCATAATTGAGACGAGCAACGCTGTCAGGCTTGTGAACCGGAGAGGGCTTTGCGCGAACAGCTTTCGCGGGCACAGGAGCACGCCGACTAAAAGAATACTCAACAATGCATTCAACAGAGCCGCAACATCGGGAGTTGGCGAGATCGGCAGAAATGCGTCCCGTGCCAATGCCACAATCCGATGCAGCCAAGTGAACGTCGTCGAACCGGCGGCCGGCTTGGCTCCCGGCCAGCCCGACACCCTAGACAGTCGCAGGTAAAACCACGGCAGTATGCAGGCAGGGAACAGCCATGGCCAACTGCCCAAAGCATTGCGCTTCAACGCCGTGGCGAAGTAGCACCGCCAACCATCGCGCCAGTGAATGACGGCGTCAGCTATGAAATATGCGCACGGATACAAGAAACTTATGATGACAGGCACTGGATGAGCAAAATACGCGACCAGAAGCAGACACGCAGTGACACATTGGAGGCGCAGCGGCATCCCCAAACCGTGGCGAAGAACCAGCCCCAGGACAAAGAGGCACAGAGAAGAACTGATCAGGAAGTCGTAAAACCCTAAACTTAAAAAAGCGTTCAAAGTGAATGGAAGCAGAACAATCAGGATCTGAGCTCGCTGGCGGCGATGGTAAAGCGTGGCATCAATGCAGAAATAGAGACTGGAGATGAAGACTGTCCCGATCAATATGATCTGGAGCTTCAACGCCAGCTCGTTTGCGACGATGGCGGACATGGCTGCCAAAAATAGCGAATCGAGCCAGTTGGGGACCAGGATGGAGTTGTAAGAGAAGGCACCGTGAAACTGCGGCTGGCCGCCCAGCATCAACCTCAAGGCCTCGCCTCCGTAGAGATGGCTATAGCCGTCGAGTGTTATTGTGACGGGCGCGAACAGGAACACATAAAGAAGAAGGGCGACTAGGAAAGCGAACAACAGGACCGGAGAGAGGCTCCAGACAGAACACTTTTTAGAGACGCCCTCCAAGGTGCTCTCCATACATCATCCTCACTTTTCGACGACCTTCAATGACCTGCGCTTTGTGCTTTGCGCTTCCGAACTCAGGAAGAGGGCGGAAGGAATTTTCGAGGCTGCACAGGAAGTTGAATCGGAAGATATACCAGAACGCCGCAATCGCGTCCTTTATCCCGATCTTTTTGCCCGGCTTGTAGGTCCGCCCGTAGTAGGAAATCGGCACCTCATAGATGGAGGCCCCGAGTTTGGCCACTTTCGCCGTGACTTCGATGTCGAAACCAAATCCGCTGCTCGTGATCGTCTTGTTGCGGATGATCTCGCCACGAAATGCCTTGTAGCCGGTTTCTACACCCGTCATGTTGACGTTGGTGCACAGGTTGGAAAGGAAGGTGAGACCTTTGTTGGCGGGGTAGCGATAGAAGTAAATTACACGCGAGGCCTTGCGCACCAGAAAGCGCGAACCGTACACCACATCCGCGTGGCCTTCCACGATCGGCGCAATCACGTCACCGATTTCCGCAGGGTCGTATTCGAGATCGGCATCCTGCACGATGACGATCCGGCCCGTCGTCATGGCAAAGCCGGTCTTCAGCGCCTCGGTCTTGCCCACGTTCACCGGAGGGTGGGCGACTTTGATTCCTGGGTTCTCAGTTGCGAGCCGGTCGGCGATCGCGGGCGTCCCGTCGGTGGAGCAATCGTCGACGATGACGATTTCGCCGGCTTCCGGAACTGCCAGCAGACACGCCACGATCTCGGACAACGTGGCTTCTTCGTTGTAGGCCGGAACAACGATGGAAAGCAGCGGCGGGTTGTCGGCGGCGGTATTCATTCAGAATTTCAATCTTATAAGATCTGAGCCGGATCCGGAAATTCGGACAGCGGGATAAGTGGAAGGGTTGTTCCCTGACGGCCATTAAGATGGCAGAAACGAGGAGCAACGATGACACGATGTCCACGCCGGAACCACACAGCGACCTTCAAGGCGAAGGTGGCCTTGGCCGCGCTGAAGGGAGACAAGACCCTGGCCGAGCTGGCCCAGCAGTTTGATGTCCACCCCAACCAGATCACGGACTGGAAGACTCGGCTTCAGGAAGGTGTGTCCGGTGTCTTTGGCGAGGAAAAGGCCGAGCAAAAGGTGCAGGCCAACCAGACCGAACTCGACCAGGAGCGCGCCCAGCTGGAGCAGATTCCTCTGCCCACCAAGAGCCTTTATATCGATATTCACGACCCAGCCGCGTGGGACAATCCGTTTCTCTCTGTCGGCTCCGACACCATCTCGCTCCGCATCCTGTTGCCTGACGCCAATCCCAGCCCGGCAGGGCAGGGAAGCTTGCTTCGCCCCGAGGCCGCCCGCCGCCAGCAACTCGAGTTGCGGTCCTCCGATCTCGATAAGGCTGTCGCCGCCATCCCGGCCGGCGCGTGGCGTTGCAGCCGCGTGATCGCGGTTGCGGAATCGCCTTCCGCCGCGCCCAAGGACCGCCCCAAGGTCCGCCGCAACGTCGAAGCCGCCATCAAGCAGCTCAACGATCTCGGCGGGGTTGTTGAAGAGTGGCCGTCGCGCTGAGATCATTGCGCCTCGCGCGTATTCTTCATTTGGCCATTGGTCTGAAGCCATGCGTCCGCGCCCATCGCGCTGTGCGAGTTAAGTATCGATCCGCGCGGCAGGCGGGCGGGGCTTTCAGCGGGGAAAAGAAGGCGGGAGCCGGACGACATAGATCGAATTGACGTGCGGGGCGACCCAGGTTCGATAAATTGCCGGTGGGAACGCGGCTTGTCCGCCGCACATTTCCGGATCGACCGAGACTGCGTAAACGGGCTTGAGTGCGGGGGCCATGTCGAGAAAATTGACCGACCAGGCAGCCTGAAAATCAGATGACAATCCTTGCGAAAAACCGGCCGGCAACGTGGTACAGCTGGCCGGATATGAACGCGCAGGCTGGGGCACATAGGCTCCTTTGGGAACCTGAATCTTGGGGAAATTGACGTATCCTGTTTGCTCAATTTCAGTCCATCCTTGGAGCTCCCAGGGTCCAACAATGTCGGTCGCGGGCGCACCAGTGGACCGGATCTCGTTGAACGCGGCTGCATAGCCGCGAAACAGGGCAAACTCGTCGTGCGTGGCTGCAACGCTGAAGCCACCAAAGATAGCGATAATCAGGATGCACGCCCAAGGCAGATTCGCGTTCACCCTCTGCTGGTAGTAAAGAACCAGCACGAGAAGTAGAACGGCGAATAACGGCATGAGATAGCGATCGTAGAGTAGCCCCTGCATCGCTCTCACCGCTAGAGGGCCGAGGTAAGCAAAGCTGAATGGCCCGAGCATGATGCCGAGTTGCTGCCAGGAGATGGAATCAGGCTCGCGCTGAGGAGACGGATGCGCAAGTGGGTCTGCGAAAAAGCACGTTACAAGGCTGAGAATGCCGAGCATGACCGCTGCCGTGAGAAAAAGGCAAAAAGCGTTACATGCAATGGCGAGATGACTTCCCCAGGCCGCAATTGCATTCAACCTTTGCAACGTGGAATAGGTCATGTAGTCGTCAAGAAAAGGAGCAAGCCACGCCAGTTTGTTATGGGAGTGGATCAGCACCATTCCCGGAAGCGCAAAGCAGAGAAACGCGGCCGTGAATACTGTGGCCTTGCGGCGGTTCCATGAGCGTAGACATGCGGTGAACATCAGCAGCACAGGCAGAGCCAACAGCGCCAACTGCCCAACTGCGCTCAAACATTGTCCTACGAGAAGGCGCAGAGATTGCCGATCGAAGCTGGCAGGAATCATGGACGAGGGAACGGTGTACGGTTGCCGGGCAAACCAGTGCATTGCAGCCACGACAATGGCGGCACCGGCGATGCAGGATAAGCCCCCGGCGATGAGCACCCGGCGGCGCCGCCTGAGCAGCCAGAGTGTGGAGGGGACCATGACCAGCACGCCCAGCCAGGTAATCTGCCGGGCGGTTCCATCTACAGCGTTCAACAACGCGGCGAAGCTGATCCAGGCCATGGCAGAGCGTTCGCTCTCGGCCTGCACAGCGCGCAAACACATGTAGAGGCAGACCACAACGCATAAAACGCCCGAAACGTCGGTCATGAAGGTAAAGTCCCACGGAAGGCAGAGCGGCGAAAGAACAAAGGTCAACGTTGCCAGAGTGGCATTCCGCGGGCTCAGGCCTGCTCGCACGCAGATGCGCTCGAGCAGGAATGCCGTCGCCATAGCCTCGATCACCGTGCTGAAGCGGATCGCGGTGAAAGAGAATCCGAAGAGCTTGATAAACAATGCTCCGAAGTACGCCTGCCAGCCGAGCATGGCTGCGGCCCAGCCGTTGTAGACGATGTGGCCGGTCTGGGCGAGCACCTGCGCCGTCTTGACGTAGGACCAGTCGTCACAGATTCCAATCTCTGCGTATGGCCGGATCAGGAAATAGCAGACCAGCATAGTCGCCGCGCAGGCAATCGCAGGCAGATGACTCTTCACCGTCGCACGCATTGAAAAACCCTCCGTGGAATGGACATCCTGGCTACTATGGTCGCAGATGCGGCGGCTAGCACGCCCCGCGGTCATCAACAGAACGAGCAGATCGCACGCAATCCGTGCGATGGCATCGTAGAATTGCTTGTAGAGTAACTTACTCTCCCCAAAACAGGCGCAGATTGGCGGGAGCGCAGGGGAATCATGCGAGATTGGGAGGCATTCGGGCGGTGAGGGCTTGAGAGGAAAACGTAGCACCCTTCGGCGCCTTGAAGAGTTGGGCAGGGGCATTTACGCCAAGATTCTGACTCAGCGGTTGCCCGTTCGGCACCGCAAGGAATTGTTGAGGTCAGCGCGTGATTCAAAGGCGCAACTGTTCCAGGACTTGTTCGTTCTTTCAGAGGTCGGATTCAAGACTGGCGGGTATTTTGTGGAGTTCGGGGCCACGGACGGCGTCGATCTAAGCAATACATACATGCTTGAAAAGAATTTTGGCTGGAATGGCATTCTCGCCGAACCCGGGCGAATGTGGCATTCGGCGTTGAGGAACAACCGCACTTGCCATATCGACACTTCGTGTGTCTGGACGGAATCGAATTCAGTCCTGAAGTTTAACGCGTCAGAATTCGGCGAGTATTCAACAATTGATTCGTTTAGCTCATCGGATCGGCATGCGGCGTTAAGAGGGTCTGGAGAGAAATACAGCGTCGAAACCGTCTCTCTTGTGGACCTGCTCGGTAAGTACGGCGCGCCTAGGGTGATCGATTATTTGTCGATTGATACGGAGGGCAGCGAATACGACATCTTGAGCAGCTTTGATTTCAGCAAATATGAAATCCGCGTAATCACCTGCGAACACAATTTCACACCGCAACGGCGGAAAATATTCTCGCTGCTTACAGAAAAGGGTTACGTGCGCAAGCTGGGGGGCTTGTCGCTGTTCGATGATTGGTACGTTCGGGCGCAATAGCGACGGGAGGTTGCGGGGGATGTCACTCGAGGGTAATTTGCAGCAAATGGAGCGCGTACACGAAGCCTACTGGCTGCGCTACCCCGGCACTTCGCCCTACAAGTTGCACTGGCGTGCGCTGGCGGTGCGGCACTCTTTTCATGTATTGCCGGGCGAAAGAATTCTCCAGTTGGGCTCGGGGACAGGTCTCTGGACCGAACAACTGACCAAGGTCTTGCGGGGCCAGAACCCGATTACTGCCGCTGTCTTTAATGAGCCATTTTTCAAATCTGCGAAGCAACTGCCCAATGTGGAGTTCGTTCTCATCAAGGATTTGCGGAACGATTTGCCGGCGGAAAGCTTCGATTATATCGTCGGTACCGCGATTCTATGTCACGATCTTTTTGCTCAAAATCTTCAAGCGCTCTATCGGCTGCTGAAACCGGGCGGCCAAATGCTGTTTTTCGAGGCCAATTACTGGAACCCTCAGGTATTCCTGAAGAGCGTCATCCGGCCGCTGGGCCGGTGGGCGGGCAATGCCGAGTGCCAGCTGGGTCTGCGCAAGTACCTCCTGATGAAAGCGGCTTCCCGGCAGGGCTTTGTCGACATCGAAATCATTCCTTACGACATCATTCATGGGCGCACACCGCAGTTTTTTCTGCGCACGCTGAAGTCACTTGCCTACGTTCTGGAACACGCGCCCGTGGTGAAGGATTTGTGTGGCACGCTCTACATCTGGGCCAAAAAGCCGGGTGATGAAGAGGCGAGACGGCCGCGCGCTTCGCTCGCCGAACACGAGTCGCTTTTCGGCTCGACCTCGTTCGTCATTCCCTGCCACAACGAGGAGATGAACATCGGCCCGCTCACCGAGGCCATCCTGCGTTTCTATGGTCCTTATGTGCACGAAATCCTGATTGTGAACGACAACAGCCGGGACCGCACGGCGGAGGTGACACGCGCGCTCGCCGCGAGGGAGCCGCGGGTGAAGCTCGTTGACCGCCAACCGCCCAACGGCGTGGGCCGAGCCCTGCGCGATGGCTACGCCGCCGCCACTGGCCGCTACATCCTCACCATGGATTGCGATTTTGTCCAGATCCTGCCGGAATTCCGCGATCTATTCGATGTCGTGGCACGCGGCCACGACGGCGCAATCGGCAGCCGCTTTTCGCAGGAGTCGCTTCTCATCAACTATCCGTTCCCGAAAATCGTCTGCAACCGCGCCTTCCACGTGATCGCCAATTTCCTGGTCCCGGGGCATGTGCGTGACGTTTCGAACAATCTCAAGCTCTACCGCGCCGAGATATTCAAGAGCCTCGAGATCGATCAGCCCGGCTTTGCCGCGAACGCCGAAACCGGACTGAAGCCTCTGCTGAGCGGTTACGACATTCGCGAAGTGCCCATCTCCTGGATCAATCGCACCATCGATATGGGCGCTTCCTCTTTTCGCATCGGCAAAGTTGCGCCGGGTTACATCAAAGCGCTGTCTCAGGTCACCATCAAGGCGTGGCGCGCCCGCAAAAAACCAGGCCTGGCCGGCAAGCACGCCTAGGTTTGCTTCCCAAATTTCATTCGGAGTCCGGCGGAATTGCTCGGAGCAGGGCGGGAGTTGCCAGGGGCAAACCGGCTCTGACCCACATCGAGCGGCTTACGTCCGATCGGTCCACGACGCGTGAATTTCCCGGAAGATGTCGTCGAGTGATTTCTGAATCTCCCAGCCGGGGTAATGCGCCTTCATCTTGCGTAGATCGCTGATGTAGCAGATGTGGTCGCCGGAACGGCTCTGCTCCCGGTATTCGTAAATCATCGGCTTGCCAGAGATGGCTTCGATCCTCGAGAAGGCTTCGAGGATGGAGCAACTGTTCGCCCGCCCGCCGCCGAGGTTATACACTTCGCCGCATCGCGGGCTGGCAATAAAAGCCGCGATAAAACGCGCCACATCGTGTGCGTGGATGTTGTCGCGTACTTGTTTACCCTTGTATCCGTTGATCTTGTATTTCGTGCCGGTGACGTTGCACTTGATGAGGTAACTCAGGAACCCGTGCAGCTCAACGCCGGAGTGACAGGGGCCCGTGAGGCAGCCTCCGCGCAACGTGCAGGTAGGCATGCCGAAGTAGCGGCCGTATTCCTGCACCATCACGTCGGCCGCAACCTTGGATGCGCCGAAGAGCGAGTGCTTCGACTGGTCGATGCGAAAGGTTTCGGGGATGCCGTTCCAATCGGCCTCATCGGCGTACTCCCATCGGGTCTCAAGCTCCTTGAGCGGCAGCTCGTTGGGCGCGTCGCCGTACACTTTGTTCGTCGACATCGATGCGAAGGGCGATTCCGGCGCGAACTGGCGCGCCGCCTCGAGGAGATTCAACGTGCCCACGGCATTGGTCTCGAAATCGACGAAGGGAATCGACGCGGCGAGGTCGTGGCTGGGTTGCGCTGCCGTGTGCACGATGGCGCCGGGTCTGATCTGCTTGAAAAGATCCAAGATTCCCTGGCGATCGCGAATATCCAGCTCGTGATGAACAAAGCTCTCGATCGACTGTTCGAGCCGGCGCTGATTCCAGCGGGTGTCGCCGTCGGGGCCGAAGAATACGGCGCGCTGATCGTTATCGATCCCGTGAATCTCCCAACCCATAGCGGCGAAATAGAGGCACACCTCGGATCCGATCAGACCCGAAGATCCCGTCACAAGGACCTTCTTCATGGATTCTCCCTGGCTTGACCATTGTACCCGAGACTCCAGCCCTCGGCCTTTCAGCAATGTTGCCTGCGGCAGAACGCGGTACCATTCCAGCGTGAGCACTTCTTCATTTTCCATCCTTTCCAATCCCGCTCCGCTCGACCATGAGCGGTTCTCGGCGCATCGTGAGCTGGAAAGCCTTCTGAAAAAGTCTCTGCGCGGCGAGGTCCGCTTCGATCTCAGTTCGCGTGCTCTTTACGCCGCTGATGCATCGAACTTACCGCCAGTTGCCCATCGGCGTGGTTTTCCCGCGCGACGCCGCCGACGTGGAGGCCGCACTGGCGGCTTGCCGCGCCACAGGCGCTGCCGTTCTGCCCCGCGGCTACGAACGGCTGGCGGCTACCCTCGGTGCATTCCACTTCCTGGCCTGTGCATGCCTCATGCTCGCAAACCTCTTTCGTCTGCTCGCCGGAAGTTAATAACAGGCTCTAGTAATGTCGTAAAGCCATTGCCTGTCGCGATAAACTAACACCTGCAGCTACCCATTCAGGCAGGCAATCCCTACTCGATGAAGGTAAGATCTATGCCGAAAGTTGCGTTAGTAACAGGTGTTACCGGACAGGACGGCGCCTATTTGTCTGAACTCCTGTTGAGCAAGGGCTATATTGTGCACGGCATCAAGCGCCGCTCTTCGTCGTTCAATTCGGCGCGCATCGACCATATGTACCAGGATCCGCACGTTCCCGGCGCGCATTTTCAGATTC
>Ga0326727_10015906_pt1 | contig 16014 bp, 14 predicted proteins | sample MB2enrmetagenome_FD_207643 | JGI IMG/M metagenome (GOLD analysis project Ga0326727, IMG submission 207643) | Lab enriched peat soil microbial communities from McLean, Ithaca, NY, United States - MB29MY | ecosystem: Environmental > Terrestrial > Soil > Wetlands > Peat | place: USA: New York...
GCTGGGCCATGCTGGTGCTCGTCAGCATGGCCATGTTCGGCAACTACTACGTCTACGACTGCATCGCCCCCATCGCCGACCTGCTCTCCAAGCAGCTTGGCTTCTCCGACTCCAATATCGGGCTGCTTCAGGCCATCTACAGCTTCCCAAATCTGATCATGGTGCTGATCGGCGGTTACCTTGTGGACCGCATTGGCGCACGCAAGGCGATCTTCCTCTTCGGATCGACCTGCCTGCTGGGAGCGGCCGTCACTGTTCTTTCCGGCCATCTTGTCCTGATGGCCACTGGGCGCCTGATCTTCGGCATCGGGGCCGAATCGCTCATTGTCGCCGTAACCACCGCCATTGCCAAATGGTTCCGCGGCAAGGAACTCAGTTTCGCATTCGGCATCAACCTCATGATTGCGCGCGCCGGGACTTTGCTGGCGCAGAGGTCGCCCACCTGGACCAAATTCAGCTTTATGCCGGAGTGGGTCAAGCTTACCTATACCAGTTGGCGCACGCCGCTGTTCATCTCCGTTGGCATCGCCACCTTATGCGTGATCGGAGCGCTTATCTACTGGGTGATGGAGGTCTACGCGGAAAGGAACTACGAGCTTGCTCAAGCCGGACCTACCGACAAGGTGGTCTTCCACGATCTCTTCCATTTCGGAGTCTCCTTCTGGTATATCGTCGCGCTGTGCGTGGTCTTCTATTCGGCGATCTTTCCCTTCGAGACCTTCTCCTACAAATTTTTCATGGATGCACACGGTACCACGCGCGAGATGGCGGGTATGCTGATTGGGAACCTGACCATTGCCACCATGATCGGAACGCCGCTGCTGGGGTTGTTTGTCGACAAGATCGGCAAGCGCGCCCTGCTCATGATGATCGGCTCGGTGCTGCTGGTTCCCGTCTATCTGATGATGGCCTATACCCATACCCAGGCTTCGCTCTATGCCCCCATGGCCATGATGGGCGTGGCCTTCTCGCTGGTTCCGGCGGTGATTTGGCCCTCGGTGGCCTACATCGTGGACCAGAACAAGCTGGGCACGGCCTATGGGCTGATGACCGTGATTCAGAACATGGGCTTTTTTGTATTCAATCTGCTCATCGGCTGGGCCAACGACCATAGCCACGCCGGCGACGCTAATCCCGCCGGCTACCATCTGGGCATGTGGATCTTCTCCATCCTGGGCCTGCTGGGAATGTTGTTTGCCTTCCTGCTGCGGCAAAGAGAATTGGGCCCGCACGGGCACGGCCTGGAGACGATCACCGCAGGGTAAGGTTCGCGAAAGAGCGAGTTGCAGCTCGCCCATTACCGCGGCGGAGGCTCCATGTTGTAGAGGAAGAATGCGCGCAGCTCCAGGTACGGTCCGTGGAAGTCCCTGGGCAGCGGCGGGTAGTTGGAACCGGTAATCGCGCCCTATTCCGCGCAGTGGTAGAACCAAGCACTTCCGCTCCAGGGCGGATCACTACTCATACAAAAAAGCCAGTAAAAGCGCAGTCGTTCTCCGGTTACTGTTCAGCGCCAACTCACTGCTTCTTACTCGGGCTCTCGTCTTGCCGTATCAATAAGCTCTGCAAAAGCTGGCTTTGCTCCTTAGCATTAGCTCGTGTGATTCGATCTCCTGTGTATTTGCCAAGAGTCCACATACCCTTGGTGACTTCGCGGGGGCACCCAATTGTTGCCGGCGTCAGCGCATAGCGACCGTTATGCAACTGTTCCCGAGTCACGATGTTCCCATTGCAGGACTGATACCCATTGTCAATCTCACAGACGAGGATCTTGCTCTGCGGCTGAACCACGAAGGTAAGCCAGCTGGTCTTTTTGTTATTGCAGTTCTGAGCTAACAGGTTAGAAGAGATCATTAGCCCCAGCAGCAACAGAAGATATGCTTTGTACCGCATGACATTTTCTCCATGCACACACGCCTGACAGCGTGTCGCTCAATTCGTCACTACCATGCTCCAGGCAAGATTCTCCCGGAGCACTGTATATACCTGCATTGCAGGCAGTACGTCGGGAAGGAGTGGGATGGGTGGCGGCTGGTAGTACAGAACCAGCCTATCTTTGGTTTCGACCAGCAAGTGCAATTCGTTCTTGTTTGCAAGCTGCTCCAGGGGGTTATCGTCCGAGCGTGGAGATGCCGCGGTATCCATGTGAGTGTTCGTCTTGATTACCTTCTGGTCCACCCCGTCAGGCATGCTTGCACTCTTCAGGGGCGACTGCGCATCTTCGTGCTTGAAGCGAAATTGCACATAGGTAGTGGGGCGCTGCCGCTCCAGGGCCTGTTTTTCTCTCGCTACGCGCAAGCTAACCATTGCTAGAGCCGGGAGGGCGAGAATCAGAGCCAGCAGCAAGAACCATCGCTTAACCCATCCATGCGCATAAACATAGGCCAGCATCGCGGTTGCACCAAAGACCATCGCTCCCGGCACAGTCATTAAAACAAGGTAGGAATGCATCGGGTAATACTGAGATGGAAGATCCAATGACTCAAGCGAAACGCCAAAGCGATCGTAAAATGCCCAGGAATAGATATAGCCACAAAAGTAGAGGTAGATGGCTGCGATTGCAATGATTCCCGACGACGCCGCGAGCAGCCCGGCGCTCTCATTGTTCCGGGGTACGAACCACGACCGTAATACGGCAGCTATCCTTTGCCATCTGTCTGGTCGTGGTAACTTTTCTTTTAACGCTTCATTCCCTGAAGGAAACGTGGACATGGTTCCTCCTGGCAACTACATCGGCAGTGAAGGCGTAGGTTTAAGTCAGATTAGCGTTTCAATAGAACAGTGTCTCTTCACCCCTGAAATAAGGTTGCTGACTTGTAAGTTCTACGCACCGCCGATAATAGCCGTTTCGCGGCTGTTTGACAAGTGCCGATTTCCCTGGCGCTTGTCGGAGCAAGGCGGAATCTTCATCATGATCTCCAGCACGCAGCCAAGGTATGCATTTGAGCCGTATCCATCGTAGGTTTTGTTGAGATATGCCATTCTGAGTTGACCCGGCGGCGCGCGGAAAGGGAGATCCGAAGCGGAAGATTCCCGCAAGCGAGGTTATTGCTGCGGTTGCAAAGCGCTATCGGGAGCGCAGGTTCACAAACCCATCCATCACTATGCAGTTCCACCCGGTCTGCCTACCGCGGCGGAGGCTCCATGTTGTAGAGGAAGAATGCGCGCAGCTCCAGGTACGGTCCGTGGAAGTCCCTGGGCAGCGGCGGGTAGTTGGAGCCGGTCAGAGCGCCCCAGGCGGCGCGGTCCAGCGCCACATCGCCGGAGCGGCCCTCCAGAATCAGGCTGCCGTCCATCAGCCGCCCGTTGGGCAGCACCTTGAAGCGAATCACCACCATGCCCGCCTTCAGAATCGGCGGATTGACCTCGTCGGGAATCAGCGGATCCCAGGTGTGCTCCGTCTCCCAATGCCAGCGTGCCAGCCAGCTATTGAAGTCCACGCCCTGGGTGTCGGACAAAACCTCGATGCCGCCCGTTCCCGCGCCGGGATGCCGCGACAACCCGCCCCCAGGCAGAGTGCCCTCGCCCATGCCATGGCTCCTCGATGCGCCCTTCATGGCCTCGCGCAACTGGTCGGCAGGATTTTGCGAGCCCATGGCAAAGTTGGGCCGGGCAGGCACCGCCGCCGGACGAGGCGCCTCCAGCTGCGACTGCTGGCTGGGCGGCGGTGGCGGCGGCGCAGGAGGCGGCGCGGCAGGCTTGGGCGCGGGCTCCGGCGCTGGATTCGCCCGCTTCATCGCCTCCATGGTTTCCTTGTCAATCAGCGGGTGCTGCGGAAGCGGTTTGACAATCGGCTTGGGCGGCAACGTGAACGGCGTATCCAGATAGGTAAAATCCTTGTGTTCCTTGAGCGCGTTCCGGTCAACCACCTGCGGCACCTTGAAAATGTACTTGGGAATCCAGGTCACCGCCGAAAACAACGCCAGGTGGATGAGGATGGCCAGCCAGAAGCCCTCGCGCAGACGCGCCCAGCGCCGCTCGTCTTCCAGCTCGCCGATCATCTCCAGCAACTCGTGGGTATCGTAATCCACCCAGCGCGAACCGCGAACCACCGGGGACGATGTCTCCGTCGGGTGCAACTCCTCGTCCCGCTCCGGAGCGCCCAAATCTGGGTTGGCTTCCGCGGGCCCTTTGGGCTCGTTCACATCGCTTGGCGCTTGATCAGTGGGCATTCGTTCTTGAGGAGCCTCCCTGGCGCACACGCGCCCAACGCTCCGTTTTGTGTCCTTTCTCTCTATTCTCTCACCCGGACCAAAGCCCTGCCCATCGCCCCGGCCCGTACAATGGATTCTGACTGTAAGACGGATGAGCGGGCGGAAGGGGACCCTTTTTGAAGCAGTTTATAGTTCGATTGATGGCCAAGTGGAAGCTCGTAGCCCTTTTTTTGGCTAATTTTTTGGCCAAGTTCGGAGTTTGGGGCGTGGGCGCAGCCGCGCTGCTCGACTCGTCCACGATTCCCATTCCCATGGACGCCATTCTGGCCGGCTACGTTTGGTACGACAAAGGCCATTTCTGGCTCTATTGCCTGCTGGCCTCGGTGGGCTCGGCCATCGGCGGCCTGCTGCCTTACGGACTGGGCCGGGCTGGCGGCGAACTCTTCCTGCTAAAGCATGTCAACCGCAAACGCTACGAGCGGTTGCGCGCCCGCTTCGAGCGCCAGGAGTTCCTGGCCATGATGATTCCCTCCATGCTGCCTCCGCCCACTCCCTGGAAGGCCTGCGTCTTTGCCGCCGGGGTCTTTGAAATGAGAGTTGTCCCCTTCATGCTGGCTGTCTTCACAGGCCGCATGGTCCGCTGGCTGGTGCTCTCCCTGCTGGTGATCAAGCTGGGCCCGGGCGTGGTGGACGCGGTGCAGCATCACGGGCTGGCCGTGCTGGCCATCGTCGGCAGCCTGGCCGTGATTGGTTTTGCCTGGTGGTGGATGCGCAAAAAGAGGACCGGCAAGCTGGAGGACTGAGGGGTAATCCCAGAAGGATTGGGCAAGTAACAACTATTATTCTGAGAGTGTGTTCTATCTGACAGTTGAGTGTGAATCACTTCGAGCCGGTGCCGGATGAAAATGCCACAGCGTCGTCAACCTCAATTCACCCAAAAACAATCAGGAGAAAAACGATGAAGAAAGTTCTTATCGCCATGTTGTTCATGCTGCCAGCGTTGGCCTGCGCGGAAAAGAAACCTGTGCAGAACACCCGTGACTACACAATTGCCGTTCATGTGCAGTCATCGTATTCGAACAAAGAATCCATCCCTTATTATCAGCAAATCAACGTAATCATCGGCGGCAAACACTATGAACTGGAAGCAATTGTTCCCTACGGCAATGTACTGCCTGTAGGTGATTATATGGCGCGCATAACTCTGGATAAGATTAACCCAGACCATGAGTATTCGCGACAATATGAGCTTTTGTTCTCGGATGGAACTACGCGCAAATACACTGTTGTGGGAGAATCGGAATAGCATTACAGGTTTCCCAGGCCTCAATTCTGAGACCTGGATATCCAAGCCAGAATAATCACTTCCCGACCAGCGCCGTTTGCGCCCGCGCCGCGCTCATCCGCCGCACCAGCACCGGAAGCCCAAAGGCCAGCCCAGCCACGATGGCCGTCGAAGCCAGATCGTTGCGATAGAACGGCACACCCGCCGCAAGGCATGCGCCCAGCCCGCCCAGCGTGTGCGGATACGGATACGCGAAGCCGCTCACCCAAGTCGCATAGTTCGAGACCAGGAAGAACGAGGTCGGCCCCAGCAGCGCTGCCGCCGCCACGCGCACAAAGGTTGTCCGCGCGCGCAGCAGAATATACCCAAGCGCCATGGCCATCCCATACCACGCCCAGGTGGCCGCGTAGAGTTGCCAGGCAAAGGCGTAGTGGTAGCTGTAAACGGTGAGGAAGTAGTCCGTGGCCATGAGCGCGGCCAGCGGCGTCAGCATCTCCCGCCATGGCCGCCGCGCGCCAAAGTACAGCAGAGCGCCGCCCACGGCGGTAAAGTTCATCCACCCCGCATGGGGCAGCAAACGGCTCAACACGGCAACCAGCAACAGAAGATAAGCAGGCATGTACACCTCAATTCAGGATTCCGCCATCGCCCCAGGGGAACAACAATCCAGGCGGCGAATCTGGGGTGGTAAGAACGGCGCTCCTTTCATTTTGCGGGTCGCGCGCCGCCGGGTCAACCCTGGAACCTTGACGCGATGAACAATAATTTTCATTTGGGGCAATGCCGCTCTACCGCTGCACCCGCCCGTTCATCGCCTCGCCCGCATCGTCGCGGCCATCGACGATATAAACCCAGCCGGAAAGAGGATACCGGTTGGGAGTTCGGCCCACACCTAAAAATGAGTAGGCAAAGCGCAGATCGTAAAATTCGACGGTGGTCCATTGGCGGTTGGGCGGCAATTGCGGCGGCTTCATCCCCGGCACGGGCATCTGGCCCACGTCGCGCACCACCGCCCACGTGCCCCAGTCGAGATAAACCCGCCCCAACAGCGTGCGTTTGGCGGCCTCGGTAGCTGCGGTCACCGACGGCTTGTAGAGCACGTCCCGGCGCGGGTCGCTCACAATCTCCCCGCTCAGTGTGTTGATCTCGGCGGTCTGGTAGTACTCCGCCGTCTCCAGAATGGCGTGCCAGTGAAAGAGGTTGACGGGGTAAGGCTCCAGAGCCATGCGCTTCACCGGAGCCGCCGTGATCGCGGAGTTTTCCACCAGCATCCGCGCCCGTCCCTGCTCCGCCCAGCGCCAGCCCCATAGCAAGACCATCCCCGTCAGCGCGAAGATCGCCCATCCCCGCCCGCGAAAGGCCACGCGCCGCACGCCAATCTCCCCGCCAATCAGCCCCAGCAACGCCGGAATCACCAGCGCCGCCAGCAACAGCGCCCACAGCACCGGCTCGCCAATAAAAACCAAACTCCCCGCATACCAGCGCGGATTGAAGGGGAAAAATGGCCGCAGGCCGTAGTTGTTGGTCCAGTCCAGCAGCAGGTGGCTCAGCGCGGCAATCAGCGCCGTCAGATAAAGCCAGCCCCAGCGCAGCGCCTGGTGCGGCGCCGTGGGCTGTGCCGGGGGCGCATTTGCGTTTTGGCTAGGCGGATTGGCCTTGCGAGAGCGCCGTGTTCGCCGCCAACGATCGTAGAGCCACACCAACCCCACCGCCGCCGCCGCCACCACCGGCACGGCAATAAAGGTATGTGTAATGCCGCGATGGTGCTTCAGCCCCTCGACCGGCCCGGCAAGCCTCCACAGCACGTCGATGTCGGCCGCCTCGGCGGCCAGCACAGCCGCCAGCGTGGCGTATGCCGTCTTACGGTTCAACCCCGCCCGGCCAATGCAGGCTCCGGTCAAAAAATGAGTGATGGGTTCCATAACTGTCTGCAAACCATACTACCCTGCTCCCCGGCCTCCTATAATTCTCCCCATGGGCGAACCTAGCTCACCACACGAATCTCCGGCCCGGCGCGCCGCCGAACTCAGCGCCGAACTGCGCCGCCACGAGCACTTGTATTACGTTTTGGACGCGCCGGAGATCAGCGACGCCGCCTACGACGCGCTGATGAACGAGCTCAAGAAGCTCGAGGCCGCGCATCCAGAGCTGGTCACCCCCGACTCGCCCACGCAGCGCGTCGGCGGCAAGCCGGCCGAGGGCTTCCGGAAGGTCGCGCATTCCCGCCCCATGCTCTCGCTGGACAACGCCTACTCCGCCGAAGAGTTGGCCGCCTGGGATGCTCGCTGCCGCGAGCTGGCCGGCCCTTTGCCGGTAGAGTATGTGGCCGAGTACAAATTTGACGGCCTGAGCGTGGCGCTGCGTTACGGACCCGCGGAGGGCGGTGGCTCAAGGCTGATTGCTGGATTGACCCGCGGCGACGGCCAGACCGGCGAAGATGTCACCTCCAACATCCGCACCATTCGCAGCGTGCCGCTCAGCATCTCCGCCGAAAAATTGGAGAAGACCCGCCTGCCGCGGGCATTCGAAGTTCGCGGCGAGGTGGTCATGCCCGAAGCAGCCTTTGTTCGCCTGAACGAGGAGCGCGAACAGCAGGGGCTTGCGCCGGCTGTCAATCCGCGCAACGCTGCCGCTGGGACCCTGCGCACCCTCGATCCAGGCATCGTCGCCAATCGCCACCTGGTCTTCCTACCCTACTTTTTGCTGGTGGAGGGCGAGTACTTCCTTGAAAGCCAGAGCGCTACTCTCAACGCGCTTTGGACGCTCGGCTTTCGCAGAGAATCCGCGCGGACGGTTCTCGTTCCCGCGCAGACACCCGAGCCGGTTCCAACCGTCGAGCAGATGATGAACTTCATCAACCGCACGGAAGCGGAACGCGCCACGCTGCCCTACGAGATCGACGGCGTGGTTTTCAAGGTGGACTCTCACGCCACCCAGCAACGCCTCGGCTACACAGGCCGCGCGCCGCGCTGGGCCATCGCCTACAAGTTCACCGCCCGCTCCGGCATCACGCAGGTCAACGCCATCACCGTGCAGGTGGGCCGCACCGGCAAGCTGACCCCGGTGGCCGAGCTAACGCCGGTCTTCATCGGCGGCACCACCGTGAGCCGCGCCACGCTGCACAACGCCGACTTCATCGAGCGGCTCGGCCTAAAGCTCGGCGACTGGGTGCGCGTGGAGCGCGGCGGCGACGTGATTCCCAAGGTCGTCGAAGTTCTGGAAGACGCGGACCATCCGCGCGGGAAGCTCCGCTTCGTTTTCCCTTCGGAATGTCCGGAGTGCCAGAGCGCCGTTGTCCGCGCAGAGGGCGAGGTGGACTTCCGCTGCGTCAATGCCGATTGCCCGGCCAAGCTGCGCGAGAGCCTGCTCCACTTTGCCTCGCGCGGCGTCATGAACATCGAGGGCCTGGGCGAAGCGGTGGTGCAACAGTTGCTCGATCGCAAGCTGGTCGCAAGCGTGGCGGACCTCTACCAGCTCAAAGAAGAGGCGCTACTTTCACTTGAAAAAGAGGTTATTCGCGTCAACAAGAAGACAAATGAAAAGAAAAAGGCTATTGAGAGGCTACTTGGCCCAAAAGCTGCGAAGACACTTCTCGACCAGATTGAAAATTCAAGACATGCAGGCTTGGCACGCGTCCTCATCGGTTTGGGAATTCGTTTTGTCGGGGAGCGTACAGCCGAATTCCTAGCCGAGGAGTTTGGTGATATCAGGGAAATTGAGAATGCCGCTGCCGAAAGGCTGGAAGGCGTTGAAGAAGTGGGCCCGCGTATCTCTCAGGCAATCCTTGAATTTTTCGCTGATAAGGAAAACCGTGATCTAGTGAAACGCCTTGCGGACGCTGGGGTAAAAATGACTGCGGAGAAAAAGCAGCGCTCGTCGCAACTGACTGGACAGACTTTCGTACTCACCGGCACGCTGCCCACGCTCACACGCGAAGAGGCTAAGGCCAGAATCGAAGCAGCCGGAGGCAACGTTGTAGGTTCGGTTAGCAAGAAGACCAACTACGTTGTAGCTGGCGAAGAAGCAGGATCAAAACTGGAGAAAGCGCGTGAACTCAATATTCCTGTACTGAACGAGGCGGAATTACTGGCAAAGATACGATCTGAAGCGATTCCGGGGACTACAGAAGGAAGGTTGTTTTCGTAACTCTGAAGTCACGAGATTGCAAGGAGAAGCAAGTACATGGATTTCGTGGTCATCGATGTTGAAACCGCCAATGCCAATTTATCGAGTATTTGCCAAGTTGGCATTGCATCATTCCGCGATGGAGAATTGGCAGATGCATGGGTTTCATTAGTAAATCCGGAGGACTATTTCAGTCCATTCAATGTATCCATACATGGCATCGACGAGTATATGGTTGAGGATGCTCCGACGTGGAGCGGAGTTTTTCCGCAAGTTGTCTCTCGATTGCAGAACAGAATCGTTGTTTCCCATACGAATTTTGATCGATTGGCCCTGGCACGCGCGTGTGACCGCTATGATATGGCTGGATGCGAATGCACATGGCTCGATTCTGCAAGAGTGGTTAGAATTGCATGGCCACAGTTTTCAAGGTCTGGATACGGACTCTCCAATGTTGCAGAACATTTCGGAATAGAGTATCAAGCTCATGATGCACTTGAAGATGCCCGATGCGCAGGTTTGGTGCTTCTCCGTGCTGTAACCGAGACTGGACTCAGTCCCGAACAATGGCTTTCTCGAGTGGAGCAGCCAATTGATCCCGCCAATCACGGATATGGGTTAAGTACATGGCAGACTTCATGTAAGAGAGATGGAAATCCAGATGGCAATCTTTATGGAGAGATACTTGTGTTTACTGGATTGTTGTCAATACCCCGTCGCCAAGCAGCCGATGCAGCGGCAACTGCAGGGTGCCGTGTAGAGGATAGCATCACGAAGCATACGACGATGCTCGTTGTAGGCGACCAGGACATACGGACACTTATTGCCGGTCATGAAAAGAGTTCAAAGCACATAAAAGCTGAGGAACTTATTGCCAAGGGTCAATCCATCCGCATCCTTGGCGAAAGCGACTTTATGCGCATTGTTGCGCAGTCCGGCTCTCCCATGGATAGATAGGAGGCCGGCTCCAAGCTCGACAAGGCGCGCGAACTCAACGTTCCGGTGCTGGACGAGGCCGGGCTGCTGGCGCTGCTTGCAGCCGCGCCGGCCACCCGTTGAACCCCGCCTCGTTGCCGCGCGGATAAAGGGTTTCGGACTCTCGCACTAGAAACTTGGTAGTGCGCATCAACGGAGAGATGGCCAGAACAATCAGCAACAAATCAAACCACACGGCAACCTCACTTTTTCATCCCATTGGCTATGAACCGTAACGGTGGCGCGCGGCCACGCCCGGATGACGCTCGACGGCGCGCAATTCGCGCTCCCGCTCGCGCTCCCGTTCCCAGGCCGCGGCGCGCCAGTTGCGCGAGGCATAACGAGGCGGCTCGTTGACGGCAACCGCGGCGTCATTGGTGCGCGTCCTGGCCGGCAAGGCAACCAGTTCCATCTGCATGCGGAGTGGGGGCCGTGCCGGCGAAACCGGCGCCGGCGTGGCAATCGGCCGTGGAGGCGAAATCGGAGCCGGCGTGGCGATGAGCCGCGCGGAGGACTCAACCTCTTGATAGGCCGCGCTCGAGGTCAGGCTGGTGTCGGCGTTCTCTGCCTGCTCCATCACTTCGTCTTCAAGATCGTTTTGGGCGGCCCGCGGCGCCCGCGCCGTCAAGGCTCTGGCCATAAAGTCGTCCACCAGCTTATGCAGGCAGGTTTGACCGCAAAGATGCTTCGAACCCTGACGCAGGCGATTGCGCGAGTTCCACCCGCTCACCCGCAGTTCCTCTCCCTGGTCATAGGCTACAAACCAGTGGTTCGTCTGCTTCTTCTCCGTTCCGCAGATATCGCACGATATCGCTTGTCGGATCACCCTGTTTCCCCCTGTCCGCACAGCCCTTTCGCAGCTTGGACGATTCCCATCCTTCGCTTTATCCCTGTACGGCTGACAACACACACATCGCAAACCGCACAGGCAAACCCCATGAAGAACTCGTGGAACTACTCTTCTCTATTTCATCGCGCATCCGGTGAAATCAGTGAGTGGAGAACGGAAAGAATCCGGGATTGGGGCAAATGCGGACGGTAGAACGCGGAATTGTCCTGAATCGGAACGTGGTGGCTAATTCAATTGAAAAAAACAGGAAAAAAGGATAAACGGCTGAGGAATATGCCGGTTGCGGGAGAGGCTGGAGCCTTCCATCCCGCGGAAGCATTTAGGACGTTGATAGCCGGTCATGAACTGCTCTGGCGCGGTCCAGCAGGCTGGCCATATGGGCCCGAGGGGCAACATGAGCCTCATAATACTCCCAGGATTTCTGACGCTGGAATTGCGCCAAGGACGCGTCGCTCAGCAGACGATCGCAAGCCTCCAGGCATTCGCTTGCGGAGCGATAGACAGAGATGTGATCCAGCGGCGCGGGGAGCAGGTTGTCGATTGGCTCGCTGACAATGCACTTCGAGGCGGCAAGATACTCCGCCATTTTGAATGCGATGGACCCGAACAAGCCCCGAAAGTAGATGCCGATGAGCGGCCTCTTCGCCCAGCGAATGTATTGGGGCTGACGACACGGTTGATGGGTGATGAATTCCGGATAGGCCTTGCGGGCAAACGGAGTTGGCACTACCCCTCCAACGACACGGCTGCCAAACTCGCGCTTGAGCGCTCGCAAAAGGGCGATCCGCTCCTCATTAATGGCCTCATCGCCGGGAGCGTCATGCGGTTCCCAAACCCGGGCTTGGAAGAGGATGGTATTGTCCACCGGCTGTTCCGGCCGATATTCAAATAACTTCCAGTGAGCGGTGGCGAGGATGCAATAAATCTCCTTCAGCTTTGCTTTCGTAACTCTCGTCAAAGTGCCGGCAATAGCGGCCATCGCGGCAACCAGGCCTCGCCGCGAGTGGCACGTATAGTTCAATCCGTAGGGGATGATTTTATGCTGGAGGGCAGTAGAATGGCGCGGGTTTATGTCCCGCTTTACATACACGTCGCACCACTCCAGCATCGGGATATCCCAGAGATCACTGTGGTCGCTCAATTCGATTGCGATCTTCAAGCCATCCGCATCCAACGCGCAATGCGAACCTGGGATCCAATCCACGCGCCTCAGCTTTACTGTCACGCGCGGCAGCTCATACAGCCCCGCAATGGTGCGTCCGAGATAATAAAGTTCAGCTTTTTCGCCGATGAAACACTCGATCAACCGGTCACGTCCTTCCCTAGAACCTGTTCATACTACCCAGGTGGATAGCGTTGTGAGCGGTAGGGCTACGCAGCATCAAGTCTCTCCGCTGCCGTATCGGCTTTACTGCCGCGGAGCAAAGTAGCCCTTCTTGGCTCGCACTTGATAGCGCCGGTCGTTGCAGTAAAGATAGATGGGACGAAACCCGCCGTCGTACTTGAAATCCGCCGGAGTGTAAACCAGCGAATACTGGCTGCGCAGCTCTTCTTCGATGTCGTGGAAGCTGTTCGACATCTCCTCCACCGAAGGCGGAAAGAAGGCCTGCCCGCCGGTTTCCTCGGCCATCTGGGTCAACGCCTGGTCGCCCTTGCCGCGGCTGGGCGTCCAGTTGGTGCTGATGGCGTAGATGATGGTCTCTGCCCGCTGGCACTCCTTGATGGCCTCATCCTGGTAGACTCGGCTCTGGTTGTCGCTGCCGTCGGAGATCAGCACCATCGCCTTGCGCACCGGCTCCGGGCCGCGCTCGGTGAGCAGCTTGTCGTGGCAGGCGATGTAGACGGCATCGAACAGCGCCGTGTTGCCGGCCGGATGGATCCGGTTCACGCCCGACTCCAGTGCGTCTAGGTTGTTGGTCCAGTCCTGGTCAAAAGTGGGGTTCCCAGCAAAGTCCATGACGAAGGCGCGGTCGCTGCGGACCTTGAGAATCTCCAGCAGGAACTCGATGGCGGATTGCTGCTCGAATTGAAAGCGCGAGCGAATCGAGGTGCTGGAGTCGATCACGATGCCCACCCGCAGCGGAAGATTGATCTGCTGGTGGAAGCTTTTCACATGAGACGGCGCCTTGCGGTCGTCCAGTAGAGCAAAATCACTTTGCTGCAAGTTGGGAATGTAGTGCCCGTGCTTGTCGGTCACGGTGAAGATAAGATTTACCTCATTGACGTTCACCGTGATGATGGTGGGCGCAGCTTCTTGTCCGGCGGCCGGCACGGCTGGCGGCTGTGCAGCCGGGGCTGGCGCCGGTTGGCCAGCCTGCGTGGGGGCCGGTGGGGCCGGGGGTTGTTGCGCGTATAAGGCGGCTGCCGCAAACGCCGCGGCACACATAATTCCTGAAAGCTTTCTGGTCATAGCTCTTCCATTTTATCAAGAGCACCCTGTCTCTGCGCCAGAGCAGCGCAACTCATTCCCTGGACCGGGTTTGCCCTTCTTCCATCTGGCAAAGAAACGCCTCCAGCTCGGCGGGCAGCGGCGCCTCCAGTTCGAGCAACTTCCCCGTCCTGGGGTGGGGAAACTCCAGCCGCGCGGCGTGCAGAAAGTTTCGCCCCAGCCTGAGCCTCTCCGGCTCCGCTTTGCGCCGCGCCGCCTTGGAGGTCGCGGCTTGCGAGGCCACCTGGTCGGTCAACTGCCCCGAGCCGCCATAGAGCGTGTCGCCCACCACTGGATGGCCAATCGACGCCATGTGCACGCGGATCTGATGCGTCCTGCCGGTCTCAATCCTCACATTGACCAGCGTGAACTTGCCAAAGCGATTGGCCAGCCGCCGGACCACCTCGTAGTGGGAGACGGCCGTTCGGGCGTCGCCCAGCGGTTTTGCCGTCATGCGCGTGCGCCGCACCGGGTCCCGGCCCACGCTGGCATTGATGGTGCCCTTGGCCCGCTCCACCGTCCCCTGAACCAGCGCAATATAGGTCTTCTTGATCTGGCGGCTCGCGAACAACTCCGCCAGGGCCGCATGGGCGCGGTCGTTCTTGGCCACCACAATCAGGCCGCTGGTCTGCTTGTCCAGCCGGTGCACGATGCCCGGCCGCAAGTCGCCGCCGGTCGCGGAAAGCTTCTTAAATCTATAGAGCAGCGCGTTGACCAGAGTTCCACGATTGCGCGCCTGCTCATTCTGCCCCGACCCGGCATGAACCATCATCCCCGACGGCTTGTTGACCACCGCGAGATCCGCGTCCTCGTAGATCACGTCCAGAGGTATGTCTTCGGCAGAAGCTTTGAGCGGTGCGGGGCGCGGCTCGCCGGTAATGTCGATCCGCTCGCCCCCGCGCAGCTTGAAAGAGGCCTTCTCGCGCCTGCCGTTCACCAGCACATCGCCCTGGTCGATTAATAATTGGACGCGCGATCGGCTCACGCCCTCCAGGTGCGCGGCAAGAAACTGGTCAAGCCGCTGGCCCTTCGCGTCCGGCGACACATCGATGGTGCGCAATTCAGCCATGTGCAGCCTTGTCTTTCGCTGGTGACCCGTTTCGTTCCAGCATCACCAATCCTCCAGCCACCACCAGCGCTACCGCCGCTATCTGCGGTCCATCCAGAGCGCCGCCCAGCAGCGCGCCGCGTCCCTCGGAATCGCGCCAGAACTCGGTGACGAAAATCGCCACGCCGGCCCCCAGCAAAAACAGGCCGGCAACATCGCCCGATTGCCGCCGGTACGGTAGCCAGATCAGCAAAAAAATTGAAAGCGTGAGAAACGCAAGAGCCGCGTAAGCCTGCACCGGATGCAGCGCAACGTCCAGCGGCGCGCCGCTCCAGAGCGCGGCCAGCGGATGGGTGTACGTAACAGCCCAATGCGCCGCAATTCCTGTTCCGGCTTCTACTCCATAGCCGGAGCCAGCCAGCAGCGCGCCCAACTGCTCGAAGGCCAGCCCCAAAGCCAGCGGCGCGGCCAGCGCGTCGGCCGTGGCCCACAACGGCAGCCGCTGCCGGCGTCCAAAGAAAACTGCGGCAAACCCCGCGGCCAGTCCTCCGCAACAGGCCAGCAGCGGATGATGAATCATGGCCAGCCCCAGCAGCCACATGGGGTGCAGGCGCAACTCACTCCAGTTGAGCGCCACCAGCAGCAGCTTTGATGCCGCCAGGGCCGCGAACAGCGCCACCACGCACAGGTTCCACACCTTCCGGGCGTCGAGCCCCGCGATGCGCGCCGTGCGCTGCGCCATCCATAAGGCCAGCAACACGCCCAGCGCCGCCAACGCGCCGTAGGCCGGAATCAGAATCGAACCGAGATGGAAGAGGACTGGATACACGCGGACTGGAGCATTAGGGAGGATTAAGAGCGAGACAGCGCGAGGACGAAGAGCCGCAAACGCTCTCCAACAGAATCTTACCTGGACTGCGCTGCCGCTGGCTGCGCTGGCTCCGCCTGGGGAATCGGCGCCGGCTGCGATTGGGGAGCACGCGCCGGCACGGCCGCGCCCGCGGGCATGGGTGGATATTTGGTCACGGGCGGCATGATGAGACTGTCAAACGCGCGAGCTCGACCGGGTTTCAAATCAGCCATGACAATACCTCCAATTTCAGTTTACACCATATGTCGCTTGAAAATACTCCCAAGCCTCCTGCGAAGCAC
>Ga0326727_10015907_pt1 | contig 16013 bp, 9 predicted proteins | sample MB2enrmetagenome_FD_207643 | JGI IMG/M metagenome (GOLD analysis project Ga0326727, IMG submission 207643) | Lab enriched peat soil microbial communities from McLean, Ithaca, NY, United States - MB29MY | ecosystem: Environmental > Terrestrial > Soil > Wetlands > Peat | place: USA: New York...
TGACATCCTGGCTTGGCAACACCTGGCCCGGACCGCCGTTGGTGTGAGTGGCGTGGTCTTCTCGTGTGCCGGCGTACTGATCTTTTTCAGACCACGTTTCGGATACATTCTTGGTTTGGTTGCTGGGTTGATCGCTATGCCGTGGTTTGTCTGGAGTGAGCTGGCGCTCGAACCGTCTTGGAATTCGTGGACCGCCCTGATATACGCCCCGGGGGACGACGCATTCACAACGTTAATGAAGACGTTAATGAAGTGGAGAATACTGTCAGTAGCCTCGATCACGGTGGCCGCTGCGTGCGCCGCGCTTCGCTTAGTTCCGGCACGATTGCGCCTGCGCAAGATTCCTTATAGCCGGAGGACGTGGCCCGCTTTCGCCCTGGGCTTTGTCGTTCTGACGGGGTGGTTCGTCCACTCGGCGACGCCATACCTCGTGCCGGTCTGCACACGGGGCGTACCTCCGGAGTTTCAGATCCTCCATGTGCGAAAGAGCGGGCTGCGTATCCAGCAGACCGTGGTGGCCGGATTGAAAGACGGGAGAGTCGTTGTTGAACGGTATGACAAACGGCTCTTTCAGTATCGATTTGAATATCGCACTGGCTGGGGTGTAATGCCATACGAGGTACTGCTTGCCTTCGCGCAATCGCCGGAATTGTGGAAGCGGCATTCCCAAGTGCCAAAGTGCCTGTTGCGATCGTGGAACGCCGAGCGTTGGTACGTTGTTCTTAAGAACTCGCGACTCATCACCTTCACGAACGATGATGAACGCGCATCGCCACCTAGGGAGGTGGCAGAGATGCTGCGCGAAATCGAAAACTCGGCGACATCTGAGGAACAGTCGTACACTGGCAGGGACATCTGCTTGGGATACTGATCGGAATTAGGTCACGTGGCCTCGCAGGACCGCGAGAGACTTCTCCACGCACAATAGCTTCGGACCAAAACTGGGGTTATCGGAACCTGGCCCGATGCGGCGTTCTCGGACCCTGCCGTCCGACCCACCCACGGCATCGCAGCATCCACCCGCACCATCGCCTTCCGAGACGCGATAGCAATGGAGCACTCACCGCGGCTCGCTCGCCAGCAGGATCAGCGTCTCCAGCGTGCGAGCCTTCTGCTGATCGGTGAGTATCAGATAGCGGCGCGTGGCCTTGGGGTCGGGCGTGAAGCTGGTGCGGCCCTGGTCGTCCACCTTCACATTGCCCGGCTCCGATAGCGAGAAGTAATCGCGGTCGGGCCTTATCGCGTAGAGCGTCGCGGTCAGGTCCCACGTCGGACGGTCATATGGCATCGGCATGTAATTGCGGTACGCGTCGGCTACCGGGTGATTGGCGACCCATGAAAAATCATGTTCGACGCTGGTGGCCGGGAACAGCATCGCCTGCCCGATTTCGAATCCACTGAAGACGATGGGCGACGGCCAGTCGCGGAATACCTGGCGAGCGGCCGGGATGTCGGTCTTCACGTTGTATTCGGGGTTGCCATGCGGAAAGGCGCCGGCCATGGCGCACAGCAGACGAACTTTGCTCCTCACAAGATCCGGGTCGGCCGTGAGCAGCCGCGCCAGATTTGTACTGAACCCAACCATCACGATAACGACACTGCCGTCCTTCTGGCTCGCGAGCACGCGTCGGAGAACGTCGACGGCATCGGGCGCCTTTGCGCCATCGGTGAGGCGGTGCGGGTACACGAACGATCCGTCCGGATTGCGGCGCTCGGTGGGCACGCGAATCATGGGACTGTCTTCGGGAGTCTTTCCGTTCTTCACGACGCCGATGGGGATCTCGCCCCGGCCGTAGAAGGTGTCGACCGCGTCGATGAAAGGCGCGGCGTACTTGTTGTCTTTCGTGATGGTGACGGCCAATAGCTTCGCCTCACCGCGGCTCTCAAGGGCGTGAATCATGGCGAGCGCGAGCGCATCGTCCACGTCATTGCCGATGTCGGTATCGAAGATTACCGGGACCGGCTGCGCGGCCACCGAGCACGCGCACAGCAACGCCGCGGCGAGCAAGACTCTGAAAGAAGCCATCGAATTCAGTGTAGTCTGAGGAGACCCGCATGCGAGGAATTCTGTTCGATCTGGATGGCGTGTTGTACAACGGCGAGGCACCGATCACTGGCTCGGTCGAGGCCGTTGCATGGGTGCGAGAGCAACGAATCCCGCATTTGTTCGTCACCAATACGACTTCGCGCAGTGCCGGAGCGATTGCCGAAAAGCTCTCCGGTTTTGGCATTCCGGCCGATGCTGACCAGATAATGACGCCCGCCAGGGCAACCGTGACGTGGCTGGCGGATCGACCGCGTGGTCCGCTCGCTTTGTTCGTTCCGCCGAAGACTCAGCCGGAATTCTCCGGCTTCGAGGTGCTGGATGAGGATCGCGAGACCGGTGCAGACTACGTAATTGTCGGTGACCTCGGGGAACGGTGGGATTTCCGAACGCTCAATCGCGCGTTCCGGCTGTTGCACAACAACCCGGCGGCGACGCTGATCGCACTGGGAATGACTCGCTACTGGCAGGCGCCGGACGGTCCACGGCTGGACACCGCGCCCTTCGTTGCCGCACTGGAACACGCCACCGGCCGCCGCGCGGTAGTGCTGGGGAAGCCCTCGCGGGAGTTCTTCGACGCGGCAGTGAGCCGGTTGGGACTCACGTCAGCAGATGTGCTCATGATCGGCGACGATATTCGTACGGACATCGCGGGCGCGCGGGCTGCCGGATTGAAGTCAGCATTGGTGCGGACCGGCAAATTCCGGCCATCGGATCTCGACGAAGGCATCCAGCCTGACATTGTGATTGATTCGATTGCCGACCTGCCGAAATGGTGGTCACGCTGACGGGCGCAGGGCCGCCGCGGCTATTTGCGCGATATCCAGCAGCTTCGGCGCTCCCTCGCCCATGCCGGAGAGCGCATCGCGCAGCATGGTGTTGCAGAAGGGGCAGGCCGCGCCGACGACGCCCGCGCCGGTGGCAACGAGTTGCTCCGCGCGTTCCAGGCTAACGCGCTTGCCCTTTTCCTCACCCATAAATGCCAGCCCGCCGCCAGCTCCGCAGCAGAATGATCGCTCGCGGGCGCGCTCAGGATTGACGGGTTCGGCAAATTGCGCGATGACGTTTCGCGGCTCATCGTACACGTTGCGATAGCGGCCGAGGTAGCAGGGGTCGTGATACACCACTTTCTCACGGTGGGCCGACGCCGGCAGCTTGTTCAGGTGGCGGGCCATGAACTCGCTGTGGTGCTCGATTTGTGGAGGGTCACCGAACTCGCGCCAGTCCTGCGCAATGGTGCGCACGCAGTGAGGGCAGATCGACACGATCTTTTTCACGCCGCTCTGCCGCAGCGTTTCGAGATTCGCTTCGGCGACCTGTCCGAAGACGAGATCGTTGCCCAGCCGCCGGGCCGGGTCTCCCGTGCATTTCTCCTTGCGAAGGACGCCGAACGTAGCGCCGACGTGGCGCATCACATCGGCAAATGCAGCAACGATCTCACGCCCGCGCGGATCGTAAGCGCCCATGCAGCCGAGCCACAAACAATACTCCTGTGAGCCGTCGAAGATCGGGAATTCCTGCTTCTGAATGAATTTGTCGCGCTCGCTCGAGGCGAAACCGAGCGCGTTGCCATTGCGCTCCAGATTGAGGAACAGCTTCGTGCCGTAATCGTCCTCCCACTTGCCGGTATTCACCGCGCCCCGCCGCAACCCGATAATCAGCGGCAGGTGCTGCACGCCGATCGGACACTGGAACTCGCACGAACCGCAGGTGGTGCATTGGAACGCGGCCTCCTGCGAAAGATGCAAGCCCAAGAGGGGCTCTTCACTGCCGGCACCGAAATCGTTCAGGTACCGGCGAGTGCCCAAAGCGATTTCTTTTGGGTTCAGTATCTTGCCGGTTAAGTTGGCTGGACAGTGCTCGGTGCAGCGTCCGCACTCCACGCACGAGTACGCCTGGAGCGTGATCAGCTTCGTCAGGTCGCGCCCGGTGTCGAGACCAAAGTCATCATCGCCCACCAGCGGTGGGACACTCGCGAATTCCTCGCGCTTGAGAAAAACGGTGATCGGGCTCAGCGCGAGATGCAGGTGTTTGGTGTGCGGGATGAGCGGCAGGAAGGCGAGAATCAACAGCGAGTGAGCCCACCACAACGCGTGGCTCGCGGCCGATCCCTCAGGTACCGCGAGCGCGGCGAGATAGGTCGCCATTAACAAGAAGATCAACAGCGCGATTACGCCCGATTCCGGTGACACCGGTCCAAGCCACTTCGGCCGCACTACGAACCGCCGCACGGCGAGACCCGCAATGCCAACGGCTACCATTACCGCGAATATCGCTGCGAGGCCAAAGTAGAATCGCCCGAACAAGCCCGCGCGATCCAGAAATCCCAGGCCAAATCCAGCGGCGAAATGATTCACCGTCACCAGCGCGAACGCGCAGAAGCCCCAAAACACCAGCGCGTGCGCCAGACCAGGCAGAGGACGCTGGCGGATCACCTTGCCCTGCAGCATCACTTCCCACACGAAATCGGCGACACGACGGCCGATCGGGCGCAGATGAAAATCGGCGTCAGGCTTGGCGATCCGGATGTTGCGCCAGACCGGGCGAAATCGCCACCAGAAACCGTAAGCGGACGCGGCCATCAGCAGCGCCAGCAGAATTCGTTCGGCCATCGCCGTTTCAGCTTATCAGGGAGTAAACTGCTTGCAGTGGACTATACGCCGAGCAAACAACTTCCTGCGCCGCCGCGCGGGTCCCGCGGATGCATCAGCCTCATTGCCGCCGTTGTCGTTCTCTTCATCGCGATCAGATTTGCCGCCTCGTGGGTGATCGACTTCGAGTGGTGGACCGAAATGGGCCAGGTGCAGACCTGGTTCGCCATGCTGCTTTACGGCTTCGTTCCGTCGGTGCTCGCCACCATCATTGCTTTTCTGGTGTTCTGGATCGCGCACGGGCGCGCACTGCGGTTCGCCGGCGCCAGCCTGCGTGGGCATCGGCTTTACGCGTGGATTTCCACGGCGGTGCTGTTTCTCCTGGCGTTGATTGTGGCTACGTCAAGCATCGATACGTGGGTTGCGGTGCGTTATTTCGGCGGCCGCGGACTCGCCAGCGAAGCGGCGGCGTGGCGCGATCCGGCCTTCGGGCATCCGCTCTCGTTCTACTTCTTCGAACTGCCTTTCTATAAGGACCTGCTCGTCCTGCTGCTGGCCATCAGCATCGCCGCCATGGCCATCTACTGGGTGACCGCACGCGTATGGCAGCTCCGGCGCGACATGCCCGGCGATCTGCGAGAAATCTCGGTCAGTTTCGATTTGCGCTCGCTCCACCTGGCCGGTGCGCTGGAGTCATTTTTCCTGCGAGCCATCATCGTGCTGGCGTTGCTTGGTCTGGGCGTGAATTTCCTGTTGCATCGTTACGATCTGCTGCTCGCGGATCACGGTTTCATGTCTGGTATGGACTACGTGGATCAGAACATTACGCTGCCGCTCACCTGGCTGCTGGCCGGGTCCTGTCTGCTGGCAGCGATCGCGGTGTCCTTCCGGCGACCCCGGTATGCGCTGATCGTGATCGTGGTGCTGATACTGCGCGCGATTCTGCCGCCCATCGTCGGCTCTGTTTACGTTCGTCCAAATGAAATCTCGCTCCAGCGCCCGTTTATCGAGCGCCACATTCAGGCGACCCGCGCCGCGTTCACGCTCGACCAACGCACCAAGGAAGTCGACTTCCAGGCCAAGCCCGAGCAGCGCATCGATCTCTCCGCGCACAAGGCGCTGTTGGACAACGTGCGCCTGTGGGACTGGCACGCTTTTCACGAGACCGTTTCGCAGATGCAGCCGCTGCGTCCTTACGTGTATTCCGACACCGACGTCGATCGCTATACTCTGGACGGGCAGTTCCGTCAGGTGCTCGTGTCGCCGCGCGAGCTCGACCTCAAAGCCCTGGGCGATGCACAGAATAGCTGGATCGCCACGCATTTCATGTACACGCACGGCTACGGCATCGTGATGGCCGAAGCAAATCGGATCACGCCCACCGGCCTGCCGATTCTCTTCATCAAGGATGCCCCGCCCGTGGTCACCGTGCCGGAGCTCAAGTTCACACAGCCGGAGATCTATTACGGCGAGGATGTGCACGATCCCGTGTTCGTCCACACCGCGCAGGAGGAATTCAATTATCCGTCGGGTTCCAGCAATGTGCTGGTGCGATACGCGGGCGCCGGCGGGTTCCCCATTTCGGCAGTGTGGCTGCGCACCCTGGCAGCGGTCGCGCGCGGCGATTGGAACATTCTGCTCACCAGCAACCTGACGCCGGACAGCCGTATGATGATTCACCGCAACGTCCGCGAACGTTTGCGCGAATTGGCGGGTTTCATCTCCTGGGAGACTGATCCGTATATCGTTCTCACCGACTCCGGCCGCCTGACGTGGATCGTGGACGGCTACATGACTTCCGACGCGCATCCCTATTCGCAGGAAATCTCCAGCGAAAACCTCGGGACCTTTAATTACATTCGGAATTCGGTGAAGGCCACCATCGATGCGTACGACGGGACGGTGAAGCTGTACGTGTTCGATGAACAGGACCCGCTGCTCGCGGCTTACCGTCGCTTGTTCCCGAATCTGTTCACGCCGGCTTCCGCAATGCCCGCCGACCTGCGCCGCCACGTGCGTTATCCGGAGATGATTTTCCAGGCCGAGGCCGAGGTCTACCGTATGTTCCACATGCGCGACCCGGAAACGTTCTACAACAAATCCGACGCGTGGGATATCGCAAAATACACCAGCGGCCAAAACTCCGAGGCCGTGCCGCTTACGCCGACGTATGTGATTGCCACTCTGCCTGGCGAAACGCAGCCTGAGTTTCTGCTGATGATTCCGTTCACGCCACGCAACCGTCCCAACCTGACCGGCCTCCTGATGGCGCGCTGCGATGGCCCGCATCTCGGTGAGAAAGTAATCCTGGTGCTTTCGAAACAGGAGACGATTCTGGGACCGATGCTGGTGGAGGCGCGCATCGATCAGGATCAGAACATCTCCAAAGACCTGACGCTGTGGAACCAGCAGGGCTCGCACGTGCTGCGCGGCCAGATGCTGGTTCTGCCTATCGAAAACACGTTCCTCTACATCGAGCCCATCTACATTCAGGGGCAGAGTTCGGAAGCGAGCATGCCGCAGTTGAAGAAGATCGCGCTCGCGATGGGTAACACGCTGGTTTACACCGACACGTGGCAGCAGGCGCTGGATCAACTAGCGGCCGACATGGGAACGGCGGCTCCTCAGGAACAGACGCCGCCCGCTGGTTCCGCCCCAGTGAGCCAGATGATCAACACCCCGGGGCAGCCGCTGCAGCAAAACGACCCGCGTCTCACGGAGATTCGCCAGCATTTCCAGCGCTATCGCGATCTCACTTCTCAGGGCAAGCTAAGCGAAGCGGGTAAGGAGTTGGAGGCAATCGAGGAGATTCTGGGAAAATAGTGAGCGAATACAGGAAGTGGTGAAAGCAGCGGAGGGGTCGCAGACGCGCTCACTGATTCACCACACGGCCTTGAGGCGTGTGCCGTCGTCTGCGGTGAACTCGACAAAGCGTGGGCCGAACACCGCCGATCGGTTCAGTATCGTTGCTTTCGACGCTTCAGTTATCACGAACAGACATGGCGGATTCACGTCTCCGATGGCGAGCACTGGAAACTTCGGGGCTGTCCAATCACCGCAGCTACCTACTCCAGCGCCCTTTTCACCTGGGAGGCCAATCCAATACGATTCGCGCCTTCCGGAGACGCCTCGAGTGAGGATCAGGATTTGTCCCTTGACGCCCCTGTGCAACCATCCCTCGGCTACTTTGCCATCTGCAAGGACCTTCGCACCGGGAACGATAACGAAGTAGGAAGTGAGACCGGAGACTGCCTCGTGGAGCACCAGCAGGACGAACATTACCGCGATAACGGTACCAGTAGTTATAAGAGCCTTGCGTGCAATTCGCATTGAGGCGTTTACCTCTACTCCCTTTATCTCCTTTACAGCTTCGACTCCCTTCAGTTAGAAGCCTTCCCATACGCAAGCGGTGAATTGTCTCGTGGTGCGGAAGCCGAGTCGCTCGTACAGCTCGATGGCTTCAACATTGGATTCCGTGACGGTCAGGCTAACCGAACGGCAGCCCGCGTTGACCAGCGCATCGAGGGCGCGGCGCATCATCTCATAACCGCAGCCTCTTCCTTTGATTGCGGGAGTGACGCAAATCTGCGTGATGTGGCCAACGTCGTACGCCACCAAACTGGCCAGGCAGATACCGCACAACCGGCCGTTGCTGTTGTCGAGCGCCATGAAGGAGGCGGGTTGAAAAAAGGTGCCGCATCCCGGGTACTGAATGATGTTGGCGAGAAAACGGCGCGAGCCGGCGGGCGAACGGTATTGATCGTTGATGTCGCTGTCAACGTGGCCGCGATAGGCCACCGGAATCAACGCGGCGGCTTCGTCCTGCCGCCTCTCGTTCCAGGCATCGAAGGTGATGTCGCGAATGTCGCGGCGCGGCACCAGCGGAGCGAGATTGGCGAGGTCGAGTTGCATAAAGCAGCGTGGAACGACGCGGGCGAACTCACTGCGCGGCAGCGTTTCGCGACGGGACCAGCGCAGCATCATGAGCTGAGATTCGATCCGCCGCACGGCAGGGGAATGCGCAATGGCCTCCACCACGGCTCCAAGCAGAAGGCGTTCGTTCTCGGGTGTTGAATGATCGCGGGCGATGTAGAAATCGCCGATCAGGCCTTTGTTGCTTTCGGAGACTACGTATGTGTAACCGACCGGCGCATCGCCTTCCACCAGGCAGAACCCGCTGAGCGCCTGCATGTCGAGGAACCGGCGAACGAGGGCTGCGGAGCCTTCGAAGTCCCAGTCCAGCTCCTGGCGCCACGCCTCCGCCTCTTCCTCCAGAACCGGAGAAAGCTGGCTGGCGCGCACGAAGCGCAATTCGATGACGCGGGGCGACGAACGTCCGGCGACGCCGGCGCGCAGATCGGACAACGCGGCCATACTTGTGACTCTATCTTACGACCAGCGGGGGTCTGCTACCTGACGCTACTCTGCTCGAAGCGCCTCGGTCGGGTCCACAGCGGCAGCACGTCGAGATGGCAGATAGCTCGCCAGCGCGGCGGCTGCGAGGAGTCCTAAGGCCACCGTGCCATAGGTGACCGGATCGAGCGGACTGACTTCGAACAGCAGCGACGTCATCAGGCGGGTCAGCGCGCCCGCCGCAATCAGGCCGAGAGCGAGACCGATCACGGTAAGCAGCAAACCGTGGCTCACAAACATCCTCGATACCTGACGCCGCTGCGCGCCCAGGGCGATGCGAATACCAATCTCCCGCGTCCGCTGCGAAACCGAATATGCGATCACGCCGTAAATTCCGATCACGCCCAGCAACAGCGCCATGCCTCCGGCGAACGCCAGCATCACCAAAGTGAACGAGGTTCGCGCCATCGACTTGCGGTAGATTTCATCCTCGGTCCGCACCAGATCGATGGGAAGATTCGGATTCACTGACCACACCGCGCGCTGAATGTCCCGAACCAGGCTGGCAGAACCAGCGCGGCTGGTGCGAATGGCGAAATTCATTGTGCGCAGCACGGTAAGATCGTTACCCCAAAAGCCCTTCATCGCCATCGGCCAGTAGACCGCGGGCGGAGCCGGTTTGTTGACGCCATCATCGCGCTGATCCGCGGCGATGCCGATCACTTCGCGCCACGTGCCGAAAGTTCCTTCGCGAATGCGTTTGCCAATCGCCGCCGCTCGGCTGCCCCAGTACTCGCGCGCAAACGAGTCCGAGATGAGGGCCACCGGCCTGAACTCGCGCAGATCCTGCCAGGTGATGTCGCGGCCCAGCAGAATGGGATCTCCCATAGTCCTGAAATAATCCGGCGAAATGTACTCTTGCCTGCGAATCGGCGCAATCTCGCCTTCGGCGTAGCGGTGGTCTTCCGCAAAAACCGGGTCGAAACTGCCGGTTCCATCCATTGGCAGATGGTTAACCAGCCCAACCGATACGACACCGGGGATGGACGCCACCCGCCGCACCAACTCCTGCTGCTGAGCGGTTACCTGCGCATCTTTCACGCCCGCATCCGGCAACGAGATTTGCAGCGTCTGAATTTCGGCGGGATTTGTGAACCCTGGCCGCACGTGCAGAAGAGCCTGGGAAGTCCGGATCATCAAACCAGCACTCACCAATAGCACCATCGCCAAGGTTACCTGCACGACAACCAGGATGTTCCTCGCGCGGTGCCGCTCCCGGCTATGGCTCGATGTCCGGCTTCCGCCTCGCAATGCCCGACCGATTCGCGTACCTGCATATTTCAGAACGGGCAGGAATCCGAAAAGCAGCCCTGAAAACAACGAAACGGCAAGCGCGAACAGCAACACTGGCACGTCGACCCCGATTTCACCGAGCCTCGGCAGACCCGCCGGCGCAAGGTTCGCTAGCCAACGCAGCGCTCCCTCGGCCAGCGCCACGCCCAGCACACCACCGGTGATTGCGAGCGTGAGACTCTCCGTCAACAGTTCAGCCGCCAGGCGTCCCCGGCCAGCGCCCAGCGCCGCGCGGATGGCGAGCTCCTGTTGCCGTCCCTCGGTTCTCACCAGTAAGAGATTCGCGACGTTGGCGCAGGCGATAAGCAAGACCATGCCGATGGTGCCCATGAGAACCCACAGAGTACTCGCGATGTCACCCACCACGAACTGTCTCAACGTCTGCAGACGCGGCTCGATGATTGCAAACGCCGCCACGGTGAACCCGGGCGGAGGAGGAAAGCTCTGCAGCCAGATGGGGTGCATGCGAGAAACGTCGGCTGATGCACGCGCCAGGGTCACGCCCGGCTTCAGACGAGCGATGCCGGGATAGCTGAAATTTCCGAGATGCAGCTTGGGCCGGTTAAACTGAAGGGGAGCGATAATCAACGGGTCGGCGTCCAGAAAGCGGAACTGCCGCGGCATTACCCCGATGATTTCTCGCGCCTTGGCGTCAACTAAAATGCGGCGTCCGATCACCGACGGATCGCCGCCAAACCTGCGCCGCCAGTAGCCCCATGTCAGCATGACGGTTTCCGGGCTGCCCGCAGTATCGTCCTGCCGCGTGAACCAGCGTCCCAGCGCCGGCCGTATCCCCAGAATCGGCAGGACGCCATCGGTTACGAACAGGCAGCGAACTTGTTCCGGCTCGGCCAGACCGGTGACGCTCATGGTGTCCATGGTGAACAGCCCGGCATCCTGAAGAGTCCGGTTGTGCTCGCGATATGTCAAGTAGATGGAAGGCGACGAGGGTAGTTGCGGGATGTGCAGCGCCGGCGCGGCATGCATGATGCTGACCAGTTGCTCCGGGTGCGGATAAGGCAGTGGCTTGAGCAGGACGCTCTCGATCACGCTGAAAATCGCCGTATTTGCGCCGATGCCGACGGCCAGCGTTAGGAGCGTGATCGCGGTGAACATGGGAGCGCGCCTTAGGCGGCGGAGGACGTGCCTTAACTGGTCGCCGAACAATGCCATGTAGCATATACGATCCAGACCGGTACCGGTTCCTCAGGTTTTCTGAAATAACTTCCCGCCGCCGGCCGCTCCGCGCGCGATACTGTCTGAAAGTGCTCCAGTGTCCAGTCTGTTCGTCGGCCGTAACGGCCGAAAGCCACACATGCCCGTCGTGTGGCGCCGCGGTTGAACAACCGACCGTCGCGATGCCCGCCGCGACTCCGCCGCCTTCATCCGCTTCTTCTTCCTCCGCGGTTGCCGAGGAAGGCCGCTTTCTGCCCGGCACTCTGCTCGCGGAACGTTACCGCATCATTGGCCGCCTGGGCAAAGGGGGCATGGGCGAGGTGTACCGGGCCACAGATATCCGGCTTGGCCAGACCGTTGCCCTCAAGTTCCTCCCCGAATCCACCGTGGGCGATCCGGCCATGCTCGCGCGTTTTCATAACGAAGTTCGCATCGCGCGCCAGGTAACGCATCCCAATGTCTGCCGCGTGTACGATCTTGGCGAGTTCGAAGGCCAGCCGTTCATCTCCATGGAGTACGTGGATGGCGAAGACCTCGCTTCTCTGCTTCGCCGCATTGGCCGCCTTCCCGTCGATAAAGCCACCGAGATCGCACGCCGCCTCTGCGCGGGACTCGCTGCCGCGCATTCCCAGGGCGTCCTCCATCGCGACCTCAAGCCGGCCAACATCATGATCGACGGCCGCGGTCAGGTTATCATCACCGACTTCGGTCTGGCGGGCATCGAGAACCAGGTCAGCGGCGCGGAGGTTCGCAACGGCACGCCCGCCTATATGGCGCCCGAGCAGCTTAGCGGCAAGGAAGTCTCGGCGCGCAGCGATATCTATTCGCTCGGCCTGGTCTTGTACGAGATCTTCAGCGGCAAGCGCGCCTGGCACGCGAACAGCCTTCCGGAGCTTCTGCGCCTGCGCGAGGAAAGCGCACCGGTCAGCCTCACGAATCTCGTGCGCGAAATCGATCCATCGGTGGAACGCATCATCCTGCGGTGTCTCGAACCAGATCCCGCGCGCCGTCCCGCTTCGGCGTTAGCGGTCTCCGCGGCGTTGCCCGGTGGCGATGTTCTGGCTGCCGCACTGGCCGCCGGTGAAACCCCGTCGCCGGAAATGGTGGCTGCGGGAAATGCGGGCGAGGGCGTGCGCCCGTGGTTTGCCGTGACGTGTCTCGCCGCCGTGGTGCTTGTGGTTGGGGCACTCGTATTCTTCAACTCGCGTCAGCTTCTGGCCGGGACCGTGCGATTCGACATTCCCCCCGACGCGCTGGCGTTCCAGGCCCACAACTACATTCATCAATTCGGTTACGTCACGCCGCCCGGCGATACCGCGCGAGGCCTGGACTACAACTACGCGTATGTCGATTACCTGCGCGAACACCACGCCGGCCGCGACGCATTCACCCGCTCGCGCCCGTCCACCGTGGTGTTCTGGTATCGCGAAAGCCCGCAGCCACTGAACACCGAGACCATTCCCGACACGGGGCCGGTTACGCGCAGCGATCCACCGATGGCCCTTTCCGGGATGACCGCCGTAAGTCTCGACACCACAGGCCGGCTGGTCGCGTTCCACGCGGTCCCTCCACAAGTGGATCCCTCCGCGGCGCCAGCCACGCCACTCGATCCCGCTCCTCTATTCGCGGCGGCCGGGCTTGATATCGCCGCATTCGCGACCGCGCCCCCTACATGGACGCCGCTGGCCATGGCCGACGAACGTCGTGCGTGGACGGGCACGTTCCCGGGGACGCCACCGATACCGGTAAGGGTGGAAGCGGCGTGGTGGCGCGGACGCCCGGTGCTCTTCGACGTCGTCGGGCCGTGGACAAAGCCCGACCGTATGCCGCAATCCAAGTCCGAACTCGCGGATCGCTGGCTGCTCGCTCTCGGGATCGCGATCTCGGCTGGGGCAATCATCCTCGCATGGCACAACATCCGCACCGGCCGTGGAGACCGCCGCGGTGCAATACGCCTGGGCGCATTCGTGTTCACGCTGGATCTCGCGCGCCGTCTGCTGCAGGCGCACCATACCGGATCGACGTGGGAATCCGTGCTGTTCCTGCAAATGGTGGCCGAATCGCTGGGATCGGGAGCACGGATCTGGCTCGCTTACCTGGCGCTGGAACCATGGGTGCGCCGGCGCTGGCCCCAGACTATGGTCACCTGGGCGCGTCTGCTTGGGGGCGACATTCGCGACGCGCTGCTAGGCCGCGATCTGCTCATCGGCATTCTGGTGGGCCTCGGTTATGACCTGGTTTTCGCGGTCGCCATGGTGTTCATGCAACAACGTGGTGCTCCGCCTGAAATAAGCGTGACTCTTAGCGCATTGATGGGCCTGCCGCTGCTGGCGAGCGGACTGTGTTCCCAAATAATCAATTCCCTTGGCGGGGCGTTTCTGTTCTTTCTTCTGCTGTTTCTCCTGCGCCTTCTGCTGCGTCGCGAATGGATAGCCGGTCTTGTCTTCACACTTGGCTTCGCTCTGGCCCGGGGCTTTGCCAGCGGGTTCCCCACAATCATGATTCCCGCCTATGCGCTGATTTACGGTTTGTTCGTCTTCGTGCTGCTACGCTTCGGACTCGCGGCCGTGTTAGCGTGCATCTTCGTGGCCGACATCATGCCCAATATGGTCTTCACCGCCAACTTCGGCGCCTGGTATGGGACACCGTCGTTAGTGTTCTGCCTGTGCGTGATCGGCCTTGCCGCGTGGGCTTTTCGGACGTCTCTGGCCGGTTCCTCCGTTCTGGAAGGAATGATGGGAAACTGACGGACTTCGCTCACGGCCCGTGTCGCTGACTGCGATGCAGGCCGCATGCGGTTGGCGGTATCGCTTAGGAGGCCTGCTCCGCAGCGACGGCACCCTCCTCGTGCGCCGCGACGCTCGTGGTGACGCTCCGTCCCGCGAGATGGGCCAGCGCGGCACGCAATTCCCACAGCCTGGGCGGCTTGTTCAGCACGCGGTCAACGTGTGGCGGAATGTCACCCTCAGCCGCGAGGTCCTGACCCCAACCGGTGAGCAGAATGACGGGCGTGGAAGGTGAGTCCGCTTTGATCGCACTCGCGACCTCTCGGCCGTCGACATTGGGCATGCCCAGGTCGGTGATCACCACCTCAAACGGCTGACCACTCTTCTCCGCCTTACGGAAAGCATCGATGCCGTTTTGTCCACCGAGCGCTGTTACTACAGCGTGGCCATCCGCTTCCAGAGCCTCGCACAGGCACTTAGTCAACACCGGATCGTCATCCACGCTGAGGATGCGCAAGGGTGGTGGCGTTGCCTCGGTCATCTGTCCAAGCGCCTGCAAATCGCGCCGCATCCCGGTCTGCTGTGTGTGGCTCAGATCGTCATAGGCTTGCGGCAGGGCGTTGTGCGTCGCGGTCCGCTCCTCCACGTTCAGGCGCGCAAGCCGGGTATTCAGTTCTTCTTCCGCCGATTTCGGGGCGGTGATGTCACGAGAGCTTCCCAGAAAGCTGCGCGCTTCGCCGGTTTCATCGACGACCGCCTTGCCCTTTGCCCAGATCCAGCGAATCCCGTCCTGGGGGTGCCGGATGCGGCATTCAAACTCGCACGCGCCTCGGGTTTCCACCGCATTCTGAAAGCTCCGCTTCACCGCGGCGAGGTCTTCCGGAATCACCCGGTCGAAGAGCCGCGCGCAAGAGTCACTTGCGTCGTAACCGAAAATGGCATCGTGGCGTCTCGACCGCTTCAGTTCACCGGTCGCGAGATTCACGCCCCAGACACCAATACCGGCGGCGTCAAGGGCCATATCCACGCGCTCCCCGCTCTGCCGGAGTTCGTCTTCGATGTGCGCGTATTGCGCCACTTCGAGCCTTAGGTCGTCCACCACCTTCGCCAGTTCCGCAGTGGCCATGAGCACCGGGTCGTCGAGTTCGGCATTTGTCAGACCAGGTTCCGCGATTGTGAGGTCCAGGAGGGTATCGGCTTGCTCCAAAACACCTCGCATCTTTCGCTGGGATTGCGCCACCAAACTGATCAGCACCGAAAACCCCAGAGAAAACACCAGACGGCTGGGATCGATACTCGTCAGGTGAAAGTCGGGAGGTGCGACTAGAGGCAACGCAATCATGCCGACCACTACGCTCGCTACGCCTGGAACATAACCGCCGAACCAGGCCGTCGCGAGGATGGCGAACAGATAAAAGAAAGCGTACGGGAAGTCGACTGTTCTCGGTATGAACTGGCTCACTGCAACCTGCAAGCCGAGCGCCCAGCCGACGGTCACAAACGGCATCAGATATCGAGCCACCGAGCCCGGTTGTTTGAACATCCGGTTAGAGAAACGCGCGGTGAAGTTCGGAACAAGCATCGGTCATGACTCCGGGCGCGGAACGCGCAGATGTGCGCGTGATCATCAAGCTTATCGGCGGATTCCGCGATGCGCTTTAAGAAACCTCTGAGGGCGACGGGGGTACTTTCGGCGTCTTAGTCCCATGCGGCGCTGGCTGAACTTGCCGCTAAGCAACGGAAGCAATGGTTGCTAACCCGTCGCGAATC
>Ga0326727_10015908_pt1 | contig 16013 bp, 12 predicted proteins | sample MB2enrmetagenome_FD_207643 | JGI IMG/M metagenome (GOLD analysis project Ga0326727, IMG submission 207643) | Lab enriched peat soil microbial communities from McLean, Ithaca, NY, United States - MB29MY | ecosystem: Environmental > Terrestrial > Soil > Wetlands > Peat | place: USA: New York...
AACCATGCCTCCTTGTCAAACACTGCAAATGTTCCTGGTCTGATCGATGAACCGAGGCGCCGTTTCCTTCGCGGGTGCAAATGCACCTGATTGTTGCCAGCGAGTACCAATAGGGCATGCACGCCGTCTGTCGGATCGTTCAGGCGACCCCGGCCAGCAACAGTCTCGACGGTTCATGCTGCGGCTCTCTCGCTCCAGAACGGGACGGCCCGGCCCGCAACCGCACAGCGCGGTTGCATCATTATATATACGCGATAGGTTAGTATAACTTCCGTTGTCAATCGGGTCGCATCCGCCTGCCGCGCGACAGGGCCGGACCTTGGCCGCCCTGGTCCCGCCGCGGGTGCGGGTCACCTCTGGCGGCGGCGCAGCGGGTGCATCCGGTAAAGCAAACCGTCGCGCCAAAGGCAGTGATGCGCCAGCGCCGCGACGAGATGAACGGCCGCCAGGACCAGCACCAGGTTCGCGCCAAGCCCGTGCAGGCCGATCAGCGCTCGCGACAGGGCCGGATTGGCCGGGGTGGCCGGCACGTGCGAGAGAGTGGCCCCCTGCGCCCACAGGCTGACGAGGCCGAGGGCGATGGTGGCCGCCAGCACCAGATAGAGTGCCGCATGCATGGCCTCCGCCGGCAGGTCCGAGCGCCGGCCGCGCCGCCCGATCAGGTCGCGGCCCCGCACCGCCACGCGGACTATCAGCACGCAACCGAGCAGACCGCCCAGCAGGATATGCAGCGCGTGCAGCTCGCCTCGAAGCCATGGCGGGGCCAAGCCGGCACCGGCTTCCGGACCGAGCCACAGTGCTGCGACCAGCACGACGCTGATCCAATGAAGCGCAATCGTCGGGCGCCCGTAATGGGGGGCATCCGAAGCGGTATTCATCGCCCTTCCGTCGCGCACCGGCGGCGAAAGCGCGCCACTCGGGGTTTCCTGCCATGGCGGCATGCACGTATATCCTCAAATCCGGAGGGCCATCCTAATTTATACGTATACATCGCGTTGATAATTGACTCCATCGGTTTTCTTGCGTAGTTAGGCAACCGATGCAGGACCGCACGCAACCGCCGCTTCAGCCGGCAAAGGCGCCAACGGCAGCGGCGGCCGTGCTGTTCGGGCTGTGCCTCGGGCTTGCCGCCTGGGGCGGCTGGACCGCGCTGGGCGCGCGCATCGATCGCGACACCGCCTGCCTGTCCTGCCACATCGACAACGTCGCCACCGGCGAGCCGGCGCACATCGCGCATCTCAGCAACAAAATCGGCCTGCGCGCCCGCTGCGCGGACTGCCACGCGGGCGAGTCCTGGCCGGCCCGGCTGCAGTTCCTGACCCGACATGCTGCGGACGTCGCCGGCTTCCTCGGCCACATCACCGACACGCCCGAGCAGCAGGACGCCCACCAACTGGCGCTCGCCAGCCGGGTCTGGGCCAACATGGAGGCCGATTCGTCCGCGGCCTGCCGTAGCTGCCATGCCGTGGCGATGATGGACCTGGCGAAGCTCAGCACCGATGCCGCCAACGGGATGCGGGCCTCGATGAAGCCCGGCGCGTCCTGCGTCAGTTGCCACAAGGGCGTTATGCACAAGCTGCCCACGGTGACGACGGCGTGGCTCACCCGGTCGCTCGCGGACCTGGCGGCCGCCAGCCGCCCGGCCGCCGGCGCCCGCGGCATGACCGTGGGGACCCGCAAGCTGTTCCTGCAACCCGACGGCATCGCAAGCGGCCAGGGAGAGGCGACCGTGCTGCCGGGCGTCGATATGGAGGTGCTGGAGGCCGCCGGCGGGAACCTTCAGGTCCGCCTGTCGGGCTGGCAGACGGACAACGCGCCCCGCGCGGTCTACGCGGCAAAGGGGCAGCACATCCTGACCGCCTCGCTGACGCCGGCGGCGGTCGCGGCGGCGGTGCGGTCCGAGGACAGCGCAACCGATCCGGACACGCAACTCGTCTGGCGGCGGGTGACGCTGACCGGCTGGATCGATTCCGGCGGCCTCGCCACCGCGCCGGATGCGGTGTGGTCGGTCGTGCAGACCGTTTACGGGGCGTTGTGTGCGTCCTGCCATGCCGCCCCATCGCCATCAGTGCACAACCCGAACCAATGGATCGGCGTGATGAGCGCCAAGCGCAAGCTGCTGCCGCTCGATGACGACGGCAACCGGCTGCTGCTGCGCTTCCTGCAGTTGCGCGCGCAGGAGTCCGCACATGCCGGCTAAGCCAGCTCGATACAAGAGAGCATTGACCATGAATGATCCGGATACGGCCGGCCTGACGCGGCGGCACGTGTTGGCTGCGACGGCGGCGTTTGAGACGATGGCGTGGCTCGGCGTCCCGGCGCAGGCGGCGGTGCCGGATGGCGAAGTCTTCACCGGTTCCCACTGGGGCGCCTATTACGGCAAAGTAGCGAACGGCCGTTTCGCCGGAGTGCGCCCGTGGGAGAAGGATCCGGCGCCGACGCGTATGCTCGCCGGGGTGCAGGACGTGGTCTACTCGCCGAGCCGCATCCGCTATCCCATGGTCCGCCGTGCCTATCTCGAGAAGGGCCCCGGCACCGCTCCCGAAACCCGCGGCCAGGGCGACTTCGTTCGCGTAAGCTGGGACCGGGCCCTGGATCTGGCGGCCAACGAGATCAAGCGCGTGCAGACCGAGTATGGCCCCTGGGCTGTCTATGGCGGCACCTATGGCTGGAAAAGCAGCGGCCGCATGCATGACTGCGTGGCCTGGCTGCAACGCCTGCTGAACCTCACCGGCGGTTTCGTCGGCCGTTCCGGATCATATTCGACCGGCGCACTGACGGTGATCATGCCGCATGTCGTCGGCTCGCAGGAGTATACCGAGCCGCAGACGCCGTATCCGGTCGTCCAGGAGCACACCGATCTGCTGGTGTTCTGGGGCGCCGATCCGCTGAATAACGACCAGATCGGCGGCGGCGTCGCGGGCCATTCGACTGCTCCGTTTATCGCCGGCTTGAAGCAGTCCGGCAAGCCGGTGATCTTCATCGATCCGGTTCGCAACGAAACCGCCCGCGTGCTGGGCGGCGAGTGGATCCCGATACGGCCGCAAACCGACGTCGCGCTGATCCTCGGCCTGGCCCACACGCTTTATTCCGAGAATCTCTACGACAAAGCCTTCCTCGGCGACTACACCGTCGGCTTTGAAAAATTCATGCCCTACCTGACCGGGCAGTCCGACGGCGTGCCCAAGACCGCGGCGTGGGCGGCCGGAATCACCGGCGTGCCGGAGGCGACGATCAAGGACCTGGCGCGGCGTTTCGCCCGGCAGCGGACCTTCCTGGTCGCCGGTTGGGCGGTGCAGCGCCAGCATCATGGCGAGCAGCCGCTTTGGGCGCTGATTGTCCTGGCCGCCATGCTGGGACAGATCGGACTGCCCGGCGGCGGCTTCAGCCTGGGGTATCATCTCGGCGGCGGCGGCGCGCCGATACCGAAGAGTGTGACCCTGAGCGGAATCCCCATCGGCACAAGGCCGGCCGACGGCAAGCCGTGGCCAGCCTCCCGCGGGGTGACCACCATCCCGTGCGCGCGCATCGTGGACATGTTGCTGCACCCGAACGAGCCGTTCGAGTTCAACGGCAAGAAGGTGATCTATCCCGATGTCCGGCTCGCCTGGTGGGCCGGCGGCAATCCGTTCGGCCATCATCAGGACCGCAACCGGCAGGTGCGGGCGTGGCGCAAGCTCGACACCTTCATCGTGCAGGACTTCCAGTGGACTGCCAGCGCGCGGATGGCGGACATCGTGTTGCCGGCGACGACGACGGCGGAGCGCAACGATATCGAGGCCATCGGCGGCAGCCCCGCCAGCGCGATCATCGCGCAAAAGCAGCTCATTGAACCGCTGTATGAATCGCGCAGCGATTTCGACATCCTGCGCGGCGTGGCGGCCCGGCTTGGCCTGGAGGCGGCGTTCACCGACGGCAAGGGCGAAACCGAATGGATACGTTCCATTTACGGCACGGCGCAGACCCGCGGCCAGGCCATCGGCGTCAGGCTGCCTGACTTCGAGACCTTCTGGCGCAATGGCCTGGTCGAGTTCGAGGTGCCGGAAGCGTCGAAGCAGTTCGTGCGCTATGCGGATTTCCGTGCCGATCCGGTGCTGAACCCGCTGGGCACGCCATCGGGGCTGATCGAGATCACCTCGGAAACGATCGCCCGGATGCAGTACGACGATTGCCCGCCGCATCCGGCCTGGTTGGAGCCGTTTGAGCGCGCCGGGGCGGCCGGGACGAAATACCCTTTGCACGTCAACACCAAGCATTCGCCGTTTCGCCTGCACTCGCAGTTGAACGGCACCGTGGTGCGCGACCTCTATGCCGTGAAGGGACGCGAGCCGATGCTGATCAACCCGAGGGACGCCCTGGCGCGCGGGATCGCGGACGGCGATGTCGTGCGGGTCTTCAATGACAGGGGGCAGATCCTCGCCGGTGCGAGGGTGACGCCGGATGTGGCGCCGGGCTCGGTGGTGGTGGCCGAAGGCGGCTGGTACGATCCGCTGACCCCCGGGGAGGCGGGCACGCTGTGCCGTTATGGTGATGTCAATGTGCTGACCGCCGATATCGGCACTTCCCGTCTGGCGCAGGCGACCTCCGGTCACAGCATCGTTGCGGAAGTGGAGAAATTCAGAGGGCGGATTCCGGAGGTGACCGTGTTCACCGCGCCGGTGGCATAGATCGAATTTGGTTCAGCCGCCCGTGCGGCGCCGGCGCGCACCGCGGGAGGACGGTGCGGCGGGGCAGGATGATCTTCATTCCGGATACGGCAGACGGTAGCGGTCGCGCACCGTCCCGGATTCGTATTCTCGGCGGAACACGCCGCGGTCCTGCAGGACCGGGATAACCCTGTCGACGAATTCGATGATGTCATCAGGCGCGCGCGGCGGCTGGATGGTGTAGCCGTCAACCGCGCCGTCGGCCCAGAACTCGATCAGCGCGTCGGCGATGTCCTCCGGCGTGCCGAGCACCAACCGGTGATGCCCCTCCGTCCGGCGGACGACCTGACGCGCGGTCAGTTTTTCGTGCCGCAGCAGATCGACCAGGCCGAGCGTCATGCCGAGCGCGAGCAGCCGGTTCGGATCGGGCACGAACTGCTCGGGATCGAGGATTGCGTCCGGGTCGAAACGGTGCGGGTCAAAACCGTGTTCGGCGATGAAGCGCGCGATCAGCCCGTCCTCGGAGCCGGCGCCGCTGAGCAGTTCGTGCTTGCGCAGCGCCTCGGCGCGGGTGTCGGCGATGATCGGCACAAAACCCGGAATGATCCGGATGCCGGACGGGTCGCGGCCGATGGCTAGCGCGCGGTCCCGGACGCGGCGGCCGAACTCATGCCCGGCTTCGTGCGACAGGATGTTGGCGTAGATGATCTCGCCGTGCCGGGCGGCGAGGTCGATGCCCCACTCCGACGCGCCGGCCTGCGCCAGCACCGGATAGCCCTGCGGCCCGCGCGGCACGTTCAGCGGGCCCTTGACGTCGAAATGCGCGCCGTGGTGGTCGATGCGGCGCGCGCTGGAGGCGTCCCAGAACCGGTTCGGCGGGATCTCGCCCTCGCGGCGCGGATCCCAGCTTGCCCAGAGCTGCTTGGCCACATCGAGGAATTCGGACGCCCTGGCGTAGCGCTCGGGGCGGGGCGGCAAATGCGCGGCGCCGAAATTGGCCGCGACGGCCTCGGTGAACGAGGCTACCGCGTTGATGATCAATCGGCCGCCGGAGATCAGGTCCACGGTCTGGGCGCGGCGGGCGAGGTCGTAGGGCGAATTGTAGGTCGTGCTGAACGTGGCAACGAAGCCGATATCCGGCACCTGCGCGGTGATCGCCGCCGCCAGAGTCAGCGGATCGAGCGTGTGGAACGGGCGCCCGTCCGGATCGGTTACCAGCGCCGGGTGATCCGAAAAGAATACGGCGTCGAACCGGCCGCGATGGGCGATTTCCGCCAGCCCGCGGTAATAGGCGGGATCGGTGATCTCCTGGCGGTTGCCGGTGCGGTAGGGCCAGGCCTTGGCGACGTAGCCGGTGGTGTTGAGGCCGACATTGAGGTTGAGTTGGCGTTGGGACTGGCTCATGCGGCCCTCGGGTTGGCTGGGTTGTCGGCCGCGCGATACAACGCGCCGATTGCGGCAAAGTTGCCTATTCAACGTGGCTTGTCGATGGGTAAATCCACGTGCCACTAGCGTATGGAACGAAATCCACGCTATAGGCTGTCAGATCGCTTCGCAACCCGGGAAACAAAGATGCCGCATGCTCCGTCCCGCCGAACCCTGCTGCTGTCGGGGGCGGCCGCCAGCCTGTTTCCCCCCGGCGCGAAGGCACAGCCAGCGCGGGGCGGCTCCGTCGCGATCAATATCGGCACCGAACCGCCGTTGCTTCTCCAGGTCGCGCAATCGGCAGGTGCCACCTACTATATCGGCGGCAAGATCAACGAGGGGCTGCTGACCTACGACAAGGACCTCAACCCGCAGCCGTTGCTGGCGGCGGAATGGACGGTGGCGCCGGACGGGTTGCGCTACCGGTTCAGGCTGCGCGAGGGCGTGACGTGGCATGACGGCCAGAATTTCACCGCTGACGATGTTGCTTTTTCGATCCTGACGCTGAAGCAATACCACCCGCGCGGCCGGGCGACGTTTGCGAATGTGGAGCAGGCGAACGTGCTCGGCCCGCATGAGGTGGAACTGGTGCTGTCGAAGCCGGCGCCGTATCTGCTCGCCGCTTTCGCCGGCTTTGAATCGCCGATTGTGCCGAAGCATCTGTATGGGGGGACCAACGTCGCGGACAATCCCCATAACGCCGCGCCCATCGGCACCGGTCCTTTCCGGTTCGTTGAATGGGCGCGCGGCAGCCATGTGCGGTTGGTGCGCAACGAAAACTACTGGGGTGCGCCGAAGCCGTATCTCGACCAGATCATCTTCCGTTTCATCGTCGATCCCGCCGCGGCGGCGGTGGCCATAGAGAGCGGCGATGTGCAGGTTTCGGTGGCGAACCTGCCGCTGGCTGATATCGCCCGGCTGAAGGCTCAGCCGAACCTTGTCGTCTCCACCGCTCCGGTTCCGTATTCACCGACGATCGCACGGGCCGAGTTCAATCTGGAGAACCCGTATCTGGCTGATATCCGGGTCCGGCATGCGATTGCTTACGCGATCAACAAGGACTTCATCGTCAACACCGTCTATCTCGGCTATGCGACGCGGCTTGACGGGCCGATCAGCCCGGACCTTGCGGCGTTTTATGCGGCGGATGTGCCGAAATATGCGTTCAGCCCGGCCAAGGCCGAGGCGCTGCTGGACGAGGCTGGTTATGAACGCGGCCCCGACGGGTATCGTTTCAGGCTGTTCATCGACCCGACCCAGCCCTCCGGCCCGCCGAAGCAGACGGCGGAATATTTCGCTCAGGCGCTCGGCAAGGTGGGCATCAAGGTGGAGCTACGGACGCAGGATTTCGCCGCGTTCGTGAAACGCATTTTCACGGATCGCAGCTTTGACATTGCGATCGAGGGGATGAGCAATTTCTATGACCCGACTGTCGGCGTGCAGCGGCTGTATTGGTCGAAGACCTTCAAGCCCGGCGTTCCGTTCACCAACGGATCGAAATATCTGAGCCCCGAGGTGGATCGGCTTTTGGAGTCCGCGGCGGTGGAAATCGATCCGGCGCGTCGCCGCAAGCTGTTCGAAGCGTTCCAGACGCGGGTGGTGGAAGACCTGCCGACGCTCGACCTCGTTACGCCATCCGTCATTACGATCTACGACAAGCGCGTCAAGAACCTGCAGGTGGGCGCCGAGCACCTGTGGAGCAATGGCGCCGATATCTACCTGGAAGAGTGAGTTCTTTGACATGACCGTTGCAGCACCCGTCACGCGCGACGCCTTGCTGGCCCGCGTGCCCGGCTTCGTTGCCGAAATCGCCGATGGCGCGGCGCGGCGCGAGCAGGAGCGGGAATTGCCGTTCGCCGCCTTCGCCCGCCTTCGGGAGCTGGGCCTCGGCACGATCCGCGTCCCCGCTTCGCTTGGCGGCCCCGGCGGTTCGGCCTCCGACGCTATCGGCTTGATCGCCGATATCGCGGTGGGCGATCCGAATGTGGCGCACGCGCTGCGGCCGCATTTCAACTATGTCGAGGCGGCCGTCCTGACGCCCGAGGCGCACCGCGACGCCGCCGCGATCCCGCGCATCCTGTCGGGCAAGCTGTTCGGCGGCGCGCATACCGAACAGGGCACCGCCCGCCCCGGGCAGGTGACTTTGCGGCTGAGCCGGCAGGGCGGCGGGTTCCGATTGAATGGCCGCAAATGGTATGCGACCGGCACGGCGTTCGCCGATTATGCCTCGTTCAGCGCGGTGGACGATGACGGGCAGCCGACGGGCGTGCTGATCCCGACGGATCGGGCGGGGCTGAGCATCCTCGACGACTGGGACGGCATGGGGCAGCGCCTGACCGCGAGCGGCGGCGTGCTGTTCGAAAATGTGGAGGTGCTGCCGGAGGAGATCGTGCGGCGGCGGCTGGAGACGCCGGTGGGGCGGCATTGCTCGACCTTGCGGCAGTTGCATCTGGCGGCCTGCGCGGCCGGGGTGCTGCGCAATGTGCTCGGCGACGGGCTGGATTATGTGCGCCGGGAGGCGCGTGCGGCGGCGCACAGCACCGCGGAGACGGCGGGCGGCGATCCGTTCGTGCAGCAGACGATTGGCGAGATTGCGGCGGTGTCGTTCGCGGTGGATGCGGCTGTTGCGGCGGCGGCGCGGCGGCTGGATGACTCGGCGGCGGCGTTCGCGGGCGGCGATGCGGCGGCGATCGAGGCGGCGCTGATCGAGAGTTCGCTGGCCACGGCGCGGGTGCAGTTGCTGCTCGGGCAGCTTGGCACGCGCACGACGGAGCGGCTGTTCGACCTCGGCGGCGGGTCCACGACCGCCCGCGCGCTGAATTTCGATCGGCATTGGCGGAATGTGCGCACGGTGCTGAGCCATAATCCGCTGGCGCATAAGGCGCGGGTTGTGGGGGATTATTTGATCAATGGGACGACGACGCATTTGCGGGAGGGGAAGGTGTTTTGAGCGGGTGTATCGGCCGTGCGGGGGCAGCTAGCTATTGCTATTTTGCGCCGTAATCGGTATAATTTCGAACTTACACCCCGAGTTGAGATCCCACTGAGCTGGTGTTACCGCCGATGCCAAACCCCGACGTGATCCAGGAATCGCAGCCGCTGGCCAATTCATGCCGAGTATGACACCACAAATTCCCAACTTGCGACTCGACACGACAGGATTGCGTGGAGCGTTCGAGGAGTTTTGCTGCCAGCTCTTCCGGCGCGCGCCGGAAATTCCCAACAACAGCCAGTATCGGCGCGTTCGCGGCGATGGCGGCGATGGCGGCGTCGAGGCGCTTTGGACATTGCCTGCGGCAGAGGTCTGGGGGCTTCAGGCTAAGTTCTTCGATACCCTGGGCGCCAGCCAGAAGACCAACCTAACCGAGTCCGTTCGCCAAGCGGCGGCGAATTATCCCCGCCTCGCCCACTATACGATTTGTCTGCCGTTTAATCTCACAGCTAAGACGGGTGCGAAGGCAGGGAGACCGAAGCGCGGCCAGCACGAGAAGATTTCAGAATGGATTGCTGAATGGAGTTCGGAGCTCGCCGCTCAGGGACGCTCGGTTCAGTTCGAAATATGGGATGAAAGCGAGCTCCTTGGCCGATTGGCCGCGGTCGATACGACCGGCGGTCTTGCACGGTACTGGTTCGACCAGGAAGCGTTGACCGCTGCTTGGTTCGCCGAACGGCTCGCTGAAGCGAAGGCACAAGCAGGATCGCGTTATAGCCCTGAGTTGACCGTTGCGACACCCTTAGGTGAAGCCCTACAAGCGTTTGGCCGCTCCGGTCTGTGGGCCAAGAGGATCGAGCAGCTTACCAGCAAGTACGCCGAGAAGCTCGACTGGTGGCGCAAGACCACGGAAGCTATGACTAAGCCCCTCAGCTTGCCGGAGGAACTGATCGGCGAAGCGAGGGCGGTCGCTGAGGCGGCTGAACCGTTGAATCAGCACCTGAGTGGTGCAATCGAAGATCCCAGGCTGTTGATACTTCCGGCATTCCAGGATGCTGTTCGACTATCTCTTTCGCGCGGAGTTGGGCTCGAACCGAAGATCAAACAAGCCCTCATCACGGCACATGGAGAAAATGCGGACAGTCCTGGGTTCCGCCAATGGCGTGCGGAATACATGGCTGATTTTCCGATGGCACCCCTCGACCACTTACGGGAACTTCTGGCGATCCTTGGTGAGATTGAAGTTCTCGCCTTTCAACCCGAAGGACGGCTCCCTGCTGCAACTGGCATGTTGGTACGAGGCGAAGCGGGGATTGGGAAAACGCACGGCATTCTCGACGCATCGCTTAAGCGACAAGCTTCCGGGATCCCGTCGCTCGTGCTGTTCGGCGACGACGTCAGTGACGATGACCCATGGCAATCATTGATCAAAAAAACCGGCCTCGAAACAAGACTTGGCCGTGACGCCTTTCTCGATGCGCTGAATGCGGCCGCTGAAGCTACAGGGTTCCCCTTGGTCATCTTTATAGATGCGTTGAACGAAACCCAGCCAGACCGGCGGAGGTGGCAAAGCTGGCTGCCTCCTATGCTCGAACAGGTCAAGCGCCGGCCGTTTCTCAAGCTTTGTGTGACTTGCCGCGAGATCTATGTGCGCGAGGTGATTCCACCAACGCTCGACATTCCTGTCATCGAGCACAATGGGTTTCTCGGCCGAGAATATGAGGCGCTATTCACCTTCTTCCGCCATTATGCCCTTGGCGTCCCTGGGGAACCACTTCTGCATGACGAATTCGCCAATCCGCTATTCTTGCGCCTGGTGTGCGAAGCGCTCCGCGAGACGCGGGCGCAAGCGATTCCGGTCGGTCGCGAGGGTATCCGTGCGATCATCAATCTGCTGCTTCGGGCCAAGAACGACCGCGCCGCAATCGCCTTCGACTATGACCGACGTGAGAATCGCGTAAGCGAGGCCATGCTTCGTCTTGCCGGAGCAATGGCCTCAGCCGGAAGCCGCACGCTTCCGCTAGCGGATGCACGTTCTTTGGTTGATGGACCGGCCGACACCCGGTCTCAGTCGCTTTTTGCAGTGCTGGAATCGGAGTCGCTTGTTTCCATAGTCGAGAAGCTGCCCCTGGGTCTTGGAGCCGAGCCATCGTATTCCGTGCGGTTTACATTTGAGCGTATCAGCGACCATCTTATTGCGGAACATTTATTGGCCGGCGTCATAGACTTGCCAACTGCGTTTTCTTTCGGTGGCGCATTTCACTTTCTTGCCGCCAGCGATGAGGCAGCGAAAACGAATGCCGGGTTGCTCGAAGCGCTTTCAATCCAGTTGCCTGAAAAATATGGAACCGAACTTATCGACGTCGTGCAGAATATCGACCAAGCCCTATTGTGGAAGACCTTCATTGCAAGCATACAGTGGAGGAATCCGCTCTTTGTCACGGACCGCACGGTTCAACTTGTTTACACTGGCCTGAGTTCCAAAGAGACCTTTGTTGCCATGTCTGAAGCCGTGCTTGGTTGCGCCGTGCGGCCCGACCACCCGTTAAATGCGCGGTTTCTGGCTTCGATCCTGAATGGCATGCCCTTGCTGGCGCGCGACCCGTTGTGGGCCCACTGTTTGGAAGAATCGTACTCCGCCTGGAGCGATACTATACGACCCAAAAGTGGGGTGCATCGGCTGATCGAAGCCGCACGTCGCGGCAATCTCGATAATCTTCCATATGAAGTCGGGACACTATGGGCGACCATTCTTGCTTGGTTTTGTGCCTCACCAGACCGTCGTATCCGCGATCGAGCTACCATGGCGATGGTGAGTGTCTTTCGCGCCCGGCCGGGCTGCATCACGCCGATGCTGCAGTTTTTGCACAGCGACGACGAATACATCTCGGAGCGCGTTCTTGTCGCCGCCTATGGTGCACTCCTTCTTCTTAATGCGGCCACCCCGGAGTTAGGAGATGCCGCGACCTTTGTTTATCAAATGTACTTCGCAGAGGGCGTTCCGCCACTTAATGCGAGCTTGCGCGATCACGGGCGACTAATCATTGAGTTATCCGTCGAGATGGACGTAGCACCCGATGGAGTCGATGCAGGTTTGTTCCGTCCGCCGTATAATAGTGTCTGGCCTATCGCGCTTCCCTCCGAGGATGACATAGGAAGCTACGCCGCGGATCGAAAGCGGTTTCCACAGCTGGACCTCGTGCAGATGATCGGCCTCGCCACGGGGACGGATTTTGCGCGCTATGTTGTCGAGCCGTGCGTGGCAAACGCCTTCGATCTTAAAAAGTGCAGCCTCGACAAGCTCGGCATCTTTCGTTGGTTCCAAAAAAAGGCGGTCGAGTTCGGCTATCCAGGTCCCCGGGATCAATGCGCCTCTTTCGATCGCATTTTACTAAGTACATTCGGTGGAGGCCGCGGGAGGCCAGGTTGGGCCGAGCGTCTGGGAAAGAAATACTACTGGATATTTTTGCGCCAACTCGTTGGCCAACTGGCGGACCACGCCGACCGCAAGAGTTGGTCCAAGACCCTCCCGCCTTCTGCTGACCTACAGGGTCTCGATCTACGCGACCTTGATCCGACAGATGTCCGTCAGTTTCTACCTGCGCCCGAGGGCGATCATGCCTGGCTCACGCCTGCGCCCTATGTTTTTCGAGGAAGGGATATCCCGGTAGGGGATGCCGGTTGGGTTAGCGAGAACGACCTAACGGATATCTCGCATGTGCTTATGTTGACCGATTCGGACAGCAGGGTGTGGCAAGTTCTCGACCTAAGTCATTCATGGGACGGGAAACGAAAGGAAATCAGTCGGAACAGGTCATATCGGCATGTCAGCCGGAGTGTTCGTGCCGCCACATGCGACGCGGCGGATATTCAAAGAGTTACGCAGGCATTCGCAGAAGCCCCCCTCGACCATTTCAATCACGGACCGCACGATTATCGCGGTTACCTTGGTGAATATCCGCGCCGGTGGCCCTATGCGCACCGTTCGGAGGAGTCGATCACCTTCAGGGGTAAAGACAGCGGCGTTGCATTTCACTATCTTGCGCTGAGTCAGCTCCGTGGCAGAGAATGGGAACGTGACTACAGCCACGTCAGCGGGACAAAGACGCTTTTGATGCCGTCAACTGCGCTGGTGCAGGCTGGTAACCTTCAGTGGGATTGCTGCGGCAGTTGGCGCGACTCTAGCCATCAAGTGCAAATTCAGGACCCCTGGTGGTGGTCGGACAAGCCTGCCGCCCTCATATGCCGAGCCGATTACATGGATCGCTTTCTCAAAGAAAATGACTTAGCACTTATCATCCTCGGCTTTCAGATGAAGTTTATCGCTGGCGGCATGAATGACGGAGGGCGCCTAACTGAGCGCTCGCTCTTCATCCGTAATCATGCCAAAACAAAGCTGGTCAAACGCTACCTCGTGCCCGAATAATCGCGCACATATCGGGTCGGACTTTCGAGCGCCTTGATCAGCCTTCTTCGCAGGGTCCGGCCTTGCGCCGCCGTGTCCTCATCGGCGTGATACCGGGAAACCTGGTCGATAGCGATCCGCCGTTGCGCGGCTGCAACCTGCTTCTGCACCGTCAGGAAAGTATCGATGATCAGGTCCGTGACCCGGTGGGCTTCGGGGGTATTCAGGAAGCTCGGAACGCGGGCGATGCCTCGCTCGGTGAAGACTCGGGGCGGATGCCGCCGGCCGCCCCACTCCTGTCTTGAGGTCGCAATCTGCGACCTCAAAGCAGCGAACTCCTCCACCGTCAGCACGAAGCAGTGCCCGTCGTCTACCAAATGGGCCCGCCTCCGGGCGCAGCCTGTCAGGCGGCAGGCCCTATTGGTGGCCCTTCGAATCCGACTGAAAAACCTTGGCGACGCGCAAACTCTGCTGCTTCAGCCATTCTATCCTTGATGCCGGCAACGGATTCAACACGACATAAGTATCCGGCCTCGATGTCTGTGAGGCATTCGGCGCCGTGACCGAATTCGAAGCGCCAGAATTGTTTGAGCTCATCTCCATGCTTCTTATCTGGCACCTCCAGCACCTCATTGCGAACCGCAATTTGCCGGGCTTCCCGGGTTTCCGTCAGGGTTGTCATGCCGATCACGTGGCCGCCGAGGTGTTCGACAAAGCCGCGGAGATTCGCAAGCGTCCCGCCAAACCCGTCATGGTCGTCAACGAGAAGATAGTCGGCGCCGGCGTCCACCTCGCCGGTAAATGACAGTATCGCGGTGTCCGTCGCATTCCCGGTTAGCCATCACTCCGCCACCGCCTCCTGCCGACTATCAATCGGCCGCCGATCCACCCAGGCATCGACATCGAAATCGTTCTCCAAGAACCCCCAAGCCAGCAGAAAATCCTTGAAATGCGCAATCGCCGCGACCTGCCCCGGGTCCAGCGACAACCCCAGCTTCAGATGCACATCGGCACCGTAGGCGGCCCCGGCAGCCTCCTCGCTCACCCCCACCTCGCGCGCCACGATCCGCCGAGTCTCCTCGGCATTGACCCGCGCCCAGGCCGCCGCCCGGTCCACCTGAGCCACAAGCACGGCGGCCAGATCGGGACGTTCCTCGATGAACGAGGCATCCACCGTCAGCGTCCGAGGCGTGCCGTTGTTGATGCGGATGTTCGGGTCCGGATGGTGCCCGGTCTCAGAGGTGGCCGGCTTCGTCGCTACAGCGTTTCGCCTCCGATAAGTGGATCCCCTGCCCATTCGTTGCGTAACGTGCGGCTGTCGTGTCGTCGCGCAGGGAGGGCGTAGCCCGACCGGAGAGACGACACGACAGCCGCGGCGAAATTCATGCCGCCACCGCCACTGTCGGCGGCGGGGCGAAGTAGGCTTGGTCCGGCGTCCGCGCACCAAGGCTCGAGTGCGGCCGCTTGGTGTTGAAGAAATCCAGGTACCGGCCGATCAGCCTGCGAGCCTCGGCGACCGTTTCATAGGCCCGCAGATAGACCTCCTCGTATTTCAGCGACCGCCATAGCCGCTCGACAAAGACATTGTCCCGCCACGCGCCGCGTCCGTCCATGCTGATCGCAATCCCGTTCTCCAGCAGCAGGCCCGTGAAAGCGGCGCTGGTGAACTGGCTGCCCTGATCGGTATTGAAAACGCTTGGTTTCCCGTGCCGGGCCAGCGCTTCCTCAACCGCTTCGAGGCAGAAATCAACCTCCATGGTGATCGAAACCCGCCAGGCCAGAACCCGCCGGCTGAACCAGTCCACGACCGCGGCGAGATAGACAAAGCCTCGGGCCATCGGAATGTAGGTGATGTCCATCGCCCAGACCTGGTTCGGCCGTTCGACCGCCAGGCCACGCAGCAGATACGGATAAATCTTGTGTCCCGGGAATGGCTTTGACGTGTTCGGCCGGCGATACAGCGCCTCGATGCACATCCGCCGCATCATTGTCCGCACCAGCTCGCGGCCGATGACGACGCCTTCGCCGCGCAACAGGTCACGCAGCATCCGGCTGCCGGCAAACGGATAGTCCAGATGCAGGGCGTCGATCCGCCGCATGATCGCGAGTTCGGCCTCCGGCACAGGTTGCGGTTCGTAGTAGAGGCTGCTCCGGCTGACATGCAGCAGGGTCGCCTGCCGTGTCAGCGGCAGTTCGTGGTTCCGGTCGATCATCGCTTTGCGCTCAGCAAGCCGGCTTTGGTGAGCGCACCGGACAAAAAATCGTTCTCCAGGGTCAGCTCCCCGATCTTGGCGTGAAGCGTCTTCACATCGATGGCCGGAGATGCGTCCGTTACCGCGCCACCGGAGCCGAAAAGGCCTGAGGCGGCCTCGACCAGATGTGCCTTCCAGGCGGTGATCTGGTTCGGATGCACATCGTACTGCTGCGCCAATTCGGCCAGCGTCTTCTCGCCTTTGATTGCGGCCAGCGCCACCTTGGCTTTGAAGCCCGGTGCGTGGGTCCGCCGTGTTCGCTTGGTCATGCTGGCTCCTGATGCGCGACATTCTCGCCGCTCTCAGGCAGAAATTCCACTTATCGGCCTGTCCGAATTTGGCCGACCACCTCT
>Ga0326727_10015909_pt1 | contig 16012 bp, 7 predicted proteins | sample MB2enrmetagenome_FD_207643 | JGI IMG/M metagenome (GOLD analysis project Ga0326727, IMG submission 207643) | Lab enriched peat soil microbial communities from McLean, Ithaca, NY, United States - MB29MY | ecosystem: Environmental > Terrestrial > Soil > Wetlands > Peat | place: USA: New York...
GCTCCTGCCGGCGCGCGAAGGCCAGCATGCGTTTGGTCAGCGTCGCGCCACGCTCCGCCCCTTGCATGGCACCGTCAATCAGTCGCGTCATCCGTACATCGTTAGGCACCCGCTTGCGCAACAATTCCAGGTTGCCCAGGATCACCATCAGCAGGTTATTGAAGTCATGCGCGACACCGCCGGTGAGCTGGCCAAGGCTTTCCATCTTCTGCATCTCATGGACCTGGGCGAGCGCGGCTTCACGTTCTTGCGTTCGCTCCTCAACCCGGCGTTCCAGCTCGGCGTTGGCCTGTGCGATTTCCGCCGTGCGCTCGGCGACGCGCCGTTCGAGCTCGACGTTCATCAGCTCGAGCTGTCGGGTCTTGCGGTAGAGGTCCGCGAACACGCGGACCTTCGCCCGCAGCAATCCGGGCACGACCGGAACGGGAACGTAATCGACGGCGCCAAGCTCGTAGCCCCGCAGGCGATCCAGGTCGGACATGTGGATCGCCGAGACGAAGATGATCGCGGTGCGCTGGTGCCGAGGATGCTCGCGGATCATGGCCGCAAGTTCGAACCCGTCCAGGTCCGGCATGCAGACATCGATCAGGATGACCGCGATTTCGTTTTTCAACAGAAACTGCAGGGCTTCGGTGGCGGAATGCGCCTTGAGCAGGTTTTCACCGAGCTCCGCGAGCATCACCTCGTAGCTCAACAGCTTTCCCGGCTGATCGTCGACGAGAAGGATGTTGATCGTTTCGTTGGGGTGGGTTGTCATGGCGGTCACCACCGCGTCCTCCTAGCGATGGAGCCAAATCCGGAATGCGGACAGCAATTGCTCGACGTTCACCGGCTTGGCGAGATAATCCGATGCGCCGGCCTCCAGGCATTTTTCCCGATCGCCCTTCATCGCTTTCGCGGTAAGGGCGATGATCGGCAGGCGGCGGAACGCCGGATTGGCCCGGATCACCTCCATCGTCTGATACCCGTCCATCTCGGGCATCATGATGTCCATCAGCACGATGGCAACGCCGGGTTCCGATTCCAGCAGCGCGATCGCCTCGCGGCCGGTGGTGGCCGTCAGCACCTCCATGCCGCGCCGTTCCAACACGCTGGAGAGCGCGAAGATGTTGCGGGCGTCGTCGTCGACCAGCAGCACCTTCTGACCTACCAGGTTTTCGTCGGAGCTGTGCAGTCGTTCCAACATGCGCTGCTTTTCCAGGGGCAGGTCGGCGACCGCGCGGTGCAGAAAGAGCGCCGTCTCATCCAGCAGGCGCTCCGGCGATTCGACGCCCTTCACCACCACGCTGCGGGCCATGGTGTGAAGTTGCGCATCCTCCTCGGGCGAAAGCTCGCGGCCGGTGAACACCACGACCGGAACGTTCGACAGACTTTCCTCGTCACGAATCCGTTCCAACACCTCGAAGCCCGACATGTCCGGCAGCCGCAGGTCCAGCACCACGCAGTCCGCGGGGTCCTCGCGCAGCCGCATGATCGCGTGTTTGCCGGTCTCCACGGTTTCGATATCGATGTCGTCGTGGCCGAGCAGCTCGGTGATCGAGAGAAGCTCTGCTGGGTTGTCCTCCACCACCATCAGCCGCTTGCGGCGTGGCTTTGTATAGTTGGTGATGTTGGCCAACGCGACATCCAGCCCTTCGGTCGTGGTGGGCTTGGTGATGAAGCTGAATGCGCCGCGCGCCAGTCCATGCTGGCGATCTTCGTCCAACGTAACGATCTGCACCGGGATGTGGCGGGTCGCCGGATTCTGCTTGAGCTGACTTAGCACGGTCCAACCCAGCATGTCCGGCAAAAACACATCGAGCGACACCGCGGTGGGCTGATATTCCCGCGCCAGCGCCAAAGCGTCGGTGCCGCGGTGTGCGACGAGCACCTTCATCCCGTGGTCATGCGCGAGATCCAGCAGCACGCGGGCGTAGTGGGGATCGTCTTCGACCACCAGCAGAACGACATCGTCAGGCTCCAGGTTCTCGCGATCGTCCGGAACCGTTTCGATCGGTCGGTCGGCCAGTCGCGCCGGCGCGAACCGGTTTGCATCCGAGGGCGCATCGCTGGCCGGCGCACTCGACGTGACCAGCGTCGACGGGCCCATATAGGTCAGCGGCAGATACAGCGTGAATGTGCTGCCCGAACCGAGGCGGCTGCGCAGTTGAATTTCGCCGCCCAGCAGATGCGACAGCTCACGGCTGATGGCGAGGCCGAGACCGGTGCCGCCGTATTTGCGGCTGGTGCTGGCGTCGGCCTGTTGGAACGCTTCAAAAATGATGCGCTGCTTCTCCGGCGGGATGCCGATGCCGGTGTCGGTCACCTCGAACGCGATAACGACAGGTGTGTGCTTCAACACCGGATGAGTGGGCGACCAGCCACTCTGCACCGGCGCGATGTTCAACCGAACGCCACCCTGCGCGGTGAACTTGAATGCATTCGACAACAGATTCTTCAACACCTGTTGCAAACGCTTCGAGTCAGTGGTGAGAGTGCGCAGCGACGGATCGACCTGCACATCGAAGGTCAGGCCGCGGCTTTCCGCTTCGTGGCGGAATGGCCGCGCCACGGTTTCCTTCAAGGAGGCAAGGGAAATTTCCTCCGCCTCCACCGACACGGTGCCCGATTCGATCTTCGACAGATCCAATATGTCGCTGATCAGGTTGAGCAGGTCGGTGCCCGCTGCGTGGATCGTGCGGGCGAATTCCACCTCGCGCCCGGACAGGTTGCCTTGCGAATTTTCGGTAAGCTGCTGCCCCAGGATCAGGATCGAGTTCAACGGCGTGCGCAACTCGTGCGACATGTTGGCCAGGAATTCGGATTTGTACTTCGAGGTCAATGCCAGCTCGGTTGCCTTCTCTTCCACCGCGCGGCGGGCCTGCTCGATCTCCTGGTTCTTGCGCTCCACCTCGACGTTCTGTTCGGCGAGCTGCTGGGCCTTCTGTTCAAGCTGGTCGTTGGTCTGCTGCAGCTCGCGCTGCTGCGTCTGCAGTTCGGTGGCCAATTGCTGCGACTGCTTCAGCAGGCCCTCAGTCTGCATCGTCGCCTCTATGGAGTTCAGCACAATGCCGATGCCGGCGGTGAGCTGTTCCAGAAACGACATCTGCAAATCGGTGAATGCGGTTACCGATGCCAATTCGATGACCGCTTTGACCTGCCCTTCAAATCTCACCGGAAGCACAACGATGTTCGTGGGCTTCACCTTGAACAGGCCCGAGCGGATTGGCACCACGGCTTCGGGCAGATGCGTCAGCAACATGCGCCGGCCGTCCGCGGCGCATTGGCCGATCAGACCTTGGCCCATATGCAGGTGCTCGGGATGACCCTGTTCGCCATCGTCGGCATAGGCCGCGAGCAGCTTCAGGCTGGGACTGATTTCGGCGTCCACCAGATAAATAACGCCGTTCTGCGAGCTGACCAGCGGCGCCAGTTCCGACAGAAGCATACGCCCAACCGTTGCGAGATCGCGCTGACCCTGCAGCATGTTGGTGAAGCGGGCGAGGTTGGTCTTCAACCAGTCCTGTTCGGTATTGCGGTCGGTGGTCAACCGCAGATTGTCGATCATCGTATTGATGTTGTCTTTCAGCTCCGCGACCTCGCCGCGTGCCTCGACCTGGATCGATCGCGTAAGGTCCCCCTTCGTCACCGCGGTCGCGACCTCGGCGATTGCGCGCACCTGCGTGGTCAGGTTGGCGGCAAGCAGGTTCACGTTGCCGGTAAGGTCCTTCCACGTTCCCGCCGTGCCGGGCACATTGGCCTGACCGCCGAGGCGCCCTTCCACGCCCACCTCGCGCGCCACCGTCGTCACCTGATCGGCGAAGGTCGCGAGCGTGTTGGTCATGTTGTTGATCGTTTCGGCCAACGCCGCGACTTCGCCCTTCGATGCCATCGTCAGGTTCTGTTTCAGATCGCCGTTGGCGACCGCGGTCACGACCTTGACGATGCCGCGCACCTGTTCGGTTAGGTTGGCGGCCATGACGTTGACGGTGTCGGTCAGGTCCTTCCACGTGCCGGCAACACCGGACACCTGCGCCTGGCCGCCCAGCTTGCCTTCGGTGCCGACCTCGCGTGCGACACGGGTCACTTCGGAGGCGAAAGCATTAAGCTGATCCACCATCGTATTGATGGTGTTCTTGAGTTCCAGGATTTCGCCCTTGACGTCCACCGTGATCTTGCGCGACAGATCGCCGCGCGCGACCGCGGTTGTTACCTCGGCGATGTTGCGCACCTGGGTCGTCAGGTTTGCCGCCAGCAGGTTCACGTTGTCGGTCAGATCCTTCCAGGTGCCGCCGACGCCGGGCACCACCGCTTGGCCGCCGAGCCGCCCTTCGGTGCCGACCTCGCGCGCCACGCGGGTCACCTCGCCGGCGAAGGAACGCAACTGATCCACCATGGTGTTCAGTGTTTCCTTGAGCTGCATGATCTCGCCGCGCACGTCCACGGTGATCTTGCGCGAGAGGTCGCCGTTGGCGATGGCGGTGGCCACCTCGGCGATGTTGCGCACCTGCGCGGTCAGGTTAGACGCCATGAAGTTGACGTTGTCGGTCAGGTCCTTCCAGGTGCCCGCCACGCCTGGCACCGCCGCCTGGCCGCCCAGCTTGCCTTCAGTGCCGACTTCGCGTGCGACGCGTGTCACTTCAGACGCGAACGCATTGAGCTGATCCACCATCGTATTAATGGTGTTCTTTAATTCAAGGATTTCGCCCTTCACATCGACGGTGATCTTGCGCGACAAATCGCCGCGCGCGACAGCGGTGGTAACTTCAGCGATGTTGCGGACCTGCGCAGTGAGGTTCGACGCCATCGAGTTGACGTTGTCGGTCAGATCCTTCCAGGTGCCGGCGACGCCCGGCACCTGCGCCTGGCCACCCAACCGTCCTTCGGTGCCGACCTCGCGGGCCACACGCGTTACCTCGCCAGCGAAACGGTTGAGCTGATCCACCATGGTGTTCAGCGTTTCCTTGAGCTGCAGGATCTCGCCGCGCACGTCCACGGTGATCTTGCGCGACAGGTCGCCGTTAGCGATGGCGGTGGCGACTTCAGCGATGTTGCGGACCTGGCCGGTCAGGTTGCCGGCCATCGAGTTGACGCTGTCGGTCAGATCCTTCCACGTGCCCGCCACGCCGGGGACCTGCGCCTGGCCGCCCAGCCGCCCTTCGGTGCCGACCTCACGCGCCACGCGGGTGACCTCGCCGGCGAACGCATTGAGCTGATCCACCATCGTATTGATGGTCTCCTTCAGCTCCAGGATCTCGCCGGACACGTTCACGGTGATCTTCTTCGACAGGTCGCCCTGCGCCACGGCCGTCGCCACTTCGGCGATGTTGCGTACCTGGCCCGTCAGGTTCGACGCCATGGAGTTCACGCTGTCGGTCAAATCCTTCCACGTGCCGGCGACGCCCGACACCTGCGCCTGACCGCCGAGGCGCCCTTCCGTGCCGACTTCGCGTGCGACGCGCGTCACCTCGCCAGCGAAACGATTAAGCTGATCGACCATCGTGTTGATGGTCTCCTTCAGCTGCAGGATTTCACCCGACACGTTCACCGTGATCTTCTTCGACAAATCGCCGTTGGCAATCGCGGTCGATACCTCTGCGATGTTGCGCACCTGCGCTGTCAGGTTGGACCCCATGGAGTTCACTGATTCCGTCAGGTCTTTCCACGTGCCGGCCACGCCAAGCACGTTGGCCTGCCCACCCAGGCGCCCGTCGGTGCCGACCTCGCGCGCCACGCGGGTCACTTCGCCGGCGAATGCATTCAACTGATCCACCATCGTGTTGATGGTTTCCTTCAACTGCAGGATTTCGCCCGACACGTTCACCGTGATCTTCTTCGACAGATCCCCACCGGCGATTGCGGTGGCCACTTCGGCGATGTTACGGACCTGCGCGGTCAGGTTGGATGCCATCGAGTTGACGTTGTCGGTCAGATCCTTCCAGGTGCCGGCGACACCCGGCACCTGCGCCTGGCCGCCCAGCCGTCCCTCGGTGCCAACCTCGCGCGCAACACGCGTCACTTCAGACGCAAAGGAGTTGAGCTGATCCACCATCGTATTGATGGTGTCCTTCAACTCCAAAATTTCGCCGCGCACATCGACGGTGATCTTGCGCGACAGGTCGCCGCGCGCGACTGCGGTGGTAACCTGGGCGATGTTGCGTACCTGGTCGGTAAGGTTGCCGCACATGGCGTTCACCGAGTCGGTCAGGTCCTTCCAGGTTCCCGCCACGCCGGGCACCAGCGCCTGACCACCCAGCTTGCCCTCGGTGCCGACCTCCCGCGCGACGCGCGTCACCTCCGACGCGAAGGAACGCAACTGGTCCACCATCGTATTGATGGCTTCTTTGAGCTGCAGGATTTCACCCCGCACGTCGACGGTGATCTTCTTCGACAGGTCACCGTTGGCGACCGCGATCGTGACCTCGGCGATGTTGCGGACCTGCGCCGTCAGGTTCGACGCCATGGAGTTCACTGATTCCGTCAGGTCTTTCCAGACCCCGGTCACCTCGCGCACCTGCGCCTGCCCGCCCAGTTTGCCGTCGGTGCCGACCTCGCGGGCGACGCGCGTCACCTCCGAGGTGAATACCGAAAGCTGTTTTATCATCGTATTGACGATGGTCGCCAGGCGCAGGAATTCACCCTGCAACGGGCGTCCGTCCACATCCAGGCGCACGGTTTGCAGCAGATCGCCCTGTGCCACAGCGGTGATCGCGTGGGTGACCGCGGTCGTCGGCCACAGCAGATCATCGATCAGGCCATTGACAGAGGTTTCCATCTCCCCCCATGCGCCGCCGGACAATCCCAACCGAACGCGGGTGCGCGTTTTGCCTTCGCGCCCCACGACCTGGCCGACATGTTCAAGCTCTTCGGCCATGCGCTCGTTGGCGGCCACGATCTCGTTGAAGGTGTCGCAGACCTTGCCCTCCAAGCCGGTATATTCGGTCGGCAACCGGACCGAAAAATCTCCGGTGCGCATCGCCTGCAATGCGTGCAGGAATCTCTGCAATCCGAAGGAATGACCGTTGATCGGCCCGCTGCCGGTTTCTTCGGGGAAGTCGACGACCGACGAGACATCGGACATAGCGGTTGCGCCTGCGTCGACGAGTTCCATCTTGATTTTCCCTGAACAAACGGCGGCAAAGCGGCATCCCGACATCGTGGCGTGGTATTTCGACCATCGACTGGAAAAACTTGTACGAACAAAGTATGCTAACCAAAGACCTAAAATCCAGCAATTTGCGAAGGATGGGCCTCGCTCATCCCATGTCTACAACTTCCCGTGAACTGATACGACAGCGGTCCGAAAACCCCGCGTCAGGCGGGAATGGTCGGACCAAAGTTACCGCCCCATCATGATCACGATCCTGTTACCCCGGGGAACCAAACCTAAGGTGGTCGCAGACGAACATTACGGCGAGGCATCACATGGAATTGATGACCCGGCCGACGGCTCAAAACACGCCAAGCCTCTGAGCGAAAGTTGAACCTGCGATTTGGTGGCGATCGAAAACGGTCAGGCTGACCACGCGTTAGACACTGAGCGGGGCGCCTGCAAAAGGAGCTATCATGCGAGGATATATCGGTATCGCAATCTGTATGGCCAGCCTGACCATTCCGGGCCTGTCCCACGCGCAGAGTGCACCCCCGCCTGCCCAGCCAACCCCGCCGACAACGCCATCGTCTCCGCCCGAGATCGTGGCTCCAAAGGACACCATGACCGGCGAAGCCCATGGCGGCGTTGTGCATCCGCCGAACGTCGATCCGGGCATCAATATCAAACCGCCCGCCGATGCGCCGCAGTCGATGCCCATCGTACCTCCGCCAGGATCGCCGGGTGGCAACCCGAACGTGGTTCCGAAATAGCGCGGGCGCCCTCCAACAGGCTTTCCCTCCACGATCGCGGTGACTATCGGTGCCAGGCGCCAGATCGATAGGGACTGTTCAGCGAACGCTATCCGGATCATTCTCGCCAACGTCTCGGTATCAACCGGTCTACTGGTGACAAATTTCTGATTGCAAATCTAAACAAGGAGAATGAGTGGCCGCTGCCTTCCGGGTCGTTGGAATTGGTGCCTCCGCCGGCGGGGTCGAGGCGCTGCGTGGTTTTTTTCAGCACTGGCCAATCCACAATGGTGCGGGCGTCGTCGTCGTCCTGCACATGTCGCCCAATCGCAACAGCATGCTTGCCGAGATCTTGGGGCGATGGACCGATGCCCCAGTCGCACAGGCGACAGATGGTGTCACAGTCGAACCGGATCACGTTTATGTGATTCCGCCTAACATGTTGATGTCGATCCAAGCCGGGCGATTGCACCTGCGCGCGCCCAACGCGCCGATGCATGACAACATGCCAATCGATATATTCTTTACGTCTCTTGCGGTGGACCAAGGACCCCATGCGACGGGTGTGGTCCTGTCAGGCACCGGAAGCGACGGCGCGCTGGGTCTGAAGGCCATCAAGGAAGCCGGCGGGGTTTCACTGGTCCAGGGTGGCGACGGCGTCGGTCCGCAGTATGACGGAATGCCGACCTCGGCAATCGCCACCGGGGCGGTGGATCTTATTCTGCCAGTCGACACGATGGCGAAATATATTCTGCGATTGGAGAGCCGGCCGGAACCTCCCGTCGATGACGAACAGACGACGTCCGAGCAGTTCGATGAAGTCAGGCCGCTGATCTGTACCTTGCTGCGCAACCAGGTCGGCCACGACTTCAGCGGCTACAAACAGCAGACATTCATGCGACGGGTGCAGCGGCGCATGCAGTTTCTCGGGCTGGATCTTGTAGCCTACGTTGATCATCTCGGCACCGCACCGGATGAGGTCGCACTGCTGTTCCACGACCTCCTGATCGGCGTCACCAGTTTCTTCCGTGACCCCGACACATTTGCCGCCATCGAGCAAACCGTGATCCCGCGACTGTTCGACAACAAGAATGCGACCAGCACAGTACGTATCTGGGTGCCCGGATGCGCGACTGGCGAAGAAGCCTACACGCTTGCCATCCTTCTGCTCGAACACATCGCAACGCTATCGGCGCCGCCCCACGTCCAGATTTTCGCCACCGATATCGACGAGGCGGCGATCGCTCTCGCTCGCTCGGGTCGGTACCCGACATTGCTGGCCAAAGGAGTTTCGCCGGAACGCTTGAAGCGGTTTTTTGCGATCGGGGACGATATGGTTCGCGTGGGTAAGCAGGTGCGCGATTTGTGCACGTTCTCTGCCCACAGCGTGATCCGCGATCCACCATTTTCGCGCATCGATCTGATTTCCTGCCGAAATCTGCTGATCTATCTCGATACCGAACTGCAGGCGCAGGTCATTCCGGCGTTTCATTACTCGCTGTTGCCCGGTGGCTACTTGTTGCTCGGTGGATCGGAGTTGGTCTCCCGGCATGGCGAACTGTTCGCACCAATCGACCAGAAGCATCGAATTTTTCAGCGTCGCGATGCTGTCACGCCACAATTACATCTTTCGCATGTGCAAGCGACCAGTCAGCACCTACCGTCCTTATTGCGACGGGGACGCACGCCCGGAACCAACGGTCCGATTTCCACGCAGGTGGCAAGAGAACGCATCCTGGATCACTACGCGCCACCCTTCGTCGTGGTGGATGCGCAGGGCGGCGTGTTGTATTTTTCCAACCGCACGGGCAACTACCTCGAGCCAGCCGCCGGGTCGCCGTCACGCGACCTGTTGTCTATGGCGCGTCGCGGACTGCGCGCGGAACTGCGCTCCGCCTTACGGGCGGCGGTCGACGGTGGCCACGCGGTCGAGCGCAGACGCGTCAACGTCGAGTTGGACGCTGGTACGCAAACCATAAATTTAACCGTCGAGCCGCTGCCCGGCCGCGACGCCGACCGGTTGTTCATGGTGGTTTTTGCCGACGCTGGTGGCATCGTCGCGCGTGATCAGTCAGCGACAGCGACACCGCCGTTACAGGACGGTACGCTCGAACATATCGAGCGCGAGTTGCTGGATACGCGCGAACAGTTGCAGACCTCCACCGAAGAATACGAAGCTGCGCTCGAGGAGCTGAAATCCGCCAACGAAGAGCTGCAATCGGTCAACGAAGAACTGCAGTCCACCAATGAGGAACTGGAGACCGCCAAAGAAGAGATTCAGTCCATGAACGAAGAACTGCAAACATTGAATGCGCAGCTTATCAACAAGGTTGAGGAACTGGATCACGCCAACAGCGATCTGCGTAATGTATTCGAGAGCACGCGCGTCGCGACGATCTTCGTTGATCGCTTCCTGGTCATCCGCAGTTTCACGCCGGCAGTTGCCGGCATTTACAACCTGATCCCCAGCGACAAGGATCGACCGCTGACCGACATTGTCAGCCAGATCGACTATGAGTATCTGCAGTCTGACGTACGCCGGTCGCTGGAGAGCGGGCAATTGATTGAGCGGCGCGTCGTTCGGCATGACGGCAGCGCTTATTATCTGATGCGGATGTTGCCCTATCGCACCGTCGACAACGATATCGGTGGCGTTCTGATTACGTTTGTTGACGTTACCGGCCTCGCGCAGGCGGAGCAGCATCACCGGACGCTGGTCGACGAGCTGAATCACCGGGTTCGGAATATGCTGACGGTGGTGATCTCTCTTGCCACTCAGACCTTGCGCCAATCGAAAACATTGCCCGAATTCGCCGACAACTTCATGGGCCGGGTTAATGCCCTCGCCGCCGCCTACACTCTGTTGAGCCGCGACAACTGGACCGAGGTGCCGCTACGCGATGTACTGCTGGAGGAGCTTCGGCCATTCATCGGAACTGATCAGCATGAGGTAAATATCGCGGGGCCCCCGCTGTTTTTGAAACCACGGGCCGCTCTCGCCTTCGGCATGGTGGTACACGAACTTGTTACCAACGCCGTCAAGTATGGCGCGCTATCAGTCACGGCCGGCAAGGTCGCAATCGCGTGGGACATTGAATCGCTCGATGATCGCGACCGCATTGTTTGGCATTGGATTGAGAATAACGGACCTCCCGCCTCGTCGCCCGCGACGCAGAGGTTCGGTCTCTCGTTGATCAAGCGCAGCCTAAAACACGAGCTTAAAGGAGAGGCGAATTTCACCTTCGATCCCTCGGGCTTTCAGGCAGTTCTAACGTTGCCGCTCGACCCGACAATCGCAAACCGTACCGCCGCCGTAGGGGAATCATGATGACCCAGGCTGGACTTTCTGGACGTCGAATACTGCTCGTTGAGGACGAGGTGATGGTTGCGATGTTGCTTGAAACGATTCTCCAGGATGAGGATTGCGTCACCGTCGGACCCTACGGAGATCTAAGCTCCGCGTTGGTGGCAGCGCGCGCGGAAGTCGTTGATGGTGCAGTGCTCGACGTCAACCTGGCGGGGCAGATGGTATTCCCCGTGGCCGAAGTTCTGGCAGAGCGGGGCATCCCTTTCCTGCTGTTATCGGGATATGGGGCGATGGCATTACCGCCGGACCGTCGCCATTGGCCTGTGTGCGACAAACCTTTCAAGTCTGACGACCTGTTGGCAAAACTCCGCGAATTGATCGCGACGGCGCGCTGACCCGAACGCCTCGGGCCCGCCGTAGCAGGGGGGACTACCACGACGGGCCGAGCCAAGCCGCAGCGGGGAAAACTGCGGCCTCGTTTCTCAAACGCCAGGGCTCGTCGTGGGTTCCTCCGCCGCCTTCTACAATCGCGACATCGTGGTATGCCAGCCACACGCTTTTGCGCGCTCAATCGCCGACATTCGGTAGTTGCGATTACGGGCGCGCTATATACATCTGGTTCGACTGTGGAACGCGAAAATCTACATCCAGACCCGGATCATGGGAGAGCGTCGTGGACGATAAGCCATCACCGACCAAGGTTATCCAGAAGACAGCGAGTGAAGCCCGCCAGGGCGTCACAACGGGCCGGGTACGCTGGATTCTAGGAATCTCTCTGGCGCTGGCACTTATTGCGATGGCGGTGTCGTTCTGGATCTCTTGACGGCCCAGAGAGATACGCGACGCCGCAGCGCCCATCGATTTGTGCGCTGCCCGCCCGCAGATCGCGAAAGCGACCGAGCGGGGACGCATACCCCGCTCAGCCGCTTCATCACGGGGTGGTTACGACTTCGAATAACTGTAGCCAGGCATGCTTTCCAGCGAGGCCTTGGTGGCGTTGGGCATCACCACCTTGTTGTCCTGGATCTTCAACTGGTCGAACGGGACGGACACCCACTTGCTGCCGATGCCCAGGAACCCGCCGACCGAAATCACTGCCATATCGGCTTTGTGACTATTGTCGCTGAGCAGGATGTCGTTGATCGATCCGATCGACTGGTTCTGACCGTTGTACACGCTCGCACCAACCAGTTTGCTGGAGCGAAGCTGGTGGTCCGCCGTATAGTAGGTCGGCGTGCTCGAGGTCGACGTGTCGGCCGTCGTTGTCGACGGACTGGTCATCGTCGTGCTCGGCCGAGTGGCCGGGCTGGTTACCGTCGACGGGTTGGTCGCGGCGGTCGTCTGCGCCATTACCGGAACGCTGGTCAGCGCCGTCGCGGCAATGACCATTCCATAGAAGAGATGTTTTGCCATGTGTGCCTGCCTCCTTTGCCGTTTTCTAGCGGGCACAGATGAACGGTTGGCACTCGACACAGTTGCGGCCGGGGCGAAGGGCACAGGAAAAGTGAACGGACCGCGTCCGTGGTCAACCCACCGCGGCCGCGAGGCGGCGTGCATGACACGATATCGTGACATGCGCCGCGCTCGCGCGGGCTGCAATCGTCCAGCGCCGACGAGTGCCCGGGTCGAGATATTAGCCGTCGCGTTACGCCGCGGCCGCGGTTACCGCGTCAGGTTTCAACCGGTAGCCGTGCCGGTGAGTCACCAACAGGCATGGGTCGGTGGGATCCTTTTCGATCTTCTGCCGCAGGCGATAGACATGCGTCTCCAGCGTATGTGTCGTAACCGCGGTGTTATAGCCCCACACCTCGTTCAGGAGCTCCTGCCGATCCACCACGCGGTCGCCGGCGCGGTGCAGGAACTTCAATAGCGACACCTCCTTCGCCGTCAGGTGGATACGTCGGTTGCTGCCGGCCTCCATCAGCGATTTGGTGGCCGGACGAAACAGATACGGCCCGATCGCGAACACCGCGTCATCGCTGCTCTCGAAGCCGCGGAGCTGTGTCCGGATGCGTGCTATCAGCTCCTGCACGCGAAACGGCTTGGCGATGTAGTCGTTCGCACCGGCGTCGAGGCCGCGTACGACATCCATCTCGCCGCTCGACCCGGTCAACATGATTATCGGCATCTTGTGGCCTTGCCGGCGGAGCTTCGCGCAATAGTCACGCCCATCCCCATCCGGAAGACCTACGTCCAGAATGACCGTGTCGAACCTTGTGGTCTCTGAGCCAAGGCTCTCATCGGCCTCGCTCAGCGTCGCCACGCCCACCGGGTGAAATTCCCGGCTCTCTGCAAGGTGCTCCGCCAAAATGCTGCGGAGGTCGTGGTCGTCATCGATAATCAGGATCGGTCGTTCCGCTGACATTTTTGGTCTCTTTCCTGTCCGACTTGCTCATCGATCGCGTCGGTCAACCACGCGGCGTCGGATCGCCCCGTGGTCGTGCCTTCCGCACCTCGTGGTCCAGCCCGATTGCGAAGCAGTGTTGGCGCTAGACCCAACCCCTAACGCCAATGTGAGGACAAAGTTCCGTTGAACCCCCGCCGGGGCTCTTTTGGGTGCGACATGCCGCTGCTACGGGGTCGACTCCCCGCACCGTGGGAACATCTGCCGCCGCGCGCGGTTACCAGACCGCACCGCCTGTCGTCCAACGGAGCCGCTTATGTCTGACAATCCATTACAAAATACGCCCGATCGAGAAGCTCGTATCCGCGAACGGGCTTATCACCTCTGGGAAGCCGATGGCCGCCCGCATGACCAGGACAAGGAATTTTGGGAGCGGGCGGAAATCCTGATCGCTATGGAAGAGTCTGCCGGCGCCGGGCTGTTGCCAAATCCGCAGACGCAGTCGGGCGCCGTCCGTGCCCCTGGCATTGAGGAGGCGGAGATTCAGGAGAATTACGGCGAATTCCCCGACCGGTTCACCGACCAGGGCGAGCGTCGCCAGACCCCAAAGGCGCGCGCGCGTCCACGCAAGACCCAACCCGCGGAGGCGAAAAGCGGTCGGGCGAAGACAAACTCCAAGGCGCAGTCAGCCGATTGACACGAGGGCAACCGGCAGTTGCGTGAATAGCGCCGTCGGTGTGACCGTCCCCAGATCTCGCCCCGCCAGATCTCGCCCCGTTAGTACCTCATGTGCATTTGCCAGCCGGTCGCATGCCGGCTTCGGCAGCGTCAGGGTGGTTCCCTCCCACACCTCCCTTGGGATCGCAGGCAAGCGAGCAACGCCTACCAGCGATCCTGGCAGACGAACGGAAGCTGCCAACAATAAGTGGTCGCCGTGCGCACGCAGGAACGCCACGACATGATCGGCGCGCGGACCGCGGACCTCGACCGGAATGTAATCACCTTCGGCGAACACCTCTGGCACGCGCCGCCGATGGTGCAACACACGCTGGCTGATAAGATATTTGATGGCGCCGCTCCTCCAGCCCGCGATTTGGGCGACCGGCTCCCCGCACTTCGCCTCCAAGGCAGCAAAATCTGGTGGCCGGCGATTGTCGGGATCGACCAGCGTCTCATCCCACAGCAGCGCACTCTGATAAAAATCCGGAATGCCGGGTGTTGTCAGGCGTAGAAACGTTTGGCTGAGGGCATTGATCGCGCCGGGCAGCATCAGACGCTCGGCGAAATCGACGATCGCCACGCGTGCCGGACCGTGCGACAGCAGCGCGTCGAGATCGGCGCGACAAGCCGACTCATATTCTGTGACCGGCGTCGTCCAGTCGGTCCGCAATTTTGCCTCGCGCAGCGCTTTTTGCTGCCACCCCGCGATACGGTCGCGGAACATCGCTATGCCAGATTCATCATTACCGTCGAGCGCGGCTGGCCACCCGCCTACCAGCATCTGCAACAGCATCCATCGATCCGCCGGATCGACGCCGGCGCGTGGATGGGTGCCCTCGATCGTATCCACGAACGCCATCCACGCCTGCGGCCATTCGCTGATGACGGCGAGGCGGGCGCGCAGATCCTCCCCCCGCTTGTGGTCGTGGGTGGCAGTGGCGAGCAATGCGCGCGGAAATTCGTCCCGGCGCGTGGCGCAGGCGGCGTGGAAGTCCGCCACGGCACCAGCGAATTGCGCCGGGTCAGAGCCAACCTCGTTCCGCGATAACAATCGTCCATAACGATAGAAAGCCGTATCCTCGACCGACTTTGCCGCTGTCGGCGCGGAGAGCTGTTGAAATCGCACGCGGGCACGGGTCCGCTCCCGGCGCTGTTGGCCGGGCGGCACCGCGCACGGCGCGTCCTCGCTAAGCCATCGCGCAATCGTCTCCAGGTTCGCCTTGTCGCCGCGGCGGCACGAGGTCATTGCCCCCGCGAGCGCCGTAGCCATTACCTCCGCATCGGCGACACTCTCGCCGACAGCGCTCGCGTACACCCGATAGACCGGGAAATTGACTAGAAGCTCCTCCAGCGCGTGACGGATCGCGCCCAGCGTCAGATCGCGCGTGGCGAGCTTTTGTTGCCCGATGCGATGGACCGCCGCGGCAGTGGCGTTCAACTCGCTCGGCAACGCATCGCGCAGAGTTTGCCGGCGCGCCGCATGCTCTTCATCACGGAAGTCACCTGGACGTCCCGTATACTGTGTCCACGCGCGCGTCAGGGGCGATTCGCCGGCCGCGTCGTGCATCAACGCGCCGACCTGGTCCATGAAGTCGTAGCCCGTGGTGCCGTCGAGCAGCCAGTCACGCGGCAATGCTTCCCCAGGTGCAAGAATCTTCTCTACCCAGATCAGCGGCTGCGCATGCCCGGCCTCGGGCGGACGCCGTGCCGTCAGCGCGGACAGCCGGCGGCGCAGTTTGCGGCAGTAACCGCGCGGGTCCGCCAACCCGTCCACATGGTCAACCCGCACCCCATCGATCAGTCCGTCAGCGTAAAGGTGG